>OOIH01000005.1_pt1 | contig 75666 bp, 73 predicted proteins | sample 1691801 | NCBI WGS metagenome assembly OOIH01 (sample SAMEA1061690, study PRJEB22710) | metagenome
GATGGTAACGCTGCTACCACCGTCTCCATCGTCGCTGGTCTTGCTACCGCTTTGACCGCCCTTGGTGCTGGTGTCGTTGCTTACCGCAGCGCTCGCCGCTCTAGCGAGAAATAATCTCCCCGCGGGATTTTTCTCCAAGCGAAAAAAGTTAAGCTTCGCAGCCTAACTTAAACAGCCAAAACCTCCGGCTCACCCCGGAGGTTTTGCCACGATATCTTCTAGCACTTTTAACTAATGAGTGCTAAAGTGTGATATAATAATGTTATGACTAGATATAACTCTGATAGCCCAATTTCCAGTTCAAGCGAGGACAAATATTGTCGAGCTGGTTATGCTGATAAAATCGCAGATGCACTCACAGAGCTTGATTGCAACCGTTCATATGTTGTAGCCCTTTATGCTAAATGGGGCTACGGTAAAACGTCGGTCTTAAATATGGTTAGAAGTAGCCTCCTAGAAAAAGATAATATCCTTATTTTAGACCTTGAGCCATGGGGCTATACTACGAGTCAAGATCTAGCGGCTGGTCTCCTGTGCCAAATTTTAAATAGACTCTCTCAAGAAATCAAAAATAAGAATAAAGATGAAAATAGCGGTAAAATAAAATGCGCCAGAAAAAGAATCACGAATTGCTGCAAGGCGTGGCGATATAGATACACGTCGAAAGCACATGATGGTCTCGCGGAAATGGCAAGGGAGGCTAATCACGTAGGCATACAGGCGGTAAGCGCAGTTCTAGCTGGTTTATCATCAATGCACTATTCTTATAGGGAAATACGAAGCGAGATTGAACGGGAGCTAAAGACGCATAATAAGAGAATTATCGTTATGGTCGACGACATCGACAGATTGAGCCCGCAAGAGATGCTCGATACTTTCAAGCTTATTCGGTCTGTCGCAAACATTAAAGGCGTAACGTATTTTCTTGCCTTTGATGATGAAATCGTGAGTACGGCAATTTCGGAAACGCTGCCACATAAAGAAGGGGGTCGGGACTATGTAGATAAGATCGTCCAAATTCCTTTGGAATTACCGCTTATTGATGACAATGAGCTACGCGACCGTCTACAGGAAGGCATTACGGAGATTTTAAAAGATAACGGCATCGAAATCGCCAAAACAGAGCTCAATGAAATTAGTACGTTCTGTTATTATATCATGCCGCAGTTAAATACTCCTCGTACGGTCATCAGATGTCTTAATGTGTTACGATTTACAATCCCTCTCCTTCTGGGCGAAGTCAGTATATCTGATACCGTGCGTATTGAGCTGCTTCGCATCACTATTCCAGAGCTGTATCAGAAGATTAAAAATAACAGATCGCTATTAACTGCTAATACGGCTCACTACACTCAAGATCAGAATGAAAGTAGACAGAAGCACCTCGCCGATTTATTCTCCAGTGATGAGTTGCTTCTAATTCATTGTCTATTCCCGAACATGATCGGAAATCAAACCTTATATTATCAACCATACGACGAAAAGCAAGCCCGTCAACAAAAACGGATTTGTACTGCGGCATATTTTAACCGGTACTTTACGTACGCTATCGGCAGCGGCGACGTTGCAGATCGCGAAATTGTAGATACACTCTGTAGGCAGACTAACCAGAAAAGTATTGACCTATTGTTCAAGAAAAATGCGTATGGTAAGGTGATCGAGAAAATTCGCGACAACAGCGACATGATTCAAAACCCAGACAAATTTTGCGTGCAACTTGTGTTAGCCGCTGAAAAAGCAGTGAAACCGACCGATGAAGGAATGAACCACTCCCAAATTGAAGCCCCCCTGCGCGTTGTTGATGAGATTATTTTTGACAAGAAGATCGGCTCAGCGTGTGCGCTTAACATATATAAAAACATAGCGCAACAAGCTCGATATTTAAATACCCTAGCTTATGCGATTCGCCTCGTTGCCGCCAGATGCGAACATGGTCAACAGGATAAACAAATTTTATCATCAGGCGATTATATAAAATATAAGAGTTTTATCCTTGAAATTCTAGAGAACAAAATGACGACAGACCAGTTGCCAACTAATCTGGTCAACTCGGCGGCACGTGAACTATACACATATCTACAAAAGTTCTCTGAGTCATCAGATAAGATCAATGCCTATATGCGCCAAAAAGTCAAAACGGCCGATCAAGCTCTGGATTTTATAACGCAATTTTTAGACGAGTGGATTGACATGAAGACTGGATTGGAATTCAGGTCGGATTTTTTAGATCCTGGGAGTAGCTCGTATAAGTACTGGTTCATAGAGCGGTTCGATGCTGAATATTTATACGACTTGCTAATTCGTAACAAAAGGTATAAACGGTATCACGGCATCTCTCTTGATGAGGTTGAAAGATTTGACCGTTTTGACGAGAACGACGCATCGGCTAATATTGTCGGCAACGAACGCTCTGAAGTGTTCCGTGATATCATTGCACAACAGTTCATCTATCTCTTTGAGGCTAATCAACGGGAAAAAACTGAACCTAGCGCATAGCCTATATCTAGACCTTGCAGTGGGCACGGCTCAACACAAAAAAGAGGGTACGTCCCGGTGCGCTTCGACACCGGGGAACCCTCAATACCTACAGTATACCAAACTAATGATAAAAGTCAAGCCTCCTTTCTTGCCAGCTTGCGTGCCTCCCGCCGTGAAATCTTTTTCAGCTCACCAGACTTCAAAATAATCCAGACATCTTTGACTGTCGCAGAGCTTTGCAGCGCCTTGACCACCTCATTTACGAAAACTACATCAGTTTTTGGTGACTTTCGCGCATCGAAGATGATATGCTCCGCCTGTTTCGCAGCTTTCTTGAATGCGTGTTCAATGTTATGCGGGGATTTACCTTCCGGAGTTTTTAGTTCTCTGCGTTGATGTTCAATCCAAAAATCCGGGGTCTTGCGTTCGCGGCTAGGCGGTATAATTTTTACATCAATCCCGAGATCTAGCAAAAACTCAACTGCTCGTTTTTCGTTCGGCTTCAATAAATTGATGTCTCCCTTTAGGATGCCGTGTTTTGGTTTGGCTGTTTGTTTCTTCACTTCGCCTCACCCTCCACCGCCAGCGAATCCACAAACAACTTAATCCGTTCCGCATCTTGCCGCGACAAGCGAACGGGCAACTTGAGCTGTGCCTCACCGCCTCGCATCAAAGGGAACGGGTAAGTAGTCATTGCATCCGTCCTCGCCTTCTCAGCCTCCGAATCCGTACCGTAGCAATAAAACAAGTTTGTTGATATTCCTTTGAAAGTATCTTTTGACAAGAACGGCGTCCACTCTTTATTCTCCAGAAATTCCTCGTACCATTTGAACGCCCGATTAATCCTCGCACGATACGCCGCAAAAGTGTGATCGCTAAAATCCTCCTCCTCGCTTAATAGCTTAAATCGCTCAATTATACGATCCAGATTAACCTCGATTACTTTTAGCTCTCGCCATCCTAATCCTCCGGCCGTGCTAAAAACTCGTTTCACTGCTGACTTGAGCGGCGTGATCCTGGATGCCTCTGACCGGAAATTGATAATCAAATCGTCAAGGTATACCGTCACGTCCCCGACCGTCCCGTCTCTCCTTACTTTCATGGATCCTCCTTTTTCTTTTATACCTCAAAACTAACCCCAGTATAACACTAAAGATTATCAAATACAATATAAATTCTATCAAACATGTCAAAATTACAACAAAGAAACCGGTGATCTACACCCGTATCAGAAAATCAACACTTCGTCCACTTGACAAATCTTCAAATCCGTGCTACAATGAACACATCCAGACAAAAACTTGTCGAGGATTATTTTTGATAGCCATGAGAAAGCGCAAGCAAAAAGCCATTCGTGCTCCAAAAATCCCAAAGGCGCCCGATCCGATCGTGAGCGTCCAGCCGAACGTCGGGGAATTAGAAAACCTCAAAGCTCGGCGGCTTGGCATGTCCGCGCTTAAAAACTCCACCCCGAGCAACTCCCTCCCCACTTCCAACACTACCGACGCCATCTTCCAGCCTCTCCGCCGCATTCGCAAAGTCACTCGTGAGAAACCCTTCAACGTCAACTCAATTCAATCCTATCCTGAGCTCCTCGCCGCCCTTGAAGCCGAAGCTGTCCAGATCACCCTCGGTGCCAATATCATCGCCCCCGACAACATCTTAATTAACCACGATGTCGCCATTAACTTCAACGGTTATAACATCATTTCCGAAGAAACCAATCCCGGCGCTCGCGTTCTTGACATTCGTAGCGGCGAAGTTACCCTGACCGGCAAGGGCAAGATCTTCGCCATGGGCGCGCGCAGCGTCGCCATCCGCGTCTTCGGCGCCATCAGTATCGGTATGCCCGCCTACACCACCCTTACCATCGACGACGGCATCAGCCTTTTCGCCCCCGATTCTTACGGCATTCTCATCTCGCCAAACCTCGGCGTCGCCTATGGTCTCACTATCAACCTCTCTGGCGAAATTATCGCCCGCGACGGCATCGGCCTCTCTCGTCACATCCGCGGCCGTGAAGTTAATCTCCCAGTCATCAACATCCGCAGCGGCGCCCGCATCACCGCCGACGAGACTCTCGGCTCTGCTCTTGAAGCCGCCGGCTATGCGAACTGGAACATCGGTGCCGCGAAACTCACCGGTGCGACTGGCGCTCTCTTGAAGTCCGGCCAAATCAACTTCTCTCACACCGAAATCATCGCCACCGGCTCCGCCTACACAGAATCCACTGTCCCTATCTGCGCACCCGTCCTCGAAGCCGCCGACGCAAACCTCGCCGATGAAGAAACCCCCGAAACCGAGATGGAACCCGACCCCACCCCCGCCAACGCCGCCATTCGCATCGCTTCTGGCACCAAGCACGACCTTAACGTCGTCGTCGAAGGCGGCAGTTATCTCGGCGAAAAGTCCTTTGCCGTCGCCGGCGACCCTTCCTCGCTCGAAAGTTTCGTTATCAAAGGCGGTGACTTTTCTGGCGCTCTCGATGTCCTTCACTATGTTATCGAACCCGAACTCGACATCGAAGAGGGAAGTTTCAGCCTCCATCCTGCGCTCCATCTCAAGATGCTCAAGCCCGAAATCGTCCTCCTCCCCGAGCCGGAACCTGAACCATATCCCAAAGAAATCATTGAAGCTATGCGCCCCGCTCCCCAGCAAAATATCCCCCAGCAAAACGCCCTTCAGCAACGCCTTCCCGAACAATCCTCTCCGAAACCAGCCGTCGAGCCCGCCATCACCCCTCTCCAGAAACTTCCTCTTCCTCCGACCTACGACGAGGCCGAGTGCGCCGAAAAAATCGCCACGACCAAGGCTCTCTCCGATGCTCTTGCTGAGATGAAAAATCTCAAATCCAGCGACTACGAGGTCGGTTTCGCTGATCTTCAAGAGGCCATTCGTGACGCCGAGCAGCTCCTCTCTGCTAAAATTATCACTCTCGCCGCCATTCGCGATGCTTCTGCGAAGCTTCTCGCTGCCTTCGACAATCTCGAAGAGCGCGATGAGTTCTCCCTCACCGACGACGAGCTTGACGCGCTTTTCTACCACGGCGCCGTCCTTGACGAAATCGCCGCCGACCCAAAGACTAAGCCACAGCTTGATCAAAAGACTAAAGCATCAACCAACCAAGATGCTCAGCCTTTGTCAACCGAGCCAGCCCCAGTTACCCCGGCGATCAATCCTATCCCGCAACCTCTCGTCCAACCAAGCCCAGCACCCGCTCAACCAGTCGCGACGGCCCCCGCTCAACCCGCAACCCCTGACCTCACCGCTCTCGCGACTACCATTAGCCAAATTTCTACCCTCAACCCTGCCGACTACACGCCCGAGACATATAATATATTGTTGTCCGAGCTCGCCCGCATCAAGCCCCTCCTCGCGAACGCCGACCAGACCCAAATCGACGCCGCCGTCCAAAACCTCACCCTTCTCGTCTCGCGTCTTGCTCTCATCTATCCAACGCTAAACTCTGCCCCCGTCCAGCCATTTGCCCAAAACCAGACACAAACAAGGCTTGCCTCTTTCCTTGTTGACGAAGCCGTTCCTGTTCGCAATTGGTCCACCGGTGTCACCGCCATCGATGAAACTGACCCGCACCTCTGCCTCGCCAGACCTCTCCCGAAGTCGCTTCGCAAAGCCCTTCGCTTCAGTCTGGCGCCAATCTCCAACTTTTTCAAAAGTTTCTCCGCCGGCCTTCGCGCTGGTCTCGACGTCTACCAAAAAACTCGCCGTACCGCCAAAAACTAGCATCACCAAAACTGCCTACGACTATAAAATTAGCGGGAGCATCTTAACTTCCGCTATATTTTATAAACGGCTGTGCTTGTATCTCGAAGCCAAAATATGATATAATGCCGGATTTTCGCAGTAAAATCTTCCAAAACCTAAAATCGCAACTTTTATTGTGCCTGTGCTTGTTATTTTGGAAAGATTTGTTATATACTCGAACGCATAGTCTAGGCGGCTAGTACATAAGTAATGTAGGGTGTGGAGTTAGAGCAGAGGGAAAGTAGGAGCATGATCAAAAACCTCATCTCGAAATTCGTGAGTTTTCTGAAGAACCGCATTGTGGGCCAAAAAACTTACGAACAAAAAATTATTGTTACTGGCGACGTGAATCTCACAATCAGCAATAACAATAATCACTAAACCTAACCTAATTGTACCTTACTATTGCAGTTATGTCTAGTAGTTTTCGCAAAACTTAGCGACCCTCCTAGTCAAAACCAAAGTTGCCACGCCTAGGCTTATAATTTATTATACTCATGCTAAAATTGCTGTCAAGACAACTCAGACTTCCTCTTCACCCTTCCTGGGCTTTCTATGCTTGCGTCGTCGGTATTATCTCCGGCATCGTTATACTCGAAACCCAGCTCATTCAGCCGCCTTTCTCCGGCTTCGCCTGCCTAGCCCTCGCGTGCGCCCTCCTGATTATCGCCATCCTCCGCACTAGCCGTATTACGATTATTCTTGCTTTTACTGCCGGAATAATTTTTGCTAGTTGTCGCGTCGCGCCAGAAGCTGTCGACACGCAGTTTATCGAAGCGCAAATCGGCCAAAATATCACGCTAACTGGCAAAGTTTCTGCCGAACCGGCCATCAAAGATAGCGGCGTCGCTATGACTTTAACTGATCTAAAAATCAGTCCATCTGAAAATCTTGATAGTAGCGCAACGAAGCCGCTCGGCGCCACCCTCTACATCCAACTTTCAAAAACCGCCACTTCCGAGACTCTCCTTCGTTCCGACAAAATCACTATAACGGGGAAACTCAGCCAAGGTTTCGGCACCTACCCCGCCGCAATTTACCGTCCGGAAATCTTGAACATCGACCGCGCCGATCCTGGCGACCTTGCTGCCAAGTTCAAAAACTTTTTCGCTGACAAAGTTCGCGAACATATCCCGTCGCCAGCGGCTGACCTCGGACTCGGCTATCTTGTCGGTGACAAAACTGGACTTTCCGAAGATTTTTCCGAAACCCTTCGCTCCGTCGGTATGACGCACGTCGTCGTTGCTTCCGGCGCTCACCTCGGCATCTTAGTCGGACTTATTAAGAAGCTTTTTGGCAAAATCTCTAAATTTGCCGGTCTCCTTTTCTCACTCCTTGCCATCTTTGCTTTTGCGCTTGTTGTCGGTTTCACCGCTTCTATGACTCGCGCCGCTCTTGTCGCTGGCCTTAGTCTCTTATTCGGCTATGTCGGTCGCACCTTTACTCCGCTCCGTCTTATCCTTCTCGTCGCCGCTCTCACTCTCCTCATCTCCCCGACCAACCTTCTCGGCCTCGGCTGGCAACTTTCTTTCGCCTCCTTTTTCGGTATCCTCATTCTCGCCCCTCATCTCACAAAGTTTCTCTACGGCGGCAAGAAACCTCCTTGGCTCGCCTCCATGCTCATCACTAGCTTTGCCACCAGTCTCATTTGCACTCCTCTTTTGATCTTCAACTTCGGCACATTTTCGCTCCTCTCCTTTGTCGCGAATCTCGTCATTCTCCCCACGCTCCCCTACGCCATGCTCCTCGTCTTCCTTTCTGGCGCGACCAGTTTTCTCTCGTTTCTCGCCACGCCGATTGCTACTCTCGCCACCATCCTCCTAAATTTCCATATCAACTGCATCAATTTTCTTAGCACGAAAACCGCTCTCATTTTTGAACTTTCTCCTGCCGACCCTCGCATTTTCCTCCTCTACCTCCCGATTGTCTTCTGTCTTATCTATACCTCACTCCGCCGATACTTCACTCGTCGCTCTCGCCAGCTCAACAAAACTCTCTCACCATGTCAGCGCCTCAACCGCCAATCTCACAAACTCCGCCAACGCCCTGCCGACTCCTCTCCTGAACTCATCGCCGAAACCGTAGAAATATGCTATAATAATACGCATGAACTGCCCCCATGATGAACTTAAAATCGCTTCCGAAGCCGAAATGCTCGCGCTCGGCCGTGATTTCGCTGCGCAAATTCTCGCCGACCATGATAACCCACACACCGTCTTTGAACTTATCGGTGATGTCGGCGCCGGCAAAACCACTTTTACTCGCGGTCTCGCCGAAGGCTTAAAAGTTGAAGAGCCGGTCACCAGCCCCAGTTTTACCATTTCCAAACGCTACGCCTTCCCGTCCCCACGAAACGGTCAAACCGCCCAGCTCATTCACTATGATTTTTACCGCCTCGACGATCCCGGCATCATGCGCGACGAACTCGCTGAAGCCCTGGCTGAGCCGAACTCGATCATTGTGGTTGAATGGGGTGGAGACGTCGCCGACTTGCTCCCTGCCGACAAAACGCGCCTTGAAATCTCTCTTCAGGAAGATGGCTCCCGCCTCGTCAAGATCATCAAAACCGCCAATACCTCAAAACCCGCCAAAACCGCCGAAGCCGCAAATCCTTCTAATCTCGTCGACGCCAGCCAACCGAAGGAGCAAAAATGAAACTTTATCTCGACACCTCGACCGACACTTGCATCTTGAAACTCGACGACCAGACTTACGAATGGGAATCTGGCCACGAAATGGCTGAGAAGATTTTCACTTTCATTCATGATAAGTTGCAAGAAAATCACGCCGACTGGCAAGATATTTCCGAAATAACTTACATGAGCGGTCCCGGTTCTTTTACGGGTCTCCGCATTGGTGCCGCAATTGTGAATACTCTCGCTGACCAGCTGAATATCCCGCTCTATGATCATCACGGCAACCAACATAAAATCATCCTTCCCGAATACGGTCGCCCCGCTAATATCTCTGCTCCACGAAAATAATCGCATTGCTCCGCGCAAGTAATCCTATAAGTTGTTCCCACTTTCCGAAAATTATGCTATAATAACCCCAGAAACTTATTAATTTTATATTTTATTTGTTACCCCGTCGGCATAGAGAAAAATGTCGACACACAAATTGGAAAGGTTATTATGATACCAGCAATTATTGCCCTGATCGTCGGCATCGCTGTCGGTGCGGGCGGGATTTTTGCCTACAACAAGAAAAACGAGAACGGTGGCAAAAACAAAGCCGAAGATCTCGTGCGCAAAGCTAAAAACGAAGCTTCGGATATCGTTCTGAAAGCGAAAACTGATGCCGCTAGTATGGCCGAAAAATCCCAGCAAGAAGAAGCCGAGCGTCGCCGTGAATGGAAGAAAACCGAGAATCGTCTCAGCGAACGTGAAGCAAACCTCGACAATAAGCTTGACCAGCTTGAACAGAAAACCGAGCGCCTTGCTAAGCAAGAAAAAGAGCTCGATGATTTGAAAACTGAAGTTCGCGACATTCGCAATAAACAGCAAGAAAAGTTGGAAAAAATCGCTGGCCTGACGAAGGAAGATGCCCGCGATAAGTTAATGCAAATGACTGAGCGCGACATTAAGCAAGATCTCGCCGGACTTGTTGCGAAAGAGCAGAAGGAAATCAAACACGAAATTGATGAAACCGCGCAAGCGATCCTCCTTACGGCTATGGAACGCATGTCTTCCGAAGTTACTGCCGACCGCACCGTCACCGCCCTGAAACTTCCTGACGACGACATGAAAGGTCGCATTATCGGTAAGGAAGGCCGCAACATCCAAGCTCTTCAGCGCGCTACCGGTGTCGATATTATGGTTGATGATACTCCTGGCATGGTCGTGCTTTCCAGTTTTGACCCGATTCGTCGCCAAGTTGCTCGCTATGCTCTCGAGCGCCTCATGAAAGATGGCCGTATCAACCCTAGCTCAATCGAAGAAGCCGTCGCCAAGGCCGAGCGCGAAATCGAAAAAGAAGTCGTCCGCGCCGGCGAAGATGCTGCTCGCGAAGTCGGCGTCGTCGGTATTCCGCGCGAGCTTCTCCACCTGCTTGGTGAATTGAAGTTCCGCACTAGCTACGGCCAGAACGTTCTCCTCCACTCCGTCGAGATGGCACACATCGCCGGCATGATCGCTGAAGAAATTGGCGCCAACAAGCGCGTCGCGAAGACCGCTACCCTTCTTCATGACATTGGTAAAGCCGTTACGCATAAAATCGAAGGGAAGCACGCCGAAATCGGTGCCGAACTCGCCAAGAAATACGGCATGCCCGACGAGGTCGTCCACGCTATGGCTGCCCATCATGACGACATCGAACCGACTACCCCCGAAGCCGTTATCGTCAAAATCGTCGATGCTCTCTCGGCGGCTCGCCCCGGTGCCCGCAATATTTCCGCCGAAAACTTCGCTGAACGCATGCGTGACCTCGAGAATATTGCCACCAGTTTCCCGGGCATTGATAAAGCCTATGCGATTTCCGCTGGTCGTGAAATTCGCGTCATTGTCGAGCCGAAGCAAATCGACGATCTCTCCGCGCTCAAGCTCGCGCGCGACATTGCGAATAAAATCGAAGCCACTATGTCATACCCTGGCGTCATCAAAGTTAACGTGATCCGTGAAACTCGTGCCGTCGAATATGCCAAATAAAACCCCCCATCAGCCAAACCGCCAGTCCGCAGAAACCACCCGCTCGTCGAAAACTCGGTCCACTAAAACTCCAACTATCAACCCACTCCCGCTTTCCGAAACTCCCCTGAAAAAACGTATTTCTCGCCGCACCCTCATCAAACTTCTCATCGCAACTCTTATCATTGTCGCGCTCGTCGGTTATCTCGCCTGGGATATTATTGCTCATGGGCCGCTCATGACCTTGCTTACGAACCGCGACCAGCTCGTCGAAACGGTCAATTCTTGGGGTCCCTTCGCGCCGCTCCTCTACATTCTGCTCCAAGTTCTCCAAACTGTTGTCGCCCCCATCCCCGGCCAAATCGTCGGCAGCATCGGTGGCTTCCTCTTCGGACCCTGGGGAATCCTCTGGACGACCATCGGCACCGTCATCGGTTGCTGGATTGTCTTCAAAATTGCCCGTCGCTTCGGTCGCCCGCTCCTCGAAAAGTTATTCAAAAAGTCCGCCATCGACAAATTCGACTTCATTATCAATGCCAAAAGCGCTTCGCTCATCCTTTTCGCGATTTTCCTTCTCCCCGGCTTCCCAGACGATATTATTTGTTATATCGCCGGCCTCACCAATCTCTCCATCAAGCGCCTCATGGCCATCGTCGCTCTCGGCCGTTTCCCAGTCATCGTTCTCACGAACTACATCGGCGCCGAAGTTGGCACCAACTTCGTCATGGTCGTTCTTGTTGCCCTGCTCGCTGTCGTCATTCTCGGCATTGGCGTCTGGCAGCGCGAACGCATTATGGCCTTCTTGAAGCGCGGCGCCTCCGCCTCAAAATCCTCCGGTCAGTCCACCGACCCCGACAAAGACTAGTATTTACACAGCTCCGGCAAGTCTAAGACTTCCTCTAGTCGCACCCGCTCGCTCAATTCTTTGAACCGCATATACCTCGCCTCGCCGCTCTCCATCAATCGCCGCACCTCCTCAAAACCCATCGCCTCGACTTCGATTTTCTCCCCCGCATCCAGATTTTGCGAAACATGCCCCTCTAGTCCGGTCGCCAGAAAAGTATAAACTAGCCAATCAATCTTGCTAAGCGGCTGCTCGACTTTTATCAACTTCCAATTCCGAAAACTCAACCCTGTCTCTTCCAGTAGCTCCCGCTTCGCCGCCGCAAGCTCATCTATGTCTTCTTCATCCATGCGCCCGCCCGGATAATCATAAAAACAATCCTTCCGCGGCTGTTCCTGCTTCGTCACGATCAGCCGCATCTCGCCATTCGTGTCAGCTACGCCATTCTCGCCGCCCTCGTCGTCAGCCGCCTCTGTCGCAAATCCCAGCTCCTGCGCTTCCGCCGCTGTCACGACCGGAATAATTTTCACCGTATCCGCTCGCCTGAGCATCTCAAAAGTCTCAAAACTCCCGTCAAACATCTTCTGCGGCCATTGATAAACCGCCCAAATCTTCCCCTGAAAAACCTTTTCCGCCTCCTCCGGAATCAACTTTACATTTTCTGGCACAAATCTTCTCATAATTCCATTATACCTTATTCATTGCCAATCTAGAACCAACCCTCGCGTCAACCCGACAAACTCTCAAGCCCCTCCTTAACGCAGGAAAAGGCCCCGGTGCAAACGCACCGAGGCCAATCAAGTAACCCAAAATCTTACCAGGGCATCAGCCCAGCTGGCTCATCAGCTCGTCCCACGCCGCGGCGTAGGCGTCAGCGTTGCCCTGCGTGTCGGCATGCTTACCCTCGACCATAACGATCGGCACGCCCTTGAAGTAGTCCGCGATCACGTCGTTCTGCAGGAACTCATCATCGCTGCTACAGATGACGCCAAGCGTGTTGGTCGTGATGTGCGGCGCGTCGAAACAGTAGGACAGGTCGCGCCATTGGTCTGCTAAGAATGCGAAGGAAAACCCGCGGATGCAGGGAATGTGGCTCAGCCACCCGAACGGCACGGTCGCTCCTTCCATCAGCGGCGTCAGAATCTTCAGACCGACACCGGCGTAGGGCTTCAGGATTTTGGAATGCGGTTCCGGGTTGATGGCGATCGTCTCGACGTCGTCGAGCTCCGATTCCGCAAACCGCGAAACGTAATCGCCGATCGAAATCCCGAAAATCCGCACCTTGCAGTTCTGTTGCTGCGCGTCGGCCAGCACCTGATTGACGATCTGCTTCATGCTGCATCCCCGCGTCTCTGCATAAGTGACGTAAGTGATGCCGCCGTCGATCTTCTCCTCCAGGAACTTGAACGCCCTCTCCGGCTGGTTGATATTACCAGCCACGAAGTAGTTCATGACCCCGCTGCTGCCGACCTCGCGCACCCTCTGGAGTTCCGCCGCCACCGCGCCGGTCGCGTACCAGTATGCCCTGGCGCCGACGTAGCTGAGCGAATTGACCAGAAGTAAGGCGATGACCAATTTCTTTCCGACATTTTTACCATTTTTGCGCATAAAAACACCTCCTATGTGCCTGCGCAGATAAGATTGAAGGGAATTAAAGAGCGCCCCTCTCTACCATTATAGCACACCTTTTCAAAATTGTCAAGATGACACCATTTTACCTCCGTCATCAGCGACCAACTTATGCTATAATTAGCCTATGTCTACTACTCCTGCTCAAAAAGATCAAATCGTCTCCCGTCTCGAGCCGCTCGGCGACGTCGCCGTCCGTCCGATGATGGGTGAGTATCTCGTCTATTTCAACGGCACTTATTTCGCGAACATCTGCGACGGCCATCTCCTCGTCAAAATCACCCCAACCAACAGCCATTACGACCTCCCCGAAGTTCTCCCATATGCCAGCGCCAAGCGCAACATGCTCCGCGTCGACGACCTCGACAATCTCGACTTCCTCCAAGAGCTCATTACCGAAACCCTCAAAGGCCTCCCTAAGCCGAAACCGAAAAAGAAATAATTAACCTAAAAACCCAACCGCCGCAATTAGTAACGTTGCCATTCCTGCTCCGCATATCAGCCAGACCATTTCTTCGCTCGGCAGCCCTAAAACCGCGCACATGATTGCCAACCCTACCCACAAAATCAGCAAGCAGATTGCTGTCCATGGGTATCGAATATGCAGCAGTAAACTTTTCATAAAACTATTCTTTTTCATGCGAATATTTTCTCCCTCACTAAGTTAAATAGATATTCATCGTTATCAGCCAATGACGAAATCGTGTTGACTAGGAGTTCATAGCTCTCCGTCAACCCATAATGGGTGGCCTTCACGGCGTCGCGCGGCACTCCCGTCAGATTGGCGTTCTCTAGCGCATACTCCATCGACCGCCGCATAATTTCCGAAAAACTATGTCCACCCTCCCGATTATCTAAAATCGTCACCGCCCCGAGAAACGCTTGCATCGCCTTCAACAGTTCAAAGTTTACAGTGTCAATATCTATATCTATTACGCGCGTCCCGACCACCTGAATAAACACATCCATCAAATGCCCGTCTCGGAATGATTGGGCGTAATTTGTATTTCCAATCATCTCATTATTTAGCTTCCTAGTGATAGAGCTAGCTAAAACCTCTAGTAGGTTTTCACCATCAAAATTACACTTCTGCATCGCCAGGGAAATATCCGGACAAAAACAAGTTACGGTCGTCTCCAGCAACGTCTGGAACTTATCTTCGCCGCACAAAATCTCGTAGTAACTTTTTACCCAATTATAATATGCTTCGTGGCTAGTAGGTCTCCGTGCGATAATTCCAAAATCAATAAAGCCAATCCGATTGTCGCTGAGCAGAATAATATTCCCCGGATGCGGGTCTCCGTAAACGTAATCCGCGCACATTGCCGTATAAAGCGCTTCGCCGCCCGCCAGTATTACTTGTTCCCAAATATCCGATCCTGTCAGCTCCTTCGCAATCTTCGCCGCCGACTTGTCGCGCGTTGCCGCACTCATCACGTCTGCTAGCGCTGGTCCCTCAATAAAGTCCTGCACAATCACGTTTTCCGACGACAATTCTTCATAAACTTTCGGTATCACAATCCGCGGATGGTCGCTATAGAGTTCAGTAAAATATTTTTGATTTTCTATTTCCCGACGATAGTCAGTTTCCTGTATAAGCATTTTCGCATACGCATCGTAAGCGTCATTATAATCTACTAAATACTTCGGCAGAAACTTCGAGAATAGCCAACACAGCTTTCGCAGTGACTTTAAGTCCGTTTTTAAGTTTTTCTGAATTGACGGTCGCAAAATCTTCACCGCCACATCCTCGCCGGTTATTAACTGCCCGCGATATACTAGCGCAAAGCTCCCTGCTGCTACCGGCTCCGATGAAATTTTCGCAAATTTTTCTATCTGCACATGCTCGGCTAGATTAAGGGCTTCCCGTGGCGCCTGCGCAAAAATCTCCATCTCTCGTGGTCCACCCCAACCGTCCAAAAACTTGCTCGATCCGCCCAGGATCTGTAAGAACTTAATATAAACCCCGCCCCACTCCCGAAAACTCTCAAAAATCGCCCGGCGATACTCACAATCCTTTCGGGCCGCTTTTGAGAGCCTAATTCTTGCTAACTTCGCAATTAGTCCAGCATAGCGTCGAGCGTTTCGCATCATTTCTTCTTCCCGAACCCAATCAAGAACAAAACCGCAGTCATCACTATTGCGAAAACTGGCAAAAACAGCCCAATCTCTGGGCTGCAAACTGCTAGCAAAATCGTCCCCAGCCAGACTGCCAAAATCGCTACAATTACAAACGCATATTTCATATATAACAATTCTAATGGTCGGGGCTACCAGGATCGAACTGGCGACCTCACGCCCCCCAGGCGTGCGCGCTACCACTGCGCCAAGCCCCGACATTACGCCGAACAGACCAAAGGCAACTCGAAGACGAGCCCCTGAAGCCGAAGGACGCTACCCTCTTATTCTATCACGCCGCGCCAATCTTGTCAGGCATAAGCGTCAAAATCCGCCACCTTCATCCAAACAGAAACGCAAAACCGCATCCCTTCAATCATTCGCAACTAGCTTCATCTCAAACCGGTAAACTGGTGTATAATCAACTTATGAACTCTACCGCACGCGATAACGAAATCGACATCTCAAAAGTCAACCCCCAGCTGAAATCCTACATCGAAGCCCATATTCTCCCGCAGTATTCCAAAAATGAGTGGGGTCATCAAATCGGCCATATCGACTACGTTATCCGTCGCAGTTTTGAATTCGCCAATCAAGTCAACACAGCCAATCAAACCGCCCAGCCCCTCAACCCCAACATCATCTATACTGCCGCCGCCTATCATGATCTCGGCCATCACATCGACGCCGCTCACCATGAAAAAGTTTCCGCCGAAATCCTTCGCAAGGATGAAAGCCTTAAGCAGTTTCTGAAGCCCGACGAAATCGAAATCATCGCCGAAGCCATCGAAGACCACCGCTCTCACCGTGACCAGCCGCCTCGCAGCATCTATGGCAAAATTATTACTTCTGCTGATTGCAATATCAACATTGATGTTATGCTTCGCCGCACTTATACTTACCGCCTGCGCAACTTCAGCAACTTTTCTCTCGACGAGGTCATCAACGACGCCCGCCAGCATCTCGCTAGCAAATACGGTGAAAATGGCTATGCTCTGAGAAAAATGTTCTTCGACGATTCAGAGTTCAAGGCTGCCCTCAAAGACTTACAAAATCTTACTTCCGGCGAACACCTTTTCCGCGAGCGCTTCCTGAAAGTCAATCATCTTGAGCATACATTCGAGCTTGAGCAGCAACTTTCCAAATATCTCGCACCAGTTAATCTCAGCCTCAGGACTTACGTCGAAACCAATATTCTGCCGCAATATTCTAAGAACGACCGTGCGCACGGTATTCTCCATATCCGCGAGGTTATCCGTCGCAGCTTCCTCCTTAATGATGTTTTCTCTCTAAATCTCGACCCGAATTTAATCTACGCCATTGCCGCCTATCATGACCTCGGCAAACATATCGATAGTGATCGCCATGAGTTCATCTCTGCTAAACTTCTCCGCGAAGACGCGAAAGTTTATGACTATTTCTCGCCAGAAGAAGTTGACATTATCGCCGAAGCCATCGAAGACCATCGTTCCTCAAAGTCTGACGTCCCGCGCTCAACTTACGGTAAACTCATTTCCTCGGCCGACCGTAACACTCGCGTCGAAATGGTTTTCGTGCGCAGTTTCTTCGTTGGAAAAGACCGCCAGCCCGAAACTACCGTCAAAGACTTTCTCGATTATACTTTTCGTAGACTTTCTAAACGCTACAGCGAAGATGATCCAGAAAACATGTTCTATGCTGACGACGAGTATCGCAACTTCCTCTCCGAAATCCGTGCACTTCTTCGCGGCGAGGAAGCCTTCAAGAACCGCTACTGCGAAATCAACCAAATTTCTTCCCGTGAACACACACTCGCCGAAGAGCCTGGCGTCGAAATTTCGCCCGTAATTTTAATCTAAATCTCGATACTCTCCCCAATCCCCAGCGGTGCAAACTCCGCGCCCATCCCTTCGCACGCTCCGCGCAAAAGGTTGTCATAAATCGTCTTGCCCATTTCTGACAGAAGCCCATCGTGCACTGGCACCACCATTCGCGGCTTAGCAATCTTCATAAACTCCGTCGTTTCTGACACCTTCGTCCACGGCGCCACCTCTGGCACCAGCAAAACTTCCACCGCTCCATTCATCTCTAATAAATCAAACGAATCGCCCGGGTTCGTCAACTTTCCGTCGACCACCACGCCGATATTTTGGCAGGGAACTTTGCCTGCCACGACCGACGCGTGGTCTTTTCCAAAGAACTCTAACTTAAACCCTTCATATTTCCCGACGAAGCCCTCGGCTATCTCATCCCCGCCGACAAAAGCCTCGTCTCCGCCCTTCACGACCGTCACATCTGCCGCGCCCAGAGCGTTCCGAATCACTGTCGCCGCATCTTCCGGCGCAAAGATCTTCGCTCCCGGATTTCGATCGAGAATCGCACTAATCCGTTCCGGCTGCAAGTGGTCATTATGCGCATGCGTAATAATAATCGCCGCCACGTTGTCAAACTCCGGCAACGTCGCCGCAAACTCCACCGGATCAAAAACCAACTTCTTTCCGCCCTTCTCCAACACAATCCCCGAATGTTCCAACTTCATCAACTTCATAACTTCCTCCATTTCTAATTATTATATCATGCTGACCGACAACTGGTATAATATAACATATGAGAATAATCCTGATTGTTGCTCCACTCGTCGCGCTTGCCGCTTACTTTATTTTACTACTGCGTCGCAACCAGCTAACTTTCTCCGACCTTTGGGACATGCTTAGTAATCGTCAGGAATACAAAACTTCCGGGCAGGGCGGGGAGCGCTTTCTCTACCGTGAGCTTATCCGACTTGGCGTTCCTGAGTCGCAGATTTTCCGCAATGTCTACATCCCTGTCCACGACAAAACCAATAAAACCAGCGAAATTGATCTACTTGTTCTTTCGAAAAAAGGCATCCTTGTCTTCGAACACAAAACCTATCAGGGTAAAATCTACGGCGATGGTCGCTCAAAAAAGTGGGCGCAGTATTATCATGGCAAACACACCTTTCTCAGCCCCGTCGAACAAAACCGTTACCACGCCGAATGTCTCCGTCGATTTCTCGATGTAAAACTCCCGATTTATACTTTCATTACCCACTCAGTTTCCGGAGAGTGGCATATTCGCAATATACCACCCGAAGCCCACTTCATCACGAAAAAGGGCGATTTTAGCCGAATCTACCAAAATATCCCCGACTTTCCCGCTATAGCCAGGGCCTTCCATTCTCTCTCGGAAAAGCTATCTCCTCTCTCCCGCCCCGAAGACGGCACCAGGGAACAACATATCGCCAATTTCGGGAAGTGACCAACGCTTTGCTGGAGCATCCTTATTTGACAAATCATAGCGCAAGATGTAAAATAAATCCAATAAATCACCCTGGCAGTTTCAGCCGGGAACAAAAGGAGCAAACTATGACCAAACGTCTCTATCGTATTGAATACGGCAAGCGTATTGCAGGCGTTTGCGGCGGTCTCGCCGAATATCTCAACGTCGACCCTGCGCTTGTCCGCCTCGCATGGGTTTTGCTCGTCTTCTGCGTCGGCGGCGGCATCTTCGCCTACATCCTCGCCGCAATCATCATGCCCAGTAAATCCGAGGTTTATTGAAGGTAACCATAATGAAGTGTAAGATATGAAAAAGATACAAGTATTGTGTCAGGTATATAGTTCGACAGGCAACGGTATAAAAACGCGTGTTACTACGTATATGGTCTCGCCATCTACGTCTATGAGGGCGCTCGCTGTTAGAGCGCTCTGCGCCGCCCAGTAAGCTGACCCGGATTTTAGGTGTCCGCAAGCAGAATCGGAAAACGATTTTTCTATTGAGATTAACCTAAATGGCCACACGAAACAAAGCCAATTGATGGGTATCAAATATAAGCTAAGTCAGGATGGGAGTATTTTATTTTAGACAATTACAAACAATTAACGTCGGATTGGACATATGGCGAGCTAGTCAACCTGAGACGAAACGAGTACATTGACGGCGACGTCAACTGTATTGTTTTCCGGATACCGGAAGGACTAGGGTCATTTGGAGGCGATTTACGCAAGTTATTTGATGTATTGACGATAGTTAATTTGATTTTTAGCAATCTCGGCTACGGCTTCACTTGTGAAGAAATTAAAACACAGTCGGAGCCTAATGTAGTGCAGAACTGGCTTCAGAGTAATCTGTATCGATTGTCGCAAATTCGAGGGTTTCTTGACGAAAAAGCTACCTGGAACACGCAAGAAGTCATGACTCGCCTCAGACTAAATGAAGAAGAAACCATCCAGTTAATGACTGAACTTGGGTACTGTCTCGAAAGGAATAGTTGGAAATTAGCCACGACACAAGAAGCGGCAGAAAAAAGAAAGGTGTGGCTGCAACATGAACAAGAGGAGGAAACTAGATTAACAAAAGAAGTTGAGGCGAGCATCTACGGGGCGCTTAAAGGAACGGACTAACTTGTCTAAGCGATATATCATCGACTTCATCCCATTTAGTCGCTATCGCTTAGTCCAATCTTATAATCCATAATCCATCACCCGCAGCATCATCAACTTTTTCCGATAAATCTCCGCCTTCGCTGCGGAGAAATTATCACACTCACCCCAGCACCAAATCATCGCCTGTACCGACCAAACGTATAATACATACGCTTTTTGATTCAGCTCAGCTCTCGGTGCGCAAACATGTTTTACCAACCGCATCAGAAGAAACATATTTTGATTTTGGAAAGTTGCGGAAAAATACCGTTGATGTTTTGAAATAAAACTAAAAAGCCGCACAAACGCCAGCTCCCGCCTCAAGTTTTGCGGCAAGGACCTCACAAATTCCTCCTCCAGTCGTAATTCATACCAAATCAACGCCTCGTCGCAGCTTTTGTAATGAGTGTAAAAAGTCGATCTTGCCATTTTCGCTTCCCGACAGAGTTCTGAGGCCTTCAGCCCAATTCGCCGTTTTGCCAAAGCTCGCTCTAGCTCATGCTGAATCAACTTTTCCTGCCGCAAAAACCTCTCATCATCTCTGTTCGACGTCCTACGTCGCGCATCGCTTTCTCTACGAGATTGAAAGCGGTCCTGGCTCTCGGACTCCTCGCCAAGCTGGCCGCCCACCGCGCCAGCCCCCGGCGAACTTGCAAAATTAAAACTATTGTCTAAATCCGCGCTTTGAGATTGCGCGCCCGAATGGCTCATTGCGGCCCTTTCCCGCAACCTCAAACTGCTTCCATCAAGAACAACCTACCAATTGCGTAACTAAAAATAATATATTCAAGTATTATAACAAATATACCAATAAAATCAATAAGTTCAAACCAGAAAAATATAGTATAATATCACAAAGGAGCAAAATGAATATTTCCGATTTTCATCCCGGCGAGGATTATACTAACCAAGAAATTGTCGAAGCCTTCAAGTGCGGTAACATGGGTGGTATGCGTAAGTCTAAGCAAACTAATACTCTGGTCATTTTTGTCAAGCATGGTCAATGCTACCACGCCGACGAATGGCGAGGCGACATCCTGAATTATACTGGCATGGGTAAGACCGGCGACCAGCGCATTGATTATTCGCAAAACAAAACTCTCGCCGAGTCAAACACGAACAGTATCAAACTCCATCTTTTCGAATCGCGCACACCCGGCGCCTACAACTATAGCGGGGAAGTAGAACTCGCCGCCGACCCCTTCACTGCCACCGAACCCGACGCCAACGGCCACGACCGCACAGTCATCAAATTTCCGCTACGACTGAAGAAATAACGACAGCCCACTTATAGCGATTCCTGGAAATCGTAAAAACAAGTTGACAAATTTCCAACCAAAGTTGGTTGAGGTAATATTTATAGGGTTGATATAATCTACTCATAATTTATAAAAAGGAGAAGATTATGGATTTTAGCGAAAAATTAATTAGTCTAAGAAAGTCAAAAGGGCTTTCGCAAGAAGATTTAGGTAATGAATTAAATGTATCTCGGCAAACCATGTCTAAGTGGGAATCCCGCCAAGCCTACCCAGATTTCCAAAAATTGGTGATGTTGAGCGATTATTTTGGCATCACGCTAGACGAATTAGTGAAAGATATTGATCTGGAAGAAATTAGAAATAATAATCTTGATGGCGAAAAGTTAAACTCTGTCTATAAAAATGTAAACAATGCGAAAAAGATGGTTAAGTGGTATTTAATTATTGGCGGAGTGGTAGCAGGAGTAGCTTTGTTGTTAATTGCGTTCTTTGTGTTTTGTACGATTTTCGTGTGGGAATAGACTACCGTACTTTCTTCCGCACCCGCTCACCATGCTGCTTCTTCGCCCTCTCTGACGGCATGCTTAACCTCTCAGCTTATCCCAGCGATTCTCAAAATCGCTCATCATGTCACCTCCTATCCTCCGACAAAAGTCATCAACTTCTTCAAAAACGCGAAAGTATAAATACTTACAGTTGCCATGCTCTGCTTGAAAATCCAGCTGCCTCACGACTTCTTCAGGCGAAGCAACAAAGAACCTGCCGTATGTGCGATTTCTATCAAAAGGCTTTGCCTCTAATGCCATAGGAGTTTGCGGACAAAGATAAAACACGAAATAAATCTCCTGATCAAGAATTATCTGCCGATAATTCGTCCGATACTTCTCCGAAGTCGAAACATGGAACGCATAGTGCGGCAAGGACTTCTTATTCTTTTGATAAAAAGTATCCGGCCCTTCAGTTTTTACTTGTACTTTGGTCATTTTGGAGAACTCCGAGTTCATACACAAGATGTCAATATCTTTAGAGTTACCATCTGTCCTCGCTGCATTAAACCCATTTAAAATAAGCGCCGACAAAACGGCGTATTCTCCAACTAAACCAACTTGTCCGCGTTCACTTTTCTTCATTAACAATATCTGGTCGGGCATAGTTCACTCGGCTATAACAGAATTTCTAGAGGAGGATGGCATACTGTTTTGATAAAGAGTGCGCTAAAAAGGAATTTCATCAATATCTACACTATCTTCACTCGTGTACCTTGGTATTTGATTAAGCTTAGACTCTAAGTTGGATAAAACTATTCTTTGCGTTCCTTCAGATAGATTGTCAAACCAGTTTAAGAATTTTTTTATTATGGAACATGGAATACTCTTGTTAGGTATGAAATATATCTTTCCGTCAAATAATGTAGTCGCTAAATCTCCAACGTTCTGTACATTATCCTCAAATAGATTATTATTGAGAATATCCTTGAGTTTATCCTTGAAAACGTAAGGATTCTGCTGAAACTTTGTATTGGTCTCTACCTTGGTAATAAGTTCAAAAGCCTTGTTGGCGAAGTTTTTATAAATTTCCTTATCGGTTTCGGTAATCTCAAGTTGCTGAAAATCGTGTTTATCTATTAGTGCCTTAATCTCTTTGAAATTTTTATACCTGTTCTTTGGGTTCTTATCGGCCATTTTGTTGATTACTTTTCTGTATGAAAAATCGATATCAGCTATAATTTTATCGTCATTCAGTATACTTCTGAATAAATCTCCTAAATAAAACATATCAGTCAATGAGGTATATTCCGAGCGGTAATATTCATCTGGTAAAGTGTTTGCGTTATTACGATTTATTTGTGATGCAATACTATCACTAGCAGAAGCGCTCACGCATATTTTTCCAATACCAAAATCAATTATCTTTACAGTGCCGTCTTTATCTACCATAATATTGCTTGGCCGAATATCCCTGTGGATAATATTCTTGCTTTCGAGATAACAAAATGCGTCTATGAGCTGCGAAAAAATCGAATTTAACGGAAGTGGATCGAAAGGTATATAATTCCCTAGATACTCCACAATCGTTTCACCATCAATATACTCCATTATGATGTATCCGCTATAATTGTTTTCGTATGGGTAATACCCATGAATTCTGACAATATTTTTATGGTTTAACTTGTACAGAATTTTTATCTCGTCTATAAAGTTCTTATAAAACTCAACCTTAATACTATCATCAACTGGAGCATATTTTTTAGCAACAAAAAGTTCGTCAATGAAAGGATCTTGCAAAATAACAGTTTTGCCAAAAGAACCACTGCCGAGTTTATTATTTATCATTATGTAATCTTTTTGTTTTAAAAATTGTACGATATCGCCATTATTTTTCATATATCTTTTCCTCCAGGCAATATCATCAGTTTAACACAAGTTATTTGATTTGTAAATAATTTTATGTCATAGTACTTATGATTATTTTTTATTTCTGGTTGGTTAATCCATCACTTTCAGATAATACCTTAAATCTTCGCCCTTCCAATTCTCCAGCACCCACTCATACCATTCTTCCCGCAGTTCAGCATAAAGTTGACTGAATTTTGTATTCTGCTCCTCGTATCAATAACAACTTTATGGTTAAGTGCCATAGGCAATCTGTTCCATAAATACGATCGTCTCTCTCCTCAGCTTTTGCTTGCTTATAAATATCTCTAACTGCTTTTTCTCCAGACATTTCCGCAATACTAAAGTCTGCCCAAAATTTAGTTTTACATCCATAGCCTAAAAGTCAAACTTCTTATACTCCCCCGTAAAGTTAGTGACCGACCTATATTGCGCTTCAATGCATCTTTTATAAGTATTGTAGTTAAGTAATATGTCTCGGTGTTCTCGGCTACTAGTATCACAAGCTTTAATTGATCACCTAGCCTCAATAAGCATATTGCAGCTACCGCTTCGACGGACTTTTTCGTACTTATAGAGGTTTGGCTTCCAATCTTTATTGACAAGCATATATAAATATATTATAGCATGCATTCAAAGCAAGAGTAAACACTATCGATTTCTTTTTACAAGCATCTAAGGTTCGGAATTAAGCCAAACAAAAAATACGTCCTAAGCGTTGTAGAACGTACTCCAGCGTCCGAAACTCACAAGCTCAAGTATTTTTTCTCGTAAATTTTCGCAATGCTAGCCACTGCATAAAAGTCACCATTGGCTCTAGCTATTTTGTAGTAAGTCATACTAACAGAGCAAGAAGAGTTACGTGGCGGTAAATTAATGGCCATAACGCGGAAAATTATAGAGGTAGAACCGTATCCTTGGCTCGAAAAAATCGTAAAAACGTCAAAAAATTAGCCCCTGAACTTGCTAAGGGGCAGAACACAATTTTACAGGGGCAAAACAGTCGAAAACAGGCTTTATATTCTGTGTGGTCGGGCTTTGTAAAGCAGGGGTTAACAAAATTTCTAGAGGAAAAAAATGGTATAATAGATATATTAGAGGAATGTATAGATGCTTAAGAAGAGAAACCATAAAGAGGTGATCCGTAAAAGGAAAAATAGGCAAGAAAATCAGAAAAAGAAGGCTGAAGAGCAAGTCTTTGAAGAACTTTGTAAAGAATATTCTGAAGGTAAGAATTCTATGCCAGCGCCAACCTTAGCTGAAGCTCTAACTCGCCATGATATTTCACATGACGAACATTTCGGGATGATGTTTCGGCGACTGACAGACTATTTCAGTGATGAATTACTGAAGAGATCGAACGAATTACGACAAACGTTAGATGTGCCAGACAAAGTCGTTACGTTTTTGATACCTTTAGACTTCTATGTGCCACTACCAGAGGGCTATAATTCCATGTCAATCCGAAGTAAAGGTGGTAAGGTTACTGAGGCGTCTTGTGTCACGGCTATTTCGAAAATCTTGCCAATGGGAACTGCGTTTATAAAAATAACTTATTTTGTCGTATCAGTATGCAGCAATGAAGCTGCAAGAAGTTCAAAGCTGTGCACGTTTTCTGGTTTAATTAAGTTATACGAGTATGCTATTATGCTCGCTAATCGCGTTATCGTTGGCTTCCAATCAATCCCTACAAGACATAATCACTACATGCATAGCTTGACCGTTCAGTCTTCTCCCGGAACGATTAATATGAATGTCTTTGATAGGCTAACGAAACGTATATTAAAAAGAGAAACTATTACATTTCATAAAAATCCAATTAGCGAAATTTTTAATGCTCGTCCACTCGAAGACGAAGAACTGACGCAGTTTAGAGGGGCGCATGTAAATCAAACTTTTACCGATGACAAAGTATTTCAACTGGTATCCAAATTTAACGAGGCTATAAATATGCGTTGTTTTGGCCGTAACAATGAGGCGGTAGTACTGGCTGATAATTTCGTAGAACTATCTATTGGCTATCTGTATTGCGAGCTTTGTGCTTCGGAAGGTGAGGAATTAGAAAAAGCGCACGAAAAATATGCTAAAATGAAAAAAATGTCCGACCTTTGGGAAAGTCTGTGCGAACTATTAAACTATAAAAGTGTTACAAAACTGCGCAATGACATCGGCTTTAATGACTGGGTGAAATATTGCCGTAATCCTCGTAACGATCTTACTCACAGGTTTTTGACTAATGATTTGTCTGGGATTGAATCACTTAATGCAATTTATCATTCCGGAGAACTTGTGCGTAAGTTATGCAACGTCATAAGCGGCAAAGTGAGCGACGAAGCATTATTGCAAAAGCTTGCTTTATTGAGCAGTGCTACATATTTCTCAAAGAACTTAGGTGAATTAGAGCATGATAGAAAATTAGGTAAACATCGTAGGGAAGATGAATGAAGCTAATCCGTAACCCTCAAATAATAAGTCAAATCTTCGCTCTTCCAGTTGTCTAACACCCACTCATGCCATTCTTCCCAAAGTTCAGCATATAACCTACTAAGTGTTTCGTTCTGTTTTTCGTACCAATACCAACATTTATGGTTAAGTACCATTGAGAGTTCCGTTCCGTAAACCCTGTCGTTCTTCCATTCCGACTCGGCTCGCTTATAAGTATCTTCAATTGCTTCCGTCCCAAAACGTTCCGCCATGCTAAAGTCTTCCCAAAATGTAGTCTGGCACTCGTAATCTAGTAGTCGCATTTTTTATGCTTTCTCATAAAGTTATCAATCGTGCCATATTTCGCCTCAACATACCTTTTGTAAACGTTATAGTTAAGTAATATATCTCGATATTCTCGGCTACTAATGTCACAAGCTTTAATCGCTTGCCTAGCCTCCATAATCATATTATATCTGCCGCTTCGGCGGACCTTCTCATACTTATAGAAGTTTGGCTTCCAATCTTTGCTGACAATCATTTAAGATATTACCTCACAACTACTAGACGTTCTCGTCCATATATGCTCAATGATCTCACCATTCGCCCAAAGATTATATTCTACTTTACTCAAAAAGTTCAACCTATCTTCAAGGCTTGGAAACTTTAAGTCATCAACTATTACAAAGTGGTACTCTCCATCTGCGCCTAAATACTTCATAACCGTAATGGAACTTGGCGATTGTTTCATAATAAGACCAATTATTGACTTAAATGTCAAAAAAGTAAATGAAAAAATCAGCTCCCAAACCTAACACCTAGGAGCCAATAACCTACTTAAAACTTTTCCGCTATCTACCGTTTAGCCGAGGTGGCGTTGTATAATATCAATATGAATAAAATTGTTCCACAGTTTCAAAATAGTTTATTTTCCAATATAGCCGACAGCATTCCGGACATTGCCGAGTTTGGCATTGATAGTATCCTAGATGAAGGCGTTTTAAAAGATTTTCCACTCATGAGTACGCTAGTAGGAGTGAAAAACGTAGCTCAGAATCTCCATGATAGGAATTTGCTGCGTCAAACACTAGCCTTCGTAAAAGAGTTAAATAATGGACAACTGGACGAGAAGAAGAAAGAGAAGTATAAAAAGATAATTGATGAAAATCCCAAAAAAGCCGAAGCTGAGCTTGGCAGAGTACTGATTATTCTAAATCAAAATATAGAGTTGTCTAAAAGCAAAATCTTAGCGGCGATATTCCAAGAATATATAAATGAAAACATAGATTGGAAAACTTTTTGTGAGTTCTCGGAGATAACAAGAATGTTTTTTGTAGACGACATTTACGATTTAGACACTATATATCAGCAAGCGCCTAATTATCTCTCTTTCTTATCTTATGGGGCTGACAGATTGGTTGCTCTTGGCTTAGTAAAAAGCTCTACTGCGCCCGCAATTGTAGAAGATGCACTAGGCATACGTCAGAGCATGACACTATCTGATATAGGCGAAAAATACTACAAAATAGTGTCTAAAGTGCTGCTATAAATCAAAAATTGGCAACGTCTTAATCCATAAAACAACGTAGCCCTCAGCCTCTAATTTTTGTTTTTCCTTAATCATAGCGTCCAGCCGCTCCACTTCGTCCGCCACATTCCACTTATCAAGACACTTAAAATCATACACTCCGTCCGGAGATTTGTATTTCATAATCGTAACGCTATTCTCGCTCGCTGGGTTCATGCTCGCCTCTCATTTTCTCCATTTTTATGCTCTTCATGAGCTTTCTTCGCTAACTCCCAAAACTTTCTCCGTACAGCACCTCGCTCCTCACCCTTAAGCATTCTGCTTCCGTTTTCGGTAATCTCAAAATACATATAGCTATCACTGTCGTAGTCCATGCGACTAGACTGTTCCATATACAATGTTAGCTTGTTATCTGCTTCTTCGAGATAATATGTAAAACCGCCAAACATGCCTGGAACAGCTATAAAGTTTTGAGCGTTAGACCGTAATAAGTCTTCCGCAATCTTCGGGAACTCAAAATCAGGATTCTCTTCCAAATACTTATCAAACTTACAAAACTCGCACTGCTTAACAATTAGCTCCCTAAAGTTTTTCTCAATTTTGCTTAAACTGGTTGTGTTATTTTTCATCATAGCTCTCTAGTATTTTACCATCTCCCACAACTTAACCCATTCTTGGAACACTCAGCTTCAGTTAGCTGGCCACTATATCCGCCTCCACCTATCTCCGCAAAAATATCGTCATCGGACATATTTGAATATTCACTATGATTACGCGCACTACTTATCATCTTGGCGACACAGGAATTTGTAGCTGTTTCAGAATTTTTATTTACGGCATAAAAATTACTAGTGCTTCCGCCAATTGCCGCAAAACAATAAGCAATCACGTAGTTGTCATTCAAATTATAGTCGGGCTTTTTGGTTGGCTGAGATGGCTGACTAGGCTGAGCGGGTTGTGATGGCTGACTAGGCTGAGCGGGTTGACTTGGTTGCGATGGTTGGGTTTGGGCTGGAGTGCTTGGTTTAGAAGTGGAAGAATTATTGGAACTAGACTGATTAGAAGCATTATTGTTCGGTTTCGGTGTAGTAGTTTGTGAGTTATCGTTGGTACTTGTAGTGTTATTCGGCTTAACTTCGTTTGTCGGCTGGTCGTCCTTTTCTTCATCATCTTCAGGCTCTCCAGTTTCTCCAACTTGCGTATTGTTTTGCCCGGACGAGGAGTTGTCGTCATTTTGTAATTCGGACGTTATTTGCTGTGTTTCCGGTGTCCTGTTGGTATTATTTATAATTGCCACAGTGCCAGCAGTACCGCCAGCCACGACAGCAACAGCGCCAACACCTAATCCTATTTTGGTGGCAAGGCTCGCTCCCCTAATGGCGGTTATTATTGAAGTTAAACTTATCATATATTCATGCTCCTCGGCTTAAATTATGGGACTTTTCTCGCAAAATATAAAGACTAATTTGCGTTATAGCCGTAATCTCCACGAGTTAATAGTATTTCCTTCCACCAAGACTCCCTCGCGATAATCGTTTCGTCATCAGTAGTAGATTTATAAATATCAAGAATTGAGTATCGGAAGTTATCTTTTACATAATCTAAACCTCGCTCCTCAACTAAGGCTTTCAGCTCCTTATTGCCACCATGTCCATTCTCGGCGTAATTTCGCCATCTACCCAGTAGCATATTATCGCTGTAAGCCGAGCCGACATAACGCTTATTTGTAGCGGTATCGGTAATCAGATAAACTGCTTTTTGGTTCTCTAAAGCCGTCTGCCAGTTCTTGAACTTTAAAACTCTACGCAAATCATTCCATGATAAATCAACGTTTTCATAACCCGGAAAATCTTCACCAAGTTCATTGTAGGGGTGCTCGAGGATGGTTTTAACACTTATGGTATCGATAATATCTTCTTTCCGCACCGTAACATTTCTGCCTTTATCTTCAAAGTGAACTACTAGCCTACCGAAAAATGGCTTATATTCAGTCATACACTCCTCATCAGCTTCAATCAGGAACTTGCTATTGTCCAGTACTTTATACGCATTCACTAGCAGCCAGTCCTTATCGGTAGAATAAGGTATGAAGCAAAAAACAATCTCACCATTCTTAAACCGCTTATGACCATCAGGGTTATGAGTTTTGACCGACTCCTGAACTACGGCTACTTCACCAACACGGTACATAGCAAGCAAATCAAAATACCTCGACTGATCGCCGAGTTTTGCCTTGACCTCTGGTACTTGGTTTTCTGCGTCATATTGCCAATTACTATTAAACACGAGTTTAAGATTGCTCATGTCATTGTTCGATAAATGCAGTAGGTCGGTGAATTTGATAATGCTCATTTTGAATGCCCTTTCTTAGCCGCTCTGATAACAAAAATGCGACTATGTACTAGTCGCTTAAACCTTAACAAATCTAGTTCCAAGAACAGACTTGCGTACATAGCCGCATTTCCGCTTGGAACTAATCAACTTTCGTTGACGTTGTCCGATTCGTTAAGATTTAAGCACCCTTATTATACCACATATTACTTCAAATGTGAATACCTATTCGCGACAGGGGTGGGGGTTTGACAATAACAGAGGTGGTAAGTATAATATATATTATGAATGATGCAATTCGTAATTTTCTTAATATGAATGTAGATTACGAAGATACTTGCGATTATGATGATGGAGAACATATTGGGTATATAAAAAACTACGACTATGAGTTTTTAGCGTCTTGCACTAGGCTTGTAGTAAACATCTTAAATGATCTATGTGGTCAAGGAAAATGGGGGATGGACCTTACTACTAACAATTTTAATTTTGTTCCGCTGAGCCCTTATCCATGGACTAGCCGTCAGTATGCCGCGATAGTAAGAGCGAAATATGACCGCCCAATCGTGGGCGTGCGTCGGCTACTCGATTCTTGCACTATATCCAGTATAGAGAAAAATAGAGATCATCTAGTAAGATATTTTTTGACATGTTATGACTGGATGGATCTATCGGTCGTACTGTACATATACGGAACACTAGTGAGACCTGACAGAGCTAAAAATCTACAAATCGCAACTACTACAACTAAAAAATCTAAGCAGCCAATGATTTGTTTCTCAGAGGAAACTAGTCTCGAGGATATGCAGTGGTATCTATCGCAAAACTGGAAATATATAAAAACTGCGCACGTAAAACCAGAGAAAACTCGAGCATCGCAAATCACGATCTTCACTATAAGAAATGTTATATTAAACTATTTAGCCACTCAAACAGCTAAAAAGCTAAGTGCCAATGAACTTTTAGGCGTTTTGGAATATTGTTTTAAAATAGATAGACTACCATTTTTGACGGATGGATATACTGATTTAGAGGTGTGGAAAGATAGATCCAAGTTCAAAAAACAATGGGAAAGGGACTGGTTTCACAATGCGCTTCTTCAATTTAATGAAGAAATGAAAACTGATGTTCTTGAGGTGCTGTATTTTGGTAGATCTCTAAATAGCACAGCGTCTTTTATAGAGAAAGAACAAAAAGATCCAGACTATTTGTCGTTGCTATATAAGATACCAACGGTTTTTAACAACGACCAAAAAGTTCAAGAGTTTGAGCTTTCTTTCAAGAACCAAACTTTTAATATAACAAGGGTGTAAAACCTTCCTCAAACTTTATAAGTTTCAAGGAGGGTGTTTTTTGGCTACTTCACTTAGAATAGGAGTAGGTTCAGCGAAAATAGAATCTACAATATAAAACTAAATCAAAGGAAGGAAGCCCCAGTGGACAAGGTTTTTGATGCCAAAAATCTGAAGCGGTTGCGCAAAATTGTGAAGTCATCCGTCGGTCTAAGTTTGAATGACGACGAGCTTTACGCTTGTGCCGTATCGGTAGTGAGATTTACGGCCGCAAAGATCTTAAGTTCACGAGAGCTTCAAACAAAGGAGGTGCATAATGGCAGAAAACCTTGCCAATAAAAGCGACCCTAAAGTAGATAAAGGGAAAACTTTAGCAGAAGAAGCCGTTGAGCAAATTAAAGATCAGAACACTTTGTTTATTGATCAGCGACAAGAACCTTATATTGCCATCCGCAAAACTGGAGGTCAGGTCATTAAACTAACATCTAAAGAATTTGAAAGGTGGCTACGAAACTTTTTAATCAAGAAATATAAGAGATTTCAAGGGTTAGACGCAATTGTTGATATTGTCCGCACGATGTTAATTTACGAAGCGGAAACGGGCGATGAATATCATGAGCTAAATACTCGCCTATGTCGAGTCGATGATTGTCAAGGCAATCCGCTAGAAATCATTTATGATACTTGTGATGGGTTGCATGCCATAAGTATTACTCCAGAAAGCTGGTCAATTCAAGACGTACCGATTGCTTTTCTCCGTCATCGACATCAAAAGCCGCAAAGCCTACCTGAGCGACATGAAGACTGTAGTATTGAGTTATTACGACCGCTTTTGTCAGAGTTTAAGGATGATCGAGAGTGGCTAGTGGTTATGGCATATATCTGTAGTCTATATATTCCAAACATTCCGAAGCCCCTTTTGAGCATCAGCGGCGACAACGGCTCCGGTAAGACTTTGACGGCGAGACGCATTGTCGACCTCGTGGAGTGTTCTTCATTAGAAAGTGGTCTACCAGTGATCAGTAATGGACAAGAGTTAATGAGACTGGCTAATAAAAATGCCGCACTACTGCTTGATAATTTAAGCAATATCTCATTGTCATTAAGCGACGAGCTATGCCGTATCTGTACTGGGTCGAGCCTTGCTAAACGCGCCCTATATAGCGATGATGATGATTGGATCTGTCAAGTTTGTCGCCCAGTAATCATTACTGGCATTCCATCGACACTGGTGCAGAGAGAAGACCTATTGGATAGGACCTTGCCCTTAAAGGTTAGTCGTATTTCGGAAACCAAGCGTCGCACACAGTCTGAGTTAGATTCTGAATTCGCAAGGTTAAAGCCATACTTACTAGGAAGTATCTATAATACGCTGAGCAAAGCCCTTAAACTCTTACCGTCCGTAAAGCTTGAGAAATTGCCGAGGTTGGCCGACTGGTATGCTTTGTCTTACGCGATCTGTGAGAGTATGGATGGCCATACGGGTCAAGAATTCGTGGAAGCATATAAGTTCATTCTCGATAGGCAAACTGAGATTGCGGTTGAATCTTCACTAGTCGCTCAGGCCTGTCGTCTCCTAACTTCGCAAACCGGAACGTGGGAAGGTACTGCTTCGCAACTTCATGAAATTAGGCTTCGTTATAGTGGACTTGCTGACTGTGTTGAGGACGATACGGCAAGGTGTTATCTCGTAAATCATCCTGACTGGCCACGCTCACCTGCGACGCTCGGCAAGCAGTTAGACCGTTGTAAATCTACTCTTGAGAGTATCGGAATTAAAGTTAAACATGGTCATTATAAGTACGGTCAACGTTGGATTGAGCTTACCGATACCAACTGGAAAGACGGACAATCTAACGAGGCTAAGAGAGAAGTAACTCAAAAGAGCTTGTGTTAAAAATCAATGGAGGAAAATATGTATCATATTCGAGGTTCACCCTAGCGCAATGCTAACATATGGAACAATAAACGAGGTAAAAGGAAATGAACAAGGAAAAAGATCTAAGAATTATCAAACTGAAAAATCTTAAGGTGGCATTCGCTAATCTTGAAGATGACAACCCGTATGGTAAATCTATCATGGTAGTGATTGATGACCCTGTCGTAAGGTCAAAAATCGAAACATGGGTAAAACAAAATAAAATCGGAAAAGCCGAACAGGCTGGAGTAGCTCAATTCAGCGAATACGAAGGAGAGGAGCGATTTAAATTCAAATTTACAGATCGTACTAAGGTGGTCAATATGACTGGTAAGGACGCTATCGAAGGTCTAAATAGGGGAGCAGTTATTTCGCTAGTTGCCAAAGCATACGAATATCATCATAAGCAATTCGGTAATGGAGTAAGCCAGTCTCTAAAAGCTGTAGTTATTATGAAACCAGCCGTTAATGAAGAGGACGCGATGACCTCGGAGTACTTAGATGAACTGAAAGACGATGGCTACTCTGATGAAGATAAAAGCGACCCAGAAGCAGCATTAGATGTTTTAGACGACGAGGAGGAAATCAACTTAGACGACATTCCATTTTGAGAGTAAAAACATAATCAATTACAACGGTACATCGGCTAATCGGAAGATATCGCAAGATTTTTAAACATTAGCCTCGCACCGCTAAAAGCATAGACCTTTTAGAAAACCAGTTATAACCTGTTGAAAAACAAAGGTCTATACTTTTTATGTCAAAATAACGAAAATTAATTTAAGGAGACAAATTATTATGAGTATAACAAGCGTGAACCCAAAGGACTTAAAGTTTATTGTCTACGCACGCAAATCTACAGAAGGTGAAGACCGTCAGATGGCTTCGCTCCCCGACCAGTTAGATATTGCGAAACAAATTGTAGCAAAGAACAACTATAAAGTTGTCAAGATTTTCCAAGAGGCTGCTTCCGCTAGTAAGTGTAATAACCGTCCAAAGTTTGACCAAATGGTACGAATGATCGAACAGGGTAAGGCGAATGGTATTATCTGTTGGCAAACAAATCGCCTAGCTCGCAACCCTAAAGAAAACGGCATTATTCAGCAGCTGCTTATTGATGGTAAGTTAAAGTTAATTCATACAAACGACCGAGTCTATCGTCCAGAAGACAATACTATCGTCTTCGGAGTTGAAGCGAGCATGGCTACTCAGTACTCGATTGATTTGAGTAAAAACGTTACTAGAGGAGTACGAAGCAAAAACAAGCACGGTCATTGTACTGGAGTTGCTCCGCAAGGCTACCTAAACTCACGGGATGAAAATAATCAACCAACAGTTATCATTGATCCAGAACGTTTTTACGTCCTCCAACGAATGTTCAAGCTATATCTTACTGGAAATTATACTGTGCCTGATTTGCTTTGTATCTTAAACGAAGATTATCATTTTACTACCCTGAAACGTAAAAAGGTTGGCGGCAAGCCCTTAACGCTTGGCGGACTACATGGTATCTTAGAAAATCCGTTCTATATGGGTAAAGTGCGAGATATTGAAGATAAAAATATCTTCCACCAAGGAGCTTGGCAACCTATGATTACTGAAGATGAATATTGGAGAGTACAGCGTCTTAAAAGTAAATATGCGGAAGACCATAATCTCCGCCCTAAAACACTAGTCAAGTCTACGCGTTATGAACTTAAGGGTCTACTAAGCTGCGCTCACTGCGGTTGTTCCATTATTGGCGAACATCATGACCGACCCCTATCTGACGGCACTTATGCGGAGCATATGTATTATAAATGTACTAAGAAAAGCCCCTATCGTAAATGCAATATGCGTGGAACAATTAGCGAAAAAGAAGCCTTTAGGCAAATTGACACAATTCTTGACCATTATACGCTTCACCCACTCCTCTATCAGTGGGCAATGGAAATCTTAGACGGTATTAGAGAAAAGGAACTATTAGAACGATATGATATTGCGAAGATTAAGAATGCGAGTATGGACGATTGTGAGAAACAATTACATGAACTAGTTAATATGCGCACAAGAGGTATTATCGATGATGAGTTGTTTACGAAGGAGTCTAAACACATTCAGTCTCTAATGGAAGATATTAAACGCTCATCAGAAGATAACGAAGAGCGTCAGCGTAAATGGTATGAGATTATCGGTAAAACTCTGAACACACTAACTAGTCCTAAAGAAAAGTTTGAATTAGCAGAAGACATTGGCGAGCGCAGGGCGATCCTGCTCGCCATCGGTCCAAAAGCTACTCTTCGTCAAGTCGACATTGACGAGTTAAACGAAGCAATCGTTGTTCCACAAAAATCTACTAAGGCATTAACAACCAAAGTTATAGAGGTAAAACCGTACCCTTGGGTTCAAACTCTAGATGAGGGCAAGCGCAAAATTGAACAAGAACTTATCAAAAACTCCCTCTCTGGGGCATTAACAAAAAATTCGCCCATTTTACAGGGGTCGAATTCACTAAAATCGCATTTATATAAGCTATGGTCGGGGCGACCTGACTCGAACAGGCGACCTCAGCGTCCCAAACGCTGCGCGCTACCAACTGTGCTACGCCCCGGTACAACTAATTATACCATACAACCACAAAATACACCAGAACTTTTCTGCAACTCCTTCCCATTTTCCTCAATCTGTGATAACATAATAGATATATCTGGGTGTGGCGCAGCTGGTAGCGCGCGCGGTTCGGGACTGCGAGGTCGTCGGTTCAAATCCGATCACCCAGACCATTCAAGATTTTTGGTCGACAGACTAAAATCACCCCATGTATTTTGCAACATATTATATATGGCATATCTGCCACATCTGAAACCATAATAAGGAGGTCATCGTGCCACAAGCCACCAAGAAAAAACCACAACAAAAGGGAAGTAATGTTCTCCGCTGGTTTTCGTTTATTTTTCTGCTCGTCATTTTTTGCGGCATGCTTGCCACCCTCTTTACTCCGAGCCAAACCATTGAAGAAGTCCCGCTCTCTGACGTAATTGCCCGTGCGAACGACGAAAATGGCGACATCGCGAAAATTACCGTCGAAGGTAGCACGCTCAAAATCACCAAGAAGGGCGAAGACCGTTATTCTCAAACTTCCCGCAAAGATGCTTCCGGCACGCTTTACGAGCAGGGGCTCATCGACCATTGCGTCGACAAAAACGGTGATGAACTGACCGAGTGCCGGTCCAAATACCCCGTCATCGAATACAAAGAAGTCTCCAGTTTCTGGGACTATGCTCTCGATATCGCAATTATCGTTATCCCGGTCATCATTATCATTCTATTCTTTAGCTCTATGATGCGCCAAGCCCAGTCCATGAACAATCAATCCATGGGCTTCGGCAAGGCTAAGGCGAAGCTTTACGGTCCCGACAAGAAAAAAGTCCTCTTCAAAGATGTTGCCGGGAACGAAGCTGCGAAACAAGATCTCGAGGAAGTTGTTGATTTCTTGAAAGAGCCGAAAAAGTACGAAAAACTTGGCGCCAAAATCCCGCGCGGCGTTCTCCTTGCTGGCGAGCCGGGCACTGGTAAAACCCTCATGGCGCGTGCCGTCGCCGGCGAAGCTGCTGTGCCATTCTTCAGTATTTCCGGTTCTGAATTCGCCGAAATGTTCGTCGGTGTTGGTGCTTCTCGCGTTCGCGATCTCTTTGCGAAGGCGAAAAAGAATGCCCCCTCAATTATCTTCATCGACGAAATCGACGCCGTCGCCCATAAACGCGATGCTCGCGGTGGTGCTGGCCGCGAAGACGAGCAGACTTTGAACCAAATTCTCGTTGAGATGGACGGTTTCGACAATGACTCTGGCGTCATCGTCATTGCCGCCACGAACCGTGTTGATATGCTCGACAAGGCCCTCCTCCGCCCAGGTCGCTTCGATCGCCATATCAACGTCACTCTCCCGGAGCGCAAAGACCGTCTTGAGATTTTAAACGTTCACTTCAAGAACAAACCTGTCACGAAGGACGTCAATCTCGACGCTCTCGCCGCAAAAACCGCTGGTAGCTCCGGCGCCGACCTCGCTAATATCGCAAACGAAGCCGCCATTACCGCCGCCCGCGAAGGCCACAAAGAAATCACTAACCAAGATTTGACCGAAGCCTTTGAGCGTGTCGCCATTGGCCCGGAGCGCAAGAGCAAAGTCATGAATGACCATGAACGTAAGCTTACCGCTTATCACGAAGCTGGTCACGCCATTGTCGGCCATGTCTTACCGGATTCCGATCCTGTCCATAAAGTCACGATTATCCCTCGTGGGCACACCGGCGGCGTCACCTGGTTCCTCCCGCCCGAAGATCGCAGCTATAAGAATATTTATGAACTCAAAGATATTCTGGCTCGCGCTATGGGTGGTCGTATCGCCGAGAAACTCGTTTTCGGCCCTGAAGCCATCACGACTGGTGCTTCTTCCGACCTCCAGAATGTTGCCCAGCTTAGCAAAGAGATGATTGTCGAAGAAGGTATGGGTAAACAAACTCGCAACCTCGTCTTCCCGGAAGGGGAAACTGGCTATTATACTATCGCCACCGGCAAACCTTATTCTGAGAAAACCGCCGAACTTATCGATCAAGAAGTCAAACTTCTTTCCGACGAAGCCGCAGCTCGTGCTGAAGCTGTTCTGAAAGCAAACACCGCTGTCCTCGACCGCCTCGCCGAAGCTCTCCTGAAGCAAGAAACCCTCGAGGAAGAAGAACTTGCTCCGCTTCTTAAAGATGCGAAACTCCCTGCCGCCGCCAAACTTCACTAAATCTACTGCCACCGAAACTAAATAACGCATTAAAATACCCCTACCAGACAGGGGTATTTTGTGATATAATAACTCCAAGTCGACCCACCGTTGCGAGCTACACTTATTCCTCGCCGGGAACAAGTTGTCGACACATGTGCCCGAGTGGCGGAATTGGCAGACGCGCTAGCTTCAGGTGCTAGTCTGAGCAATCAGGTGCAGGTTCAACCCCTGTCTCGGGCACCACGATTTCATTATGGATAATAATACAATTTTCCGTGGCATCAAAGCCACTTTTGATTGCTCTGATTGGCAACAAGTCGAAACTATTGGCAACTTTTGGGAATGTGCTGCAGGCATAGTCCCGTGGATTGACCTCGTCGGGCTGGGTTGTAACTGGACGACGGACGGGCAATATTTCGACTATGCTCTCGGCACTATCGAGGATAATTCGGAGCTTGTAGAAGCTCTCGCATCTATAGACTTTGCTTCACTCAGTCTAGAAACTACGCCCTGCGAAATAACTCTCCCACCGCTTAGCGATCCAAAATGGGAAACTTTCTCTGGAAAAGATAGCGAAGTCAAAGAAATCTACGAAAGAGCCGATTGCTATCATCGCAAATACGACTATGAACTCGAGTACCTAGACGGGAAAGGCAACTTTTCCACCATGATTCACTTCATCGAACCGAAGTGTTCATAAGAAGCATCTATAATCATGCCAGTCTTCCGTATCTGGAAAAGTATGGTATAATAGAAACAACTAGTTTTGATCAAAATAACAATAGGGAAGGAAACTTATGTCCGGACACAGTAAATGGGCCACCACCAAACGCCAGAAAGCCGTCGTCGACGCAAAGCGTGGCGCGCTCTTCACGAAAATTGCTAACCAAATCGCTATCGCCGCGCGTTCCGGCACCGACCCAAACATGAACCCGTCGCTCGCGATGATGCTCGAGAAGGCTCGTCAGGCAAATATGCCGAAGGTGAATATCGAACGTGCTATTGCCCGCGTCGCTGACAAGTCCGCCGCTGCTCTCATCGAAGAAACTTATGAAGGTTACGGCCCTGGCGGCGTTGGCATCATTATCGAAGTCGCGACCGACAATAAGAACCGCACTATGCCAGAAGTCCGCAACACCCTCTCGAAGAATGGCGGCCGCATGGCTGACCCTGGTTCCGTTATGTTCCAGTTTGCCCGCAAAGGCTGGATTATGATTTCCGAAAAAGGCGAAGATGCTATGATGACCGCGCTAGATAGCGGCGCCGAAGATGTTGACGAAACCGATGAAGGTCTCGAAATCCTCACTGCGCCGAGCGACCTCATGAAAGTCCGCGCCGCTCTGATTGACTCCGGCCTCACTGTCACCGACGCCGAGCTGAAATACATCCCGACCACGACCATTGCTGTCGCCGAAGCCGACGAAGAAAAAGTCGAGAAACTTCTTGATGCTCTTGACGACCTTGACGACGTCACCGCCGTCCATACTAACGCCGCATAAAACAACGCGAGTCCTAAAATCAGAAAACTCCTCCATATAGAAACGCGGAGGAGTTTTTCAACTACAACCCCAAAACGCCGACTACAAAAACTAGAAGCACTAACTACAAATGTAATCCCGGCTTCAGAGCTTTCTTTCCCCCAATCGGCGGCCGCACTTTTTCGCCCTCAGCGGGCATGATTAAGTGTGCATGCAACCTTGTGAGCGACGCCCCCGATCGTGCCGGATCGCCAAAGCGCATACAGAACGCCCCGCCTTCCATCTGATACTCATTCATCAACTTATACCAAATCTGCTGCATATCCAGCCACATCTCCGGCGTCATATCTTCGATTTTATAAACCGGATCCACCGCCACAATCAAAAACTGCTGCTCCGCCCCCTCATAAGGGAAACGATTCCGCGAAACATGCCAATACTTCGTCATGAACAAAATCTCTTGCTCGATATACTCCGGCGCCATCGGATCGCGGTCCGCCGCCTCCATCCGCAGCATAATGTCCAGCTGCTCCTGCCCCCGCGCATTCGGCGGATAAATGTATTTATACTTACCCCAGCCCCGCCCGACCTCAGGACTGGGCATCCCCACCCCGACCCCGGCTACATCTTCGCTACTCATTGCCACCCTCCACTAAACAAATCGTCTTAATACCTTTCTTCTCTGCCAAAGCATGCGAACGCTTGCTCCAGTTTCGATCCGGATGATCTTCGAGATAATAAACCTCTTTCACGCCCTTATTCGCCAAAACTTTCATACAATGGTCGCAAGGGAACAACGTTACATAAAACGCCGTATTCTCGAGTGTTTTTACTTTTCCAAGCTTCTTCAAAAGGTTAATTTCCGCATGTTCAACCGTGTCATAAAACAACTCTGTCCGATTCTGAATATCATACTCTGGAATTGTAAAATCAATCTGGTTCGTTCCGAACATCCACTGCCCGTTCCAAAAACACGCCGCTGCCGTCGGACAAACATCATCCGTCGATTTTCTCAGTTCCTTCAAGAGTTCCGGAATCGGCTCTGGCATTTCTTTTGAATAATGAATTCGTTTCTTCATGCCGGCCGCTGCCTTCGCAACTTTTTCTTCAACCCCTTCCACCTTGCGCAAGCGACTGCTAAGTGTAATCTGGCGAATTTTATCTGAAGTCGAAGTTTTCGCCTGGCGTGGCAAAACTGCTACTTTCCCGCAAAACTTCTCCAACTTCTCGACCTGTTCGTCCGTATAATTCTCCTTAATCGCGACCAAAACATCCGGCTTCACCGTCTTAATCAAATGCCACTTCGGCTCGTCCGCCGCTTTCACGACAACTTCATCCGCAATCCCGAGCAGGGAAATAAACTCATACCGCTCCCCCTCCGGGATTACCGGCCGCGTCGGCCCTTTGCGTTTGCGAATCTTCTCGTCGCTATCCATCGCAATAATCAAGAAATCACACAACCCCCGCGCCTTCAGAATATATCGTAAATGCCCGAGGTGGAACAAGTCCCACGAACCCTGCACTAGCCCAATCGACTTGCCGGCCTTCCGCGCCTCGCTCACATTCTCTAGAAACTTTGAATCGAGCATTTCAAAACTCCCGTCTCCTCATCAATAATCGTTTGCTCGCTCACCATCTTTTTCACCGTATTCTGTTCCATTCTAACTCCTTTATTAATTAACTCTCGAAACCCAATTACCAAACTTCGAACGCCTAAATCGCCACCGGAATCCCTTTTATCGCCGGCTCCGGTTCATAATCCGTTAGCTCAAAATCATCCGGTCGATAATCAAACAAATTATCGTGCCGATTTACAATCTTCAAAGTTGGGAACGCATGCGTCGGTCGTGCCAAAAACTCCTCAATCATCGGAATCTGATTTTCGTAAATATGCGCATCGGAAATCATATGTACGAACTCATGCGGTTCCAGCCCCAAAACATCCGCCACCGCTAGCAGTAACGCTGAATATTGTACCCAGTTGCTCGGGCAGCCAATCAGAATATCGCAACTCCGCTGGAACATTACCATACTGAGTTTCCCGCCCAGAATCCGGAAATGAATCCACCCGTGGCACGGGCAAACCACGACTTTCTGCTGATGATCCTTATTCCGAATCGTATATTGCGGAATCCACGGCGAAATAAAATGCGTTTTCAACTCCGGTCGCTCGCGCATCTGTTTCAAGATCTCCGCGAACTGGTTAAACGCTTCGCCCTCTGCTGTCGGAAAATCATGGAAAGCCGCACCATACGAGCCCGGCCCGAGATCACCTTCCGCAAGCCCTCGTTTCGCGCACTTTTTCTCCGTACACCACGATTTCCACCATTTACACTTATATTCTTCCAATTCTTCTTGCGTCCGCGCCCCATTTATAAACGCCAAAAGTTCACCAACTGCCCCTTTCCAAAACCCCTTCAAGCTTCTTTCTGTCAAGAACGGCACCCCATTCTCTAGAATATTAAACCTCGACACTGGCGCCCCCAGAAGATCAATCGTCCGCACCTCTTTCCCGTCTTTATCTACCATTGGCGACGGCCCCCACGTCCCCCTCTCCAGCACCGTTCGTATTAAGTTCTTATACTGCTCATCCGGCGTGCGCTCGCTATACGGTCTATATTCAGCTGTCATCATACCTCCAGTTCTTTATCTTATTATATACTATATCTCCCCAGTTTCATCTAAAAATCCATGTCAAAATTACAACCACCATATGCTATACTAAACCTATGACCTTCGATTTCAAGAAAGAATACAAAGAATTTTACCTTCCTCCGAAAACTCCGCATCTCATCGAGATTCCGTCCATGAACTATCTCGCTGTTCGTGGTCACGGCGATCCAAACCTCGAAGGCGGCGAATATAAGGCTTCCATCGGCTTGCTCTACGCTATCGCTTTCACGCTCAAAATGAGTCATAAAACTTCGCACAAAATTTCAGGCTTTTTCGAGTATGTTGTCCCGCCGCTCGAAGGTTTTTGGTGGCAAGATGGCTGCGATTTACTCGACTATAGTCGTAAAGCCGACATGAACTTTATTTCCGTCATTCGCCTACCCGATTTTGTCACGCGTGCCGATTTTGACTGGGCTATTGAAGAAGCCACGCAGAAGAAGAAACAAGATTTTTCCAAAGTTGAGTTTTTGACTTATGACGAAGGCTTGGTCGTCCAATGTCTTCACCTCGGCAGTTATGACGACGAACCGGCAACTATCTCTGCCATGAACCAATTCATCTCCGACAACAACTATACTCTCGACATCAAAAATCCCCGCTATCATCACGAAATCTATCTCAGCGATCCTCGCCGCTGCGCCCCCGAGAAACTCAAAACCGTCCTCCGCCACCCAGTCAGGAAACTCGCTTGCGCTCCATAGCCGCAAAACCTCGTCGGAAAAGTTGCCAACCTCGATAACCTGTGCTATAATGAAACACGGAAGGGTGGCCGAGTGGTTGAAGGCACCGGTCTTGAAAACCGGCAGGTTAACGCCTCGCAGGTTCGAATCCTGTCCCTTCCGCCAGGAAGACGATTTTATAATATTCATAGAATATTATAAAATAGGCTTTCTTCCAAGAAAGCAGATAGGATGTCGAACGTAGTGAGACTTCCTGTCCCCCAGAACTGTGGTACCGTAGCTCAGATGGTTAGAGCGTGGGACTCATAAGCCCAAGGTCACTGGTTCGATCCCAGTCGGTACTACCATTTTACCTAGATCATGAAGAAAACTAATTTAGATAACAACGCTGTCATTGAAATAAATCGACAGTGCTATGATGCTTTGGGTGCAGATTACGCCGATGGCGTCCCTGACTTTGAAATTATTGAAAAGAATAATATTTGGCAAAAGTTTCTCGAAAATTTGCCAAAAGATGGCAAGAAAATGCTAAATGTCGCTTGCGGGACTGGCGATACTTCGGTTTGGTTAGACAATCATGGCTACGAAGTCACTTCAACTGACTTGTCTCCGGAAATGGTCAAAGTCACGGCCGAGAAAATGCCAAATTCACGCAATCTTGTCCTCGGTGCTACCGAACTGGATCAGCTAGGAAATGAAAAGTTTGACGGTATTTTTGCGATTCACCTTATTCAACATCTCAATAAATCCCTTATTGAAAAGTTTTTCCAACAAGTCCATGACTTACTATCTGATGATGGTAAGTTTTTGCTTGTCTTCACGAACAACTGTTTCCCAGAAAGCGGCTATCAGCTTGAAGGGTCGAAGGAAGACCTTTACATTGTATGGTATAAACACAACCTCGAGGATATTGTCCCACTTCTGAATAAAGCACACCTCGCGCCGATTGAATTTTGGACTCAAACAGTCCTTCCCGATGCGTGCGGCGTTGACTGTCCGTTTGCCTTCATTTGCCAAAAGTCTTAACTAGCCACTAACCGTGTTATAATAATACTATGAAGGCCAAAAAAGGTTTCACTCTCATCGAACTTATGATTGTCGGCGCTTTTGCCGCGCTACTTTTGATTATTTTCTTCGTCCAGAAGGCGAACGTCGACGCCATGGATCGCGACGACGACCGCAAAGTTGCTATCAACGCCATGTATTATGCCCTCGAGGAATATTATGCCCCGTCTCACAACGGTTTTTACCCATCCGAAATCTCGGAAGACGTCCTCCCGGTCATCGACCCTGAACTCTTTACCGATCCCTTCGGCACCAACCTCGGCATCGACGGCAGCTCTTATAGCTACGAACCGGCGAACTGCGACGAATCCGGCCAATGCCGCGAATATATTCTCCGCGCTCAGCTTGAAAAAGAAGATACATATATCAAGCGCGGCAAACGATAACCCGAACTCAAAATAGGAGGTAAAAATGATTCAGTTTAACACCGAACAGCCAGTTGCGGTGAGTCTTGCGGCTACTCAAGAAATTATCAGCCAAATCCGTGCCGACGCTATGGGCGGATGGTTCGAACTACCTGAAACTTACAACAAAGAAGAGCTCGCCAGCATCAAATCCGCTGCGGCGAAAATTCAGTCCGACTCCAAGTTCCTCGTCTGTATTGGTATTGGCGGCTCCTACCTCGGCCACCGTGCTCTCATCGAAGCTCTCGGAAGCCTCCCGGAAACTGAAGCGAAGACCAAGATTCTCTATGCTGGCAACTCCTTAAGTCCGCTCGCCTTCGACAAACTTTTGAAAACTCTCGGCGACGCTGATTTCTCTATCAACGTTATCTCGAAATCTGGCACTACGACCGAACCTGCCGTCGCCTTCCGCTTCCTGAAAGAAAAACTCATCCAGAAATACGGCTCCGATGGCGCTCGCGCTCGCATCTATGCCACGACCGACGCGAACCGCGGCGCTCTGCATGACGAAGCTCTCCAAGAAAAATACACCCGCTTCGTCGTCCCGGACAACATCGGCGGCCGCTACTCGGTTTTTAGCGCGGTCGGTCTTTTGCCTCTCGCTGTCGCCGGCATTGACATCGACAATTTGCTCGCCGGTGCCGCTGCGGAATACCACGACACTTTTGATCATCAGCTCGCGAACGCCGCCGCGATAAAATACGCCGCCACCCGCGCCGAACTCGCCGCAAGCCGCCACGACGTCGAAATCCTCGCGACTTTCGAGCCGCAGCTTCAATATTTTGAAGAATGGTGGAAGCAACTTTTCGGCGAATCCGAAGGCAAACAGAACCAGGGAATCTTCCCGGCCTCCGTCGTCTATACGACTGACCTCCACTCTCTTGGCCAATATCTCCAGGAAGGTCGCCGCAACATTTTCGAGACCATGCTCGAACTCGAACAAGCCCCGGCGACCGATTTTGCCGTTCCTTCCGACTCCCAAAACCTTGATGGTCTGAACTATCTCGCCGGTAAGAACCTTAGCTTCATCAATCAGAACGCTCTCGACGCCACTATCGTCGCGCACCGCTCTGGCGGCATCCCAGTTCTCGAAATCAAAGCCCCCGACCTTTCCGCCCGCTCGCTTGGCGCGCTCGTCTATTTCTTCGAACTTTCTTGCGCTATTTCTGCGAAGCTTCAGGGCGTCAATCCTTTCGACCAGCCCGGCGTCGAAGCCTACAAAACCAATATGTTCATGCGCCTCGGCAAACCCGGCTTCTAGTCATCGCAAAATGTTGTAAAAATTACAACAAACCGCAAATAATCCGCCGAAACCATAATCAGTTTGCCAAAACTTTACTTTTAGCGTATACTTTTTATATGAAGAAAACGCGCGTAGTTATTGCTCTCGGCGGCAATGCTCTCCAGAAAAGTGGGGAAGTAACTGCCGAAGCCCAGAAATCCGTCGCCGAACAAATCGGCAGCACAATCGCGCGCCTTGCGAACAAATACGAAATTATCGTCGCCCACGGCAACGGTCCTCAGGTCGGCAACATCCTCATTCACGAAGAGTCTGCCGCTACGCCGGCCGCCCCAGCCATGCCTCTCGAAACCGCAGTCGCTATGAGTCAAGGCCAAATCGGCTACTGGCTCTCCCAAGCCATCGGTAACGCCTTTGCTAGGGAACATCGCCATAAAAAAGTCGTCAGCGTCGTCACTCAAGTCGTCGTCGATAAAACCGACCCCGCCTTCAAACACCCTTCGAAACCTATCGGCCAATTCTACACCGCAAAAGAAGCCGTCAAACTCGCCAAGCTCAAAGGCTGGGAAATGAAAGAAGACGCTGGTCGCGGTTATCGTCGCGTCGTCCCTTCGCCACAACCCCTCGATATCGTCGAGCGCAAAGAAATCACCACTCTCGTCGATTCGGGGGCTATCGTCATTGCTGTCGGCGGTGGCGGCATTCCCGTCACCCGCACCAAAGTCCTCAAGATTTTGAAGGGCGTCGACGCTGTCATCGACAAAGATCTTGCCGCCGAGAAGCTCGCCGAGCTTGTCAAGGCCGACATTTTCGTTTCCGTCACCGCCGTCCCGAACGCCTACATCAACTTCGGCCGTCCCGACCAAATCGCTCTCGGCCTCCTCTCTCCCCGCGAGGTCGACAACTACATCTCCGCCGGCCACTTCGCCGCTGGCTCCATGCTTCCAAAAATCCAAGCCGCCACGAACTTCGCCCGCAAGAAAAAACTCGGCATCATCACCTCCCCGGAACAACTCGAGCTCGCCCTCGCCCGCCGCGCCGGCACCATCATCCAGGGCTAAATCATCTAATACAAAGAATTACAATAACTTTTCCTTTTTACGCGTCGCCTTTCCGCGAATAACTTCCCCCGCAGTTTTATTCACGACTCAACTTTAATTTTTCAAAACTTCTCTAAAAAATCCCTAATTTTCCTCCAAAATCTACTCAGAAAATTTTTATTATTTTATTTTTTTGCCACTTTTCGCTAAAAATCATCCGTCTAATTTTTTGTATTTTTATTCCAATTTTTAAAATTAATTTATTTTCTCAACAAAAAGTTTTCTCGCACGAAACTTTTCATTATAACTTTCATTATTTCGATACTCTCGTAGACTTTTTATTTGCCAAAACCGGAAATCTGCGCTACAATGATAATGTCTAATCTCGCTAGAAATAGCTAACATTTTTAATACCAAGCTGGCATTTTCAGCAGTAATATCTAACCATAACACGTCGGAAACGGCACCGCAGACAATGCGCGTTATGTTAGGTAAAACTGCATGTTAGCTCATTGGCGGGATTAGACACCTCTGCGGTGTCGTTTTTGTTTTGGTACACAAGCAATCGGCTTGTCTCGCTCTAACTTACGACATCCAAGCAGATGTCTAATACCTAAAAGGAGGGCTGTGATGCTAAAACGTCATAATAAAAACTTTAACTCCCTACGCGGGGCAATATGCTCTAGCTCTGGAGAATCATACTCTGGCTTCAGAGAAACATGCTCCAGAAAAATATCATGTTTTTTTATTGCGGAAGTATGTTTTAAACTTTCTGGAGTATGTTTATTTCTGCTAACCTTCCTACTTATTAACCCTGCTACAACTTCTGTCAGCGCATTGGAAACTGAACTAACTTCCCAATCATTAGACAGTCGTGTTGAAATTTCTTTCACGCCGACTGAAGTTTCCGGCGAAATGATTCCAACTACTGAAGCCGGGGTAAAGAAACAGCTAGAAACTAGCGCCCAAATCACTGTCCAGAACGCCGAGAATTACACCATTTATATTGGAGCAAAAACCACCGGGCTTGTCGGCGTCAATAAAGGTGAAGCCATATCTAGTATTAAAACTGCGACAAATTATGACGAACTGCCTGCTAATTCATGGGGTATTTACTATGGCGAGGGGACGTCTGTGCCGGAAAATGCTGTTTATAATCCAGTAGAAATCAACCGCGGCACAAAGATAGGAACCGGCGGCAGAACTACATCAGAAATTATCAAAACTTATGTTCTGGGTTTTGCTGCCAATATTAATAACGAGGTTCCGGCCGACACCTACCAAAACCAAATCACACTCTCTGTTATTTCTAGCCCTTTGGAAATCACCGGCTTAACTTCCATAACAAAGATGCAAGAAATGACGTTCGAAGTTTGCGCAGCTAGCGAGCTTGGTGACACCAATCAACTTATCGATCTCCGTGACAATAAAAGTTATTGGGTTGCCAAACTTCCGGATAATAACTGCTGGATGACACAGAACCTTGACCTTGATCTTGGTGCCGAATGGCCGGACGCAAACCCGTCGGATTATGACGCTATAAATACGGAATATAAGCCAGTAGCGACGGCGACAACCGCAACTTCTACGACCGTCGACGCCTCTAATACCGCGACGCGTTCCTGGAGTTTAGGAAAATTTGTTATCACTAATCCCGATAGCTCTACAAACTGCGGGGCGCAGAAAAATAGTTTTGCGGACTGCGCATCGCAGTTTACTAATGTTGCGAACATTGCAGCTTCGATGGATGCTAATTTCTATACGAGCCATAAGCAAACAGTTTTTGGGAACGAATACGATGCTCATTATCTTGTAGGCAATCATTATCAATGGAATACTGCTACTGCCGGAACCGGTGGAACAATTACGAGCGGTCAAGCCTCTGGCAGCATCTGCCCGAAAGGTTGGAAATTGCCAGCCAGTAACGGAGCATTGAGCTTTGAGGGCCTTGCTGCCGCAGGTGATATTTCTGGCGACCCAGCCAAAATCACCACCAGCCCGTACTACTTCGTTAAGGGTGGCTATGTCAGCCAATATTCAAATGGTTTATTAAATTACGCCGGTTGGGGCGGCTACTATTGGACGGACACATCAGTATCCTCTAGCGAAGTTTATGCCTACAGTCTTTCCGTTGAAGGAACCGATGCCGTCAATCCAGTTAACGCCGAATATGGCCGCCGCAATGGTATCTTCGTCCGCTGTGTTGCTCGCTAATCCTTAGGTTTCTCCGCCCCAGCCTCCGCAACCGCCAAATAGGTACATATATAATATATATACGTCGATATAGTACATACTTATTCCTTTTTTACAATAAAATCGATATCGTAATACAAATCTCATAAGTCTACCCAACAGACTTAAGAACTTATTTGGCGGGGCGGCGGCTGGGGCGGAACTATTCGACAATAATGCAACTGGGAGCGGAACCATCAAAAAAGAGGCCAAAACGGTCTCTTTTTGTAGTAATCCTCTACGCCAGCTCCCTTGCCGCAATTCTGACCGCCTCGCTCCAGCTCGTCGCAATATGCGGCGTCGCCGCCAACTCCGAGACTTTAATCCCGCTTCGAATCGCCAGCGAAATCTCCTGCACAATCAAATCCGCATTCGGCGCCACGACTGTCGCCCCGAGAATTTGCCCCTTCATGTCCGAAGTTAATTTGATAAATCCTTCTCGGAAATCATTCGTGTTCGCCGCACTCACGAGGTCAATCGGCACCAAGACTGTTTTCTGTTTCTGTCCGAGCTGGACGCATTCGATTTCATTCAACCCGACTTTCGCGACCTGCGGCATCGTATTTGTCATCCGCACGAACCCAGTATAATTCACCGTATTTCCAACTTTCTTCAGCGCGTTCATCGTCGCAAGCCGTGCCTCATAGGTCGCCTTTTCTGTCGAACTCTCACCGCCAATCACGTCGCCCGCTGCCCAAATGTGTCCACTTGTCGTTTTCAACCCATTCGTCACTTCGACGCCGCGATAAGAAAACTTCACGCCCGCATTTTCCAAGCCATAATCCGTGCTCGGCTCCGGCGTCGTCGCGAGCACAATCGCCTCGACCCGCACCGACTTTTCCTGACCATCGCGCACGAAAACCACCTGCTTTGCTTTCGCCTCTTGCACCAATGCTACGACCCGAGAATTCGTCAAAATCTCCGCCTGGAAATGTTTACGCAGATGCTGCTCAATAATTTCACTCACTTCCGGATCTTCGCGTGGTAATAATCTATCCTGCGCTTCCGCAATCAAAACCTGCACGCCTAGCGCCGCAAAATACTCCGCAATTTCGCAGCCCGTCGAACCTCCGCCGACCACCATCAATGCCTTCGGCAACTTCGCCATTCTGAGCGCCGTATCCGGCGACCAGCAATTCACCAGCTCCACCCCAGAAATCCCGCTCACCGCCAAATCTGTCCCAGTCGCGAGCAAAAACTTTTCGCTACTAATCTGCTGTTCGCCGACCGCGATTTCATGCGGACTTATGAACTGCGCAAATCCATGATAACAATCAATCCCCGCATTCTCAAAAACCTTCCGGTTGCCGCCGCCCGCGCGCCGCACTGCCGTCGCCTGCCAGTTTAGAACCGTCGGATAATTATAGCGCAAGTTCGCACTCGACATCCCGAACCTCGTTCCGTCGACCGCCTCCGTATATCTTTGCGCAAAACCTAGCGCCGCCGCGTAGGGAACATCACGATAATTCAAAGTCGTCCCGCCCCATCGATCCGCTTCGACGATTGCGGTCTTCACCCCCAGTCCCGCCGCCAAAAGCGCCGCCGCGCTCCCTGCCGCGCCGCTGCCAATTACCAGATATTCGTAGTCAAACTTCCTTCCCGCCATATTTATATTATTTTACCACGATTTTGATAAACATAAGCCAAATCCGCACTATATTTTTCCGCTTCCTGTGCCACTCGCCGGAACAAATCATCCGCCGTTATCACCGCTCTCATCGACGCCCAAGTTGCTGTTTTCGCAGCTACCTTTTCCGCAATCGCCTTCGCTGTACCCTCCGGAATCCCGATCGCCACCGCGCTTTCTACGATGTCGTCGCGCAGACCCTTTTCATTAAAACTAAATTGTTCAACTTTTTTCCGTTTCATCCTAACACCTCAAACGCAAAGATAAAGAAGCCCAAAACCAGAAATCCTACGCCCGTAATCACCCGCATAAAACTCTTATGCTTTACTCGCCACCGCTGAATATCTACCACCGTCTGCCCCTTCCGGATCGCTATCCTGAGCACCACCGGCGGGATAATTGTAATAATCGTATACAACGCCACGGCCAACAGTTGGCACTCCGACGGCAATACAATAATACTGTTCGCCGCCACCACGAACAAAACCATCGTCCATGGCATTTCCGCCAAGCTCGTCAAAACTCCCAGCGAAAACGCCTCGGTATTGCTATTCGTTTCTTTCGCCCGCTTATCAATAAACCGCGCTACCGTTCTCGGTAGCCAAAGCTCCGTACTCTTTCCGCGCCGATAATAAAATGCCCAAGCCGCGATCGCGAGCGCCACCAGCATCCCCACTACAATCAAAATCTCTTCCGCATACAACTCTGTCCCGAAAATATGACTCAAAATAAACGCAATCGCCGCCACCGCTAGAAAAACCAACATCCCAATCCCCGCGATATAACTATCAACTAAGTTTTTCGTCTTCTTCCGCACGTGTTTTCCAAGACTCGCATGGTACAAAAGCAGCAAAGCGCCCAGCTCCAGCTGCAAAGTTGCGTGAATAACAGCCGCTAAAAACACCTCGCTGAACGGAATAACCATATCCATAATACAATTATAGCATAATTTATCGTGCCTGTGCTTGTATCTATTGACGAAAGTGTGCTACGCTAGGAAGGGGGCGTTTCCTCAAAATACCACACTTTCCGACTTTTTTCAAAAAAGTATCGTGCTTGTGCTTGGTAAATCGACTCGTTCTGTGCTATGCTTCCGTCATGAAGCAATTTTTATCCCAAATTAAACTCAAATTCCTATTCAGCGCACTTATTTTTCTTTTCGCAAGTGCCATATCGACTTATCTTTCCGCCGCGCCAACTTTCTTCAAACAACTTCATCACGACTTTTCAGCAATCATCAGCCCTCAAACGGATTTCTCCGAATTAACTCAGCCAAGTCTCGAAACATCCCCGCCCATTACTCCCGAAAACCCTCCCACGTCAGAAGATTCCGCTAATCCTGAATCTCCTCCCGAAGATGAATCTTACGAATTTTCTACTCAGCTCATCATCAAAGCCGTTAACCCCGGCTATACCGTAGATAAGTTAAGCAACGTCGGCGAACTTATCGAACTCCAGAATCTTGCCGACACCACAATCTCGCTCGCCGGTTTTTCGGTTCGTTACACTAACGGAAGTGGCAAAGTCATCACGTTACACACTTTTCCAGAAGGAACGCTCATGACCGGCGAGTTTCTCCTCATGCGTTATGCTAAATCTCCCGACTCCGACCAATCCGAACTTACTTATTCCTCCAGCCTCGCCATGACCGCCGGCCCGCTCGAACTTGTCTACGAAGACGAAGTAATCGACCAGGTTTGCTGGACAGGGAAAGACGATTGCGAAAAGCCTTTCAAAAGTTCTTCTCCGACTACCCTCGTCCGCAATTTATCGACTGGCACCTTTGAACATCTTTCCGAACATGAACCGCATTTTGATCCAGACTTTCCCAGCCTCTATCTTCCCGAGCCAGAGCCTGACCAAGATGAACAAACTGCCCTCACTCCGAAATGCCGCGGCCTTGAATTCTCGGAAATCTTAACCTACTATTCCGACGATGCTTCTGAACAATTCGTCGAGCTCTACAACCCGACCTTGAAAGACGTCGACCTCGACGGTTGCCAAATCGGCTACAAGAATAAAACCTATCCACTTTCCGGCATAATTCCTGCTAGTGGCTACCTCGCTTACTATCCTAGCCCCACTTTTACTTTTACGAAAAATCCCACGACAAACAACTCGGTTTCGCTCATCGACGCCGACGGAGAAGCCGTCGACGAACTTATCTATTCTCATGGCCAGAAAAAGTCTACCAGCTATGCCTTATTTTACGATACAAATGGTATCGCTAGCTGGTCAATCACCTATGATCCCACGCCCGGTTCTGCTAATAATTCCCAAACTTTTCGCACCTGTCCTGCCGGAAAAGTTATCAATCCGCTCACCGGAAACTGCGTCAACCTAACGACTTCCACGACAACTGAATGTCCGGCAGGGAAATACCGCAATCCGCTCACCGGCCGCTGTAAAAATATCGAAGATTCTACTCCAACTTTGAAAGAATGTGCCGAAGGCTACGAACGCAACCCTACGACTAATCGCTGCCGCAAAATCACCAAACCAAACGAAGGCGCTGACTATGCCCTCGTCCCTACCACCTCGTCTAGCGACACGACTTTCGTTGCTCTCGGTATCGTCATTCTGATCGTTTCGCTCAGTGCGATTTATATCGCGCTACAGTTCCGGCACGAAGCGGCCCGTGCGGCTCGCAAAATTCGCCAACGCGTTCACGACATTTTGAAAAACCAACTCCCGCGGAAGATCCGCCGGAACCGAGATAAGGAGACCTAGTTCTTGATAACGCTTCAAAACTGGCAAAGTTTTTTCATGATACTCATCAATTCGCGTCTGGAAGACTTGCGGGTCCGCATCATCTGCGCGCAGTCCACGATCGCCCAAAATCTTTGCCGCTTCCCATCGATCAACCACATCTTTGTCCGAAAGTTTCAATTCAATTGCTGCCCGAATCGTATGTCCGCTCGATTTTGCTACCGCCATCACCTCGTCTTCTTCGCCCGCCCAGCGCCCAATCGAAGACAAAACTAGCGGATACTTCCATAGTTCCTCTTTCTCGAAGTATGGCAGCACCCAGTCATAAAACACGCTCGACGGCACCAATTTCCCATCATGACTCAAAGATTGCCCAGTCGCCTGCTCCATCGCTCGCACAATAATTCCCGATGATAAAAACTTCGCGCCCAGTTTCTCTGCTAACTGCACGCCTACTGTATCTTTTCCGCTCATCGGCAGACCGAAGATATTTATGCTGCCAATCCCGAGCCAGGACTTAATTTGTTGTATCTGGGCTTCCATTCTCATATTATAGCATATAGCCGCAATCGCACAAATCCCACCACACAAAAACTGACTTTTTAGCAGTCTTTACTTCCAGGTGCTAATTTGTTATAATAGAAGCATGAACTTAACGAAACGCCAAGAGGGAATTCTCTTTGCTATCATCGAAGAATATGCTGAACTCGCCGCCCCTGTCGGTAGTGTCACGTTGGCAAAACTTTTTAATGTCTCTTCTGCCACAATTCGCGCTGAGATGTCCCGCCTTGAAGATTTCGGCTACATCGCTCAGCCGCATACTTCCGCCGGTCGCGTTCCGACCGACGCTGGCTACCGTTACTACGTTAACGCTCTTTCCGAACACCCAGAGCAGTCTTCGCCATTTATTTCAAATCCCGACCGCGAAAACAAGACTCCAGAGCGTAGCACGCGTGTCCTTCAGATTCGTATCAACTCCCAGACTCGTGCCGATTCCGCCATTCGCGGCGCCGTCGATTCGCTCGTCGAGTTGACCGGTAATCTCGGTCTTGCTACTATCGGTGACCAGCTCTATATTTCTGGCATCGCTCGCCTTTTTACTCAGCCTGAATTCCTCGACAATCGCCGCGTCCAGGCGGTCGCTGAATTACTCGACAATCTCGAACCCTGGCTTCGTGAAGCTGCTCCCGGCCAGCCGCTCAATATTTTCATCGGACAAGAAAATCCCATCGGCAAGACTTCTCAGGCCTCCCTCATTATCAGCCGTTTTCGCTCGCCGTTTTCCGACAAAAGCTATATCGGAATTCTCGGCCCGACTCGCCAGAACTACAGCCGTGTTATGTCTCTCGTCCGTTATGCCGGTAATATCCTCGAAGAAACCCTCGCTATAGACAGTCAAAATGACGGTAAAAAATAAGGAGTAATCATGAAAAAATCCACCCAGCCACAAACCCAGCCGCAACCGCAAAGTCAGCCTCAGCCCGAAGCTCAGCCAAACCCTACTCAAGACCAAGCATCACAAATCGACCCGAACCTAGCTATGGCCGCCACGAAAATCGTCGAACTCACCAATGACCTCCAGCGCACTCGTGCCGATTTCGAGAACTTCCGCAAACAAGTCGACTTGCAAAAGTCTCAGGCTATGAACGTCGCTAAAAATGCGACCGTCATGAAATTCCTCCCGCTCATTGACGACATCAGCCGCGCCATCGGCGCCTATCCCGAACAGCTTCAGCCTCTCGAAAAAAGTTTCCATAAAACTCTAGAATCGCTTGGTCTTCAAATCATTAACTCCGCCCCTGGTGTTGAATTTAATCCAGATTTTCATGATGCCGTCTCAATCGATGATGACGAAGGCAATGTCGAAATAATTACTGAAACTCTTCGCCCCGGCTATATTTACGACGGAGCCGTCATTCGTGCCGCCATGGTTCGCGTTGGCCACGCCGACAAAGCATCCGCTAAATAGTTTTCATCAAAACCGCAAAACTGCGCCAATCTTGTCAGACCCCCATAACCTTCTTGAAACCTCTCCTCAATTCCTGGGTCTTGTGATATAATCAAAACATGAACGTTTCTGGAGGTGAAAAATATCAAGATATTCAGCGCCGCGTCCGCGCCTGCGATTATCTCGTTGTTGCGCAACTTTTCTTGCAGGATAACTTCCTGCTCGACCGCCCGCTACGAGCTGACGATATTAAACCGCGTCTATTAGGACATTGGGGAACTTGTCACGGTATTGATGTTGCGTATGCGAATCTAAAATCTTATTTCTCACCGAAAAATCAGCGCGAGCGCCACGAATATACTGACTTTTCCTTTATCCTCGGCCCCGGTCACGGTTTTCCCGCCCTCCAAGCCAATTTATTCATCGATGGCGACCTTGAAAAAGTCGATCCAAAAGCTACTCGCGATGAATCCGGTATTGCCTATGTCTGTAAAAACTTCTCCTGGCCCGGCGGTTTTCCATCGCACGCCAGCCCTTTCACTCCAGGTGTTATCTGTGAGGGCGGGGAACTAGGCTACGCTCTCGGTGCCGCCTATGGTCTCTGTCTCGGCCATCCCGAAAAGACCGTCGCCGTCATGCTTGGCGATGGGGAACTAGAAACCGCCTCCGCCCTCGCTTCGCTCAATCTCGTAAAACTTGCCGGCAGCCACGCTCATAACGGCAGAGTTATCCCGATTCTTCATCTCAACGGCTACAAAATCTCCGCTCCGACCCTCTACGGTCGCAAGTCTGAGCGTGAAATGAAAGAGTTCGTTCGTGGTTTTGGCTATACTCCGTTCTGGATTGAGGGTGATTCGCCGGAAGCCTTCCAGAAAGCTCTCAAAGAAGCCGCCAAAGTCGAGCATCCCTTCCTGATTTTGAAAACAGAAAAAGGTGCGACTGGTCCGAAAGAACTTAACGGCAAAAAGGTCGCCGGCAACTATCTCGCGCACCAAATTCCCCTTCCGAATGCAAAAACCGACCCCGAAGAACTTAAGGCGCTCAGCCGTTGGCTCAAAAGCTATGAGTTTTCTGAAGTTTTTAACCCAGAGAAAGGATTTACTTTATGATTGACGCCGTCGAACACCCCGGCAAAGACAGCTTCTCGCCCGCCCGCCGTATCGGTGCCATGATGGCGAGCTATATGATTCGTCATAAAGACTTTTATCTTTTCTCTCCCGACGAGACTACAAGTAATAAGCTCGACGCTACTTATGAAGTCACGTCGCGACTCTGGGATTTGCCGAAGTCAGACTGGGATTTGCCCGAAGCGCCGAACGGTCGCATCGTGGAGATGCTCTCGGAGAACGCTCTCTTTGCCTGTATGGTTGGTCATCTCATGAACGGTGAGCCTGCGGCCATGACGAGTTATGAATCTTTCTTTACGATTATTGCTTCTCAGGTTATGCAACACATCAAGTTCCTACAGCAATCTTCCGTAGTCGAATGGCGTAACCCCATTCCCGCCGCCAACCTCCTTTCGACCAGCACCTGCTGGCGCCAAGACCACAACGGTTTCACTCACCAATCTCCCGCTCTCATCTCGCTCCTCCTCAATAATCCTAGCCCGTACGCGAACTGTCTTTTCCCGGTCGACGATGTCGCCGCTGAAGCTGCCTTTATCTACATGATGAATTCCGAAAATGTTGTAAATCTTACAACATTTAACAAAGTTGAACAACCACGCTGGATTGACTCGCACCAGGCTGATGCCCAGTTCGTGAATGGCGGGGCGAGCATTTTTGACTTTGCCTCGGACGAAAACCCTGATTATATTCTTGTCGGTTGTGGTGATATTGTTTCTTGCGAAGCTCTCTATGCACTTGACATTCTTCGTAAAGATTTCCCAGAAAAGCGTTTCCGCTTTATTAACATTTCCGCTCTATCCTACAACGCTATCGGCACTGTTGACCGCCAACTTGCCCAAGATGAATTCGACGAACTTTTCACGAAAACCCGTCCCATCATTGCTAACTTTCATGGTTATCCAGAAAATCTCCGCCAGATTCTCACCCATTATGCCGAGCCGAAGCGCCTCAAGGTTCACGGTTTCAACGAACAGGGCAGCACGACTACTCCGTTCGAGATGCTCAGCATGAATCAAGCCTCCCGCTACCATCTCGCTCTTGATGTTGCCCGTCTCGAAAAACGTGACGACCTCATCAAAAAATATCAAAAAATCCTCAACGATAATACCGCCTATGCTCGCGAGCACGGCATCGACCAAATCGTCTAACAATTGAGAAATATATACTAACAAAAGTCAAGGTCAAGCACAAACTGTCGCTTTGTATGTTATAATATAGTAATGGATTTAGTTATATTAATTATTGTGCTTATTATTTTAGGGGAAACCTCGGTCTTGACGCTCAAAAGTAGCAAACGCCCTCTCATCACCACTAACCAAAAGCGTAAAGTCTATGTCGACACCTCCGCGCTTATGGACCCGCGTTTGATTGAGGTTGCCAAAACCGGTTTTATCGGTGACGATATCGTGATTCCGCGCAGCGTCACAAACGAGCTTCAGCTCCTTGCCGATGGCAAAGATTCCGAAAAGCGTCTTCGCGCTCGTGCCGGTCTCGATACCGTTCGTGAGCTTGAGCGCGTTGTCTTTTTCAACACGACGATTCTGGGCGACGAGCTTGACCGCACCCCGGTAGATAATCGTCTTATGGAACTCGCGAAGGCTAATCACGGTCTCATCCTGACCAATGATTACAATCTTTCTAAGGTCGCTGCTACCGAGCATATCGACACTCTCAACCTTAATGCCCTCGCTTTGACCCTCCGCAATCAATATCTCCCCGGCGAACGCGCTAAAGTCAAAATTGTTGCTGCTGGCAGTAATCCTCATCAAGGCGTCGCCTATCTGCGCGATGGCACCATGGTTGTCGTCGATCACGCCAGCGACAAGCTCGGTCAAGAAGTCGAAGTTGAGTTCATCCGCCTGAACCAAACCGCCTCCGGCACCATGCTTTTTGCCAAACTTCCTGCACCAAAAACTTCTTCAAAAGATTCTTCGAGTCAGTCGTCCTCAGATTCTTCTAAATCTTCTACAAAAACCTCTAGCCCCTCAAAACTCGCCAACACCAAGTCCTCCGCCCAGACCTCGCGTTCCGAAAAAACCATTTCTCGCGCTTTCTCAAAATTCCCATCCCGCCGTCGCAGCGATAAATCTCGCCACAGCAGCAAAACTTCAAAATCCCAAAAACGCCGCTAACTCAACAAGTTACACCCTCCTCATAAGTCCCAGCTCCGTTATCATACTGATCACACCAAAAGCCCCGCCATAACAGCGGGACTTTTTAAATATAGTATCAGGCTCGACTATCCCCTAGCGGGAATTATCATTACTTGACGACCCACCCGTCGATGAGCTTAACGGAACATCATATTCGTAAATGTTCCCATCCGCATCATAAGCTCGCACCACCACGGTCTGTTCAGTTCCGTTGAGATAATAGTATACGCCGTCTCTGATGTCGCCAGCCGAGAGTGTATGTCGAGTATTTGGCACTCCGTCTGCGACTACCTGATATGCTTCAAGGTCAATGCTAGAACCTGGGCTGAAAGTAATATACACCCTCGATCCTGCCAAGCTCGCCGACACCACGCCACCGCCATTCGGGGTCGAGGTACACGTATCCATCTCGCCATACTTATAATCATCAGGCACCGTTACAATCTTATTTCCAGTAATCGGGTCAGTTTGCGTCGAGACTTCAATTTCTACCGTCAAACTCGCTGGCGTACAATCTGTCGCTTGTAGCTTATTCGAAGAATTAAACTTCACTTTTTCCGTCTTGATGCCAGATTTCTCAGAGTTGTACCAGCTCGGCCAAATATCCTTGACTCCAGCCACCGTCAAATCCTGAATCCCCGCTGGCCGAACCGGCTGATCGCCCGACTTCCATCGGCCTTCGCTTGCGTACAACTCCTTATGTGCCGGCTCCATGAAATCGTTCACTACTCGCCGCACGACCGTGTTCATACCATTCGCCAATCCTTTGCCGTCATGATTACCATTCCAAACCACCGTCGCAAGCGCCGTCGAATAACTAATCATCCAACAGTCCTTCGCCACCGCGCTGTTTGTCGTCGTAGTCGTACCAGTCTTGCTCGCCGTCCAGACCCCTGGCACCACGAACCCAAACGAGAACGCCTGTCCACCGAAGGTAATCTTCGACCGCGCATTCGCATCGCTAAGCACGCTAGAAATCTCATACGCCACCTGCTCATCAATCACCTGCACTGCCGCCGTATCCTGCCAAGTCTCCAACACCTTGCCCGACGGGTCGCGCACTTCGAGCACATACGCCAAATCCTTATACGCCCCGCCGCGCGCAATCGACGCATAGGCGTTCGCATGCTCCACCGCTTTCACTCCGCAGCCGCTACCGATCGCCATCGAAAGCCCAGCCGCCGAGTTCTCACAGTAGGAAACATCACCCAGATTATGTAGAATCTCCAGCCCGTTCTCAATCCCGACAATCGCCAACGCCTTCACTGCGCCAATGTTAAGCGAGTTCGCCAGGGAATCACGTAGCGTCAATTTCCCATGGAACTTCATCGTCGCGTTCGTCATCGAGCATGCGCCCACAGTCCCCGCACAGTAGAATGAGTCAATATTCTCATCCAGCAGCGTCGACCCTGGACTATAAACCGTATCCCCCTTCATCGAGAATAGCGGCGCGTAATCAAGCAACGGCTTAATCGTCGATCCCGGTTCCAGCACGGAAGTCGCCGCGTTCACCTCGCCATACACCGGCGTATTCCAATCGATCGACCCCACCATCGCAACCACCTGGCTTGTCTCCACATCCACCGAAACCATCGCGATATTATCGCTTCCGTTCGTGTAGCGTATCGCATCGCCGTTCGCGACCGCCTGCTGAGCCATCTCCTGCGCTCGGTAATCCAACGTCGTCTTAATCGTATATCCGCCGCTCCGCATCGTCTGAATGCCGTATTTCTCTTCCAGCATCTTCTTCACTTCCATCACGAAGTGTGGCGCCTTCATGTCCGAGTACTGCGAACTCTCCGGCAAAATCTGGTCCAAAATCGGTACCGCTTTCGCCTCGTCCGCCTCTTCTTTCGTAATATAACCCATCTCGACCATCACGTCCAAGGCCTTGTGTTGCCGCGCAATCAGCGCCTCATGACCGTATTCGTTATACGGGTTCAAGACCGCCGGGTTATTCGGAATCCCGGCAAGAAGCGCCGACTCCGCCAATGTCAAATCCTTCGCGCTCTTCCCGAAGTACGTCTGCGCCGCACTCTCAATCCCGTTCCGACGTCCGCCGTAAGGCGACTCGTTCAGATACATCGTGATAATCTGCTCTTTGCTATACATCTTCTCGAGCTCAATCGAGAGAATCAACTCCTTAATCTTGCGCGAAATCCCACCGCGGTTCGCCGACGCCGCTTCGTCCGAGAAATAAACTTGCTTAATCAACTGTTGTGTCAGCGTCGAACCGCCTTGCACGCCTTTCCCCGACAAAGTCGACAAGACCGCCCGCATCAAACCCCCGATATCAATCCCCGGGTGAGTATAGAAGTTCCGGTCCTCGAGCGCCACCGTCGCTTGCCGCACATATGTCGAAATCTGGTCTCCATCGACGACTAGGCGATAATCCGCATCCCCCTTATCCTCCCAGAGCACCACCCCGTTCCGGTCAAGATAAGTATTCACGGTCTCCGAAATCGTCAAATCATTCAGCTCGATCTCTTTCAGCTGACTCTTGTAATATACGAACAGCGCCCCCACCGCGATAATCCCCAAGAGCACACATGCCGCAAAAATCTTCCCAATCCGCTTCGCCCCCTCTTTCGAGAACCAATATGCCTTAATCCGCTCCCACCGAAAATGCGCAAAAAACCTCGCCGGCTGCTCCTTCGGTAATGGCGCCAGGACTTTCTTCGAGCTAGAACTAGAACCCTTTCCGCTCTTCGTCCCAGCCGCTTTAACCTTATCCGTAATCTTCTTTTTCTGAGAAACTAAACTAGAATAAACCCCCATGCTACTCCGTTTTCCAGAGTCGCTGCTTGATTTCTTCCCAAATTTATTCATACCCCTAATTATACCACACCCCGCCAAATCCACCAAACAACACAAAATTGTAACAAACCCACCAAAACCCCAGAAAATGGTATTGACAAAAACTCAAATCCGTGCTACAATGAAACCATAAGGTTAATCAAAGCCTTAAGTACGTCACGAGTTACATATCGGAGAACTACCCCTCTGATGGCTGTTTATTGCGTCTATTTGTCTATTTTGTCAATCTGTAGTCACTCTAAGCCAAAAACGGGCAAAACAGGCAAAACGCGCAATAAACGCGTCAATCTTGCGCATGAGCGCACAAAAATGGAGGTATTATCATGTCCGAATTCAAAGCCAACTTCTTCCAGACCGAAACCCTGGATAACCAGGGAAACGCCATCGTCTTCGGCGAGCCCGCCACGACGACCAACCGCAACCCCAACCTGGACCAGGTCGTCCGCCTGTTTCATGGCGGCAGCAAGGCTCTGACCGGCTTCAGCAACCACGCCCTGCACAAGCTGGGCAACACGCTGCTGGCGGCCAACGACAGCCTGGCGCACTCCCCGCTCTGGAACGACATCGGCGGCTTCGTCGACGAGGACGGGCGCACGCTGCCCGCTTTCGCGCCGACCGACGACGGCACGCACGAGGTGGAGAGGAAGCGCCAGTATCTGTCCCGGGTCATCATCCCGGCCGACATCAGCGCGATGGTCGCCTATCTCAAGGACGACCTCCGTGTCGCGCCTCCTCCCGCCGATGACCGCGTCCCGACCACGGGTCCCGCCACCGACGCCTTCACCCTGCGCCGCCTCCTCGCCGTTCTCCCTCAGTAACTCCCAAAAAGCCCCGAGACCTCGCGCCTCGGGGCTTTCCCCTGTTTCAAATACCTTCGCACCCCCTATCTCACCACCGCGAACTTATTCTTACCTCGCTTCAATAGCGCCACCTGCGAAATCTCAATATCTTCCGCTACTTTCTCCCCGTTCACGGTAATCGCCCCCGCCGCGGCCAGCTTCCGCGTCTCCCCCTTGCTAGCACAAAGCCCCGTCTCGACCAGCGCATCAAACAGCCGAGACCCTCGAGAAGCACAGGCTAAATACTCCCCGAACTCCCGAATCTCATCCTCGGTCAAATCCCCGAGCGAACCGCCGAACAACCTCTCTGTCAAATTCGCCACCGCCTCGGCCGCCTCGGCCCCATGAACGACAGAAGTCACCCCCTTCGCCAACGCCTTCTGCGCCTCTCGCCGTTCCGGATGTTCAACCGCCGAAGCCAAAATCCGCTCCACCTCCGGCCGGTCAAGCACCGTATAGATCTTCATCAAATATTCCACCGACGTATCCGGCTGGTTCAGCCAGAACTGATAGAAATCAAACACCGTCGTATAATTCCCGGACCCATTATCCGACGAAGCCAGCCAAATCGCATTCCCCTCCGACTTCCCGAACTTTCTCCCCGTCACAGGGTCGATAATCAGCGGCGTCGACCATGCGTCAGCCACCCCATTTTCCAGCCGTTTGATCAAATGAATCCCGCTCGAGCAGTTCCCGAACTGATCCGCCCCGCATAGCTGCAAATCCACGCCATATTCCCGATACAAATGCAAGAAATCATACCCCTGAATCAGCGTGTACGAGAACTCCGCGTAAGAAATCCCGCTCCCGCCCTCGCCGATCCGATTCTGGACGAACTGCCGATCGAGCAGCTGCGTCATCGAGAAACTTTTCCCGACTTCCCGCAGGAACGCCAGATAATTCATGTCCTTAAACCAGTCGTAATTATCAACCATCACCAGGTCGTCGCTCTTGACGACATTCTTCATTTGTGCCGCAATACAAGCCTTATTATGCTCAACTTCCGCGAGCGACTTCAAATCTCGCTCGCCATTATCCTTCGGGTCACCAATCTGCCCCGTCGCCCCGCCCGCCAACAGAAACGGCTGATACCCGTGCCGCACGAAACACGCACACATCATCGCCGCCGCCAAATTCCCAATCGTCAGGGAATCCGCCGACGGATCCGCCCCCCAATAGAACTTTTTCGAAGCCCGCGTGTCCAGCTCCGCCGGATCCTTAATCGTTGTTTCCGCGTAAAACCCCCGCCAAATAAGTTCCTCTGATAATTTCATAATTTCCTAATGTTTAGTTATTTCTCGACGCCTTTTCCGGCGCCGTTATTCTACCTGTATTATATCACGTCTCCCCAGTTTTTCCGAAAAACCATTTCATGCTATAATAAACTTATCTAAATTGGAGCTAAAAATGAACAACACCCCAACTTTAACTCTTCAAAAACGGGTCCTCTCCTTCGACGTCGACCAGACCCTGAACGTCGCGAAGACCCCAATCCCGCCCGAAATGGCCAAAGTCTTGACGAAGTGCCTCGATTATTTCGAAATCTGCCCCATTTCCGGCCAAAAATTCGAACAATTCCTCATCCAAATCGTCAAGCCTCTAAAAGACGCCGGCGCCACCCCGGAGCAACTCCAGCATCTCCACCTCTTCGTCGCCCAAGGCACCCAATATTACCAATATAACTCCGCAACCGCCGAAAACGCCGACGCCCCCGCCGCCGACAAAGAATGGCACCAAGTCTACAACTACCCCCTCTCCGACGCCGACGTCGCTAAAATCACCGAAACCCTCGAGCAGTCCGCCAGGGAATTAGGCTATTGGGAAGCCGATAGGCTCCAGGAAGGCGACGAAATCATCGAAAACCGCCTCTCCCAGGTCACCTTCTCCGCCCTCGGGCAAACCGCCCCGACCGAAGCTAAATACGCCTGGGATCCCGACCTCAAAAAACGCGAAAAAATCGTCGCCAAATGCCGCGAAAAACTCCCCAACTTCCTCTATGAAATCGGCGGCACGACCTCAATCAACGTCGCCGCCCCCGGTATGAACAAAGAATTCGGCATGACCCACCTCCTCGAAGAGCTCAAAGTCGACAAAAGTCAAGTCCTCTACTTCGGCGACATGACCCAGCCCGGCGGCAACGACTACCCCATCGTCCAAATGGACATCGACACTATCGCCGTCCGCTCCCACGAAGACACCCTCTTCGCCCTCCGCGGCATCCTCGCCTCTCTCGGCGCCGGCGTCATCTAACCCTAAAAACAACAAATCATTAGCTATAGAAACCCTTACGGCCCCTAAAAAACAGGATCAAAAAGAAAAGGGCCCCGCTTCCTTGCGGGACCCAATTCAAAGTACGACCTTTCGCCGTCATCGTTGTCGTACCTCAGTAAGCACTCCCAGTGCCGCTGGTGAGATAAACGTAGCCAGACACGCCGTTATCCCACTGCCAAATCGAACCGTTCAGGTTCGAATTGTCGGGAGAAGCCGACGGAACGACCAACGCCAAGTTGATCTTCTGCTTGTCCATTCCGACCGCCATGTTGTGCCAGTCTGTCGGCACGGTGTAGTCGGAAATGATAATGGCGATTTTGTCGCCATTCTCAGCGTTGCCACGCGTGATCACGGTGCCGTCCTGGAGGACGACGACGTAATCCGCGAACTTCGCACAGAAGTCACCCAAGGGGCTGTTGGCGCTACCTCCGAGCTCGGCTGCCGTTTTGGTCTCCCAGTTTGCCTCCGGAATACCGGTGAACCAGGGGTCCAGTATTGCGGCCTGCTCGGCCATTGTCCGCTCGGTGATAGTGTTGTCGTCAGGGGACTGAGTGCTGCTGGGTGTGCTGCTGTTCTGGCCAGACTGATCGTCCTGGCTGGTCTGGCTGCTCGACGGGGCAGGGTTCGGATCCGGACTCGATTCGGCCGGATGGGCCCATCGCCAAAGCATGACCGCCGCAACGATAATCGCCACGATCCCGATGACCACCAAGACGCCGCCGACAATCTTCCGCCCCAAGTGCCGCGGCTGCTGTTGCGCCTCGGGATGTCCTGTGGGCTGATTGTCGAACGGACTCGCAGGCGGAGTTGGGGGTGTCGGGGGTGCGCTGGGCGCTCCCGACGGGGGTGCCGGCTGGGCGCTGCCAGCGGGAGCCGAAGCTCCGCCGAATATTGCCGGATCCAGCGTGAAATTACCAGAGTATCTGCCGTTGTTCTGAGTTGCCATTTGAAAGCCCTCCCTTTCAATTTTTTCATGGTTTGTTGTGACATTAACGATGACGTTAAGGTATCGAGACCGGCGCATCGTTTATGTCCGAATAGCCTATCTCGCTTTCCATTGTAGCACACATTGCTGAAAATGTCAATAGTAATTATGTATATTTTATATCATAACCGCAATACTAATTCGCCTATTCCGAGAAATCCGCAATATTCATACCATTTTACAGACACAAAATCCTTGCTAGTTTCCTGTTTTTCTGTGCTATAATTAAACTATGAAATCATATATCGTGGGCAACTGGAAGATGAACTTTTCCGTCGGTGAATCTTCAGTATATCTTCATAAACTCCTCGAACGGATCCGGGCCTATCGCGACATTGAGGTAGTCGTCGCGCCGTCTTTCGTCGCTCTCCAGCCTCTCTCGCTCCAGACCGACCGCAAAAAGATCCGTCTCGCCGCCCAGACCGCCAGCCCCCGCGATTTTGGGCCATACACTGGCTCGGTCAGCTGCACTCAGCTCCGCGGCATCGTCGATTATTGTCTCATCGGCCATTCCGAACGTCGCCAGCTCTGCCACGAAAGCGACAAGGACATCCGCGCAACCGTTGCCGCCGCCATCCGCAACCAAATCACCCCAATTCTTTTCCTTGGTGAGACTGAGACCGAGCGCACTTTCGGCGAGACCGAAGATGTTCTCCGTGACCAGCTCCTCGGTGGCCTTTCCGAAGTCTCGACCGAAGATATCTCGAAAGTCGTCCTCGCATACGAGCCAATCTGGGCTATCAGCACGACGACTAGCTGCCGTATCGCCTCTCCCGATGAAGTTGCCGACGTGACTGGCTTTATCCGTCGCACACTCGCCTCGACCTATGGCCAAGAAATCGCTGATAGTGTCCCTATTCTCTTCGGTGGTGGCGTCTCTCCGTCGAACGCCGGCGCTTATCTGACCGTCCCTGGCGTGAATGGTCTTGTTCTCGGCTCCTCTAGTCTCATCGGCGACCAGTTCACTGAAATTATCGAAATCGCTAAAAAGGTCACCTCATAGCCTATGGATCGATCCGCCAACCAGTCTCGTCTCTCGCGCGCTCAGCTCCCTCCTCGGGAAGCTGGGAGTGCTGCGCTGAGCCTTGACCAGTTGACCGACCTCGACCAAGCCATCAACCTTAGCCGCGGCGACCGCCCTGCAAAAAGCACCCCTACCCCAATCGTCGCTCACTCCGCCCCGAAACCTATCGCGAGTCCCCTCTCCAGCCCCGCCGCCAATTCCTCAATCTCCCCTAAGCCCGCCTCGAAGCCCGCTAAGCCTACCGAGTCCCCCGCCCCTGAACCGCCTGTCGTCCCTGTCCGCTCCGCCAAAGAAGCTATCAATGCCATGTATTCTAGCGAAAATCCCGCCCGTCTGAGCGATTATCTCGGCGCCTCCGCCAAAGAAATTATCAACGCCACACACAGCGGTTCTGAAGGTCGCGATACGAAATCTGCCTCCAGCCTTCATCACGCCTCTAGTCAGCGCAAAATCGAAGCCGCCCGCCCTTCCGCCTCCGCCATTTTTCGCGCTGCTAAGTCCGAAAAGTCCGCTCCAGTTGTTCATACCTCTCTCGAACTCGACCCAAAATCCCCTAAAATCTCCAAGCCCGCGCCTAAACAAACCCCTATTGTCATCAACTCTCGCACCCGTGCCGAGAACTCCCGTCTCGAAGCCGCCCGCCCTGCGCAAGTCTCCTCTGTTCGCCCGAAAAAAGGTCAAATCAAAATCACCACCCCTTCTCCGACCTCTATTGCCGTCTCCGCTATTGAAGATGCTGTCGCTTCCGCCTCGCCGAAAGCAGCAAAGATCTCCAAACCCTCCGCTTCGGTTAAGTCTCCGAAAACCCCCGTTCCGAAGCCTGCCCAAGTCACTGCTAGCCCGCGCCGCCGCGGCGTCGTCGACGGCTTCGCCCGCCCCGCCCGCAATACCGCCGCCCCGGCTGCCGCTGCTTTTTCCGCGACTGTAGCCTCGGCCGCCGCCAACGCCCAAAACCCCATCAAAAATCGGTCCCCGAAGCTCTCCAAATCTACCTCCGTAAAATCCAGCAATACGAAGCCAGGGAACGACCCCTACCAAAAACTCCCCACCGATTCTGTCAAGCGCCGCTTCCGCCTCGCTCCGAAAGGTTTCGCCGCGAACAAGCCCGAGCAGGCTCGCCCCGCTCGTCGCAAGTTCATGAGTTTTAGCAACCCCGATTATAGCGTCCCGATCCCGAAGCCCACTCCCGCCGTCGAGATTTACGGCATGACCGAACCTGACCCCGCCCCAGAGCGCGGCAAGGACGGTCTCGGCATTGTCGAAGATTATCGTCCCGAAAACCCGGCGAACCCTGCCATGAACACTTCCGCGAACAACGATGCTGCCATTCATGCCGAACAATCCGCCGCCCAAGCCTCCCGAGCTGCCGATAAGACTGGCTCTGCCGATTCTCGCACCCCTGATAATAATCGCTATGCTCTCGGCGGCCAGTCGCCCTTCTTCCTCAAATCCGTCAGCGTCGAAAAGCGCCCCCTCTCCGACGCTCCGACCCGTCGCGCCGACACTATCTCCCCGATCTACACCGACCCCGGCGACGAAGTCCCCCGCAAAAACGTCTACGACGGCAAATCCGGCTCAAAATCCACCAAATCCCAAGCCGCCAAAGCTAAAAAGTCCAACCCTCGCGACCTTCCTCAACGCCCAACCGTCATCATCCCCTCCAGCCGCCGCTCCCACACTCCGCTTTTCCTCCTCCTCATCCTGACCGTCATCCTCGGCGCCGCCGTTGGCGCCGCCGTCTACTTCTTCTTTTTCCAGTAGCCCCACCCAGCAGGGAATAACTGCCTCATAGAACGGGCGACAACCACCTTTTCGAGCCTCCTCTCTTGACAAAATCCGCAACCCGTGCTACAATAAAACCATAAGCTGGATGTTCCGGCGCGTTTCGGATGCCAAAATCAGAAACCCAAATGCCAAAACGATACAACCCTAATCCCCAACAGTCCTCGATTTCTGCCATCCGACATCTAAACCATCTCAAAACAAAAATCCCCGGACAAAGCCCAGGAATCCTCTGGTGCGAGTAGAGAGAATCGAACTCTCATCTCAAGTTTGGAAAACTTGCATACTAACCGCTGTACTATACTCGCAAACATTTCACAACCAAACAGCCCGACAGTCGAACTGTAAAGCCGAGAATACTTACATTATATCACAGAAAGGCGACAGGGGGTAGGGGCGAGATGCGGATTTTTGAGAGGATCCGGACTTGCTAGGAGGAAGAGTGCCAGACACCCGTGAAGACGGGCTGGCTGGACACGCCTCGAAAAAACTCGCATCTCGCCCCTACTCGCACTTTCCGCCTTTCAAATCCTTCACCCTCCCCGTCGCCTTCAGATAATGTTCTAGTGAATCATACTCCCCGCCGTTATATTTCCCGGTCGCAATCTCCGTCGCCGCCGTCACCCCGACATACCGATAATGCCACGTCTCGAACAGTCCCGTCGACCCTTCCGCGTCCACGTTCGCCGGCTCCGTCATCGGACCGCCCGCCCACGCCTCCGGGAACCGGTCAATAAATCCGAAGCGATAGGAGTTTTCCCGCAGCCATTGCCACTCGAGATGGTTCGAATAATCATCCGTATTCAGGACACTCCCGTATGCGAGGTCGATTAGATCACAGGTTAGCCCCGTATGATGGTCTGACGTCCCGGTCGCCGCGCACAGCCTCCCGCACGTCGTCCCTCGCGCCCGAAAACACGAATACGTCCCTATCTCATGCCCCGGATTCTCTGCCCGATACGCCGTAACCATCTCGTTCAAATGTTCCGCCGCTTCCGGCATCATCAGATTATCCCCGTTGCCCGCTTCATGATATTCTGGAATCCCATAAGTCTGCGACACCGAAACCAGCTGCGTCCGCCGCCCCGTGATGAACTCCGTCCCTACCGTGAAATTCGGATTCACCAACATCAAACTCCCCAGCCCCGTCGTGCAGTTTCCGCCCGCTATCGCCCCACCTCCGTCGTCAACCGCCGGAACTTCTTCCGGCTGCTCTTCCGGCGCCTCCTCTAGCTCCTCCGTCAAACTCATCTCCGGTTGAAACACCTCAACCTCGTCCGTCACCTCATACCATACCTCAAAAATCATCCAAATCAACACAATGTTCAGGATCGTCATCAATACCCCGACCCACGGCAAAATCCGCCACACTTTCCGGCCACTCCGCCTCTTCCGAATGAACGCCCACACCGTTCCCGCCGCGAGCACCGCCGTAATCAGCAGCCCAAGACCCAGCCAACCGTAATAGTTATAAAACTTCGGCATCTCGACGCAATTCGCCGCCCCCTCACAACTCTCGTATACGACCAGCCCATGACTATATAGCGCTTCGCCGTTATACGAAACCGTCACCTTTCCGAACGGCTCCCCGGCCACCGTATCGCGCCGCACCACCGTCTGCTCTTCAAAACCCTCAAAACTATAGACCAAATCCTCCTCTCGCACGTCCTTCGGCAGCGCCATCGTATAGTCAACCCCCGCCCGGAACTCCAGCGCTTTCACCGGGCTGCCCTCGACCGGCACCCTTGCGAGCAAATCCCCCTCCTTGACCAGTCGCACCGGCTCGTATTCCACCTCCACCGCCTGATAAACCTTCCGCGCGTCCTCAAGATGATTCGCGCCTTCCGCTCCTAGTGTCACCAAAATATATTCCGCCCCCTCGACCTCGGCCACGCTCGCAAAACACCTCCCCGCCGCAAAAGTAAACCCAGTTTTACCGCCTTTAATCCCGCTATAAACCGCATTCGCCCCTGTTCCTGGCGCCGGAAAAGTCTTTCGCGCCACCAACCCGACCGACGGCAACTCCCGCTCATAAGTCCCAAAAATCTCCCGAAACCGCTCATTTTGCAGCGCCGCCCCGAGCATTTTCGCCACGTCCCGCGCGGTCGAATAATTCCGTATCTCCGTCTCCTCCAACACTTCCGTTTCATCAGCCTCGCCGCCCGCCCCCTCTGAAGCTCCCGCTCCCTCCCGCCAGTCAAACCCCACCGGATTGCTAAAATGCGTCCCCGTCATCCCGAGATTTTCCGACTCTCGGTTCATTAATTTCGCGAACTCCTCAATCGTCCCGCTCGTGCTTATCGCAAGCGCTTGCGCCGCATCCCCCGCCGACGGCAACATTAGCGCATACAGCAAGTCCTCCACCGTCGCCATCTGCCCCTCCCTGAGCCCAATCACGGAAAACTCCTCCAGCCCCTCCAGCATCTCCGCTGTAATCGTCACCTCCTCATCGAGATTTCTCTGCTCCAGGACGACCATCGCCGTCATGATCTTCGTCAGCGACGCGACCTCCATCGGCGTATCCGCCTCATGACTAAACCGCCCCTCCCGAGAGCCGCTTTCCCCAGAAACCTCCTCCGAAGTCTCCGCCCCAGAAGCCTCCCCGCTCGAGTCGCTTCTCGCCTCAATCATCTCTCGCCCCGCCGAATTATTCCACAAAAACCACGCCCGCGAACTCAAGCCTAAATCATTCATATTCCTATTATACCACCCCAACTTTCGCACAAAACCTACCAAAAACCATCAAAAAACAGCCTCTCGGCTGCCAAACTAGACATGGGGTGGGATACTGGAATCGAACCAGCGACCTTCTGGACCACAATCAGACGCTCTAACCATCTGAGCTAATCCCACCATGTCTCCGCCATTATACCACACCTCTCGCCAAAAGAGAAGCCACAACTTCTCCTCCCAATCAACGGGGAAGCATGAAACATTCTCCGACCGACCGCCCAAAAATCTCTCATAGCCACGCCACATTTCTCCTCGCCATAAAACTCCTAAAACATTTTCCGCCCCGCCACCTGCCCAGCCTTGTTCTAGCCGCACCTCTGTTAATTCTTATGCTTCCAACAAAAAACATTCAAAAAACCGGCAAAACTTCTCCCAAAATCCCCGAAAATCATGTAATTGGTATTGACAAAAAGCATAAGGTGTGCTACAATGAAAGTGCGCATGGAAGCTGGGCCCGCCCCAGCGGGCCAGTCGACGTGTAGCTTACATTCTAGGAGGTACCATTATGCCTTTATTTGGAAACAAAGGAAAGCCGATCACCAACCCCCGCGCTAAGCGCGCGCAGCAGGTTGCTGGCGACATCTATGACCCTCAGCAGACTGTCGTTCCTCAGCCGGCCGGTGAAACCCCTGTGGCTCCCGCTGCCACCCCTGCCGCACCCGCGGCTCCGGCTCAGCAGCAGCCCCCGCATTCCACTGAGCGCACGCTCTCCTATACCGGCGCGACCTATGATGGCCACGATACTATCGTGCTCTACACCATGGAGGAGGACAAGCCCCCCATCCCGGTCGAGCAGGTCATCAAGAACTGGCAGTCTCTGCCCGAGAAGCACCGCTTCGACATTCTGGCGGTCGACCACTACGTCTACTGCTACGACGTTGTCGAAGGCCAGATCCAGGTCGTGAACGTTGTCCCCCCTGAGGGAACGTGCAAGGACATTATTGCCAAGCACGAAGATAGCGTCCGCGAGTATATGGCGAAGCTGACCGGCAAGAAGCCCGAGCCTGTCCCTGGCGCCATCACCGCCGAAGCCCTGTTGGCCCTGTCGAAGGACCAGTGGAAGCAGCTGTTCAGCGAGATGGACGCAAAGCAGGTTCGTCAGATCCTGAACCCCGGCCACGACCGTTTGACCGAGCTGAAGGCCCAGGAGAAGGCTCCGCAGCCGCCGAAATCCGGCGAACCTACCCCACAGCCTGCTCCTAAGCCCCAGCCCACTCCCCGGAGCAGCAGCCAGAAGTACGAAGACGCTGGGTGGTGAGCCGCATGGTTTGCCAGAAGGCCTACCAATCCTGGCTCATCCGAGCCAACTCCCGCGACCCCACGAGGTCGCCCCGGAGCCGTGACGCTCCCCCATTCCATAGAAAGGGGACGCATGGTTACCTCCGCACAAAACCGTCCCCTATCAACGTTTGGGGGCGGTTTTTCTTGGTTTTATTAGTCCCGATTACCCGAAATTAGCCCCGAGCGCCCGAAATCAGCTTCGATTACCCGAAATCAGTCCCGCCAAACTCCGCACGCCGTTCCTACTTATGCTTCACTAAATAACCATAGCATTTTGTCAATCACGAAATCGCCCTAACCACGACCAATAACAGGGAACAAAAACCAAAAATCGACCCCAGTTTCCAAAATACTTATGTTAAAACCATTGCGTTTATGCTCAAAACACTAGTTTTCTATTGACTTTTTTAGAGATGTGTGCTACAATGGAATTAGTCTGGGATAACTGTGGGAGCAGTTCCGCCCAGAGGTCCATTTACAGTCGAATCATCTCAGATACAATGCTATTTTTGCATGTATCTGTTTACGTCAAAACGCTAAGAGTTTCGACGTCCTCCGAACCCGGAGCAAGCTGATGGATGATTCAGATGCTCACGGTGGTTTTCCTAGTTGCCTGATGGATGATTCAGGAACTCGGGACGACCTTCGGATACGCCAGCCTCGGCTGGTCCCATTTAGTCAGGTAGCTGTTTTTTAGCTGTCCTGTGGATGATATATGGCTCAAGCTTATTAGCTCCTAGACCTCGAGTCTAGTCGAGCTCAGCTCAAGCCCCCGCAAAGTCCCTAAGTCTCTCTAAGAGCCCTAAAGACCCAGCGTGGCGGTCTCTAGCCGCCAGCCTCTGTTGCTTATTGCAGATAGGGGTTGGTGCCCCCTTTCTGTGATTAAATCAATTTCAACAATCACTCTACAAGGAGGAACAAGCAATGACAAATATCATCTTTGCGATCATCGCCGCCCTGTGCGGTCTGACCGTCGTAGGCGCTGGCTCTGCCGCCGCCTACAAGTGGTTCATCTCTGGCACCGACATCCGTCGGAGCCGCAACACCGCCTTCGTCGCCCTCGCGCTCACCGCCCTCACGGGCATCGGCGCGATCGCACCCTGGCCCGCAGCAGCCCCTTTGGGCGAGACCACTAACGCCGACAACCCCGGCCTGAACATCACCCTCGACGACGTCGAGGTCAGCATGTCCGGCTTCGGGACTAAAGCGCAGGTTTTAGCCTATCTGCAGCAGGGCTTCGGCGATAAGTTCGACGAGGCCATGACCACCTGCACCGACTGGGACTTCCTGCCCGTCGATGCCGAGGGTAACAGCGTTGACCAGGCTAAACTTCTGGCCAACAAAGAATACCTCGCAGCTATCGGCTACGGCAAGGAGTATCCGGACGGATTCCGCAACGCCGTCGAGTTCCCCTCGAACGTCCTCACCGCCGAGGTTTACAATCGCCTCAGCGAGATGACCGAGGATGAGCTTGACGAGCTGTACGACAGCCATCGTTGGCTGGACGTCAACTGGTACACCATGACCAGTCTGCGTTTCGCCGACATGCGTCTCCAGCGTATGGAAACCTTCGTGGAGTTCAATGAACAGAATTCGATGTGGGCTCCGGCCTTCCGCGAGATCATCGATCGCGCGAAAGAGGATCCGGAGTTCCTGGAGACCCTCTATGTTACTGAGGCTGACGGTTCCCGCCACCTCAACGAGGAGATCCAGATCTACTGCGGCATGCTTTGCATGAGCGAGGAATCCGCAGTTATCACCGGCATCGAGGCCCCGCGTTCCACTACCAACTGGGAGCTCCCCTGGAGTTCTGACGCCGAGTCCCGTTGGACTGTCCGGCTGGATGAACCCGATCAGCAGGAAGAACTTCCCGCTTTCATCTGGGATTACCCAAGCCTGAAGTCTGGGCTGCGCGTTTACAAGACCGGCTACAACATTTCCGATCTCCGCTCCGAGCGGTTCGATCCGAACGAAGACCCGGTTAAGCCCGCGACTCCGCCCAAGACTCCTCCGACCGACCCCGGCAAGCCTGACGTCATTCCGAACAATCCGACCACTCGGGTTATCACGGCCCACTATGTGGAGGAGGGGACTGGCGCAACCGTTCATCAGGACACTACGCACAAGTTCACCGTTGGTAAGCAATTCTCTGTCGGTCCGCTGAACATCACTGGCTACACCTATAAGCGTAGCGAAGGTTTGACCTCGGGCACTATGCCTGACTACAACTTCGAGGTCACGTTCTACTACACGAAGAACGCTGACACCAGTTTGGTCACGCTGACCGTGGAACACCGCGACGCTGACACGAACGCACTGCTCGATAGCGGCTCCTATAAAGTCGCTAAGGGCAGCACACAGACCCTGTCTGCGGACTATTCCGGCGACGGCTATATCTACCTGAACAACAACCAGGGTAATAGCAAGAGCCGCATCGATGTCACCGTGAATGGCGACATGACCGTCATCTTCTACTACTATAAGGAGTATAGGGCGACCGTCCGTCATCTTGACGTTGATACAAACGAGCCTGTCGCGTCCGAGAGTTATCTCTACGGCCGCCAGGGCACGTCCTATACGGCTCGTGCGCTGACTAACCTCGCGGGATACACCTATGTTCGGAACAGCAAGGGCAATACCAGCACTACGGTCACCGGCGACTTCCCGGCGAACAACAACACGGTAATCACGTTCTACTACAAGAAGGATGCTCAGAAGTTCACCGTCACAACCATCCATAAGGCGGTCGACAGCAACCGTATCCTGGGCACTTCGACTCAGGTTGTTGAGGCTGGTAAGCCCTATTCGACCAGCAAGGAATCCTTCGATGGCTACGAGTATGCTTATGCTACTGGCGACGCGACCTCCGGCACCATGCCGAACCGCAATGTCACGGTAACGTACTGGTATCAGCTCATCAAGAGGGATGGCGACGGTAAGAAAGACTCCGACGCCGGCCCTGGCAATAACGGCACGGGCAATGCCACCGAAGGTATTGGCCCGGGCAAGGGCGAGGAGGACCATTATGTCCCTCCCGTCATTCATGACACGGAGGACCAGGAAGGCGACGAGCCTACCGCGAACCATCGCCCGACCGACAACCCTGGTGGACAGGGAGCTGGCAGCGAGAATCGTCAGGAAGTTGGCGACGAGACCGTAAGCGGTATCGTCCCTGATACTCAGGACACGCCGTCTTCCGGCACTGGTGGCCACGATCCTGGTCATGTCGACACCGGCGCGACCGAGGTCGAAGGTGGAGGTTATACTCCGCCCGCCAAGGACCCGATCGTTCCCGACAATCCGCCTTCCGGCAATGATCCCGTTATCGGAGCCGGCCAGGAGCTCGCGGAACCCTAACCCTACGCGTTTTGACCCACTCCTGCTGCGGGGATGCACCACCCGCACGCTCTTTATACTCCGGGGCCCGCCCTTTGGGCCCCGGGGATTCTATGAACCTGGCCTGTCGGAACATAGAAGAGGAAAGACAGATTAAATTGTGTTTGAGATGATTCGACTGAGGACTGATGGAGTTTAACAAATTGGACCAGTAAAATATCAACTTTAATTAACTAGTTAATCAAATAATTAATCTTTTTGAGAGGAGATTATTATGAATAAAGCAGTTAAAACTACCCTCGCGGTCGCGGCTGTTTCGGCTGCCGTCGCGGGTGCGGTCGCTGTTCCCTCCCTGGTCTCAGCCTGGGGCGATGACAGTGGCCTTAAGAATGGTCGCCCAAGCTACACGCTTGAGCAGATCAACAGCCATGTGCTCGGCAATCG
>OOIH01000537.1_pt1 | contig 72637 bp, 81 predicted proteins | sample 1691801 | NCBI WGS metagenome assembly OOIH01 (sample SAMEA1061690, study PRJEB22710) | metagenome
AAGGTTCCCTACCGTGGGAACGACCCTCAGCAGAACGACCTCCTCTGGGAGAAGGAAATCTGCGACAAGTGCCTGGACGAGCTGGAGGCTTTCTTCGAGGTCGGCGGAGATGTCGAACCCCATCCACCTGAGCCTGTGGAGCCAGACCCCGATGTTCCCACCGACCCCGAGAATCCTGATGAGGGCGGTGGTGAAAATCCCGACCCTGGTGACGGCGGTGGCGAGAATCCTGATGCCGGGGAGGGCGAACCCCAACCCTAAACACATATAAAACCATGATTTGATTTTCGGGAGGAGGTATGTAACTTGCAGGATGGCAAGATATGTAACCGATGCGGCAGGGAGCTTGACTTCTGGGATGTCCAAGAGGACTTCACAATACATAGACACATCGGTTATGGCAGCGTCCACGATGGCGATATCGTCAATCTTCATCTCTGTTGCGACTGTTTCGACAAGATTGTGGATGAGTGCAAGGTTTCCCCTGTTGAGGAGGTGGGCGTATGACAGCAGCAGAATATGGTTCAATGGAGAACCAGGCAATGGCCGCATTGCAGCAGCTTAGAGAGAAAGGCGTCAGCAGGGATGATATTGGAATCCTGATGAGCCGTGAGGTATACGACATGGCAAAAGCCGGGGGTAACTCGGCATATGCGGTCAGTGTCGAAAATTTCCGGGCAATCTATTGGGGATACGACATCTACGTCATCGCCGAAGATTCTCCGCCGATATTCAGTCCAGTCATTACAAGGTTCTCAGACAACTTCGGCGTACTCCAATTCGATGCGGGGACGTTCCTTATCTCAGAGTCAGACGATGGGACGCTTCGCGTTTATACGAAACCAACACAGGAACACGCATTTTTCTGCGAAACTGAGTTCACCGTATGCCAAGCACATCAAATGGAGAGAGTTACCTTCGCAGACCGGATTCGTGCCGGACAGGAGCGGGAACGGGGGGAACGGGGGCAGAGGATGTATATGCCTTTGCACGAATGGTCTGACTGGATGCCGTATACCGCACTTCAGCCTGATTTTCTCGCCAGTCAGCCAACCTGGAGCGAACTTGAGTGGCAGCTTGACGAGATAGTAGCTACTATGCAACGTGGAACTGGGAGCGCAACTCCTAAAAAGAAGAAGGCCCCTCCCAAAAAGGATTGGGACGAGCGGCTCACCCCGGAAGACACCAAGGAACTTGATGAGTTCCTGAACAGCCTTACAAGAAAGGGTACGCTGGAATCAGCAACGTAAGAATCAACCAACAAACCATGGAGAGCCCGGAGCTGCAACAGCTTCTGGGCTCTTTCTCATGGACAGTAGAGAGGTAGAACAATGCAAAAAGTTTTCACTATCTTCCTGCTGGCAGCTATGATGTGCGTTTCGGTCTGCGGGTGCAGTAACGCACCTGCCAGCCCTGAGCCCACACCCACTGTCTTTAAGGTAGAGATTGAAGATGCGGAGCCTGTTGTGACAACACTGTTGTACACCGGCGATGCGGATGCGTTGGAGACCGTTATGCCAACGGAGAGCACCACGGAGGTCATGTATTACACCGAGGACGAGGTCGTCATGGTTGCAAAGGTATTGCAGCGGGAATGCGGCGGCTTGCCAAGCGTCACAGAGCAAGCCTGTGTTGCCTGGACAATCTGTAACCGTGTAGACAGCGATAAGTTCAGCGGAGACACCATCACAGAAATCGTGACGGCACGCTATCAGTTCGCTTATTACTACGATACGCCAGTGGCCGACGAGTTGTATGACCTTGCGTTAGATGTTTTGACTCGATGGAATGCAGAACGAAATGGTGAAGTGTTGGTCGGCAGGGTACTACCGAAAGACTACACCTATTTTACAGGGGACGGAGTACATAACTACTTCCGCAACAAATATAAAGGCAGCTACTCCATATGGGATTACAGCCTTCCGTCCCCATATGAAAGTTGAGGGAACGTATGGGAAAAGTAATTATCCAGAGCGAATACACCACCCAAAATCCTATCACGATGATTGGCAAAGAGGCCGGGATATGCTGGGGAGCCGACATTACGGATGACAACAAGAACTACAAGCGTGGGTTGGAGTGCCTTGAGAACGAGCATGGACGGACATTCGAGTTCCCAGACATCTACACCGTTCTGGATGGGTACTCCGCCAGAGTGATTCGTGAGTGGTATACGCATATCGGCGGAGCGCCTACCCGGCTCCAGGCCAGCACAAGGTACATCGACTACGAGCACGGGTTCGGATATGTCACACCGCCAAGTATTGCGGGCAACAGTGAGGCATCTGAGGTTTATGACGACCTCATGCACTACATCTCCACATCCCTCCAGAGGCTGGACGAGCTCAAGATTCCAAGAGAGGACTCCGCACTTGGCTTGCCGCTGGGTATGGAAACGAAAATGGTGGATAAGCGCAACCTACGCAACCTGATTGATATGTCCCACCAGCGTATGTGTACGAGGGCGTACCACGAATATCGCGGGCTGTTCGCTGACTACCGTGCGGCACTTAGCGAGTATTCCAACGAGTGGAAATACATAGTTGACAACTACCTCATACCTAAATGCAGCTATATGGGCTTCTGCAAGGAGCGGTACACCTGCGGTATGATGCCTCGCAGAGAGGTGGTTGCACATGGGTGAGTTGGCGCAATACCTGTTCGCCGTGGTTTTGCTCCTGATGCTTCTCGTCTTCATGAGCGGCGGGCCTCCGAAGGCACAGCCTGAGTATGTTCGCATCAATATTTGAGGGTCGCTTATGAAAAGCAGGATTTTGAATCCAAAGCGGATGAAACAGCTCATCGACTTCAAGGGGATTGAGCTGGATGGTGGGATATACCCAACCGATATCGACGGGATAATCGAGTACCGTGATTCTGAGTACATAATCCTGGAGGTCAAACACAGTAAAGCCAAAGTCCCATGGGGGCAACGGCTCTGCCTCCAGCGAATGGTGGATGACTTCACCAAAACAGGTAAAAAGGCGGTCGCTATTGTGTGCGAACACGAGGTGGACAACCCTGACAAACCCATCGTAGCGGCTTTCTGCAATGTCAGAGAGCTTTACTACGGCGGGGAGATGAAATGGCGGCCACCTGACGAGCCCATGACTGTCCGGCAGGCGGTTCTCAGTTTTCGCAGGTACTCCAAGAAACAAAAGGGAGGTAAGAAGTGAAAGTAATTCTGATTTCCGGTAAAGCAAGACACGGCAAAGACACCACGGCGGGGTTCCTCAAAAATGCTCTGGAGGCAGACGGCAGTTCTGTCCTGGTCGCCCACTATGGAGACTTGGTGAAATACGTCTGCAAGACATTCTTCGGTTGGGACGGAGAGAAAGATGAGAGGGGGCGGACGCTTCTGCAGAAGGTCGGCACGGACGCCATCCGGGCAAAGCGGCCCGACTACTGGGTGTCCTTCATCTCTGACATCATGAGCTTCTTCCCAGGAGAATGGGACTATGTTTTAGTTCCCGACTGCCGCTTCCCCAATGAGGTGGACTACATCAAAAACGCCGGGTTCGATGCGGTGCATCTCCGTGTTGTTCGTGAGGGGTTCGTAAGCCCGCTCACATTGGAACAGCAGGCGCACCCATCCGAAACGGCGCTGGACGATGTACGAGCCGACTACTACATAATCAACAACGGGTCTCTGAAAGACCTCCAGAACGCCGTGATTGAGTGGCTGGTCGAGTTGAACGGCCAGCACCAGACTACTTTTGAGGAGATGTGAACATGACCCGTCTGAGAATATTGTTCGATGCGGACGATGTGGCCGAAACACTCCTGGAGGGCTGGGTCAAGACCCTGAACGAAAGGTATGGCACCACAACTTCGGTTGAGGACGTAACCGATTGGGATGTCTCGAAGGCATTTCCAACATTGACAAAGCAGCAGATTTACGGCGTGCTCCAGGAAGACGAGGTGTGGGCAAAGCTCACACCCATGCCTGGAGCACAAGAGTATCTGAAGCGGCTTCACGATGAAGGCCACGAGCTCTATATGGTTACGGCAACCGACTACCGCACTTGTCGTGTGAAAATCGAGCGTATCTTGGAGCTGTTCCCGTTCCTGAACGCAAACCACATCATCATCGCTCACAACAAACAGATGGTGATGGGTGATGTTCTGATTGATGACGGGCCTCACAACCTCGTCAACGGCCCCTACTTCCGCATTCTCTTTGACCAGCCGCACAATCGAGGCATCAACGAGAAGAAATACGGAATGTACCGGGCTGTTGGTTGGGAACAGGTTTATCAGCTCATCCATGAGAACCTCGTTTTCAAGCCGGACGACGATGTCTGGCGGAACATTTCCCTATAAAGGAGGTCGAGCATTATGGTCGTCATCAAAAGAGATGGCCGAGAGGTCAACTTCGACAAATCTAAGATTCGTGACGCTGCGTACAGAGCCTTGTGCGAGGTTGACCACCTGCATCCCATCGAAAACAAGGAGAATCTGGCTGAGCGTGTAGCCAACAGGCTTGCGTTCAAGTATAAGAATCTCCATCGGGCGATTTCTGTGGAGGAAATCCAGGATGATGTCGAGAACAGGCTGATGGAGGAGGGCGTCTATGAGGTCGCCAAGGCGTATATCAAATACCGCTATGAACATGAGCTTCTGCGGAATATGAGCACGCTGGACGGAAAGGTTCTCTCCATCGCTGATAACGTTAATGAGACCGTCATTCAGGAGAACTCCAACAAGAACCCCGCAATCCTGTCTACCCAGCGTGACTACATAGCAGGCGAGCTGAGCCGTGACATCACAAACCGGCTCCTTCTGCCGGAGGAAATCACCAAAGCCCATGAGGAAGGTATCATCCACTTCCACGACAGCGACTACTATCTCCAGCGTATGCACAACTGCTGTCTGGTCAACCTGGAGGATATGCTCCAGAACGGCACCGTTATCTCTGGCACCCTGATTGAGAAGCCCCACAGCTTCTCCACCGCCTGCAACATTGCCACCCAAATCATCGCCCAGGTGGCCTCCAACCAGTACGGCGGCCAGTCTATCTCTCTGGCGCACCTCGCTCCCTTTGTGGACGTGTCCCGGCGGAAGATTCGCAAGGAAGTTGAGGAGGAGTTCAAGACCATCCCTCTGGACGCGGGCTGTGACGATGTAGAGTCCGTCATCTTCGATATTGTCGAAGGCCGCGTTCGGGAGGAGGTTAAGCGTGGCGTCCAGACTATCCAATATCAGGTCATCACATTGATGACCACCAACGGACAGGCCCCATTCATCACCGTGTTCATGTACCTCAACGAGGTCAACGACCCTCAGACCAAGCATGACCTCGCCATGATTATTGAGGAGGTCGTGAAGCAGCGCATGGAGGGCGTGAAGAATGAGAAGGGTATCTGGGTCACCCCGGCCTTCCCTAAGCTCATCTATGTACTGGAGGACGACAACATTGAGCCCGGCACTCCCTACTACTATCTGACCGAACTGTGCGCCAAGTGCTCCGTCAAGCGTCTGGTTCCTGACTACATCTCCGAGAAGAAGATGCTTGAGAACAAGGTAGACGCCAACGGCGATGGCCACTGCTACACCTGCATGGGATGCCGCTCCTTCCTGACCCCCTATCTGGACGGGAACGGCAAACCCAAGTATTATGGCCGCTTCAACCAGGGTGTGGTCACTATCAATCTCCCGGATGTCGGGTTGTCCGCTGGCGGCGACTTCGACAGGTTCTGGGAGATTTTTGATGAGCGCCTGGAGCTATGCCATCGTGCGTTGCAGCTCCGTCATGAGCGGCTGGTCGGTACTCTCTCCGATGCCTCTCCCATCCACTGGCAGCATGGCGCTTTGGCCCGGCTGGAGAAGGGCGAGACCATCGACAAGCTCCTCTACGGTGGGTACTCCACCATCTCTCTGGGCTACGCCGGTCTGTATGAGTGCGTCAAGGCCATGACCGGGAAGAGCCACACCGACCCAGAGGCCAAGCAGTTTGCACTGGATGTCATGCAGTACATGAATGACAAATGCAAGCAGTGGAAGGCCGCTGAGAACATGGACTACAGCCTGTATGGCACGCCCATCGAGTCCACCACCTACAAGTTCGCCAAGTGCCTCCAGAAGCGCTTTGGCGTCATCGAGGGCATTACAGACAAGGGATACATCACCAACAGCTACCATGTCCACGTCACCGAGGAGATTGACGCCTTCACCAAATTGAAGTTTGAAGCGGAGTTCCAGCAGCTCTCTCCCGGCGGCGCTATCAGTTACATCGAGATTGCCAACCTCTCCGACAACATCCCGGCGGTCATGACCGTGTTGCGGTACATCTACGACAACATCATGTACGCCGAGCTCAACACCAAGTCCGACTACTGCCAGTGCTGTGGTTGGGATAAGGAAATTGAGGTTGTCCAAAATGAGCATGGCAAGCTGATTTGGCGCTGTCCCAACTGCGGCAACACAGACAAGAGCAAAATGAATATTGCTCGTCGAACCTGCGGCTACATCGGTCTGAATGACTGGAACCAGGGTCGGACGCAGGAAATCAAGGAACGGTACGTCCACTTGGGCAGCGCAGAATAAGGAGGTGAAGACCATGGTCAAGAGAAGCGTTGAAGACCCCAACACCATCTATGTCACTCTTCCTGGCGAGGAGGACATCCGGCACATCTTCTACGAGGGAGAGTATGTCGGGTGGTATAGGCCGTGAGATATGCATCCATCCGCAACAATGACATCGCAAACGGAGAGGGAGTTCGAGTCTCCCTCTTCGTGAGCGGTTGCGACTTCCATTGTCCAGGATGTTTCAACCCGGAGGCACAGAGCTTTGAGTATGGCAAGAAGTTTGATTCCGAGGTAGCAGAGAGGATTATGAAAATGGTGTCAGAGCCGACTATTTCTGGATTGTCAATCCTCGGAGGAGACCCGCTGTGCCAAGATGTTGCTGGCTTGATAACTCTGTCGATGCTGTGCAACCGAGTACGATATAGGGGCAAGACCGTATGGCTGTGGACTGGGTTCACATGGGAGGACGTGTTCGCTCTACCTTGCCGGGACACACAACACCAGTACCAGAAATTTTTGGTAGCCGATTGCAACGTGGTTGTGGACGGCCCATTCAAGCAGGAGCTGGCCGACCGGAAGCTGGTCTGGCGAGGCTCCGCAAACCAGCGTGTTATCGACGTACAGGCCAGCCTTCGGGCTGGCGCTGTCGTTACATATCAAAATTAGAAGGAGAACCACTATGGATAACAAAGAGACTATCGTTCGTGATACCCACTATGAGTATGACGAGAAGGGCAATCTGACCAGCATGACCATCAACGAGACCATCACGAACCCCCGCATTGACCTATGCGAAAGCTGCCCCTGCGAAGATGGTGGGCTGCTGACCAGCGAGATTGACTTCACTGCGGACGGGCCGACTTTCGCTGACGCTGCCCTGGCTCTGGCTGGTCTTGGCCTGTGTCTCACCGCTGTGGCCGCTATCTTCAAGCGCCGCTGACCCAGCGGCAATCCGAATCAAAGGAGTGTGCATATGCCAAATCAGTTTGCAGAAATCGAGCGGAAATTCCTGCTCAAATCCTTCCCGACCGACCTTCCTCTGAAAGAGGAGAAAGCGGTTTATCAAGCATACCTGTCCATCGACCCCGAGGTAAGAATCCGGCGTAATGTAGTGGATGGTCGAGACGCTACACACTTCCTCGCCATCAAGTCCAATGGGGATTTGGTTCGGCAGGAGGTCGAAATCCCCATTACCACAGAGCACTTCTATGCCCTGGCAGAGATGGTTGTACAGCCCTTCATCACGAAGGAGTTTCGTATCTATCAGCTCCCTGGCGGATTAGAGCTGGAATGCTCTCACGTTGACAAGGGACGTGATACCGAGTTCATGTATGCAGAGGTCGAGTTCCCGAGCGTAGAAGCCGCTGAGAATTTTGAACCACTCCCGTGTTTCACGGCGGATGTTACGAAAGACTCCTCTTACAAGATGAAGAACTTCTGGAAACGGACTCGGAGTTAAGGAGAGCGCATGGTAATTGATTGCAAGGCGATTTCTCAGGCCAAACGGGATGCAATCAAGAGGAAAGCCGCAGAGCTTGACATCACGCCAACTCTTGCGGTAATCCTCGCCGTTGACGACCCAGCCTCTCGGGTGTATGTCCGCAACAAGCGCAGGGCTTGTGAGGAGGTTGGGTTTGGCTTCGAGATGTATTCCGATATCAATGCGGTCGGTGAACTTGTGACACGACAGGATGTGCATGGTGTTCTTGTTCAGCTTCCGCTCCCCTCTGACATCGACACAAACAAAGTCATTGCTCAAATCCCGCCGGAGAAAGATGTGGATGCGCTGACTGCCACCAATCTTGGCAGGCTTGTGCTTGGCGCATACGACTTTGCCCCATGTACCCCGAGCGGCATCATGACCATCTTGGATAATGTCTGCGGCTCTGTGTCTGGCGCAAACTGCGTCGTCATTGGCAGGAGCAATATTGTGGGGAAACCCATGTCAATTATGCTTACTCAAAAGAACGCCACGGTCACACTGTGCCATTCTCACACCGAAGACCTCGCAGGCATCACAAGCCGTGCGGATATCCTGATTTCTGCCGTTGGAAAGGCTGGATTTGTAACGGCGAACATGGTGAAGCAGGATACAATCGTCATTGATGTGGGCATCAACCGGAATAGAGAGGGGAAGCTCGTTGGGGATGTGTGCTTCGATGATGTTGTCAGGAAGGCTGACGCCATCACCCCTGTTCCGGGCGGCGTTGGAATTATGACCGTCACATCCCTTTTGGAAAACACGTTAAAGGCCGCCGAGCTGGCGGTCGGGAAGAGATAATAAGGAGGATTTTCTATATGACTGAGACAATCAAGGTTCGCTATCTGAGCGATAAGGTGGGTAAGCTGGAATACATCGGCGGCAAGTCCGACTGGATTGACCTGCGGGCCGCTGAGGACGTGGAACTGAAGCAGGGTGAGTTCAAACTCATTCCACTGGGCGTCGCCATGCAGCTCCCTGCTGGCTACGAAGCACACATGATTCCCCGTAGCTCTACATACAAGAATTTCGGCGTCATCCAGGCCAACCATATGGGGATGTTTGACGAGAGCTACTGTGGGGACAATGACCAGTGGTACTTCCCGGCCATCGCCATGAGGAACACGGTCATTCACGCTGGTGACCGCATCTGCCAGTTCCGCATCGTGGAGCATCAGCCCACCCTGAACTTCGTTGCCGTTGAGACTCTGGGTAACAGCGACCGGGGCGGCATTGGCAGCACGGGGACGAGGTGAGGACATGAGCAGATATGACAGCTCCAGCCGTTCTGGTCTGAGCACTTGGGACGTTCTCCTCATTGTTTTCATCGTGCTGAAACTCATCGGGGTTATCAACTGGGGATGGGGCTGGGTTCTGGCCCCGCTGTGGATTCCGGTTCTGCTTGTTGTTATCGGATTCCTGGTATCTTTGATTTTCGACTGAGTATAGGGCTGGCTTCGTGCCAGCCCTTTTTTTGTTTTTCTGCCTATGGGTAGGAGGTGATTTCCATTAAATATTCGACAGAAAAAATCAACGCTGTCTACTACGGCAATGAGTACGCCATCACCAATCATACCCCCATCATACATAAAGACGACCGGCAGGAACTCAAGAACTATATAGAGAAAGTGCTGTACGCCGTCTTTAGCAAGTACCAGTCCAAGAAGAAATAGTGGAGGTATGTAAGATGGTAGATTTCATTTATGCCCGCCAGTCTGTAGACAAGGAGGACAGCATCTCTATCGAGAGCCAAATCGAGTTGTGTCTGCGTGAGGTTGGCAACAACCAGCACAAGGTATTTCGTGACAAGGGTTATAGCGGCAAGAACACAGAGCGTCCAGACTTTCAGGAGATGATGGCCGAGGTCAGGGCTGGTGGTGTTGGTCGTATTATCGTGTACCGACTCGACCGTATCAGCCGGTCTGTGCTCGACTTCGCCAACGTCATCAGCGAGCTCCAGAAGTATGGCGTCGAGTTTGTGTCCATCACAGAACGGTTCGATACCTCAACCCCCATCGGAAAGGCTATGCTGATGATAGTCATGGTTTTCGCCCAGCTTGAACGCGAGACCATCCAGCAGCGTGTCATCGACGCATATCGCTCTCGCAGCCGAAAGGGGTTCTACATGGGCGGCAGAGTGCCGTATGGATATGAGCTTGAGAACATCGTTATGGACGGAATCAAGACCTGTATGTATCGCCCCATCCCAGAGCAGATACAGATTGTCAAGCTCATCTATGCTCTGTACTCGCAGCCGCAGACATCCTTCTCCGACGTTATCAAATACTTGAGCACTCACGGGATAAAGAACCAGTCGGGCCACAACTTCAGTCGGATGAGAGTGCGTGACATCATCACTAACCCGGTATATGTTAAGGCCGATGCAGATGTATACGAGTTCTTCCGAGCCCAGGGAACCGAGGTGGTCAACGATGTTTCTCAGTTCATTGGCACTAATGGTGCCTACCTCTACACCGGGGACAAGGCTACACAAAGGAAAGCCATTTGCCTTGATGGTCAGGTGCTGGTCATCGCTCCGCATGAGGGGTGTATTGACTCGGATACATGGCTTCGGTGCCGGAGGAAATGCTTGAATGTGCGCCAGATTGCAAAGCCGGTCAAGGCCAAAAACACCTGGCTCGCCGGGAAGATAAAGTGTATTCACTGTGGGCACGCTCTGTCTCTGAGAGCATACCCCCGGAAACGCACTGTTCCGGCTCGGTACTATGTATGCAGCACCAAGTATGTCTCCGCTTCCTGTGACGGCATTGGAGCTGTCCAAGCCTCGGATATTGAGGACATCGTGTTCGACGAGATGCGGAGAAAGCTGGCTGAGTTCACCGAACTCTCGGTAAAGGAGCGGCAGGGAGACCCCATTGAGTTGACCAAGTTGAAGGTTCGGGCTGATGAGATTGAAAAAGAAATCGCCACACTCATCGACAAAATCGTGTCAGCGAGTCCAGCGACCATGGAATATATCAACAAGCGGATTGACGCCCTCGACGAGGAGAAGAAAGCCGTCCGGGAGCAAATCGCTCAAATGTCAGCAGAGATGTATGGCAAACGGAACATGGGGACTATCAGTGGGTATATAAACGACTGGGAGAGAATCGACATGGACGACAAACTGACAGTCGTAGATGCGCTGATTGATAATATTCGGGTAGGCCGAGGAGACGTGCAGATTACCTGGAAAATCTGACGTTGTAAGCTGATTGTTTTGCTAAAGCTATACAATCAACCTACCACGACTTTTACGCCCTTGGAAACGGTTCAAACTGGGGCGTGTACATATAAAATATTTGTTTACAAGAGCGCTGATATAAGCTATAATGAATCAGCGATGTTGTAAGCAAATATTCGGGAAGGAGACCACTATGGTAGAAAAATACATCGAGGCCATTAACGCAGGGAAGATTATTTCGGTAAACTGGCGTTCCATTGAGGAAATGCTCGGAGAAAACGCTGGGCGTACCCATGCCTGCTCTATTTATATAGACGACGGTGCTTTCCCTCCCAAAGGAGAAACGTATACTGACCAGCTCACAGAGGAGCAGATTGCCGAGGTTCTCCACCAGACCAACGTCAGATTCATGGCCGAGACCCACAAAGACGGAGTGCCTTACCTCCCCATAGAGACCAGATACTTTTCTTCCACGAAGCCTGTGTCTGGCCCGTGGATTGAAAACCCCAATTATAAAGCGTAAAAAGAAGGAGAGCTACCTGCAATCGCAAGTAACTCTCCTATTTTTATTTCAGGCATTACCAAAATCGTGCTTTTCCAGCCTTTCGCTGTACACCCGCTCGATATTCTGAATCGCCAGCACCGCCCGGTTGTTCTCATACTCTGGGTGCTCTTTGCAGTAACGCTCATAGAAGTCAATTTCAGAAAGGGCTTCGATGAAATCCTCCTGAGTATGGGGGATATTGTCCTGCAAAAGTTCCCGGTTGAAACGCAGGATTTGAACTCGGTGCGCATCCGCATTACGCTCATCGTCGATGCGGATATGTTCGTCCAGACGGCCCTGCACCTCATTCAACTTCGCAATCACGTCACCGTTCAGTGCCTTCCCAATCATCTTCCCGATAGCAGACCACGGATTGACCTTGATAGGCGCAATCTGCACCAGCGTCATCAGGATGACCAGAGCGCCGCCGGAGCTTGCCAGAATTTCCTGAATGCTCATAGCTTACTCACCTGCCTCTCCGGTTTCCGCAGGTGCATTAACCTTCTTGCTCATGTTGCACAGGTCGTCGATGAGCTTGCTGATAACTTCCATGTCGATGTCGTAATCAACAGTGTCCGCAGATGCCTTGACCATAGCCAGCACCCACTCCTTACGGTCTGCGCCGTTATCGAACTTCTCCTCAGCAGTTGCCATGTACTTCATCACCATGTCCAGCACCTTCCCCCAATTCTTCTCTTTTACAGCCTTCTGGACATACTCCACCAGCTTGATAGCCAGAGGGATGGCAGTAGCCAGACCGGCGAGAACGGACACAATAAGCTGCAGCCACTCCATGTTCATAGTCACTCCTCCTCTCAAATTGCGGGGCTCTCTTCGACCCCATCATCCGTTTGTGCAAATCCCGCCGCCTTTGCAGCAGCGAACTTGATTCCCTCGCCCTCAGCACTCGTGTTCTCATGTTCGCTCTTGCGCACAATGCTGTTCAGCACGATGCCGATGGCGGTGCCCACCGGGGTGAACACCACGGTGAAGCACGCCAGAGCGCCCATATACTGGAACTCGATACTCTTCCAAGCGAGAATGAATCCACCCGCAAGCCCTGCTGCCAGAAACAGCATGAGGTAGAGGGCGAGTTTGTTCGTAAACCCGATAGATTGGCGCTTCTTCTTGCGCCGTCTGGGTTTCTTCCGCCCTCGCTCAATCTTGATGGTCATTTTTACAAATCATCTCTTTATCCGCACTATCCAATGAAACTCCGCCGATGATTAAAACTTCTGGCAGCTCACTCCATATGAGCAGACCAGAAGCAGTAAATTTGCAGTGCGACATACTTAGTCTCCTTACGCCCTGCCCATCAGCTTCGCAAAGCGGTACAACACGGTGACGAATTGCTCTCTCGTGAGCACATCAGCCCACATATAGTTGGGTTCGCCATTGATTTCTGTGCCGTTGCCTGCAATCAGGCCGGTGGAAGTCGCCCAGGCACGGGCCTCCTCGCTGTACTTGCTGCTGTCATTGTCCTGAAGTTCCTTGCGCATCTCACCCCAGAGCTCCTTGAAACGTGCCACATCCATGTCGTCATCCTCCTCTTTGTTGGTATTCGCCCCCACCAGTAGAGCGGAGACATCATCACGCACAGTCTGCATACTCTTCCCGTACTTCGGGAGCCAGTGCAGAACGTCGCCATGATTGGAACCAAGGCCAAGCTGGTAGCTATCCTGGTGGCACAGAATAACTGGCACCCTGACACCGCTATATGTGACCGTGCCCTGCGGGTCAAGGTTGTAGAGCTTACACAGATAGGCTGTCAACTCAACCGCTTCCCGGTAAACCTTTTCAAAGTAAACCGGGTCGCTCAGGTTATCCTCGCAGATTTCAAATTGAATCCAGCCATTGTTGCAGGAGCCCTTCTTGCCAGAGCCACAGCCCCATGCCTTCTTGTCCCAATCGCCAACCTGAACGGAAGCTACCTCGCCGCTGGCGAGCTTACCGACCCAAGCATGGACACCGGCCTCCCTGGAAATGTGGTTCCAGTCGTTCCCGCTCTTGTTCACGCCCAGCAGCTCCAACATCCTGGCTCGGTCTACGGCATTATCATCGGGCTGGACATATCGTTTCAGATTGGGGTTATTTGCACCGGTGGAATGCCACAGCACACCCCGGATGGTGGTTTTCCCAGCTCCCTTATACCAGGAACTCTGCCGCATGAAACACTTCATGGGCGGGTTTGCGGAAGTATACTTCATCGTCCCGCCATCTCCTTTCTCCGCCGCCGCTCCGGCGAACTGGTTGTAATAGTTCTGTCCGTACCCAGCACGCTTCTGCTGGACAGCCGGGTCGTTCATCTTTGCCGGACGCTCAAACTGGAGCAGCACAGCGTCAGACGCCTCCCGCACGGATGTCGTAGTCATAAGCACCCCCAGGACGCTCTTGAAGCTCTCTGTAAGCTCTTTCATGAGGAACCTGAGCTGGGCATCAAGGTCTCCGATGGACGCTCCTATGGCCTTACAGAAGGAATACAAAGCCTGTTTCCGAGACCAATACGTCCACTGGCACAGGCCGTAGCCTGCGCTGTCCCGAACAAAGTTTGTGTATTTGCCGTTGTCTACAGCAGCGGTGTAGGTTACGTCTGTGTACCCGAGTTTCTTTTCATATGTGTTCTGGAGGTTCTTCGGATTGAGCCCACTCTCAGCAAACAGATTTCCCATCAGGCCAGCGACGCCAGCGTCGGTCATGCCTTGGGATTTCAGGAACCTCCAGATAGTAGCTTCGTTCACGAAACCACCCCCTTATAAAACATCACTTTTATAACCGCACATAGCAGATGGGAGCCGCCGTAATTGGCGAGCTCCCATTTTTTCTGCCCATTTCGGCCCTATTTAGGAACGTGTTCTCCAGAGCGTGTAGCGAGGCTTTTCTCCGCCCTCAACGCCATACCGCATCCAGTCCAGCATCACAATGCCGACTGCCGCCAGTATCATCCACATCGCCAGGAACTGCGGGCACACCTGTCCCATGATGTTCCCAGGCATAGCGGAGTAATCCCATACGCCCATACCGAGCCACACATTGATAATGAGTCCGGCCACAAACTCAACCACTGTGATAGCAACTCCGCACACAGCGGACTGTACCATCAACGGCATTTCCCATGGCAGCTCAGCTCCGAACCGTTCTAACGGCACCGCCAGAATAATAGCCAGCAAGAGCATCGTCCAGCTAATCATCTCCGGTCTGCCGTGCGAGGTCTTCCATATGACCTCAATGAAGAAGTAGAGCGTGCCAGTCCAGACCCACAGGAGCACGCTCAGAAGCCACTTCCCGGCACGTTCTCTGTTCCCCATATGTTACCTCTCTTGACCGTTCAGACGGGCCACAATGGCCTCCATCTGCGCCTGTGCGACCGCCAGCTTCTCATTCATCTCAGCGGAATACTTTTTCGGAAGATTCATGCCATAAGTGACAGCGGAAATCTTCTCCACATCGGTCAGAGACTGCACATACGCCTTGAGAGCGTTGTGGTATGTGGTCTGGGAGGTGATAGCGGTCTGGGCCGCAATGTAGATTTGCGCGATTTCCAGAGCGGTGTAGATGCGGCACTTGCCGCCGTCCGCCTGATAGGGAAACTCAGTGCCGCCCAGCTCCACCACCCGGAACAGGTTGGCGATATTGCTCTGGTCTTTGATGTCCAGGTTGAAATGCTCCGTCTCACCGTTCAGCTCGATGTCAACCCCCGCCTCGATAGCGGCGTTGCAGGCGGCGGAGATTTCCGCAACCTTGGCGTTGAGGATAACCGCAGTTGCGTTGTCCTCGCCCACAATCTCCACCACGTCGGTAACGGTCAGCCAGCCCTTTGCCACGGCGGACAGAAGACGCTGCGGGGCAAGTTCCCTGTTCTGATACAGATTTTTCAGTCTCTCTTTCATATCCTTAACCCTCCAGTGCGCTGATGAGCAGGCTGTCGATGATTCTCTGCTGTTCGGCGACCAGCGCTCCGCCGTCGAACTCAGACACAACCACCGTGTCCACTCCCTTAATTTCGTTGTGGCCAGCCAGATTGTAGGCCACGCTATTCAGAGCGACCCCGATGGCTTCGCTCTCAGTGGTGGGGGTATAATCCCCGCTCTCACCAATCTTGATGTAGACCACTTTGTCAACGGCCCCCAGGTTCGCCCCGGTGTTGATGTTCGTAATCCGATACATTGTCTGTCCTCCTCTACTTATGCTTTCGCTCCAACCAACTTGGCGATATGCCGGAGCACGCCAATGTCTGCGTTGAAGAACGCATGGTTCCAGAGCCAGTATTCGTCGTCATCAGCACGCTTATATGGCTGACAGGCCGGGTCGTTCCACACCCTGTCCCAGCGTTCCTGATGCGCCTCATCGCCCCTGCCGTTGGTCTTGGCAAGGGTTTTCATGATGGCCTGGGTCAGCCGCCCACGCTCCATCCCGTGCCCATCATCATTCCTGGTAAAGAACTGGTGGGCAGTCTCGCAATCCTCGTAACACACGATGCCGTTATTGTAGATGATGATACCGTCCTCACACTCCAGCTCAGTCATAGCCGGGATGTTGACCGGGCCGCAGAGAACATCTTTCTTGAGACGCCTATGCGCGATGTACTTCATGGGTTTCTCCTCTCATTCTGAAATTCTCGATGCGCTCCGGCGAGAAGCCGAAGATGGCATAGAAAAGCCGCCGAAGTTTCAGAACCCGGCGGTGGTCGTTGTAGCCTCCGAAGTAGGCCAATATTCCATTAACGGAAGTCCAGAGGTCTTCGTAGGTCATCTCGCCTCTTTCAATCTTACCGTAAAACGCTTTGATTTTCCTACGGGCCCGCTTGATTCCGTCACGGTTGCCGCACATGACAACCTTGCCAGTCTCGGTCAAAGTGAACTTAGCCTTGCAGTATTTGAAGGGCTTGGTCAACGGAATAATCTTTGACTTTGCAACGCTCACCGTCAGCTTCAAGCTGGTCGCTTTGGCAACGACAAGCGCCATCACTTCTTTCGGGTCTTGCCCCGGAGGCACGATGATGTAATAGTCGTCCATGTAATGTCCGGCGCACTCCATACCAAGCTGACATTTGATGTAGTTGTCCAATGCAGATGGGAAGGCTATCATTTCAGCCTGGCTCGGCTCAACGCCAAGCGGCAGACCTTTGTCTCCCGGCACAGTCTTAATCACATCGTCGCCTATCTTCTTGATATCGGGATGTAGCAGTAGTTGCTCATGCCGTTTGAACAATTCCTCATGCGACACAGACGGGAAGAACTGCTTGAAGTCAATCAAGATGATATAGCCCTCACGGCCATAATGGCGGAAATGCCAACGCAAATCTTCTTTGAGTACCCGCTTGGAAAACTCAAATCCCTTTCCGGGTAGGCTGGCTCCATTGTTGTAAATCATACTCGGGCGGTATAATGGGAGCAAAACCTTTTGGGTGAAGACCTTATGGATTTGGCGGTCTTGGATTCTCGGTGCGTCGATGGGGCGTATTTTGCCTCGCTCATGTAGTGTGAAATGAACATAGGGTGCTGGCTCCCATCTGTATTCCATCAAAAGCCTTCTTCTCTTAGCCGTCCCAGAAAACAGATGAAGCTCAAATCTCTGTGCGCTGTTCTTCCAGCGCACACCGTTACAGCATTGCTTCCCGGCCCGGTACATATCATTAAATCCAAACACATCTTGGATTCCGCCGACTTCAATGCTGCGCCGGATTCTCTGTTCAATTCTCTTGGCTACCCTCCTTTGGTAGCGTCCTTTTCGTCTTGACATAATAGTGTTGTTCGCCCTCCGTACAGATGTCTTGTAGGGTGCCGTCTAATCTGCTTGACCACTACACATGAAACGGGGTAAGGCACGTTGCCCGCCATGCACGCTACTGTTGTCCAGTGCGGCGTTCGTGCAGAGGTATCAGAGGGACAGTTTTGGACTTTCGTCACGGGAAGTGTTTCTCCTTTCGTAAAGGTCGTGTTTCACCCTACTTTGGGCTACTGTCTGTTGACCCATAAGCCATTGCTGGCCTTACGAAATCCGGGGCGAGCCCATTGGAATTACTCGCATTGTTGTTGTTCGCGTTGCCGTTCGTGTTCACATTGCAGAAGTTGTTGTTGTTGTTGTAATTAGGAGAACGCTCCCACCAAATCGCAGTGGACACGAGAGTGAGAAACTCCAACCGACAGGTTTTACAGAAGCACACCCATAAAAGTCAAAACTTATTTACCTCCCTTTGTCGCTCTTGAGAACATTGGTCAACAGGCTATTTTCAATGTCAATGAGTTCACCGAGTTCCTGCGCCATATGCTCTAACTTCTTCTTTGCATCCGATGAGTTGATGCTGTCGCCATTGGACTTTGTAAAACAGCCTGCGGGGTTCAACATCATCAGTTCATAGCAATGCGAAAGATGGACATCGAGCGCCATGAGAGAGGCTCTCGACTCAAGAAGGTGCCGCTTGCGAAGCTCCTTCCGAGTTTCATCCGACGGATAAATGCTGTTAGCCTTTTCGGCCTCATCTACCACTTCGGACGCAAGCTCAGCTACGGAGTCCGCAACGAGCCTGGAGTATCGAGACGACAGCCTCGACAGGAAATTGATGGTCTGAACGTAGATTTTGTTTGCCGTGTTCACATATTCGGCTCGACTTTCAGACCTGTGGGCTTTGAGAACTGACATGAGACACATCCTTTCATTCAATTTTCGTTCTGGACGAATTTACCCCTCCTACAATCAGCACAAGAGGGCACCCCTTACCACAAAGGGGGTACCCTCCTGCGCTCATAGATTGTATAGGGGAGGGGGATGGGGCCCATCCCTAACCGCAAAGGGGGTACCCTCCCTTATTAGCCGACATTGTTTGAACCCGCTCACTTCCGTGAGCTCGCTTCTTTTGATTCAGGATTAGACCATGAAAGCCGGGGCGAGCCCACGGGAAATACTCGCACTGGTGTAGTTCGCGCCGCCGCCCGTGGTCACAAAGCAGAAGCTGATGTTGGTGTAGTAATAAGGAGAACGCTCCCACCAAATCGCAGTGGAGCCCGTGGAGCTGTGGCGGTACTTGACCTTGCTGTTTCCAGACTTGTAGTAGTCATACTGCACCTGGGAGTTCTGCTCGTACTGGTTCGCATAGCTACGAGTGCCGAAAATCTCAAATTCGGCCAGAAGCGGGAGATAATCGACAGATGCTGTGACGTTTCCAGCGACATTGGAGCTGTTACCCACGCTGTCCGTGTACTTGGTAATGGGCTTCATCACCGCACGCAGGTCGGAGGGCAACGCAGCCATCAGAGTGTTCGCCACAGGGCTGGTAGCCGTGTTGGTAGGGGCGTCGTATCCAACAACGGAGGTTGTCTTCTGTGCGCCGTACCCGCTCGGTGCCTTGTTCGTCGAACCAAGGATGTCGTAACGCATATCGCAAGCCTTCCAGCCGCCATAGTTGGTGTTGTAGTTGCTGGAGGTGCCCCAGTGGTTCATCTGGAAATACTTCGTGCCATTGTAGCTCTGGTAGCTACCATAGTAGCTGTCAATCAGGCACACATCGGCTCCGTTGGTCAGCGCAGACTTGAACGTACCGAAGTGGATACCGGCGCCCTCCTTGGCACTGTTGTGGTTGAAGCCCAGGATGTAGACATACAGTGTAGTGTTGACAGCCAGCGTTCCCACAGTGCCTTTTACCAGGACGCCCTTCCGGTCGCCAACATTCCAATACTCGCTGCCCTTGCCAGCGTCGGAGACCTGCCGGATTTCAGCCCAGGTCTGGTCATTCAACGCCTTCTTGGTTGGCATAAACTGGGCGGTCACAGCCACAGTCTTATTGGCAGGAGCGGTATGATTGGTGCCAGCCGCCACCTTGATGGTGATAGTAGCGGTGCCAGTAGTCTGGTTGACGTGCTTGATGGTCACAGTTGTACCAGAGACAGACACGGTTGCCACGCTGATATTGCTGGAAGTAGCGGTAACAGCGCCGTCGCCGGGGCGTGTAACGGTCACTGTCTTTGTCAGATTGGATGCGTTCAACGTTACAGAGCTTGCGCTCAGGGTCATGCTACCAGCGGCCTTGCCGATGCTCCAGGACACGGTCTTGTCCGTGGTAGAGCCATCAGACCACATATAATCAGCTTTGGGAGTGAAGGTAGCGTTGTAGCTGGTGGCATTGGTGCCAGTGGTCGTACCGCCCAGGGTAAGCTGTGCGCTGTTGTAGTTGCTCCAGGATGGAGTCTGGGAGTTCCCGTTGTAGGTCAGCGTACCGCTCTGAGCGGGAACGTTTGAAATTGTGATTTTGTTCGCAACGCCAGTCTTACGGTTGGCGGCGTTGGTGTTCGCCTTGCCGTCAGTGGACATGGGGAACAGGGAGACGTAATAGGTCGTCCCGTTGGTCAGCCCGGTCGCAACCAGAGGATTGGCCGCATAGGCGTTGCGGGTCGTGCTGGTGAAGGTGTAGGCTGTGTCAGGGTCGGTGGGAGAGGTGGCATAGCCGCCAGCCTTCACGACCACAACGGTGGATGCCCAGGTTGCCAGAGTCACGCCGTCGTTGACGACCGTAGCGGCAGGGTCAGTCCACTTGATGGACAGCTTGCCGTTACCGGCAGCCGCCAGCGTAATGCCGGACACATCGCCCACGGCCACGGCCACGGCGTTGGGGGTGGCGGAGAACTCGTCCTCTGTGCTGTCTGTGTATGTATTCGAGGTGGAATACGGGAACAGCTTGTAGAAATACTCGACCCCGTTTGTCAGCCCGCTGTCGCAGAAATAGGCGGCCTTATACTTGTCTCGCTCTTTGCTGTCAAGGACGATGGTGCCGTCTCTGCGGCTGGTGGGCTTGGAGCCCGCCTTGCGGACAAGCACAGTACCAGCCCAGGTCGCCAGCGTTGCATCGCCGACTACCATATCCTCCGGGTCAGTCCACTTCACATAGACCTTACCGGATGCCGTAAGCACCTTGATATTGCTGGCAGCCGCCAAGGCCAGACCGCCGCCGCCACTGCCGCTCCCGCCAGGGAAGTTAGAAATAATAGGCATACTTTGTTCCTCCTTTTACCCGAGAAGAATGAGTACAACTGGGATGTTGCACGGGGGCGTCTCGCCATCCGATGCAATCGTCAGCGCCCCTTCTTTCTGTTCATTGATGTAAAGACCCGCCGCCCGAACAGCTTCCAGCTCTTCTGCTGTAAGATTCTGCGCAGCGCCGATAACGCCGTTCTGTTCCACGGTCAGTCCTTCAATCAAAAGCTCCTGCGTAAAGATGGTGCCTTCGTTCACCCACTTATCCGCATAGAGCGTAATGGTAATCGCCCGGCTGTTGTCGGCCTTCTCAGACAGCACGGTGTCGATTTTTTTCATAGCTGAATCGCCGGGGCCGTTGATGGAGTTTCTCCAATCAAGGAACCTCGTCTGGTCATCATCCGTCAAAGGCAGATGATAATTTGTGGTTTCGCTCACGGCTCACCACCTCCTTTTAATCAAGCAGAATCACCACGACCGGAATGTCACAAGGCGGCGTGTCTCCGCTTAGGGCAATCATCAGATACCCTTCGCCCTGTTCGCAGACGTACAGTCCACCATTCCCGCAGGCCAGCAACTGTTCGTCTGTGATGTCGTGAGTGACGCCGATGACACCATTCTGATTTGCAGTAAGCCCATCGACGCTAAGCCTCTGCTGGCTGTTCTCCCATGCGTTGGCACGCAGCGTGCCGTAGACAGCGTTGCTTGCGCCGCCCCCAGAGCCTGGGGACTTCACACGCACACGCCTCTGCTCTCCATCGACCTCGCAGTCAATGTAAAACCCACCGTTGTCCGGGGTGAAGTACGCCCACCCATCGTGGAACGGCGTAACATCCAGGGAAATCCTTGAACTGTCTCCCTTCAGTGGTTTGAACAAACTCATTAAAACCCTCCTCATCTTGAGTCCGAGTATGAGAAGAGGGGCAGGCCCGCAGGCCCACCCCTCTATTCGCTATTGGTTGTTTGGAATTAGAACGTGCCCCAGGTCAGCGCCTCGTCGGAATACTCCTGGATATACGCTACAACATCGGTTGCGGTAACGCCCTCGGGCAGAGTGCCCACCAGAGCTGCCAGGTCGGTAATCGCCTTGTTCATAGCGGTGGCATCTTCGGGATGCGCCTGAATCCATGCGGCAATCTCAGCCAGGGTATCCAGAGACTCCTTGGCGTTTTCTGGGATGAGCTGTTTCGCCAACTCCTCGTTGGCAATGGCACGGGCCGACTTATCAGTATCGTCGCCAATCAGTGTGCCAATCTTGGTTTCGGCGGTAGTCACACGTCCGGTTAGAGTCTCCAGAGCGGTGTCGGTGGCAATACCGTCGGTCTTCTTGTCCACATACGCTTTGACGGTGGCGAAGGTCTCATCGCCAATCTTCAGCTCGCCCACTTTGGCCGCAATCTTGGCGTCCACGTCGCCAGCAGTGGTGAAAGCTGCGGTCTTGGTAAAGGTCAGCTTGCGGGTAGCGGGGTCATAGGTCACACCGTCCAGGGCATTTCCATCGCCAGTGACCTCAACGCTGGTGGCGCCGGTATCCAGGTTAATCTGGACATACTTGGTGCCGTCCCATTTGGCGAGGCAATTCAGCTCTGTCACATAGTACAGAGCGGTGGTGCTGGGATTGGAGTTAGCCTGCAGTGCGGTCAGTGTGGCAAACTCCTGAAAATCACCAATGCGAACACGGGTAGTGCCATCCACATCCAGATACAGCGCCCGTTCGTCCGTGGTGATATAGAAAGTGCCCTCAGCAATAGCAGCAGGCAGATTAGCCAGCAAGCCCTTCTTAAAAGCAACTTTTGCCATATCGTTTCCTCCTTATTTTGTTTTGCCCGTAGCGGGAATCTCCGCTACGGGCTTTTTCTTTACCTGAAATCAGGCAGTTGCCTCATCGCCCAGGTCGCCCCAGACAATACTGGACATAACAGCGTCCAGGTTGGCCTTATCCTCGGCGCTCATCGCACCGGCGGAAGTGGCAGTGGCGACAGCCATGCTAATGCCATCAGCGCCAACGGCCAGACCGTTTGCGTTTGCCTCATCCACCTTGACAGAGACGGTGTTGTTGGTCACACTGATGCCGTCACCGGCCTTGACAGTGTCAACCAGACCCTTCAGAGGGATGTAGATGTGGCTCTCCTCTGCGTTGGCCACAACAAGGTCAACATAGGGGTCGCCCACCGCAGCACCGGCGTAGGGGGTATTGGCGGTCTCAACAATCTCATAGGTGCCGCCGCTCAACACAGCGTCCTTGGGAATGTTGATAGCGTCGCCGACATAGGTGTCAGCGCCCTCGGCAGTCCGCTTCAGCTTGTAGGTGGCGGAGAAGCCATCCTCCGGTGTTGCCTGCTTCTCAATGGCGAACTCAACAGCGCCGGAAGCCGCAGCAGGGGACACAAACAGGCCGTCCTCCTTCAGCTCCAGGGCGTTGCCCTCGCTCTTGGAAACCTGTACGCCGATGGTAGTGCCGTTGTCATCGGAACCAAGAATGACGCTGGCATCCACAGCAGTCAGGCCGATTGCGCCGCCGGACGCCAGACTGTCCAGCTTCGCCTTGTCGGCGGCGGACATCAGGCCAGACGCCAGGGCGGTCGCTTCGGTGCCCTTGCCATAAAGCACCTCGCCCTTGAAGAGCTCCTGCGTGTCGGTCAGCCAATACAGGGTATTGACATCCTTAGTGGCAATGGCGTCATACTGAGCACGAGTACCCTGCTTGAAAATCACATTTGCCATAACACAATTCCTCCTTGTATGTTGTTCTCTATATAAACGCTATCTAAGCGCCTATATCGTTACATATCCTCCCAGACGTAGCCAGTCTCTACGCCCGGAGAATCCATGCCCCCTTCGCCAATGTCACTCCACTCATCATTGGGGTTGAGGTCAACCGGCTCGGGCACTTCGCCAGGCTCGGTTTCCACAGTAAAGGTGAGCACCTTGTGGGCATCAACGTGCGGCACATAGACAGAGCCATCCTTGCCCACAACTTTGCCAAGGTTCTGCGTTTCTTCATCATCGAAAGTGACGATGAGGTCGCCGTCTTCGTTGATTTCCATGTTGATAATGCCACGAGCGGTATCCGCACGGACAAAGATGGGGTCGCCCAGAGGAACCTGCGTAGTATCCACAATGTTGCCCTCCTCGTCCAGAATGGGGATGGTAGACACCAACTGAATGGTGCTGTCCTCCTCGTTGAAGACGATGTTATCCGCCTTGGCCGCCACAACCTCATCAGTCTTGTCGATACGCTCATGCAGCTCTTTCTCGGCCTTCTCAACCTTATCCTCCATGTACCGCTGCATCTCATAAATGAGTCTCAGGTTGCGGTCTGTAATGTACTCATCCATATTCTTAGAGTCAATGACCTGCAAGAAGCACTCGCTGCTCTTTGCGATGGTGGGATGCCGGGGAGGGCCGGAGAAGATTTGCAGGAATGTGCAGATTTCACCGGCATACCGGGACAGGGTGCAGGTGATAGGGAGATGATACTTATAGTACCGGTCGTTGTATGGCTCGTCCTCCCGCACCAGCAGAGCAATGTCCGCCGTACCGTCTGCACGGATATAGCTCAGATATACGGTGGCCCGCTCCATATCAATATTGCCTACCGTCATGGGAATCAGGTAGGTAATCGTTCTGTTGAGGTGGTCGCCCCTATAGATGGGTTCTCTTTTTGTCATGCAAAGATTCATGCTCTCATCGAGCTTAATGTAAATCACCCGTTTCACCTCCGTTTCTTATAGGATGACGTAATCAACGTCGTTGAGCGACATATCGTCATAGGCAGAGAGTGTGTCGGCATCCATTTCATAAAGGAGCCTGTGGCGCTTGACAATGGCCTCTACCTCAAAAGGCACAATCTCCAAAGCATTCTCTCCTGGAACGAAGAATTGCTTCAAAGTTCCTACCATGGGCAATGGCTGGATTTCAATGGCGCTCTCTGCCGCCAAATACTTTGTCATCTGCCCACCAAGCACCTGGCTACCCAACGTAATCGGGAAGGTGCATCGCCCCAGTGAGAATCGAATCTCTGTCTCAGCGGCCTCGCCGACAATCTGGATTGCCGAAGGGGCTGCTGTACAGCACAACCGATAGAAAAGGTCGGTTGGCTCTGCGCTGACAACGATAGCGGACTCCGCTTTCTCGGAAGCCTTCTTTTTCGTCCGCAGCGCTTCTGCCTCCAACACAAGCTGGGAGGACGCTCGTTCCAAGTCACGCTTGAATGTCGCCTCGACACTGGATACGACTTCTACTCCAGACTGTCCTCGGCCAAACGGCTTTTTTACATATGCGCTGACTGGGAATGTTTTAATCTGCAAGCCATTCTCAACGGTTGTGTAGGAATGGGCCAGCAGACTGAGCCTTTCCGCATTTACCTCCAAGGCAGAAATATCGGGGTAAGAGGAGTAATGCACCTGAAACTCTGCGTTTGCGCCGAGCACAACGCCGTTGTTCAGTCGCTCCAGGCAGGTCTTAATCATCTCGTCAATATGAGAGACCAGCACGGAGCCGGACTGAGCAGCGGCAAATTTTTGCAAGGTATAGCTTTCAAGACAGGTTTCAAGAATCAAGCGCTCCATAACTGTCAAGCCGTCACGATACGGAATGGAATAGACGATGATGTCGCACTGGTGAAGACGTTCGTTCAGGTAGATGTCAAACTCTTTTGCCATATGCGACCTCGCTCTCTACGTTACGCCGGGTTCTGAACCAGCAGTTTCAGATAGCCGGACTTGATGGTCATGATGGTTGCCGTCTCAACACCTCTGGGCGTGGACAGCTCACCGAACATCAGCAGGTTGCCATCGTCGGCGGTGGGGGAGTCATAAATCACATAGTGTGTGATGGTGCCCCAGTTAGCGGTGGACTCATCGAAGTTGATATCCTGCTCATTGGAAACCAGACCGTCAACGGGCTCGCTCAGGTTGGTCAGCAGCAGGCGCTGATAACCGGCATCGGTGGAAGGCTCATTCACGCCGGAACCGTCAATGGCCGGAGTAGAAGAACTAAGGCCGATGTAATACTGTGTGGGAATGGCGGGGGCCTCCTTAGTGTGGAACAGATTGCCCGCCACGCAGTTCAGGAAGTATGTGGTATTCATATCTTCGTTTCCTCCTTAATCGAAAATGGGCAAAATAATAGCCAGTTGCGTGGCAACTGGTTACTGAATGAAGCCCTTATTGATGTTGTTCACGATATACAAAAGACCCTGCTTGGGAATCTCAACGTCACCGCCGATATCCTGGATTTGGATTTGATAGATGTATTTCCCCGACAATCCAACCGTTTCCTTCGGTTCGAGGGTGACTGTCAACACATTGTTGATGGTGGTGTCCTCGTTGAAAATAGCCTCCATCGGCTTCGTCAGAATTGGCGTTCCCATCTTGTTTGTGAAGCTGACGATAGCAAAGTTTGCGGCGCAGCCTGTCAAACTGAAAGGGCGGTGATTCTTGTAGAAGTAGACGTTGAACATAAGGTCTTGCGTCTCGCCGCCAACAAAGTCGATGGTAGGCAATGTATATGGGGTAAGCATAGCCACGCCGGGCATATACATCACCTGCCTTTCTTCATGTTATTTGCCCTTTGCCTTCTCCGCAGCCTTCTGAACGATATCGGCACCGTCCAACATACCCAGGACTTCCTCGATAACGTTGATACTGCCGCTCAGATTGGCGAGATTCTGCTTCCCACTTACGGGGATAGTGTTCAGCGCATTGGCTGCGGCAATCAGCCGCTGCATGATTTCGTCTTTCATGTTCAATCTCCTTTAGCTCATAAAATTCAACTTTGATTCAAACTCTACAATCCGGCTGTTGAGTTCGTCAACAGTGCGGTAGAGCTTTTGAATCATAAAGGTGTTCAGTGCAATGAAGTTCTCGTACCGCAGGTAGCACTGGTCTTCATACTCCCCATGCACATCGTTCAGCCCGGCGGAACGGACGAATCCGGCAAAGTCGCTTGTGCTCATACCGGAATCCAGCAAAGCCCGCTCAACATCCTGGGCGACAAATCCAAGGTGGAACCTGCCGCTGTGGCCGTTATTCATGCGGTAGGGCGTGGGTTTCAGCCCAAGGAAGAACGAGCTGTACCTGTCCATGTCATAGGTGATGCTGTTCTTGATTCTGCGGTCGGAACCTCTCGCCATTTCCTCGCTGGAATAGCACCCATTCGCAGTGACGAAAATGTCGTTGCCGCCTGCGGTCATACGAGTGCCGCCATTTGTGGCGATAACATAGTTATTGGGGTCGGAACCATACATCATGGAGCCATATGTATAACGAATACCATCGTTCCCTCTCGCACAGCAGAAACCGCCGTAGCTGTTGCTAAGCGTAACCTGGGTGGCGTCAATGGTGCCCGCTCGAATATAGTTTGCGTTGATGTACAGCCGGTTGTTGGTGGAGTCACTAAAGATGCCGAACATAGTTCCGCCGTTTGTCAGGATATTGAAGATATCCCGGTCGGTCACAGCCATGTTCATTGCTTCCTGAATGGCGTCCCACGCAAGGTCATACGCCTGGTCTGCGTAGCTATACGCAGAGTTAGCACGGTTATAGGCATCGTTCGCATAGCTATATGCAGAGTTCTGCCACACGTTGGACTCCGAGACATTCGCCCAGTTGATGGAGGAGCCCCATGCCATGGTGATGCTACCTTTGACCGACACATTCCCGTTCCTGTCCACAACAAAATTTCCGTTGCCCACGTTCAGACCATTCAGGTTCAGGTAATCCGCTGTGAACTCATAGTTGCCGTTCATCATGGAGTTGCCGTATCTGTCCTGGAACGATGCGCCGGATACCACGCCTTTGAATGTACCATTTTTGGCAAAGATATCGCCGTTCTTCTTCACCCAGAACGGAGCGCTTGCTGGATTGGTTGCCCCACACCAGAAAGCGTACAAAGAATTGTTGTTGGTGCCGGAGCCGTTCATGGCGACATAGTTGCTTCCGCTCCCTGCATACAGGTAGTCATCCGCAATCGTAAACCCGCCAATCTTGCCAGAAGTAGCCTTCACCGCTCCACGGAAGTAGGCGCTGCCATCCCGAATATCCAGAAAGAAATTGGAGTTTACCGGCATACCATCGGAGTCAAACGTGATGTTCCCGCTGCTGTTGATAAAGGATGGAGTGACGGTCGTACCGCTGGTGGTGAAAAGGTTACCTTTTCCGGCCACAATTCCATAGTCCGGGTCGAGGATAATCTTGCCGCCGGTAACAGCACGGGCAGAGAACGCCGATGCGTTCCCACTTTGGAGGATGAATGTGGCGTTATAGAGCCAAGCCCCGGTCGCATCGACACGGAACTGCATAACCCCTCGGTCATTGGTGTTCTCAATGATGAGGTTGTTGCCCACAATCAGCTTGCCTCCAATGACCTCCGCATTTACCCCGAAGTATTCTCCAATCTCAGGGGAGGCGAAGTGCCCAATAGCCAGCTTGCAGGTGCCCCAGTTGTCATCCGACATGGCAATCATGCTGTCCACAATACGGATTTGATACTTGGAGTCCCCGCCCACATGGATACCAGCGCCGTTGATGATAACGCTCTGATTGGCGGCGGCCAGAATGGTGTTCTTGGCGGCGTCCAGCGAATCGGACATGAACTTTGACACCATGGACGCCTGCCCGACAGTCTGATTGTAGATGTACTTGCTTGCGTCAAAGCTCCGGCTTGTGGAATAGCTGGACTCAATCATATCTTTCAAGGTATTCACGTTGTCATGACGCTTAAACCTATTGGAAAATACGATTGAAAACTGGTTCCGCTCCTCGAAGTCAAGCTCGAACTCAATGATATACGGGGTAATCGTGTATTTCCCCCGCCTGCCGCCCACGTTCAGGTATACACCCTTGCCAAGCTCCAGTTGGTTTCGGAAGGGTGCAAACTCCTGCGCAAAAATGAAGTTTGCGGAATCAACCGAGAACTCATAGGTCGGCGTTGCAACATCGTCGAGCGTATCCACCGCCCACTCATACAGCTCCATCTCGACCGAATACCGCTGATAGTCGCTGACATTCGCCGTTAAATACATAGAACCGGACGCATTGAAGCTGAGGGCTGTCCCCTCGTCTGTCGTGATGTAGATATCCTCTCCCAGGTCTGTCGGGTATCTCGTGGTCGTGGGGCTAACATTGGTCGAAAAGCCGGACAATGTCCCGGACATCGTGACCATGCCGCTTGCCGCCGTTTTGTTGTTCACACGAAGCGTCCCTGCATAGAAGCTCAGAACATAGCTGTTCCCGCCTACTTCGAGCGTACCACGGATGATGTCGCCAGAGATAGCGTTAGAACCGGATAGAGAGAACGTGCCGCCGGACATCGTATACATCCTCTTGCCAAATTGGGCGCTCAGGTCGATGCCGGAGATATCCGAGCCGGATACAGCCAGCCTGTTGTTTGACAGGGGATAGGACTGCCCAGAAACTGTGGTATCCACATCCGTCGCAACAAATGTGTCCTCCGTGATGTCCTGCTCAATGAAAAAATTAGAGAGCTCCCGATATTCAGCCTCTGTGAAGTAGTTGGAGATGGAGAGTTCGTTTGCGATGGCCTGAATTTGCCCCGCATAGGAAGATGGAACAGTCGGGTCAAGCTCCCGCTCAATAGAAGCGATGGTACTCTCCTGTGCCCTGACCTCGCTGGTTTTGGCGGCAATTTTTCTGTTGATATCGTCCAGCAGAGATTGCTGGTATGTCTTTCCTGCAGACGTGATTTCCATAGCGTGTGCCTGGATAGTCACGCTCTGCTGAGCGGTCAGTGTTTCAAGCTCGCCCTTCAAATCGGCAAGCGCGGCCTGGGCGGTCATCAGTCTTGCGGTTGCAGACGCACGAAGGCCGGTCAGGCCACGGTAGTATTCCTGCCGGTTCAGAATACTTCGCTGCCACGATACCCACTTGGAGGCCAGAGGCTCCCGAATGTCCCCGTTGGCAATAAAGTACGACAGGTCGTAAATCCAGTTGGTTCCAATGGGGTTCACATTGCGGATACTTAGCTCATCCGAACCATAAGGCCGAATCGCCGTGACCAGCTCGTCACTCTTCTCCTCGATGCCAAGAGACTCAATCAGGTTGTCAAAGTCCAGATAGACGGGCAGCGTGGGCCGCTCTTCGTCTGCATCGTAAACATTGATGGTCTTCTTGTAGGTGTCGAATACAAACACGCACCGGTACTTTTCGGGGGCGTGGTTGTACATAAACGAGAGCAGATAGTCATCGTACTGGTCGAATGTTCGGTACTTACCAATCAGAGACGGGGAGACGTACCCGACGCTCCACCCGATAGCCACCTCCAGAATCCGGCCAAGCACGGTATCGGTTTGGGAGCCGGGGTTCCAGAAGTTGAATGTGCCTTCTTCCAGAAACAGCTTCTTACTCTCCAAGGTCTTCTCATAAGAGTAGCCCTTGACGTGCTTGACCTCCATGATGCCGTCGGCTTCGGTCTCCGGGTTCATCGTCTCGTACACACCGTAACACTTGGTGTAGATTTGTTTGTACCCTGTCACATCGTCATAGAGTGGGTTCGGTTCGCCGTCGATAACCGCAGGAATATCGAAAGAGATTTCGCTGGGTTCGGAGAACTTGATGTTTAGCTTGAGATTGTGGACGCCGGGGATGATACCGACCATCTTGTCGCCAAGGGTTTTCAGCACAAGCTGGGGCGTCTCCGGCAGACCATTAACGTCAAACTCCAGTTTGGAGTAATCAAGATACATTTCGCTCCCTCCCTTTACCCTGCGACGTTATACAGCAACCGGCCAGAGATAATCAGCGGCCCCTTCCCGGTCACGGTCAGGTTGTTATCTCCGTGAACAAACCGGAAGAAATTCAGATTGAATCCGTCATACAGATTGACATTAGACGTGGTATCCTGGATGATGCCATTGTCGTTGTCAATCACCGCCGTAATGGACGATGGGATTCCAGTCAACTTGAACTCCCGGTCGTTGTCGTTGTGGTTTACAATACTCAAAGTACCGCCGGAAGTGGGCACATAGGTAAGTATTGGCTTGACATACTCCCGGACGGAGCTGTCGTTTCGGAACAGGATGTCTGCCGCTCCATTGATATCATACCTGTATTCAAACGGAAATCCGTAAGCATACGGGCAGTCACACACAACCGTTGCCTCAAACGCATAGGGAATCCATCCGTCTGTGATGGGCTGCAACTGTGTGATAAGGCATCTGAATTGCACCCGCTCCAAGTCGGGTTGGTCGATAGAGAGCCATTGGTAATCCTGATGGCCGGTCAGCCAAAAGGCGATGTTCTCCATCTCATATCTGTCCAGCGGTTCCAGCGACCCGAACACCAACTTGAATTGTAGCGGGGAGCTGTGATAGTTGACGCCATAGTGGATGGGCCGGATACGGTTGTTCGTTCTGGTCTCAACAATTTTTGCGATATTCCCAAACGGGACATCGCTCTGCGTATGACTGCCGATGTCGTAAATCATCAGACCGTACATGAGCGAAGATTCGCCCGCAAAAGAAAACTCATAACTATTGAACAGCTTCCTCACTTCCTCTCCGTTTGAAATAGCGTAGAGGGAGGCTCTTGCGGCCTCCCTCTAAACGCTTATCGTTTGATGTTGAGCTGGTCAAGCAGCTCGTTGGCCTGCTGCCGGGTGATGGCACGGTGCTTCTCCACGGTCTCCTCATTGGTGCCGGTGATATAGGTGTCACCGAACTCAATACGAATCTCGTGGTTGTCAGAGATGTTGGCCGGAACATCGGCCTTTGCATCTGTCAAGCCGCCAGTGCCCGCCAGAGTCTGCCGCATATCTGTGGACTTCATCAGTTCCGCGAACTTATCCGACAGCGTAGTGGCAAACTCGACCAGCCGGTACAACCCCTTCTCCTTCTGCTCATCCAGCACAGCTTCGCCCTTTTCGAGCACTGCCATGATTTCATTCTGCTTTAGGGTGGGGTTATCGCCAGCAATACCGCCCTTGTGGTAGATGTACTTGCGGTACTTATCGTAGAGCAGTTGACTGGAACCGTCCATATACCAAGTGCCGTTGTCACGGTGGGTCTTGACGCCATACTGGGAAAGCATCGTGCCGAGCTGCAAGTTACGGTTATCAAGCCATTTCTTGCGCTCCTGGGTGGCTGTGTGATGCTCTTGGCTGTTGGCGTACATCTCCTTGATAATGGCGTGGATAGAGTCCTCACTGGAGCTGGAGCTGTGATTGCCGGTGGTGCCGACGACCCTGTTGTTGGTGGTTCCGCCCGTGCTGGTAGTGCCACCACTGGTGGAGGCTGCGATATCAGCGTCGATGTTGTTGAGTGCGGAGACGTAGCTGCCATACCGCTGTGCAGCAGCTAAACAATTTTCCCATGCAGTAGTGATTTCAGAGTTGAGCACAGAACCATATTCTGTGTTCCATGCAATCAGCTCGTCATACAGCGTGTTCCAATGCTCCTCAATATAGGCAATGGCCATATCATACAACTTCTGATAGCTACTGATGGTCTCCTCCAAAGCCTTAATCTCGGCGTCTTTCTCGTTCTCATATGCCGTCTGCATATCGTCAAGCGCTTCCTTCTGCGCATCAACGGCGTAATCAGACTGGTCGTCGGCAAGCTCCTTCTGAAGCTCTGCCATCTCTTCCTCCAACTTGATTTTCTTCGCCTGCGCATCACGGCTGTCATCCAGGGAGAGTGCATTGATTTGCTCCTGGAGCTTGGCGATTTGCTTCACCTTATCTGCAACCTTATCCTCGTACTCAGCCTCCTTCTTGGCGGCGTCGAGAGCCTCTTTACGAAGGTCGATGATATCGGCATAGGCATCTTTCAGCCCCTCAAGTGCGTCAATCTGCTGCTGAATACGATGTTTCAGCATATCCATAACATACTTGAGAATGTCATCCAGACCGGCCTTCATATTCTCAAGTTCTTTCTTGAGGTTCTCGCTATACTCACCGGATACCTTGCCGATACCGGCCACCGTGGTATTTGCCAAATCCTCAATAGCCTGAATGTTGTGGAGTGCCGCCGCATACTGGCTGTCGTTCAAGTCGCCCATACTGTGCATAAGCTCCAGCTCCGCATAGGCAAGGCCGAATGTGGCGTCTGTAGCTTTGGTGGTTGCAAACAGCAGAGTGTCGAGGTTCTCGATAGCCCCCTCCTGAAGAGCGAGCCGGATGCGCTCCACATAGGTCAGGGCCTGCTCTGCGGCCAGTTGCCGAACCTTGGCCTCAATGACCCGGTTGATACTCTCTTCGTTGATGACCAACAAACCATTTTCATCTCGGAGGTACTGCATATACTGCGGGCCGAGCTCGATAATTTTCTGGAATGCGTCAACGGAAATAAAGCCGCCGTTGTCAGCAAACTCATCGGCGGCAGCCTTCAGCACATCAAAGACATTCTGAATCTCATCGACGGCATCGCTCGCCGTGGTGACCAGGTCTTTCAGATAGTCAATGACATTCTGTTTTGCCTTCTGAATCTCGGCGTTGAAATCCCGCAGAGAGTCTGCCCCCTCCTGATTGGCGGTGTTCAGGTCATCCAACGTATTGATGAGGTCTTCGGTACTCTCACGCAGCTCATTGGTCTGCTCCTGCGTATCGCCCTCAAGCTCGTTGAGGTGCTCCATGTTGCGCACCATGAACTCATTGGTCTCAGAGTTGTAGTCAATCTCAAAACCAAGTGCCTCCAGCTCCTTGATGCCATTGCGGATGGTGTCGCTCCTCAAGGAATTCAGCACTTCAAGGGCGTCGATTTCGTCACGGTACACATTGATGAGCTGCTGGGTCAAAGCAATCTTTTCCCGTTCAGACCCGGCATTTTCGATGCCGAACTGCAAGGAACTCAGCCGAATCTGAATTGCCTCCAGCCGCTTTAGCGCCTCGTAGTAAGCATCAATATCGGCAAGATACTCCTCAAGCTCGTCCTTGTCCTCATCGCTCGTCTTCCCATTCTTTGAGGACGAACCGCTTCCACCATAGAGAGATTTCAGGTCGAGACCCTTCATCTTCTCCAGGTTACTGATGATTGTCTGGTTGGCGGTTATCTGGTCTGTGAGCGTCTGGACTCTCTTTTCGATGTTGTCCTTGTATTCTGCAGACCAGTCGTCAACCGACTTCCCGTCAATGGTGTAGTCGCCCTCAATCTGCGTCTCAATCGTTACATTCCCGACAGACACTTGCCCAAGGTTCTGGATGCCGTCGGTCAGGCCGACAAAGCTGGTGTCGCCCGCGAGTGCCTTACCAATATTGGTTCCAATATTAGACAGCAGCGTTTTCAGAGAACTTCCTGCCCAGCTTTTGAGTTTTGTCAGATACTGCGGGAAGGTCTTCAGCGCCCCGGTCAGACCATCGGAGTGACCCTCGATAATCATATCACCGAGCGCTCCCCAAATTGGCTTAGAGGAATCGACCTCATCACCCTGCTGCTCCAGCATCTTCCCAAGCATTTCCTCGTTGACATCCAGTACCCCATCGCTGTATGTCACGAAGTTCTGTCCTTCAAGGTCATGCAACTCATTCAAAAGGCGCTGATATGCAGCCTCAGAGTCCAGCTTGCCATTGGCCTGAAGGTCTGCAATCTCCACGACCTTGTTCTTCTTCTCGTTCTCCAGCTCAATTTGTTTTTGGATAAGCTCATTGGTTGCGGTAAGCTCCGCAATTTTCGTGTCAATAAGCGCATCATATTCGGCCTCGTAGGAGCCGAGAACAGAGTTGAGAAGTTCCTGCTGATTGGAGATAGATGTGTCTGTGAAAAGGTCGGACGCTTTCAGGAGGTCTGGGTACTTCATGGCGAGCTTCGCCAGCTCCGCAACAGTCAGTGCCGTGCCGGACTGCAGCGTGTTCATAGCGCTTGCCACATCAGATACGCCGCTTTCAATGTCGCTCAGCCCATCGACTACGGAAGAGAAGTCCCAAACGTTAATCGTCTTAGACCAGTCAACATTGAGGTACTCCAGTTTCTCCTGAAGCTCCTCAAAGGTCATGCTGTTCTTGCTCGCAGAAATATTGTAATAAATCTGCAAGACCTCGCTGATAGAGAGATTGCTGACCTCGTCATCGAATTCGTCCTGCAACAAATTCTTTGCGTGCTGAACAGCTTTCTCAATATCATTGTTCAGAGTTGTGGAGTCCTCGTCAATACCGAGGGATGTGCGGATATAGAGCTGTAAATCCTCGTCCTCCACATCGTCAATCGCATCAAGAAGCTCCTCGACTTTGCGCCGGTACTCCTCGACAGACAGCTCGCTGCCGTCAACATCCAAGCCAAGCTGAAGGGAGAAACCTGTATCAACAAGCTCCTGGATTTCTGGCGTGAATTTCTCGACAAATTCGTTGATTTCAACCTTAATTCGGTTGATTGCGTCTTCGTCAATAACCTTTCCGCCAAACCACCCAGCCTTTGTGATGTCATCCACCCCAAAGGAGTTGACAAAATTGGAAATGATTTCCCTCGCATTGGAACTGAGGTCTGCGTACTGCTGGTTGCTCTCGGCCACAAGTTTCAGTTGGTCGGCGATATCCTTGTTGGCCTGGGCAAGCTCACTCTGAACATCGGAGTATTCGCTGGCGGCGCTTTTGACCTCCTCAACCGCATTTACAAAGTCATCGCTGGATTCAAATCCGGCGGCTTCAAAGTCAATACGGGGAAGAATCAGGCTGCGGCTGCTTCCGATATCTTCGGCAATCTGGTCGATATAGTCGTCAAAGAACCAGCCCGACTGCCAATATCCATGCTCGTTGAAATACTTCTCCAGCTCCTTATCGACGTTCTCAACGCCAAGCGCCTCCATGATTTGCCGCGCCAGGAACTCGCCGCTCTCCATCTCTTTTGGGATATCCTTGCGCTCATTCACATTGAACAGCCTGTAAATGGCATTCGTCAAAGAGGTCTCTGTCTTGAGGGCATCTCCAAACTCCAGGTCAGAGTAGGTAGCGACCGACCCGGCAACGGCGGTGGAAATATTGGAGGTCGTTGTCATGCGGCGCAGTTCGTTCCGATACTCCTGCTCCTGCAGTTCAATGGCCCGCTCCAGCAGGCTGTTCTTGTCTACGAGGTAGCCGTTCTCCTTGTCGTACCCCTCAATGAGTTCTGGCGAGATGCCGACAATCTGTTCGATAATCTCCTTATATCGCTCATAGTCGTTGGCTGACAGAGAGACATTACGGCCATATCGGTCAACCCCATCTGCCAAACGGACAAACTCCTCAGACAGTCCTTGCAGAGTCGTGATGTTGTCCTCGGCCTGTTCTTTGACAGCCCGGAAGGACTCTTTGAGCTCGTTGGAACTCTCAATCAGCTCTTCAGTCGATTTGTGAAGATTACAATAAACAGCTACTGCACCTGCAATAGCGGCAGCGGCAAGAACAAATACACCCATAGCTACCTGCGCAGAGGTCGCCGCAATACCGGCGGCGTTTAATGCTGTGGTGAGTCTACCGATAACCGTTGTGGATTGCCCATATACAGCGATTGCAGTAGTTGTGCTGGATGCCGAAGCCTTCATCATGGCGGAGAAAATCTGGACTGCAGAAATCAGCTTTGGGAATATACCAACCAATCCAGTGATAATCCCCTGAACTTTTGCGATTGCTCCGAAGATGGCCCCGCGAATTGCATCAGCCTTGATGATAGCGATAATGGCCGCTGTCTTCACCAAGACTCCATTCAGACCACCCAACACATCGGTCAAACGCATCAGTGTTTCCAAAACACCCAAGATGCCAGTTCCAAAGTCAATGATTCCGTTCAGGAAATCAGAAGAGAATGTTGTCTGGCTCAGACTCTGGAAGGCCGCTTTGAACTGATTGATGTGCGCGGTAACGCTATCTATATATGTTGCATAGGACTCCTGGAGGGTGCCTGCGCTGTTAGCCATATCCTCCATGGCCCCAGATGCTTCCTGGAACTGCTCCACCATAGAGAAAAACACAGACTGCTGGCGTACACCGGCGATGGCGTTAGCCAAAGCGGCCTGTTCCATGGTGTTCAGGTCGTTCCAAATGGCGGCAATATCGGCGACGATATCATATGTACTTCTGAACTCTCCGTTAATATCAGTCAGAGCGACGTGATACTTCGTCAATGCCGCAACAAGCTCGCCATATTGTGCCTCAGTCATAGATTCGCCGAGTTCGTCAAGCTCAGTTGTTGTGCTGCGCAGACGGGCGGCAATCGTCCTCAAACCTGTGGAAGACTTTGATGCGTTCTGAATGGTAGTGTTTGCCGCTGTCAGCAAGGCCACAGACTGGTCGAATGTATTGCCAGCAGCAGCCAAAGCAGAAGATGCGTTGTTCATGCCCTCAGCAATCTGGGACACGGAAATGGGGAAATTGTTACCCGTGATGACCAGCTTGTCCATAATGGATTCAATCTCGTCAACACTTACTCCAAACGCTTTGACGATAGCTGTGATAGCGTCCTGCGCATCGGACACATCAATATCGCCGACGTTCTGCAGCATAGCCGTAAATTCTGCGAGAGCGGTTGATTCTTCAAGAGAGTAGCCCAAACGGGCAAATGTCGTTGTGGAGTCAACCAGGTCTGGAACCGCCGAGCCAATCTTGGTAGCAATCTGAGTAATCTTTCCCAGATATTCCTCATAGGCTTTCGATGTGTCACGGGTGACAATCTTGAGCTGGGTCATTGCATCGTCCAGCTCGATGGTTGCAGACACCATCCGCCGGATAGACCGAACGCCAAGCATAATAACCTGAGACACGCTGAGCCATGCGCTGAACTTCTGCGCAAGACTTCCCAGGCGGGCGCTCAGGGTTCTCATGTTTTCGCCCGTGCCCTTGATTGCGTTCGAGTTTGCAGAGAAAGAAGCCTGAAGCTCACTCAACCTCTTGCGGAACTCCTCTACTGAAATCTTGTTACTCTCAAGCTGATGCTTCAGCTCCTTCAGGCTTGCAATATCGGACTGAATACTCGCATAATTCTTGCTGGACGAGCCAGTCTGTGCGGCAGCCCAATCTCGTTCCGCTTTTTCCATTTGAGTAAGAAGCGTAAGTCCCGCTCTCAAAGCGGAATTCTTTTGCTCCTGAGAGGCTGTCGCCTTATTATCTGCGCTAACCTTCCTACGCTCGGTTTCCTCTGCCGTTCGAGCTGCGGCCTCCCTTGTGGCACGTTCTGTATTGATGCGGTCAATGTTGGTTAGGATAGCAGCACCTTCGGCTTCGATTGCAGCCCTCTGGTCGGTCGGAATGGCCTTTTTGGCCGCCCGTACCTTCTCAATTTCGATTGCCCACTTCTCATAACGGGCAGCAATCTCAGCAACCTGGGCCTTTTCCTCTTCGGTTGTGGCGCTCTTGCCCAGCGCATCAATCGACTTCTTAACGGTGTTCTTTTGACCGCCAAGAGCCTCCATCTGAACCTTGAATTCGGCAATCTTTCTCGACGCTTCGTCAGCGTCAGTGCCGGTCTTTTTGATTGCGTCTTGTGCGTCTTTGAGCTTGCTCTTAATTTCGCCGATTCCGGCAGCGGAAATTGTAATTTGCGTCCCTGTTGAGAGCCCAACCGTGTTGACGACGGCAGCCAACTGTTTCTTGAAGTCACTAACAGCGGCGGGGCTCAGCTTGAGGGTAGATATCTGCGCAGAGAACTTGCCGCTTGCGCTAATCTGGTCCAACTTCTGTTGAAGCTGGCCGCTCCAAGACCTTCCCCCTCCAGATGCAGTGTCGATTCCAACCTTGACCTTGAGTGGAGTCTTGTTCAGCTCGGCCATAATCTGTGTAAGCTGAGTCTGAATCAGCTTTCCGCTGTCTCCGCTCAGAGAGCCTTCGCCCAATACACCAAACAGAAGGGAAATATCTGCATTCGCCATCGTTTCTCACCGTCCTTTAAGTTGAAGAAAAGGCTTGGCACAAAGCCAAGCCTTTCATTTTTGTGTTATTGTATTGAATCCACAATCCGTTTCTGCTAATATCTGTATGAACACCAATAATCACACCCAAGGAGGATATAAGATGGCATTATTCAACTGTCCAAACTGCGGTAAGGAAATCAGCGATAGGGGTGCGATATGTCCGTACTGCAGAAATTGGATTGACACCGAAGCCTACCGTCAAATAAGTTCACAGAAAAAGCAGGAGTTGATGGAAGAGGGAGAGCGGGAATATAGACAGACCGCCGAATACAAGCGCCAAAAACAGAAGGAGGAAAAACTTGCAAAGCTCCCGCCGTGCCCGCTCTGTGGCTCCAAAGAAAACGTAAAGCGGATTGGAACGCTTAATAGGGCTGTATCTGTATGTGCTTGGGGACTGGCGTCTTCCAAAATCGGGAAGGCATACGAATGCACATCCTGTAAGCACCGCTGGTAACTTTCCCGGACAGACTTATTGGTATATTGCCCCCTCAGTAGCAGTCACGCCATACACTGCACCATAGCTTGTGTTGAAATCCATGACGGCCTGCTGGATAAAATGCAAAGCCTCTCGTTCTTTTTTGCTTCGTGTCCATGCGAAATCATTGTCATATCCGCTTCTGAGGACACCATCTCCAGTAGCATGATGCCCGTTCCACCAGCCATATGTATAGTCTTTTGCGTTAGCGCCATTGTTGAAGAGGGCGATAATATTGTTGATACCTTCGCCAGTGTATCCGCCGAATTTCCCTCCGTAATAGTCCGAACCATCTTCCAGAGAATCACGGTGTAGGTCATCCTCAAAATATATATATATGACCGTAGCGCCGTCGTTCAGCTTAACTGGAGCGGAACATTTCAGGCTGTCAAAATGCTTCATAACAGACTCTGGAAGGTTGTAGCTGGCGGCAGTGGTCTTCATCATATGGATGAGTTTCGACGCCGCCTCCAACATCATCTTTTCGGTTATCAGCTTGTCCCCGGCTCCCGTAGAAGTCCGACCTTCCTTTTCGTACTTTTCAAGGCACGCCTTCATACGTCTTTTCCCCTCCGGGGACTCGCTGAATGCCTTTGCTTTACTCATGATGGAACTCATGTTGATATTCATGTAGCGTCCGATTCCTTTGTCACAGGCCCGTCATGTCCAGCCGCAGCGGCTTCTTCAGCAACCCGCTCAGCCGTCTTCTGCTCCAGATACGCTTCGACAATCTTCTTTTCATCCAGGCCATGCTCGGTGATGGCGCTCATCAGAGCGGCCAGGTCGTTCTGAGAAAGCCCACCAAAGACATCTTTGGTGCTGTTGCTCATCTCTTCCATGGTCTCCAGAACAGCGTTAATGCGCTCCTGAATCAGATTCGCCTTGCTGTCGCAAAGGAACCGAATCTTGTCGTTGATGGAGTTGACGATTTCCTGCAACTGGGTGGTGTCGATGACGGCGCAGACAGCATCCACCGCATCCGTACCATAGACCATCTGGTAGCGGTGCTCCAGGTTATCCGGCACAGAGAAGTTGGCGTAACGGGTCAGGATGTTACTCTTGATGGCGAAGTCTTTGACCTCCGGCATATATCCCAACTCATCGTGGAAGCAACTGCCGACAACCTCGTCAACAAAGCTCAGCATCTCCTTGAGAGAGAGGGTTCGTTTCACACGCACCTCAGCCTCATGCCACTGAATGGTGGCCTCATTCTGAAAATGCTCCTTCGCAATCTTGTCGAACAGAGCGATAGATACTTTCTTTTCGGTCTTTGCCATTTGTGATATCCTCCTTTTTGTCCTGTTTGATGTAGACATCAATTACTGTTCGTGGATGTTTAGTATCAACAAAGCATCGCATAGTCAGTTTGGAAATATGCTCACTGTCGTCGTCTACAATGAATCCACTCTCGACCAATCCATCCAGAATGAACTTGGGGCAGCTATTATCCACGTCATGCCTGCGATGGTTCGGATAGTATGTAGAAAAACTCAAGTCGCATTTTTCAATGCGTAGGTTAGAATAACCTTGGTTGTCAACGAACCAAACGATGAAGTCTTTCCACCTCTGCTTCAACGCATTCATAGGGGCCCTTTTCATAATCATCCAAACATTGATAGACTCATGATAGGGTCGTGCTATCGGTTTCTTCTTTGCTCTTGTGTGAATAGAAAAGTAATGCTTCTCATACTCCTCCAGAGTGCGGTCATCTATGACCATTCTGATACGCTGCATATACACCTCCGAAAGGAAACGGGGAGGGCGGACTACTCCACCCTCCCACTTGGTTACTCGTTTTCCACAGGCGTTTCGGCAGGTGCCTCAGCCGGAGCCTGATTTTCGGGCTCAGCCACCGGCTCATCTGCCGGTTTGGCCGCCTCCACTGCGGGAGCCGCCCTGCGTCTTGCCTTACCGGCCTTAGACACAGGAGGGGCAGGATTGCGGGCCTCTGTCACTTGGCGCAGATACTCAGCGCCGCACTCTGGAGAGCACGCAACCTCCTGCCAACGGAATACGCCTGCGGCTTTGCTCATCGTGCGGCAGGCTGCATAGCTTTTGCCGCACACACGGCACGTCTTTACCGCAGTTGGCATACTCCATTCGCCTCCTTACTCAACGTCCTCGGCGTTGACGCCAAAGATGGTATACGTCCACAGAGCGGTGGCGGAGCCAACCTTGCCGCAAGCGCCAGACAGGGACTCGGCCTCAAAAGCATGGACAGCCTGGTTGTCGCCCATCTCGATGGAGAAGTCGCCGTTGAAGTCGGCCTTGGGGATGTAGAACTGGATACGGAACACGTTGGCGCATTTATCTTCGCCGAAGCAGTCGATATACAGGGCGCACTTACCGGAGTAGGTGTCGCTCATGTTGGTCAGCACATCGGCCTGAATCTGACGGAAGTAGTACACCACGATTTCGGTGCCATCCTCAATCTCCTTGGTGCCAGCGGTATCGTCCTCAAAGAAGGTCAGAACCTTGGTGGCGGGGTCGTAGGCAAAAACACCCTCGGCGGCGGTAGCGCCCTGGGTCAGCTTCTTGCCCAGCGTGCTGTCTGCGTTCTTCACATAGACAGACTCAATCTCGTTGCCAGCGGTGCCGACAGCCTTATAGCTGGTGATGGCCTGGTTGTCATTCACAACCAGATAGTCAGTCCACATGACCGTGGTCACCTTGTTCTCAAAGGCACAGCCGGTCTGCAGTTCCATCAGGCCGCCAGAAACCAGACCGTTGTTGCCGCTGATGGTAACAGCCTTGTTGCGCTTCAGGCTGGACAGCTTACGGCCCTGCTTGCCGGTGATATCGGTCTTGTCCTGGCTCTGGGCAATCGTTGCGCTCTGCAGCTCGTCCAGCACAAACTTGAAGTTGCCGGTTGTGATGTCAAAGGCGGTGATTGTCTCCAGACTGGTGATGGTAACGTCATTGACATTAAACATAATCAAAAACCTCCCTTATTTGTGAGTTAGCCAATTCAGGTCGTCTTGGCTAAGTTCTTTTGCATTGACCGTGCCAGCATAGACACCGTGCATCCTGTTGTCATAGTCAATTTTTTTGATAACCTGTCGCACACTTTCGTTAAACTGATAGATTGAGAGTTCTCGTGTCCCCTCGAATCCATAGTGGAACTGTTCAGTGTTTACCATTGCGACAATCAGTTCTTCGAGCTGGGAGTCGTTCATGCGCTTACTTCTCCGGCGCATCTTTTCCCTTGCTCGTTGCAGCATATACTCTCTCGCTTCCTGATTCGCTGGCTTGCGGTTGTTTCGTTTCAGATTGTGTATCTTTCGCAAAACGCTCGCAATTTGCCCCTGGATGCCACGGTCAATCACCACTCCCGTCTCCTTATTCCGCAAAACAATCGTGTTATTCTGTGGATTGACGGCAGACCGGAACGGCTTCAAATCGAGCTCACCAAAAATTAACGAGGTATCCTTGTCCTTCAAAGCATTGAACAGAATCAGGAAAAGTTCGTATTCGTTGATTGCTGTGAAGTCTACACCGATGTCGTCAAGCTGAACCATCATGTCAACCGGCATGGCGGTCAGCATGGTCACCATGGTGTAGTAGTCGTCTTCGTTATCCAACACCTCACCAACTGTGGGGATTTGGATTTTGATGTGCTCATTGATTGCATATTCCTGCTTATACAGAAGGTTGAGAGTTGCCATTATCCACTCCTCCTATTCGATGGAGCAGACCTTCCGCTGGGCGACAACCGATTAAAGTCTCTGGCCTGGAAAGTGAGCACTTTACCCTGGTAGTCCGTTATAGGAGCGAACCGCCGGGAGGACATGAACTCCAGCTCCCCCAGACCATAGTACCTGCTGCCATTGATTTTCTTAGCGATTTCGGCACACAGCTTGTCCACACGGACACCGCCTTCCGGCAGACGCATTTTGCTCTTATGCGTAAATACCCATATGTATAGAGTAGGCCGCAAGAAGGTTTTGCTCTCAACTCGCTGGATATCAACATCACAGCAGATAAAGGTCTGCCCATGTGCAACGGTATCCGGCACATACTCATATGGGAATACCTGGGAGTAAACAAGCCGCTCCGGGTCGCATCGCACTTCTTCGCTGTCGTTCAGCAGACAGACGATTTGTTCGCTCGTCATCAAATCGTTCATGAGTTGATTCTTGTAGTTGAAAAATTCATCAAGCTGCACTAAAGCCACACCTTCTTTGCTGCGGAGTCTTTCGGTTTGCCCGGCGGTACGGCCCCCTGTTCAATAGGAGGCTCGACCTCTGGCTCGGTCGTTCTTGGAAAGTAGTCGTAGTAATTTGCGATATGACTTTCCAGGTCGTCGCTATCCTCAGTATTGCACTCCTGCAACACGAAGCTCAGGACTCCGCTGCCCATGAATGTGCCTCCCAGCTTAAATGGCTTTGTCAGCCGGTAGGCCAGCACATTGGGGGAGTCATAATCGTCAATCAGGAAGCGGTTGTCACGATTCAGCCGGATGGTCTCTTTATCTCTCGGCAGTGTCAGCGTCAAACGGGTATCTCCCCGGACGAGGATGAAATCGTTGTCGCCGTACTCGCCGGTCAGATATTTTGTGCCATCCTCAACGATGCACCACCGTTCGATGATTTCCCCATCTTTGGAGACCCATCGAATCAGATAGTTGCACTGCTGCATCGTCGCCTTGGTGTACAGTTCATTGTTGGCATCCCGTGCGGTAATAAGCCAGTGGTTATCCATCCAGCTTACCACCCCACCATGCTTCAAGTCTTCACCCGGCAGCGAGCAGAGCGTTTTGAGATTGAGGTTGTCCGAGTCAATAACAGCCACGCTGCGGGCAACATCGTCAATCGTCATCTCGTGATAGGCCAGACTGTCTGGATACTTTCTGGTTAAAGTTCGGGCCTCCCGGCGAAGCCTGGCCTCTCGCTTCGTACTGCCTTTCGACTCAATCCGTGAACAATATGTACCCCAAGGATTCATCGTTACACCTCCTGTGGTACAGCGTACTTCTCTCTCAGTTTGTTGCAGATAGAGATTGCGCGAAATACCTCACGCCTGACAAACACGACATCACAGTCTGGATTGTCGATGAGGTATTGCAAAATCGAAGCAAGGGATAAAAACATGGAATCATCGTGGATGGCTTCCACGAGAGCGTTACACCCTAAAAGTTCCGCCTGGAGACTTTTCATATAGGTCTCCAGGGAACGTTCGCCGCTCTCTTTAAGAGGGAGAATCTTAAAGAAAAGATTGATAAGAGAACGGAGATAGTTATCCAGAACTGCGGCGCTCATCGGTACGCCTGCCGTTGTCTGAATCATCAATGCAGGTGCAAATCCGTCAAATCCCCGTGATTATACGAATACTCCCTCATCATATTCGTAAAATCCTTCTTGGCTGCAGCATGAGCGTTTCCAATACGCAGCAGCAGCTCAGCGGGGGAGTAAGTGGAGAAATCCTTGGTGTTCAGAATATTCTCCAGGCTGTCCTGGTGGTAGACATAGGGCTTCATCCACTGCACAAGCATACCCTCAGATACGATATCCACAATCTCATCCAGGTCTTCTTCCTCGATTTCAACGGCGAATTCACGCACATTGTCATCAGCCGTTGTGGTCAAATCGTACTGGCAGATTTTCTTAAAAGCAGCGATAGCCCGCTTCATATAGCCGTCCACGGTCGCAGTCCGCTCAAAGTCCGTCATGCCGGAAAACTCATACTCCGTAATTTTCGAGAGAAAAGCTCCGGTAAACAAATCATAGGGAACGCCGGGGATGACTTTCTGTTCCTCATCCATCTGTCGGCCCCCTTATCTGTCATGCTCAACCAGCTCGACGCCCAGGCACTTCTCCAGAGTGGCAATGGTTTTGTTGGAGTCGATAGCGCCCTCGCTAATCAACTGCCGGGCACGATAGGCCACAGACTGCTTCTGGCCCTTGGACAGCTTGTCAAGCGCCTTCTCCAGTTCGGCGGCAGGCTTCTCAAAGAACTTGTCAAACTCCGAAATCGGAATAGCGAACTTGTAATACTGGCTCAGCCCGAGATACTCGGCAATCCACTGTTCATCGAACATAAACCAGTTGTTCTCAAAATACTTCTTGTTTGCACTTTTGGCATTGCGCAGCTCGGCAACTTCCATATCCTGCTCTGCGCCAAAGTCCTCCCATACAAACCGCTCTCCCGTCTTGGGACTCTTATAAACAAGCCGCCCGTGGAACCCATTACGAACGGTGACAATCTGATGCGGGTCAACATCCTTTGGAACAGCAGGACGCTTCTCCGGCCTGTTGAGCTCAGCGGAAGCCTTGTCTGCATCTTTGGGTGCGGTGTTCTGACGGCCCCGCCCGCCGGTTGTTTCGTTAGCCATAATGACCTTCCTTTCATACGAAGAGCGGGGCCCGATATGAGCCCCGCTCGAATGTTTGTTGCTTAGGCCAGCTCGTAGCGGCCAATGCCAGCGTTGCCGCCAGCCAGCACGATGCCCATGCCGTACTTCTCACCATACAGGTACTCCTGAGTCAGGTCACCGTTAGTCAGCGGGTCACCCATGATAACAATGGGGTCGCCCTCGTACACGCACTTGATGGGCTTGTCATCGCCAGCGATGATGGTCAGGACATCATCCCGCATGACAAACTCGGTGGAGCCAACCTTATGGCGCTGGGGAGTGACGACCACAGGAGAGCCGTAGAACTTCCCGTAATAGCCCATGTTGTACAGGTCGCTCTTGGACTCGGTGCCCTGGATAGAGGGAGCCAGGTTCCGAACGGCTTTCTTGGTGCCGATGATGGTAGCGGGCTTGCCGTTGGCGGCGGCCTCGACGTGAGAAATCAGCTCCAGGAGCTCATCCTCGTCATAGGCCCCGGCGGCAGGGAAGTAGGTAGTGCCGCCAAAGTCATTGGCGGTAGCGGTGCTCCACAGAGTGTAAACATCGTTCAGCAGCTTCTTGCGGAAGGACTCGGACACCTTGTTGATGAAGGTGTTGAAGTCCACACGGCCAGCCAGAACACGATTCAGCTCCTCGTAAATCTTTACGACCTTCAGAGAAGTCGGAATGGATGTCTCGCTGATGCCGCTCAGGCGCTGACGCCGGATACCCTGAGTACCGTCTGCGGCCTCAGAGACGATGAACAGATTGCTGTCCTCAATCAGGAACAGGTTCTTATCGCCCTCGGCGATATTGCGGAAGTCCACCAGAGCGTTGAAATACTCGTCGCCCTGCAGGCCCTCAACAGCGGTACGGGACAGAATCTGCTCAATCAGGGTAAACAAACCCTTGCACTCGCCGTCACGAATCTTGCGGTAGTCCAGCTTGGTGCTGCCGCCGTTGGCATCGACCAGGGCCTTACGCAGAACCTCCTGGGACTGACCAACGGAATACTGCTCCACATTGCCGTGGTAGGCGTCAACAGCAACCTTGACAATATCTTTCATATCAGGCATTATATGTACCTCCTCTCTTAGTTCTCAGTCTTGTCAATCTTGATGGCGTAATAGGTATGGCGACCAACGACCTCCACATCCACGCACACACCAAGACCTGTGCCACCAGCGGCAATCTTGCCGTTAGCGCCGATGCCGACGGTATCACCCTTCTTGGGCACAGTACCGCCAACAAAACCCTCTGCTGTCACAGAGAAAATGTTGCGGCTGCGGGGGATATAGCCACGGGTAGCCTTCCCCGCCTCGTTGATAAACTCGTCCAGGTTCTTCTTGCGCTCATCGTACATGACCTCAACACCGGCCACGATGGCACACTCGTTCAGGTCAGCGCCAGCGGTGGCGGCGACAGCCTTCATCACCTCGCGCTCGCCGTCCTCATAGCCCTCCAGCTTGACGATGACGCCGTTCTCGACCTCCGCAGTCTTGCCCTCAGCATCGTAAAAACGCAGAGAGACAAGGTCAGCGGGCTGCTTCGTACCGCTCATCAGGTCGGTGCGAATAACGGTATATTTGGTATCAGCCATTTTTGACTCCTCCTTGTATGAAATTTAATTATGCTGACCGGGTGCAGCGACCCCATACTTGGCGAACAGACCACCGTAGGGTTCAGGCTCAGTGTCATGCTTCTCCACCGGCAGCTTTGGCGTTTTGGGCTCATGGGAGAATTTCGCCGCAGTGCCATTTCTGCCACGGATTGCGAAGCACTTCTCCTCCAGCGTCTCCAGGTCAAACTCCAGGCAGTGTTCACGCAGGCTCTCAAATGCCTCAACGCCAGCCAGGTCTCCAAACTGGGCAAACACTTCCTTGCGCTTCTCCTGCTCCTCAGCAGTTTCGGCGTCAGCTTTGAACTTGCGCAGAGCGGCCAGCTCCTCACTGTTTGCCATGGCCTCCTCGGTCGCTTTCTGGAACTTCTGCTCCCACTCGGTGTTGACCTCGCTGAACCGCTTGGTCACAAGCTCGAAGAGCTTACTCGTGGGAGCCGCCTGCTCACCCTCATCGAAGTCCACAATGGAATACTTCTTGCGCTTTCCGCACTTGAAGTCGATAACGACATGGTCACCGTCCATAGAGTACGGGAACCCATACAGGTTCCACCCGTTCTCATAGTCCTCTGCGTAGACCTCGGAGGCGTCCCGGTCGTAATCAACGAACCAGTAACGAGGCATGGAGCCCCAATCGGTTGTAATGGTCTCCGCATACAGAGCGGTAAAGAGCTCCTGCATGAACTGGCCTTCCAGCTCAAAATTCTCCTGGCTGCCTTCTGCGCCCGCAGGCTCGGTATTGCCGTTGGATTTCATTGTCTCAAACTTGGCCCGGAGCTCTTCCAGAGAAAAGTCCTCAATGCTGAAGTCGAGCATATCGGCGGTCAGGCCAAACTCGGCCATCAGCTTATTCTTCTCGTCCAATACCCCTTCTCCTCCTTCCGAATAGTTTTGTGTTTTTATAACAACCTCTTGCGAGGGTTGTTCCTTTACGAATGTTTCCTTGAATTCCTGCATCATATCAGCAAGCTGCTGTTTGAAGTCTCCGCAGGAGAAAACCTCCAGAGATGCGGATTCATAGCAGGGCTCAGCCGTACCTAACAGGCAGAATGCCGTGAACTCAAAGCGTTCGATGACATAGACGCCGTCAACCATCTTGCCTTCTTTGACCGAGATTTCCATCGACTCGTCTGTGATACCGTCTTCCTTAATCTTTTTATAGGCTTCCTGCCTTTTCCAGAGTAGAACATCGGCACACAGATACTCATGCACACCGGAATCGTCCTCGATTTCCTCCCACCAGTATCTGGCGCTTTCGGGAACAATGCCGACAGGCTGCGTGATGTTCACAATACGCATACTGCCGTCATCGCTGACGACAAGCTCCATATCGTGCGAACCGATAATATCCTCCTCTCTGTCGTAGCGGCAGACGATAGGACAGTTGTAAATACTCGGCATACAACGCTCAAAAGTCTCCTTGCTGATGAAGCTGTTGTTGCGGTTCTTGCCAACATAGGCAACCCGGAGCACACCAGAGTCAAAAGAAGTGTTGCGCTCTGTGAGGTCGCTGATGCCGGATGAGAAAACGATTCTCATATTCCGCTCACTCATAACAGTTCACCACCTTTTGGCATAGTAAATCCCGCATAGCATCGCCATGCGGGTTAGAAAGTCAACGTGTTGGACAGCGCATATGGAACACCATCACACGCAAAATCTTGTTCGCCTTTGTTTACAAAGACATAGATATGCTTGGCCTCATCGCTTTTCAGCAATTCGTACTGGCGAGCCAACAAGGCATCCCGCCCTTCGTCACTGAAAACATAGATGAATCCTGTCACCAGTCATCACCATCCTCTCGTGACTGTTCGCCGCTGTCGGTCAAATCCCCGACATCTTTTACCGGAGCGCCGCCTTCGTCTGTCGCACCCTTGCCGCCAGAAGACGATGTTGAGGTCTGGGTCGAACTCTGCAGCGGTCTAAACCGGTCAATCAGTCCAAGCACATCGTTCTCCAGGAAATTCATGCAATCCATCTCACTCTGAGACAGCCCTTGACTGGCCGCATACATAGAGACGAATGGCAGGCCGTACTGACACGCTTTCAGATATTGGTCTCCCAGTTCCTTACGGTTGTAGGGACTGCAATCCAAAAATGTTACCTTGAAGTTTTTCCCATAGCTCTGTGCCTGGACATATCGGTTCACTGCATCCTCAATGCTCTTCACGATTCCATATGTAATCGTCTGGTCTGCCTTGATAGAAAGCAACAGCGCATTTGCGGATGCCTTATCGTTGTTAAACAGCAAAGAGGAAACACCAGCGGCGGTAAACAGGTTTTGCTCCGCCTCAGAAATGGTATCTGTGTCGCCGGTGTTTGACTTCTCAAAGCTGATTTTGTTGATGGGCATAGGGGAGAGGATAGACCCCACCTCCTCCGGCAGAACAGCGTCAAGGTTCCGCCAGAACTCTTTGGCTTTGTTATAGTCCAGAGTCCAGTTGCCCTCATCGTCCGTGCCGAGCGTCATGACCAGCATGGCATAGTTCTCCAGCGTGGTCTTCGTCAGCTTGAGCTGCTTGTAGTCTTCAAGGTCGTATACCTCGCGCAGAATCCCCGCAAACGGCGGGAGGGCGTAATCGAGGATATCATTGTTGCACTTGATAGCGAATGAAGTCGGACAGTCCAGCTCCTGCCACCGCAAGTTTCTGCGGTCTTTCTGATACGCCGAATACTTTGTGTTAAACTCGGCAGGATAGAACTCCAGCAAAGCTGAGCGTGCGTCAAAGTAGGAGAAGTCGAATGTGACGTTCGGAACATTTCCCTCAATCGTAGAAATGGTGCAGTAATCAGACGGCAACTGCTGGATAGTGATGTTGTCGTTTGTCACCCACATTGTTCCGTAGAACACATCCTCACGCAGGCATACCGTCAAAATCTTCGGGAACTGTGTCCGCACATTCATGGCAGACATTGCGTTCAATACCTTTCGGTAGTTCCGATTGATAGACTTGATATTTGCGCTGGCAGGGTCAATGCGATATGGCGATACGACAAACGACAAATCGGAAAGACCGGCGAAATACTGGATGAGCCTTCGGAAATGGGAACTTGCGCCATAGATGTATGTAACCGCTCGACGGAGCTGTTTCTCATACTGGTAAGGATTGGAAAGGTATGTAGTGATTTCATCCTTGGAGTACAGCGAAAACGTCGGTGCGTTTGTGTTGTTGTTTACGTCCCGCGTAATCAGCCGGTTAAGCAGCGCAAAACGCTCAGAAATACCAATCATACCGTCAATCTTATTTCCTTCACTCGTTGTAATCACCGCCTTTCTTATTTGACTTTGGGTGGCCTGTACAGGAACATATTGGACTCAAAGTTGTTGCTTCTCTGCTTGCCCAATTTGCTTTCCAGTTGGAGCGCCACATAGTAGTTATAGCTTAGACTGGAGTAGCGGTCTTTCCGCATACCAGACCGTTCGTACACACGTACACGACCGCCGGACTCCTCATGCTGCAGCTTGACCAGCTCATTGATGAGCAGCGTTGTATGAACATACGGCATTTGCAGCTTTACCTTTTCGGATGGAGATAGGGACTTATACCCCTTGATTTCCGACATAACAACGTCGGCGTCATATTCCGTCATCAGTAATCTGATTTTGCCGCTTCTGAATCCTTCGCGCAGAAGAACCGCACAGTCAGAGTTCAGCTTCGGAGAAGCCTTGATAGACCAAATGACCTTATCCGCCCCGGTCGTTGTGCATCGTGCCGCCATCTCCTGGTCGTTACAACAGGACAAAGCCGGATACACTTCCCCAGTATCAGGGTCAACGATGTCGCGCACAAGCGCATCATAAACGCCAAGACCGAGGCCGGTACAGTCCAGCACAATGTAGTCGCACAGATACTCATCGTACAGCCGTCGGATAACCAGAGCTTGGTCTTCTGTGTGCAGACCTTCATAGGAATCGCTGTACACAATGTTGTTTGTATAGCGTCCTCCTTTGGACGGAAGCATCTGGTTGATAAAGATAGCCGTAGCGTCGTTGTTGTGCTTACTGCTCGACATCAGCGCAACGTCAGCGGACAAAATGCGTTTTTCTCCGTTTTGCTTCTGGAGAATCTTCACCTTCTGGTTATTCCCAAGCAGACCGGACAGCTTGTCCGGCAGCATCGCATACTTGATTCGGCGGTTCTTTGAAATGGAGTCAAAATCAAAAAAGGCTCCGTCCTCGTCGCCGAACCACATGGCCTCCATCTCCATTGACCACTTGATTTCATTGAAATCGGACTCCAGCATATCGCTCTCCACGTCCTCAGAGAACAACAGTCCTTCTTGCACAGAGAGCTGGTATGGGAACCCGCAAACGAAATCTGTCTTAGAGTCGTCCAACATGAGCTTAAACGTGTCGAGCATCTTGTTGAACGACCAGTGGTCTTTGAAGTATGCAGAGGACAGGAAGCACGACTTGTTTGGCTCCTTCGCATATTCCACCTTCCGCTCTGCGTCGGTCAAATCCTTGTAGGGAGGCATCCGGCGGCTGGTCAGGAACTTCTTCAAAACCGTGTCAATGGTGTCTTTCTTCACCATGCGGAACTCGTCCACAATCAGGATGTTCGCACGGTTGCTTCGGGCGTTATCAGAAGCTGTAACCACCTTGATATAACTCGAATTTTTGAACATGACCTTCGCATCCTGCCCGGAGAATTTTGTTTTGGCCATGTCAATTTCGTTGCATAAGTTCGGGGATACGGGCATCAGTTCCGTCTGTATCTTCTCCAGGACGTTAATACTCTGCCCTCTGGTGCCAGAGGTGATAACGACCTTCGTGCCTGGGTACAGAATACATCGGGCCACAGCGAAGATTGCGATAAGGAAAGATTTACCCATACCACGAGCGGCAATCCACAGGAACACACGGCTTCTGTTCATCATCACAAGCAGCATGGTCTGGAACCACTTTAAGAAGTCGAGCTGCAAATACTCCTCTACAAAGAGGTCAAAATTCTCTCTGTAGTAGCTGCCCCAGATTGCCATACCCTCGATAACTCGTTCACGCCGGGACTTTTCTTCAGACGCCATTACTCTTCACCATCTGCGCCGCTGCTGCCATTAAAGATGTCGCTCAGCATGGAGTCATCATCCTCTTCGTCATACTCTGGACGCTTCACTCGCAGCTCTTCCATAGCGTCCTCATACGCCTTGCAGTAGCTATTCTTCAAGCCGACCATCTTACAAGCGTGGCCAAGATACCATGTGGTGATATTCTTGATTACGCCCCGGATGTCCCGGTTCTCTTTTGGCGTCTCAGGGAGGGGCCTACTGTATTCCCACTTCTGAATTCCGACGCCCAGCGGCATCTTATCCAGCTCAACATCGGCGTTCTCCTTTCGCTGAGCTGGTTTCAGATTCATACTGCCAAGGAGGTTATTCAATGTGTTGACTGCTTTATCGGTCGGGTCGCCTGCTGCGGCTGCACGACTGATAATTGCTTCTTGCATACAAATCTGCTGATACAAAGCACGCTCTGCCGGTTGGAGGTTCTTTGCCTTCTCCTCACCGCCAGTCCAGTTGTCGTACCGACGTTCCAACTCCATATAGAAGTCATGCTGGAACCCGGCTCCCCAGAAGTCGATGATGGCCTGGTCGGTTGGGGTATCATCTTCCGTAGGAAGCTCTTCGTTCTGAACGACAGGCAGAGCATATCCCGCCCCGCCGCCCGCAGCAACTTCCTCTTTGATGGTGTCATCGAACGTCTTGTCGATATATCGAACGATATTTGTTTTGCCAATATAGTTACGGACTCTGGAGTTCGTACCCGCCGAGCGCTCAACTATCGTGTAGATACTCTCGCTCCAATACAAGTCCATCTTCATACACATACGGCGCATCGCCTCTTTGGCATCGCCAAGTTCCTGGACATACTGGTCATACATCTCATCCACGCATTCAACGCAAAATGGAAGATAGCCTGAGCCGCGATACATTGGACTATGGCTCACAGGAAAGAATCCCTTTTTGCGGCTGTACGCCGTACCGCAGCGGCAGCAATAGTGTTTTTGTGTACTGATAGTGGGGTCTGACGCTTTTCCCTGACTACGCCTTCTCGGTGCTTCTGCCATTTACGCCAACCCCCTTTTCACATTGTCCTCCCACTTCTTCACAGCGATGCGCATACGATTGCTGGGGTAGAAGCGGGGAATGTAGTGTTCAGGGATAATGACCTTCTCGCCAGTCACAGGGTTCGGGCAGCTTCTCTCCTTCCTCACCAGAAGGTCGAAACACCCAAGATTGCGGACAAGGACAGAGTTGCCTTGCTCAAGATTGTTAATAATGAGCGAGGTAAAATCATCCACGATATTAGCCGCCTTCTTTTTGGTATAGCCGTACTCGTCGGCAAGCTGTTGAATCAAATCAGCCCTTTTAACCTTCATCCTTTACACCTTCCTTTACTTAGAGGTCTGCCAAAGACTTCTGCGCATCCGACCTGATTTCTCCGTTCTCATCGAAGTATTGAGAAATCTGCTCCTCTGCACTCATGTCCTTATAGACCCGTACCATGTCCGCCGACTCCCATCCAACAATTTCCTGGATAACATTATCTGGCAGACCGAGCTTGGCAAGGTGCGTGGTAAAGTAGTGCCTAAGACTATGCCAGTAAAAATCTTCGCCCGTCATACGGCTGAACGTGTTCGCCCAGCTATTCAGCGTGGTGTCGCCCATCTGCTCACTGGGACTGCCAGCGGCAGGGAACAGCCACTCGCTCTCAACACCGAGCTCCTTACGCTGATTCATCCAGGCATCAAAGAACGGCTGGAACTTCTTTGCCAATGTGTAGCAGTGAATGAACTTGCCGAGGCCAAACCCCTTGGTCTGGATAGGCTCGCTCGTCTTATAAAGCGCACCGCCGCAGACGAGATTCTCCTCCTTGAAGTCGTCCACACGGAATCGGCACAGCTCCGCCTTACGCCTACCGCTACACATTGCAAGCGCAACAGCGCAAGCCTTCTTATGCTGGCCGCTTTCAGTCAGTCTGCCAAGCAACTCGTCCAGAGCTTCATCGCTCCACACGGTCTTCTTCCTGACCTGCTGCATAGCTGGATTTTCTACTTTGCGAACGACGGAACGAAAGTCTTTGAACTCGTCCTCGTCATCCAGCATATTTGCCACAAAGTTGCTCATGGATGAGATAGCAGATTTCAAGCGTCTCACCCGAGCCGGAGAGTTTCCGTTCTCATTGATAAGCCAGCTCTGATAGGACGCATAATCCCGCTTTGTAATCTTGGGGAAGAACTTGTTGTTATTGTGGGTCAAGTTCCACACCCAAAAGATGTCGATATCGTTATCATACCCGGCAATCGTTTTTGGACTGCGCTGAACAGACCTCAGATAATCCAGAAAGTCCTGTTTCAGGCGCATATTGTCCGGGTTGACCTGACGCAAAAGCTCAGGGCTTGTGATATCATTCTGTTTCGTCTTTCTTGGCATCAAAGCCACCTCGCTTTCTTTAAGATTGTGGTGCCTCGGGACGGAGTCGAACCGCCGCAAGCGTAGGGCTTCAACCTACCGCTCTACCAACTGAGCTACCGAAGCATGAAAATTTACGCCTTTCTCATTTCTCCGAAGAGATTGAGCTTTCACGGGCAGTCCGAAGACTTCCGAGGGCACTTGGTTGCGGGGGCCGGATTTGAACCGGCGACCCACGGCTTATGAGGCCGCTGAGCTACCGCTGCTCTACCCCGCAGTATTGGTGGGAGAAGTGTGAGTCGAACACACTCAGCTCGAAAGCAACGGTTTTACAGACCGCCCCGACTCTCCGACTTCGGCGCTCTCCCATGTGGTACTCCCAGCCGGACTCGAACCGGCATCTTCGCCTTGAGAGGGCGACCACCTATTCCAATTAGTAAGATGGGAGCATATGGCTCCTCCGGCAGGGCTTGAACCTGCGCACTCTCGATTAACGGTCGAGCGCTCTGCCAACTGAGCTACAGAGGAATATAGAAAGGGCCACCCCGCAAAGGGCAGCCCTTGAAGGGTTGCTTAGTTCAGGCTTACATTGTAGGAACACCGCACACCGGTCTCATCACACACACAGACCATCTGCTCCGGCCTCCCATAGATACGCTTCTGAACGCAGTAGTCATCCATACCCAGAAAGCTGCCCGCCATAATAGTTCTGATTCCCTGCACATCGTCAATCTTACAGTGATGAAGATGACCAGAAAGAACAGCGTACAGTGGTTTACGGGCCATCGTTTGCAACGCCTGGATTTTGCTGGGCGAACCGTCAAAGTCTCCATGCACACCGCAATACGTTTTCCCGCGCACGTCGATAAGGTACATCGTCTCGTCAACCTTCTCGCCGCCGCCGATGATGACATTCTCAAAGCTCTGGAGCCGAGCTGCCAAATACCACTCGATAAGGTCGTCCAAGCGCTCACTCACCAAGGCGTTGTCCTTGTTAGGGTCAAGGCGGCTGTGGTTACCCGCGACACTTACGAAGGTAACAGTAACAAAATGCTTGCTCAACTCTGCGATGAACTCCGCAATCAGCTCGGACACACCCTTGATTTGCTCAATGACGTTCTCCTTGTTGGTCACAGTGATGGACTTATGGATATTGCCGGAAATCTCATCTCCGTTTGCCCAGATGATGCAATTCTGGCTGGAATGAGTGCGAGCAATCTGGATGATACGGTCAAGATACCGGCACATCATTTCCCGGCAGATGTCGGAATTATATGTATTCCAATAATTCTCCACGGTAGCCCCGTAATGGATGTCGTTCAGACTGACCAATAGGTCATTGTCAGACTGTGTTACAACACCATATGGGTCGAACTCATAGTCCAACCGGGGCAGGTCGCCCTCCTGAATGGATTTGACCAGAATCTCATTCAGCTCTTCCTGGCGGGAGCGTTCACGAACCAACTTGTTGAAAGCGTTGCGCTGGTCATAGAACTTCTGGCGTTCCGCCTGCAGCTCAATCTTCTTGCGGTCGAGCTCAGACATCCTGTCGGTTGAGCGGATAGCGTCTTCGCCCTCACGCTCGATGGCGTCAATAACGGCCTTCATGCCGTACATTCTCTTGCGGACTTCGGTTGCGCTGAAACAGCTCCCATCACCAAACAGACGCTCGCTCAGTTCCTCGTAATCATCGTCGATGGTGTGGTCTACCATTTTACCAAGCACGATGTCACGCATCTCTTTGTAGCTTACTGTACTGGTAATAGGTCACACTCCCTTTCTAAGCTCCCGCAAGAGCTTCATCACTTTCTTGCTCTCCTCGCAGTAGTAGTGCCCACGACCAGAGCGCTGCTTCATGGTGCCCACGATATGCACCCCAGGGTACTTCTCGATGATGGCATCTCTCTCGTGCCTGTTAATTTCAACCATGGTTTTTCCTTCCTTTTCTACATATGATTTGGTTATGCGAATTTCTTGGGGAAAAGTTTTATATATTTTGTATCATAATAACAACCCATCAAACACCCCTAAAACCGTTGTTGCACAACGGTCTTTAGGGGGTCATTTTTTCCAACAATTCAGATTTGAGCCGAGCACCTAAGCGCATTTCTTCGGCGCATAACGGCGTTGACGTTCTGCCTTGTCTTCACTTCGATGGCGCAACTTGGGCAATACTTCTGCCTGCGGCCTCTGGATGGCTCCTGAATCTTGACCGTAAGCCCACAATTTTCGCACTCAAAATAGGGTGCGCCATAGTGTTTAAGATACTGATACCCCAGGTTGCGGAAATCATGGATATGTAAAGCGACTTCGCCCTCCTCCATAAAGACAACCTTGACGTTCAGGTTGTCAATCTTCTTGGAGAAGCGTACCATGTCGGCATTTTTCAGCTCAGCAAACAGGGCGCTCTGCCGCTTGATAGAGGTACTGATATTGGCCATCTGCATAATCTCCCGGTCTGAGGTGTTCGCCCAATGGTCATTCCGCTCGGAAACCGCATCCCAATACTTCGCTACGCACAGGAGCGTAAAAGCGAGCCTGCGGAGCTGCTTGCCGTCCAGCTTTTCGATGGCCTCCATCTCTTTACCCGTAACATCAATACCATCCACTCGAATGATAGGGTACTTATCCACATTTTTGGCTATCTTGTCCAGCATATCTGACCAGCTTGGCAGAGAGGCCGATGGGTCGCACTGGATGAGAAATGTATCCAGCATCCTCCGCGCCTCCCGTTTGGAGTAGCCGGTGGCCAAGTAATACTTAGCCACACGGTTCAACGTCTCCACCGGTCTCTTGCCAAGGTCATGGTTGTTAATCATGCGCTCTGCCCACTCATACTCATTCAGGACAATGCTCATCAAACTCCTCCAATCTCACTTTTTGCAGGGAAAACCGCTCCCCGCCATATTCAATCTCTCCGTTGGGGTTAATCGTCGGGTAGGAAATTTCGCCGTCATTTCTGCGCAGCAAGTTCTTGATAATCTCATCGCCGCACATCTCCCACGCAAATCGCTTTGTAGAGCTCTTTGTGTAACAGATATCCAGAACAATGTCGCACAACGCCTCCCGGCTTGGGCAGACCTTGGCGCACTCCTGCTCGAACTCCGAGCGCATCTCAGACATCCGGGAGAAGGTGTCGTACTCGTCTACCCGCTCATAGTTTGCGAACACCACATAGCTGCGCAGCCGCTTGTTATAGTCCTCATACAACTTCAAGATGGCGTTGTACTGAGAACGTGTATACTCTGCGCCGCTCTTCATTATTGTGTAATCGAACTCGGTAGCGGAGTTGTGCCTGCCCAGGTATCCGTCAAACTCCCGCTCGAACCGGCGGCAGATTTTGTTCATCACGCAGTCGTTCATGCCTACCGGCATCCGCTTCCGATAGTATCGCAGGAAGTCGCTCTGCCGTTCTGTCCGACGTTCTTCGGGGATTGACAAGAGTTCATCCACAGTCATCTGAAACTCACGCAGGGCGTTTTTGTTGGTGTTCTTTATGTAAGTGTTATACTGCTTCATCAGAGCCGGGTAGATGATGCGCATGAAGTACGGCTTCTTGTCGGCAACGATTTCCTGATAGAACCTGCGGCGGTCAGGGTCTTCGATTTGATTGACGCTGTGCCTGTCATGCCATTCACGAGGCATAGGTTTGGCGATGATGCCCTTGGCCTTGTCGATAGCGTTCTGCTGAAAAAGCTGACCGCACTTAATACGGTAGTCCAGCTCTTTATATTGAGGACTATCCTTGGGAAAACGTGCCTGCACATCGAACATAGAGGTAATCCAGTTGGTAGTCTTTCCGATATCATCGCCGAAGCTGTCGATGTTAGCCTGGATGAAGTCGGATTCAGTGACAATGCGTTTCTGCGCCTTGCGCTGAACGCACATCAGGGCGGGGAGAACCTGCAAATGCCCGACCAACACCTCATTATCTGTCAGCATGACAAGGTCTCCGTCCTTGTCCATTCCGTTAAGGGCGTGGGCCGCCGTATCCCAGGAGTTAAACAGAGTGCAGGTGGTCATGTACTGATACCAGTACCGGGCGGCCTCGCTTCGATTTGGATAGACCAACCGGATGTTGTTGTGGCAGGTCATAGGGGCACGGAAGCAGGCCAGCTTCTCAGCGCCCAGGTCGGCCCAATACTTGTTATAGATTTCGCCTTCTCCCAGGATGCCGGTCACATCCAACCCGAAAATATGCTGGCACAGAGAGTACGGGTCGCCGCAGACAATAGAGTAGTTGCCATGAACCTTCAACACGCCCACCTTCGCCTCGTTGATGCGGTTCTTAATCATCTGGTAGACGTTGCTCTGGATATACGGGTCGTCGAGCATCGACGGCTCAATCATCACTGCCTTTGCATAGTCATTGTCTGCCCGGCCTACGTTATCAGCGGTCAACCCGGCGCCTTTCAGGAAGAGAATGGTCTTCGCCACATCGGCATAGAGCACGTCCCGAATCTCATCCATCGTCGGCCTGATAAGTTCCTCGATGTCGTTGTCGTCCAGGTCATAGCTTTGGATGAACTGATAGTTCAGATTGCGCTCATGCTCCAGTTCCTTGGGGCAGGTCTTGGCAACACCGAAGGTATAGCCGTTCTCCATGCAGTTAGAGACATAAGCCTCACAGCTTGGGTAGCTGTCCCACAGCTTCAGCATAGAAGTGGTCAACACGAGTTCGACATTCCGAACATCCACCTCATTACCCCAAGCGTCCTTCACTGTATAGGTTCCGGCCACCTGCTCGGCAAAATCTTGGAAGTCGAACGTGAAAACCATACCCTTCTCCCAAGAAAAGCGGGTGTTCACTCCAGAAACCATGTAGTCCAGCCCAAGCTCTTCGCTCCACCGCTGCGCCAAGGACGGCATCATTAAACCGTATCCGTCTGATTCGTTCAGTTGAACAGGCACCTGATACCGTTCCTCCATAACCGGCTCGTCTGTCCCCTCGTCGTTCAGATAGACCACATCGGACAGAAACTCCGTCTCGCAGTCACTGACCACCAGAATGCCTTTGGGTATAGACACGGGAACGGATGCGCTGCACGTCAGGGCCTTATACGCTTCCAGCTTGGCCGGAACCATAGCTTGGGTCAGGTCTCGCCCGTTGTCGATGCGGCGGCGGATTTCCTCTGCGTGGCGCTCGCTGATGAACACGATGGTTTCGTTCTTAACGCCGCCATTGGTGCCCAGCAGACGGACATACTGCATCCCGTTGATACTGAATCCACGGCAGGCCCGGTGGTAGTCCTTTTCCTTGTCGATAATGACGCAGAGATAGTCAGGCTTAAACTGGATGTTGTCCAGTTTAGAGTAGAGCTGCTTGATTTGGCGGCGGTTCTGAACGCTGTTGTCCTCTTTCCGCAGCCGCCGGATTTCAGCTTTGATGACTTTGGCATTGGCCTCGGCATCCGTGATGCCGTTCAGCTCGTCCAGCCACCGAAGCACCTGGCTGTCGGCCAGGGAGATGACCTCGTCATTTCTCCGGGCCTCGGCGATAGGAAGCGTCAGTTTCCACTTCGCTTTGCGAAGCCTGCTGCTATGCAGCTTGTAGATATACTTCTGACAAACTAACTGCTTAGACAGGGTGGTTCACCTCTCTTGTATTTATTATAATTATGCTGATACGCAGAAAAGAAAAGCGCCTTATTCGTAGGCTTTCTCCTGATACTCATTCCACTCTTTGTAGAACTCTCTGCGGCGGCGCTCAATGTACCGCTCCATTGCCTCATCGTTCTCCACCGGGTCAATATCTTCCTCCTGGCCTGGGGCATAGTCCACAGACCAGAAATCAGGCTTATATGTATCACGCAAGGGATTGTCCTCCTTTATTCGTTTTGTTAATCCAGTTGATGAGCAGCTCTCTCATGCGCTTGCTCGGTATGTAAAGGTTGATGGGCTTATCGTCACGGATGGCGCTTCTCCATATCCATTGGAGCATCTCAGACAACGCATAGGCTTGTGCGTCGATGGAGACATCCTTGGATGCGAAGAACTTTGTTATATTGGGGTCAGCGAACCGATTGACCATGTAGGCGATATCGGTACACCCCCGGTACTCATTGGTGGCTCGGGCGCTGGATTGAAGGAAGTTGTTGCGGAACCTCCCGGTGCGGGAGTCCACCAGCTTATTCACGTCCCCCTTGAAGCAAGTCCAGAGCCGGGACTCGTTGTTTCCTCCGGGGATTCTGCGGAAGAACTGCCGCAGATTATTCCGTAAAGCCTGGATATCTTTGCTCCCATACCCCCGCTTCTCATACCAGGACTTGGACAGCGCATACGCTCCATTACCGACAGCATTCATCTTCTGGTCGTCCACGATGTTGATGAGCTTGGTATAGTCCAGAGGCGGCGGTTCATCCGGCTCATCGGAGAAGTAGAACCCGTTTGAATCGTGCTTTACGCCGACCACCTTATAGGGGAAGCCGAAGAATTCAAGATACGCCTTCTGGTATTGACCGTCAAACAGATAGGTCAGCATGAACACTTCATCAAAGGCTCGGAGCAGGTCGGGATTCAGGATGTTCAGCAAGGCGCTGTCCCGCTGGAGCAGAGACCCTGTGTTGGCCATATCCTTATAGTCGGAGAAGCGCCCATCATATTCGGGGTCTTTCCAATGTACCATTCCATTGTCGTCTACCTCGGCGAGCTGGGTCACGATAAGCTCGAAGTCCTTCTGTGTCACATTGAGCCGTTCGACCACCTGGATGCTCTCATCAATAATAAGGGAGTACCCCTTTTGCTGAATGAGCTGGACAGCCTCCTTGTCCATCAGGTAAAAGAGGGAGTGGGTGGCGGCGACATTGCGCCCCATCCGCAGGCGTAGCTTGAGGTCGGCAGACTTGCTCATGTGGTCGCTGTCCGGCTGGTCGAAGTCACAGCTATCGCAGATACGACTGACCTCATTAAGGTACGGAGTGATGTAGAGGAACCGCTTTGTACTCTTGTGACGGTTCATGTACCGGATGGCGGCAGAAGACTTACCACGCCCCATTCGCGCATCAACTACTGTAATCTCGTTCATTCGTGTGAAATCACACCCTTTCCATATGAAAATAAAGGTATTTGGCTCAAAAAATTCAGGACACAAAAAAGTCGGTCGGGCTCGGTACGCTGTCGTTTGCGCAAGCGTTTATAGGGCTTAGCCTTCGTGTTCGGAGTCTCTCCTGCGACTCGCCAGCCTGTCTATCTATTATTTATAAGGCAAGGTCCTTCAAACCCTTGCACTGCAACAGTTTTGCGAATGCCCAGGACACACGATGTGTCCCAGACTGGTTTTGAGTGTTCAATTTTCAAGGTGCAAATAGGGGCTCAAGCCAGGGATGCTTCTACCTCACTGATGTCGCAGTCAACCAGATAGTTGTGCTGGACGCTACCAAGGTTAAGCATCCGGTAGGCTTCGTCAATCTCTTCGCTGGTGATGCCGATGTAGTCCAGTGTCTGAGCTGCGGTGGAGTGGCCGAACATCTTCTGGAGAAGCAGGAGCTTCCGGGGGTCGTTGCCACTCATGACCATCTGGTGATAGGCGAACGTCTTACGCAGCGAGTGGGTAGCCATCCGATTACCAAGACCGAGGTCTTTCGCCACACCCTTCAGCATGGCATCGACGGCCTGCTTGCTGATGGGCTTGTTCTCGTTACATCCATTATTAGAGGCACTGCGGAACATATAGTCGCTCAGGTGGACACCAGGGGTATTCTCCAGATAGAGGGTAACTGCTTCCACCACGGCGGTGTTGATGGAGATGTAACGGTTGCGCTGATGCTTCCGAGTGTTCTTGGTTTTCTTCTCCAGAATGGGGAAGCGGTCACGGAAGGTACAGTCGTCATTGATGAGGTGGGAGAACCGGAGGGTACGCAGGTCGCTCACTCGCAGGCCGAAGTTGATTCCAATGATGAACAGCATATTGTCTCTGAACCGCTTCTTCTCAATGAGGAACTGGGAGATACGGATGATGTCGTCCATATTCTTGATGGGCTCAGCGGAGTGCTCCTTGGCGAGCTCACAGTGGACCTCCTCAGTGGCGGGGGCGATGAGGCCAGCCTTGAGCTTACGGCAGCTCTGCTGGACGGTGGAGATGTTGATGAGGTCAGAGGTCTCACGCACGGGAGGAAACTGAATGATAGTGCAGGCCATATGGAGCTCCTTTCGTCAAGTAGAAATGTATGAATTATAATTAGCTTCGCTTTGCTATATTATAGCATAAAAATCTTCTCTGCGTCAACTCAATGCGAAGAAAAACAAAAGAAATCATACAGAAAAATGAGGGCAAGGAAATCACCTCGGGGTTAAGCCCTTTTCTCGTTTGGAACCCATACCTTCGCTACACAAGCATCCACGCAAAGGGCTTAACCATCAATACTTTTCTGGATTCAAAAGTTGCATAAACAGCAAATAGACTGTTTGAGTTGTGGGGGAAGTTGAAAAATAAGTGGTGTCAGTTAGGTGAACCGACTACACCTGTTTGCTGGGACTGGGGGCCGTCAAAATACCATAACCGGGGCCGTCTACTTGCCATAGCGGGAAAAGGGCAAGTAGACCACGGGGGACAGACGGGGGACAGACAGCCGGGGACAGTCCACGGGGACAGGGGGACAGGGTACACCCCTTGCGGCTATGGACGTATGAAAAAAATTTGTGTTGACAAGCTGGAAAATTTATGGTACAGTATTCCACGCCGGACAGGTCAAGCCGTCCACCCCTACACCCAACACCAACACCACAACACCACGGGACAGGACAGGCAGACCAAAAACACCAACGGCAGAAAAGGAGAAAACACCATGAACGAAAAGAAGAACGCCAACACCACCCCGGCCCCCGTCAAGGACTTTGAACAGGTCAAGCGGGACTTTGAAACAGCCCTTGACAGCGGCAAAGACTACGGCCCCGCTCTGCTGGACTTGTCCACCGTGTTCGCCTATTCCGTTGTGAATAAGTGCATTGACCCCCAACGCAAAGCCGCCGCAGACCGTGACAGCGTAAGCGACAACGGACAGAACCCCGCTATGATTGCATTGAAGCGGGGGATTGCCTTTGACCGCCGCACATTGGACAACACCGCCGCCGCCGCCAACGCCGCCACACGTTGCACGCTGAACAAGGACGGGGACCCCGTGACGGAAACGGTAGACAGGGACGCCGCCGCCGCTCTTGCGGCCCTTGTGGGGGAAACGTTGTCCGATGGTATCGACCTTGTACAGACCGCCGCCGTTGCTCTGCTGGAACAGGCCGCAGACCATGCGGACGGCCCCGGCTGGCTAGATAAGCCCTACACCGTGCGCCGCTTGTCCCGCAAGGTCTACATCAAGGAAACGGACAGCGCCGCATATAGGGATGACACCACCACCCCGGCGCAAGAAGTGTATAGGGCCGTGCGCCGTGCCGTGCAAGAGTCCCGCGCCGTCCAGACAGACCCCCGCAACGGCTACACCTACATTGAAGATTTGACCGCCGACGGGCTGGACGTTATCTATTATCGGCTCCAGAAATACGCCGATTTGGGCGGATATGCCCACAACGGACAGGACGGGGACAGGCTCCCCGGCTCCCCCGTTGGATTTGGACAGGGCGGGGGACACTACACCGCAGACCGGCAGACCGTGACGGACTATAACGCCATTATGGCAAAGCTGAACTTGACGGACAGACAAGCGGAAGTCTTGCGCTTGCGTATGCAGGGCAAGGGATACAAGGCCATTGCAACATATTTGGGAGTGACCCAACGGGCGATTGCAAAGACCGTGGAGCAGGTGCAGAAAAAGGCCGTTGCAATCGGCTTGACCCCGGCAAACTGAACAGACAGACCGCACAAGGGCGGGGCCACAACGGCCCCGCCCTTTTCTGCTGGACAGGACAGGCGGGGCAAGTCCAGCGGGGCAAGGGCCGCAGACAGGGTACACCCCTTGCGGTTAGGGGTGACAGGACGGCCCCGCCGCCCCGGTCAGTCCCCGCCGCAGACAGGGTACACCCCTTGCGGTTAGGGGTGACAGGACGGCCCCGCCGCCCCGGTCAGTCCCCGCCGCAGACAGGCGAGGGAAAAAGAATCCTATGGTGGGCCATACCATAGGCGGGTATTCAGTCCGACGTGATGGGACTGAGGGGACTTACGACCGCCGGTTGTAAGCGAGCTATTCCGAATAGAATAGCAAACCCGTTAATTCGGGGCACCATATGGGCAGCATATGGCGGGATATCCGACGTGATGGGGTCATTCCAGGCGCTGGGAGGGTTTGTCAGCGTCACTATAATGGCTAATTGGGTATTTGCCCGAGCGACCTTCACGCTATATCAAAGGTTAGCTGATAAAATCAGCCGTCGCTGGTGCCGTGGAATTAAGCCACGGGTTCGAGATTGTGAAAATCCCCAGAGGTTTGCGCCTATGAACCTAAGTGCGGCTTGCATAACTGATGGCTATGCGAGAACGGCTGAGGACGGTTAGTAGTATCGTCCGAGTTCCCCACCCAAGGGTGAACGGCTCCGAGGAGCCGGGAATGAGGGCGTATAGATATGAAAGCCGAATTTGGTTTAGTATCGTGAACAAAAACGACTTCAAACCGGGTCTATGGCGGTAGAAATGCCGCTGAACGGTGATGAATACCACGACAGGCGGGCCGGGTATCTTACCCAGCGGCTTGAGCGTGGAGCTCCCGCATAGTATTCGGTTTATCACTGATAGAGCCGCCGAGGTCAACCCATCAAGGGGAAAGCACTTCGGCGGTTCACTTGAGTGATGAACCCTGAACCGGTATCGCTCAAAAATCTCACATAAAGGAGCGTTTTTGAAATGACAAGAGAAGAAGGCATGGCCAAACTGGCAGAGCTGAAATCCAGCGTGGAGGAGCAGGTCAAGGTGTTCAATGACGCCGTTCAGAATGGCCGGTTTGAGGAGTCCACCAAGGCCGACAAGGCTATGGCGGACACCATCAACGAGTACACCGCCACCGTCCGGGATATGTGCTTTGAGGAGTGCAAGGCCACGGATGACCCCATGCTGGCCGCCGTCAAGACCCTGTCCTATGTCACCATTGGCGTGAAGGACGAGCAGAAGGGCGATGACAAGGTTCCCGTCCGGGTTATCGTCGATAAGGAGCGCCAGATTGACCTCCTGAAGCTGGACAAGTTCTGCGGTGGTATCGGCGCCGACCCCAACTGGATGCACGTTGCCCAGAAGATGAATTTCCTGCTGACCGCCCAGAAGGCCAAAGACCTGGGCCTCGACCCGGCGAAGGTCAATGACTCCTATGCTATGTCCGAGATTGCCCGGCAGTTCGAGATGGGCAAGAATCCCACCAGCAAGACTAACCTGCTCAAGACCCTCCAGATGGTCGTCACCGCTATGGTCGGCGACGGCCATAAGGCCACCTCCCACGATGTGAACTTCCTGCTGTCCGTGTACAGCAAGAAGAACCGCAAGGCGCTGACCGTATCCTGCGCCAACCACCGGAATTTCCGGGGCTATGTGATGGAGGTCTGCCACCGTATCGTCACCGGCAAGTCCTACGAGCTGGAGTATAAGACCAAGCGGGAGAACGGCTGATTTTCCACAACAACTGAATATCGGGTTTTGAAGAGCTGCTGATGACCCTATCGGGTTTGTCAGCGGTTTTCTTCTGCCATAAAGCCGCACTGATGAGCCGTAATGACGGCGAAACGGCTGGTTTTCCAGCCGTCTGCGGATGACCGCATTTCACACCACACTATACATAAAGGAGTTTTCTGTTATGGCATTCGAGGTTTTTAAGAAGCGGGTTTCCGCTATCGTTTCCAAAGCCGGAGCCAGCGTCCGGTTCCACCACGAGGATGATGGCCGCCATTTTGCCCACTGCTCTGATGGCGTGACAATCATCGGCAACTTGAGCAGCCCCAGCGTCTGCGTCAAATGGGGCAGCGGCCATTCGGCCTATGTCTCCATCTGATTTCCGCTGTTTTCTTCTCTTTCTTCCTCTCCTTTCTTTGCTCGCCTGATGATGGCTGGTTGGCTACCAGCCGAAACGGCCCGGAAAACCGGGCCGTCGCGGGAAGCCGCAATTTCAAAGACAATCAAAGGAGCTGAGCGCATGTCTATTGCCGAACGCAATGCGAACGCCCTGGCCTACATCGAAAAGTGTGAGCGCCGCCGTCAGCGGAAAGCCCGCCGCCGTCAGCGGAACATCAACCGCTTTATGCGGTCGGCCACTCCGTTCGCCGCTGGCATCTGCATGATTGGCGTCATCATGGCGCTGGTCTGATAACCACAAACCGGAGGTAAACAATGGGTCTGCCGTATAGTTGCCCCTGGGTTTGAGCACTCCCGCCCAAAAACTGCTCCGCCGCTGGCGAACTGGCGCTGATACTTCGCGGGTATCAGAAGGCAGCATTTCATGCGTAAAGGTTTGCCAGCGGTGTTGACTTGCCTTCATCGCGGTTTCTATCTGGGTGTAGCTCAGTTGGTAGAGCGCCTGTTTTGGGAACAGGAGGCCGTGGGTTCGAGCCCCGCCACTCAGACCATGCGGGTACATATTCCGCTTTGCCGCCAGCCTGCATCACATCGCCGACGAAATCTGCAAACACAATTTGGATTTGTCCAGTGAAAAGAGTGAGATTTTCCGGTTCGGGGTGGGGTGCGGGTCTGGCGGCAGTTCCCTGAAAACTTCACAGAGAGGGAGGTCATTATGGGCAAAGGCATTAAGGTATCGCCGAAGCATGGGTTAAACCCCACAATCCCCATCTGTTTCTGGTGCGGGAAAGAGCGGGGAGAGGTCGCTCTGCTGGGTAGACTGCCGGGCGACGCAGAGGCCCCGAAGAACGTGGTTCTGGACTATGAGCCCTGCGAGTGCTGCCGGGCCGGTATGGCCCGTGGTTTTACGCTGATGGAGGCCACCAGCCGTCCCAACGACCGTGGGCAGGTCGAAGCCCAGGCCGGGGTTTATCCCACCGGCAGGTTCCTGGTCATCAAGAAAGAGGTCGCTCTGAAAGCGTTTGGCGACATCGGCTCCGACAAAGCCTATGTGGATGCCGCCATGTTCAATCGGTTGTGCCCCGCCGAATGACTTGAATGACTTGGCGGTTTGGCATACCTGGGTTCTTTGAACTCCGAGTGTACTCCTGCGGGGTCTACCTGATTGTCGGACGGGTATGGCTCACGCTGAAGCGAGGTTCGAGGCCGTAAGGCTGGCACGGTACGATTCCGTGGGGCGGGTTTCCCGCCTAACGCTCAGTCCCCATAGGGCAGAAACGGTGAGGGCGGCCATCCAAAACTCCGAACGCCGCTATTGGGGCGCAACCTACCGGTGAAACAGGTGGAACAGGGGCCTGGTTACAATGTGGCCAAGCGGAGGAAATGCTGCCTCTGCGTGGGAAGCGGTGCGCCGCTATAAAGAATAAGTGCAGCCTTCGGCGGGTTAGAGATGGAAAATATGAACGGGGTCATGACCGGGATTATTGAGGTTAAACCCACCTCCCATGGTGCGTTGGACGAATTGGTAGAGTCACCGCCCTTTCAAGGCGGAATTTATGGGTTCGAGCCCCATACGCATCACCAAGACATGGAGGTGCTGGAGTGTGAACAGATATTATTTCACGTTTGGTACATCGAGGAAATTCCCGTTTCGCGGCGGCTGGGTCGAAGTTGTTGCGCCCGACCGAAAGACCGCAGTCAGGGTGTTCCGCTCCAAGTACCCCGATGTCAATGAGGGTGTTGTGAACTGCTCCGACATCTATACCGCCGACCAGTTTTCCAAGACTGGAATGGTGGACGGCAATCTTGGGGCTGGCTGTCACGACATCCTGCTCTGTCAGGAGGTGTGAGCTTGTACGAGTTCCGCAATGTCAAAGGCCACATCGAGGTTTTCCTCAATGGAGAGTTCCAGTTTTCCGCAGATACCATGAAGGAGGCCAAAGATGAGCTCAATGCTGATTAGGTCTTATGGCCGTATCGGCGTGAAAGCACTTAGCCAGTGGCCGACCGTATCACCATGGACGAGCATCGAGTTGTTTGTTTATGAAAGCATTTTTCGGTGCCATTTGAGGATTGGGGGTAGAAAAGGTGAATAAAGTCGAATTGACCGCCGCCTTGGCCCGGCACACCGGCATCACGAAGGTTGATGCCGAGGTCATGGTCAACGCGACATTCAAGATTATCGCCGACAGGCTGGCGACCGGCGATAAAGTCCGCATCGACGACTTCGGCACGTTCGAGGTCAAGAACCGTGCGCCCAGAACCGGGCGCAATCCCAAAGCGGGTGTTCCCGTCAAAATTCCGGCGTGCCGGGCGCCGAGTTTCAAGGCGCACAAAACCTTGAAGGACTCCATAAACCGTAGTAAATAACCCATCAAAATTCAAAGATTAAGGAGTGCGTTCAGAATGACTACTGAAACCATGACCATCCACAAAGCTCTGTGTGAGCTGAAAACTCTGGACTCCCGCATCAAAAAAGCCATCGAGGGCAGTGTTTTCGTTTTCGCCAACAAGCACAGCAACGCCAAGGTGTCCGGCAAGACCATCTCCGCCTACAGTGATGAGGTTAAGTCGGCCTACCAGTCGGCCTGCGACCTTATCGCCCGGCGTGACGCCATCAAGCGTGCCGTTACCCTGTCCAACGCCACCACCAAGGTGACCATCGGCGGACAGGAGTACACCATCGCCGAGGCTATCGAGATGAAAAACCACGGCATCCCGATGCAGCAGAAGCTGCTGGACAAGCTGGTTAGGGATAACCGGGCCGCCCGGAGGCAGGCGGATGAAAACAACGGCGAGTATCTGGAGATGCGGGCCGACGAGTACGTCAAGTCTCTGTACGGTAGCGTCGATATGAAGGGTGCCAGCGAGGAGGTCAAGAAAGTTCGGGCTGACTTCATCGCCGCCCAGACGATGGAGCTGGTTGACCCCATCAACATCGACGCCGAGATGAAACGCCTGGAAGAGACCATCAGCGGCTTCACCGTCGAAATCGACGCCGCCCTGTCCGTGTCCAACGCTCTGACGGAAATCACCGTCGAATATTAAGGAGGTGCAGAGATGCGCGATTCTATCAAAGGAGTTATCGTGGCTCTGGTAATCGTCTTCGCCGTCGCGATGGCTGGTATCGGGTATACGCTGACTATCGAGAAGTGGCAGACGAATGCCGAGCGTGAGGTCTTCAAGCAGACGACTGCCTACTCTGAGGCGGCTGCCTCGTTCCTGGCCGACAGCTACAAGCAGTACAACGACGCGGAGACTGAGGCCGATAAGAACACTATTATGGAGTACGTTGTTATGAGGTATCCCAACCTCGACACGAACTCCATAGATAATGACACCCTGCGCCGGTTCTATAACCAGTGCCTGAATCATTAAAGGAGGAAGCTGAAATGAAGAAGTTCAAGATTCTCGCCATGGTGCTTTGCGCCGTTCTCATGGTTGGCGCTCTTGCTGGATGCGATTACAGCAGAACCAAGACGGAGGAAACGCAGTACACCGAGGAGCTTAAAAACCAAATCGCCGATATGTACGGGTTCCCCAACGTATCCAATTTCTTTGAGTATTCCCAGCTCAAGGAAATCTACGAGATGCGGGACAACCCCAAACTGGTGTGCCATTGGTACACTAAGAACGATATGACCGGCAAATGGGTGTACCAAGGAACCTGTATCGGGTACGGAATCCCGTACAGTGCATCCATCACCGCACCAGAGTCCTCGCAGTATGTGTATGCCAACGGCAGCCATTATACTGTGCTTCCGCTTGCCGAACCGAACGGTCTCTATACAGATGGGCTGTCTACCTCAGCAACCTGGATTTTAACAACGGATGCTGAGGGCAACATCACTCCAACTTATGTTGAGAGTGAAATCACCATCAGCCAGACCAAGATGGCTGCACACCTCTGCGAGGATTGGTCTATTCCGTCTGATTACTAAACCGCAAGCAACTTCGCTGCCGCCCGAAAACCCGGAATCATATGCCTTCTCTGTTTTGCTGGATTACAGATAAGTAAAATAAAAAAGAAACCCAGCAACAGCCTTTTAAGCTGTGTTATGTTTTGTAAATGGAGTTTTACAAAAACTATCAAAATAAGTACCTGGGCTGCCGGGAAAAGCGACCCAGGCTACAGAATTGCCCGGCAAAAGACCGGGCGTTGAAGAACTGTAAAGCTCAACGCACAAAGTTCACAGCTCAAAGCTGAAAGTTCAAAGTTTTTCTTTGACTAAAGCTAAAGGCTCAAAGCATAAACATTAAATCTTTACCAAACCCAAGATTGATGGTTTGTCGGGTGTATATGTTACCGCTGGGAGTTCCACTTGGCTGGGCGGTAGCGAGTTGTAAAATATGTTCCAATCCAAGGGGGCGGGGCGGCCGATTGGCCGCCCCGCTTACTGGTATCCTCTGCCTTAAATGGCAAGCCTTTCTTGCGGGTGAGGATGTTCCATTCCATCCACCGTGTGTACTGGAAAGGAGGACTATGGTAAGAGCAAGAGACCGGCCCTGAGTGCCTAAACATACAAAAAGACACTCAAACTGATACGACGAATTGAACTTTACTGCCGCCGCTGGCGAGGCGTGGCCCGATAGATTCGGGAGGGAGCGGCAACGTAGACCAACTAACAGTGTCTAAGCGTTGAGTAGCTGCGCGGCGGTGGTTGGGAACTGGCGATACATAGGATGGCCAATAGGCTCCGACAGAGTTGAACCTGGGTTTCGCCATGACGGTAGAGTGCAAAGGGTTAGATACCGTCCGCCGCATGAGTAAGCGGTATTGGATGCGTGAAATTCAAGCGTGCCATCTGGCATACCGTGACAGCCGGTCAGCATGGAGATGTGGCGAAGTGGGTAACGCTGGTGGGCTATGCTTGGGCGTGCCGCAACGCTGATAACAAGTACCCTGCCTCATCGTTGGTTCAAATCCAACCATCTCCACCATTTGGGGACGTAGCTCAGTTGGGAGAGCGCCTGCCTTGCACGCAGGAGGTCGCCGGTTCAAGCCCGGTCGTCTCCACCACGAATCTAAAGGGGAGGGCTTCGTATGACAGTATTGGAAAAGCTGGAGCGTATGGAAACCTGTGCCCACTGCATGACTGGTGATTGTGCGCTCGGTTACGACGCCCCGCTCAACTGCGGAAACTGCACGGAATACATCAGTGTGTGGCACGAGGATAAGGAGGCCGATGATAACATGGATGCGTCCAACGTGAAAATCTATATCCCCGTGGCTGAGTTGTGGAGCTTCTATCTCCAGAACGTCAGCCGCTGCGAGAAGGAAATGGTTCTTGTCGCCGAGAACACCGACACCGAGTATGCCGTATATATCACCGATGAGGACGGCACTCTGATGCTCTCCGCCTGCAAGGGGGACGAAAGCCCCGAGTACGAGGAGTATGCCATGAACGCCGATGACTGCGCGAACACTGCCAGGAAGATGATGCTGCGTTATCTGATTCCCGTCTCCTTTGTCAATGGACGCATGGTTATGCCCGACAACCTTCCCGAAGGGTTGGAGGACGAGGACGGCGAGATTGGTCTTTCCCAGCAGGACATGGAAGATGAGATGTATGAACGGGAGGACGAGCTTGACCTGGCTATCAAGGATTTCCTGGCTGTAGTTCTCCAGGAGCCCGACAGTGACCGGGTCGCTGCGAATTACGAGCAGAGCTTCATCGACGAGGTTCTCGACGATTTCCTCCGCATCCTCGCCAAAGACTACTGCTGTGAAATCTTCCGCCCGATGTTCATTGAAGACGCAGAAACGGGGAGCGAAATCTACACTCAGTTCCCCTACGAAGGCGAGGCTGACGAATCCGAAGCTGAGGGCGGTGACGGCGATGCCTGAGTTCAAGGTTGGCGATAGGGTTATCTGTGTAGAAGATAACCCATATGGCAATGATGACATTTTTGCCGGAAATACCGGCACTGTGTGCAGGGAAGACGATTATGGAGATGTCGGGATTTGCTGGGACGATAAGGTCGAAGGTGGGCATAACTGCGATGGCTCCTGCGAATATGGATTCGGTTGGTACGTTAGCCCGAGTGCAATAAAGCTCGACACAGAGGCAGACGAACCGTTCGAGTTCGACGAAACCGAGTTCAACAAACTCGTCTTTGGAGGGGTGTAGCTATGAGAGACCCGAAAAGAATCTACGAGTTCTGCAATGAACTCGCCACCATCTGGGCAACCAACGTTCCTGATTGGCGCTTCGGTCAGATGATGATGAACGTCCTCGGAAAGATGCAGAGCGGAGGACGTGACCCGTTCTTCCCAGAGGAGGACGAGATGATTAAGTTCTTCCGGGAATTTTTCGACATGAAATAGTTCTTT
>OOIH01000138.1_pt1 | contig 71609 bp, 72 predicted proteins | sample 1691801 | NCBI WGS metagenome assembly OOIH01 (sample SAMEA1061690, study PRJEB22710) | metagenome
TCGCTACTTGGGTACGGACCCGACGGGTGTCGACCCTCAGTGTAACTATTACCGCGGGCGCGGTTTTGCCGTTCGCTGTGTGGTACGGGAGGGGTGAGAGAGGGAGTAACCCAATTAGCCCCTTTTGGATATGCGCCGACGGCACATATTGTTCTAATCATTAGAATAAATCAGTGTGTCCTTTCAATGTCCAAAGGGGGCTAATTGGGTTACTGATATTACTGACAAAAGTCCCAAGATATAGATATAAGATAAAGTAATAGAAGGACAAGGTTATTGCTTTTCCTCTCTACTCTATCCCCTCCATCCTAGACCTATTTGTAGTGAGAATTACAACAAGATAAGTCTTACTTATGGATAAATTTGGTTGTTGTAATTCTCACTACGGCCCAAATCTTAAGAAAGGATGTCAGGATAGAGTAGAGAGGAAAATTCCATAAACAGACTTAGCCCTTACCCATCCTCCACTTATGAACCTCAAAAATCGCCAGTGGTCCAAAGAAACAAACTACCACGACTATTAGAATCATCCAAATCGGCACCGCAACCGTATTTGTAATTGTCATCAATGGTCCGGATAGCGCCAGCACCTGCAAAATTATCGCCCCTGCCATCGCTAGCCAAAAACTACGATGCGGTACTTTGAGGCGCACGAGTGCCGACTCATACAATCCTCGCGCCGAAAACGCGCTCGCCCACTGCATCACTACCAACGCCGTAAATGCCAGCGTATTGGCCTGTTCCTTACTACCTAGCACTTGCAAGCTAACCCCATAGGTTCCAAGCGTAAACACTGCCATCACGATCGCCACCACAACCATCCGTCGAATCACTTTGCCTGGCAAAATGGGCGCATCCTTTTGCTCGGGCTTTTGCTTAAAAATTCGCCGTTCAGCTGGTTCCAAACCAATCGGAATCACCATCAGCGAATCTGTCACAATATTAATCCATAAAATCTGAATCGGCGTCAACATTTGGCTACCAAAAAAGATTAAAGCGCCAATCATCGTCAAGGCCTCGCCGGCATTCGTCGCCAAAAGATAGCTCAGCATCCGTCGAATATTTGTCAATACCGTACGACTTTCTTTAATCGCCTCAGTCACATTTTTGAAATTATTATCAAGCAAGATAATGTCACCCGCATCCTGTACGATCGACGGGCTATCACCCATAGCAATCCCCACGTGCGCCCCAACGAGCGCCGGCACGTCGTTCACCCCATCACCGGTCATCGCGCAAACCTCGGTCTGCTTAATTGCAGACAAGACGCGGTACTTATCCTCCGGCGTCACCCGAGCAAAGATCGTGATTCCGCCCACTATATTAGCGAGATCCTGATCTGTAATATTTCCAAGCTTCGAGCAATCCAGCACCTCAGCGGGACTACTAGCGAGACCCAGCTCGCGCCCAATAGCATAAGCCGTATCCGCATGGTCACCCGTCACCATCTTCGTCTTGACACCCATCGCCGCCGTCTGACGAATCGCCGGACCAGCCTCCTTACGTAAAGCATCCGCCACCGCAAAAAGTCCCTCAAATTGAAACTGAATACCTTTATCCAAATCCTCTAGCTCGTTCACTGGCTCCGAAATCTTGACACTTGCGAGCGCTAGCACCTTATAGCCACTTTCCGCCAGTTCTTTAAGTTTTTCCTCGGCCGCCATCAACTTTTTATTACTTAACTTCGAGCGCATTAAAATCGTTTCCGGCGCGCCCTTCAATACGAGACGCAAATTCCCATTTTGTTCCGCATAAAGATTCCCCGACAATTTCAGACTTTGATCAAAAGTATACGATTGCGCCGGTTCTTGGCGGCAAAGTGGCGCTTTTTTATCGCGCAGATACGCCAACATACTCGTATCTAGCGGGTCATTCATAACCGAACGGTCATTTTCATCTAGGGAAGTCTCGGGCAAAGCCGCTGCTGCCAGCGTACAAAGCAGGTCGTCATCCTGGCCATCTGCCGACCAAATTTCCTGCAATGCTAGCCGATTCTCAGTCAAGGTACCAGTCTTATCCGCCGCAATTGTCGTCACGACCCCAATCGATTCGATCGCTTGCAGCTCGCGCACCAAAGCCTTCTTTTTCGCCATCCGCTTAGCGCCAAGAGCGAGAATAATCGAAATCGCAATCGGCAAACCTTCGGGCACCGCTGAAACGATCATCGCTAGGGTAAATTCGAGCGCACTCAGAAAGCTAATCCCATCAATTAACTGAATCACAAGAAGCACAACCGCAAGCCCCACCACTACCAGGGCAATTTGACGCACCAAACGATTCATCTTCACCTGAATCGGACTCTCCTCGCCGAGATTCGACGCCAATGATGCAATCCGCCCATATTCCGTATTATTCCCCGTCGCCGTCACGATAAATTCAGCACTTCCCGTAATCACAAAAGATCCGGAAAAGACCATATTTGTCTGCTCGTAAACTTTCTTTTCTCCGGACAAAGCCCCAGCGTCTTTGGCAATCGCCTCCGACTCGCCCGTCAACATTGACTCGTTGCTCAGCAGCCCGGATTCACTCAAAATCCGTCCGTCCGCCGGGATACGATCGCCTTCATGCAAGATAACAATATCGCCCGGCACCAGCTCCGAAGTATCAATCGAAATTTCTTTCCCACTTCTACGCACAATTACGGTTTGCGTTAGCTCGCGTTGCAAAGACCGCAAAATCCGCTCGGTCGAAAACCGTTGTACATAATAAATTGCCGCATCAGCCACCATAATTGCCGCAACTGTAAACGCTTCAATCCAGTTACCCTGCAGCGCCGAAAGCACAAGCGCGGCCAAAAGTACCAACATAAAAATGTCTATAAAGGGCTCCAGCAGCACCTTCCACAGTGGCGTTTTTTCAATATCAATCCGGTTTTTCCCATACTTAGCGCGACGCTTATCAACTTCATGCGTGCTGAGACCCGCTTCACGGTCAACGTCAAACAGGGCGGCGACTTCTTTCGTTGTCTGATTATATAGATTTGGCATAACCTTATTATAACATTTTTCTTGACCTAGGAGCACCAAACTCCCCCCTATTGACTTTTCTACTAATGTGTGCTATAATGGAAAGATGGGGGCGTAAAATGCACCTTAAAGCTTCTGTTCTAGAACAGTTAACACATTTTAGAAAGGGGGGTTCTAAATGATAGAACTCTTAGTCGAATTTTGGCCAATTATTATCGTCGCTATGGTGGCAATAATGGTCGCGGCATTTATTGCGTGCGCTCCTATCTATGGGGTTGTCGCACTGTGCACTAACCTGCACGAGAAATTGCTACGCGATGATGCCGAGCATTTCCTGCGTAGCAAGTTGAACGATTTGCAGGACTGGAAGCCAAGTAGTCAGAAGTTGGAAAGATTTCTGCATAGAGAGCTTGCATCGCCCAACCAAATTGGATACGATTTAAGCACTCTGCGGGAATTCACCTGCTATTTGCTGGCTAATGGTGAAGAATCGTCGCTGGTAATCGGCACAAATGGTGAGAACGCCGATTATCTATGGCTCAGGTTCCGCTGGAAAGATGAATGGTGGATTCTTTGGCACGATTCCAAAAAGGCAGCAAAGTATAAAAATGCCTTTCGGGCGTTTCCAGAATCCTATATGGAGTCCGAGGTTTACCAGGAAGCAGGTCTTATCACCAATATACGCACAATTTCATATACTAAAGTTCGTAGTTATTACTGAAGACAGCAACAGAATCCCTAGCCGCTGTGGTGACTGGGGATTTTTTATGCCAATTCCGCCTCGATATCTGCTGCGCTAATTTCAACCTCGGTCCCGGTCTCGGCTTTTCCGGCTAGGATTGCTTTTGCAACCAAGTTCTCTACCGTCTTTTGGATAATTCGACGCATTGGTCGCGCACCCAGCTGCGGATCGTAACCATGGTCAACTAGTACCTGTTTCGCGGCGTTATCTAACTTCACAGAAATCTTTTGCGCACTCAAAGTCTTATTCGTACTTGCAATCATCAGATCGGCAACTTTAAGCAAATCATCTTTACTAAGTGGCGTAAACACGCAAACTTCATCAAAACGGTTCAAAAATTCCGGTCGAAATTCACCAGTCTCGATCAAATGATTCATAATCTCATCCTTGACCTGTGGGAGCTCCTCGCCAGCAGCAATTTTCTCGCGCACTAAATCCGCACCAGCATTACTCGTTGCCACAATAATCGCATCGCGAAAACTCACTTCGCGATTTTTAATGTCGCGCAACATCCCTTCATCTAACACTTGCAAGAGCGCTGTCAAAACTTGCGGGTGCGCTTTTTCAATTTCATCGAGCAAAACAATCGAGAACGGTTGCTTCATTATCTGCGCAGTCAAGCTCATTTCGTCTTCAGCGCCATCCGCAATCAAACGATTCACGTCGCTAGCCGCTACGAATTCATTCAAATCTAGGCGGATAATCTCACTTTCACCACTAAAATACACATTGCTGATTGCCTTGGCTAGCTCAGTTTTCCCAACCCCAGTTGGTCCCAAAAAGAGAAAGGTGCCGATCGGGCGATTTTGGTTGCGCACACCAGCCGCCGCTCGTTGCAAAGCTGAGCTTACCGTCTTCACGGCATTTTTTTGATTTACCATCCGCTGATGAATCAAATCCTCCATATTCAGTAGCCGCTCGCGGTCATCCTGCGAACCGGCAACCTTAACCTTTACACCCAAACTAGTTTCAACCGCATTTTGCACCGAGCTCATGTTTACAATTCTATCCTCAGCATATTCCGCACTGATTTCTAACATTCTCAACGCTCGCCCCGGTTCCGCCCGATCATTAATATAGCGATCGCCAAGCCGATAAGCTTCTTTCATAGCCGGATAAGTATAAAACACCCCGAATCTCGCCTCAAAATTCGGCACTTGATCTTCCATCACACGCATCGTTGCAACCTCATCGGCTGGCGCAATATTCACCCGGTTAAATAAATTCGCTACCCCGCTCTTGCGGGCTGATAATTGCAAGAACTCCTGTTCTTCAATCGAAAGAATAATCCTTAGGTTCCCTGCCTCAATAATCGGCATCAAGAAATTCGTCAAATCGACCGAGCCCATTCCTTCTTTGAAAAATAGCTGCGCATCATTAAAATAAATAATTATATTCTTTGCTGCGTAAGCCTCGTTAAAAATCTTTGTTAGTAACCGCTCAAGACTACCGCTAGTACCACCGGCCGAACTCAGCAATGCCGAGGCATCGAGCTGAAAAATCTGCCGAAACTTCAAATTCTGTGGAATTTTACTGTCTTCATCAAGTAATTCCTCAGCAAAAGCCTTTACTACAAGCGAGCGCCCGCTGCCTTCCGGACCGATCAAAGCCACGTTTTGGCGTGCATTACCCGAAAAAATCTGCACCATTTTTTCGAGCGCCGCCCCACGATCGGTATAGGCCAGCTGACTACGCGCCGCCCGGCTAATTCGAACTGAAATATTACGTCCATAGTGCTGCAAAGTTGGAATATAACCAAAATTAAGGTCGCGCGCCACCCCGCCGCTGCGAATCGGCTTTTTGGCATTTTTGGACAAATTATAAAGATAGTTAAACCACTCTACACAGGCGTAAAGATCCTCAAAATCAAGATGATGGCGTTTTAGAACCAGCTCTGCACTATCACATTGTTCGATAATCGCGATTAAAAGATCCGCCCCGCCAATTTGTTTTGACCCTGCGCGTTCACGCACCACGCGTGACGCCTCAAAAATCGCTGGAAGTTGCAGCTCGGCCGTATTTTCCGCAAAAATTTCATCCAACACTCCAAGCGTCAAAAACAAACGCGTACTAAGAAATCGACCACTCTTGGTTTCAGCTAGTAAATTCTTGGCTAGCGATACAGCTTCAGTCGTTTTTATTAGCACCAGCATCGTGTCGCCGGATAACAAATCATTAATATTATCGGTTTTGCCTAGTGGAATGTGCTTGAGACCTCGGTCAACCCAAACCACCAGCATTAGCAAAATTGCTGCGATACCTAGAAGTAACCAGCCAAAGGCATTATGCGCAAACAAAACCAAATAAAACCAGCCCACAAACCCCAGCGCCAGCCCAATACCAAAAAGTGCATTAAACTTCTCAAGCGCTCGCCTGAGTCTTGCTCGCTCAGCACGGGAATTTCTAGGATCAAAATTATTCATAATCTCACTCCCATAACGGTTAGCACTACACAAATTACTGGCAAAAGCGGCACGAGCGGCCAAGCAATCATCAGCAGTACGCTCAAAATCGCTTCAAGCACAAAAACCACAATCCCCACAATCATGAGAAAAATTCGCACAACCGCACCAACTAGTCGCGAAACCAAACGATCAAGAAAAACTTGCAAAGCCGCCCCACCTTCGTTCGCAGAAATCTGTCGAAAAGGTGCAAACAAAGTCCGAAGTAACGCCCCGAGTGAGAAAAAACTTAACGCACCCCACATTTTTTCGATTAAAGTTCGACCAAACCCGCGCCATCCTTCGAGATACCACCAGCCGAGCAAATCAAAAATAATCATAAACCTTATTATACCTGATCACCGGGCTACTAGCAAATTCAGGGTATCTTGCGATATAAACTAAGCCGCGCCCCAGCATAAATCCGACTAGAAACTAACTCCGCACCTTGAAGATCCGGCGCCTCCGTACGTGCCGGCGACGACAAAACTAGTGTCCCATCCTTTTTCAGTAGCCCAGTCAAAGCTTCAATTTCGGCCAAATCAATATGCTGATACGGCGGATCGGCCAAAATGATATCAAAACTCATCTCGCCAGTTTTTTCGACCGCAAATTGCCGAACTTTTTGCTTATAGGTCTCAGTCTTTGCCCCAATTTCACTATCGTGTTGTCCCAAGCCAGTGAGATTTTCCTTGATGGCGCCAATAGCCCGCGACGAATTCTCCACGAACACCACCGATTTTGCACCGCGGCTCAGTGCTTCAAATCCTAGCGCACCTGAACCGGCAAAAGCATCTAGAACCGTCAAATCGTGCACATCCACCATATTAAATAGTGCTAGTTTTTCTCTCGCTCCCATCGGATGCGTCTCCCGGCTACCCGGAGAAATAATTTTCTGTCCCTTGTATTGACCGGAAATAATTCTCATTTCTTCTGCTCGGCTTCCTCTAGGGCCACATACCATCCGAGCGCCACCATTTCGATAATCATCGGCAAAAGCTCATCGCGCGTTTTGTAGGCTAGCCCTACCGTCCAACCTTTCGCCACGAAATCTTCGTAGATTTGCATTTTTTGCATTTTTTCAACTGCCTGCAAATATTCCTCTTTGAAATCGGATTGACGAAACTTTTCAATATTAATTTTTGGAATCAGCTTTCTGATTGGAATCGAAGCTACCAGCATCAACACTCCATATTCATACGAAACATGCTGTGACATACTGCCGGAAAAGCCCCAATATTGCCAATTATTTTTCCAGGTTTCGCGCCAATTGCGCCCCTTCATCAACCCTTTCATTGGCGCGCCAAACACCGTCATCATCTCGTCACCCGTCATTAGGCGCTTTTTCTCCTCGCCGAGCGGATAATGATGCGCCGGGGTGAGACCATCCGTCACCATATGCGCCATCCAAGCCGCTTCGCGAGCTGCTTTTTCGTGGTCGTGGGCTTTAAGCGCCGTCACTAGATTATGACGGTAATCCTTAATCAGCTTTCTGACTCCAGCGCCATTTGGACTATCCGACCACATATGCGACGGTTCGTCTTCGCCCGGGCTCTTACGTTTGAGCCCATCCGGCCCACGCGTCCCCTCAAAATAAATAATTTCCTTTCCAGTCGGAAAATACTGATCTTCAGAAATTGCTTTCGCTAAAACATGGCGCGCCGCTAAATCAATTCGCTGATGCGTACCAATATAGCGCCCATTAAAACGCGAGTTTTTGACCAAAGTTGTCGTGGAATACATAAACTAATTCAGAGTTGTTAGTTGTTGATATTTGCGAATCCGCATGGCTAACTCCGGATATTTTACCATATCTTTGGGGTTTTTAGCAAACTCTGCCGCATGGCGGCTAGCCGCCGTGATCATCGCCGTATCTGATAAATTAGCTACTTGGAGATTAAGTTCCCCGTGCTGCATCGCCCCATAAATCTCTCCCGGACCACGAATTTTTAAGTCCACCTCGGCTAGATGAAACCCGTCAGTCGATTTTTCCATTTCCCTGAGTCGTTTGGAAGGTCGATTTTCGCCAGTAGTCAGCAAAAAACACTGCGCCGGTTGATCGCCTCGCCCGACGCGCCCCCGCAGCTGATGCAGTTGCGCCAAGCCATAATTCTCTGAATCTTGAATCACAATCATATTAGCATTTGGCACATTCACGCCCACTTCCACCACCGTGGTTGACACCAAAATGTCGATTTTTCCATCCGCAAAATCATCCATAATCTGATCTTTTTCGTCCACTGGCATTTTGCCATGCAACATACCCACGCGATAATTCTGAAAAAGCTCGGCTAGTTTCTTCGCCTGACGCTTAACCGGCGTCGCCTGATTCTGATTTTTATCTTCAATCAGCTGGCAAATCCAATAAATTTGCTGCTTTTTCTTTAGTAGTTCGCGCATCGCTGGATAAAGTTGATCAGCTTGACTAAGCTCAGGCAAAATCTTCGTCACGATTGGCTGGCGTCCCGGCGGCAACTCATTCAAAAGTGATACGTCTAGATCGCCAAATACTGTCAGCTGTAAAGAACGCGGAATTGGCGTTGCCGTCATCGAAAGTAAATGCGGTGCGGTATTTTCCGGTGATTTCAGCAGTAATTTTTGGCGCTGATTAACGCCAAAACGGTGCTGCTCGTCAATAATACAGAATCCTAGCCGATGGAACTGCGTACTATCTGTCAATAAGGCATGTGTACCAATCACAAGGTCAACTTTCCCCTCGCGAATTTGCTTTTTAAGCTGATTTTTGCCCCGTGTCGCACCGGTCAAGAGTGCAATACTTGGAAGCTCCATACCGGGATTTTTCTTAGCTAAATCTCGAAATAGCGACAAAAAGCTTTCGAAATGTTGGTTTGCCAAAATCGCAGTTGGCGCAAGCAGAGCCGTCTGCGCCCCATTTGTCGTCGCCTGAGCCGTCGCGATTGCCGCCACGATAGTTTTGCCCGAGCCGACGTCACCCTGCAACATCCGGTTCATTGGCTTTTTGCCCCCCAACTCCTGCAAAATCTCCCAGGTCGCCTTACGCTGTGCGCCGGTGAGCTGAAATGGCAAACTTTTAACGATTGTTTGTGTCAGTTTTTGATTAAATTTTAGTGGCATAGCATTCAGTCGCAGAGTCTCTAGTTTATTTAATTTAGCTGCCAAAATTAGCTCAAAAACTTCTTCATAAGCCAAATAGCGTCGACCGACCTCCGCATCCTCCGGTGTTTCAGGAAAATGCGACAAATATAATGCTTCCGAACGCGCCCCGGGACGGATATATTTCGGCGCTTGCTCTATAAACGGCAAAAGATCCGGAATTTCGGCAAATTTATCGCGCATGCCAGTGAGGATTTTTTGAAACAGTTGCGGTTTGATAGCGCTTTTTTGACTATAAATCGGTTGAAACCCAGCCGCTTCGCCATCTTGCTCGATATCCTGCACTAGCTGCGCTGACGGGCTCTGCAAAACGTAACGCCCATTTTTTAGTTCATATTTACCAGTAAAATAATATTCGCGCTTTGAATCAAATTGCTTCGCACGGTAGGGTTGGTTAAACCAAACCGTCCGCACCGCTCCCGTATCATCACGAATCGTACCCTCGGTAATCGTCAGTTGGCGACGTGACGTGCGCATAATTCTTAGATCGCCAATCCGACCGCGAATAATTACTTTGCCCGGTTTTAGATCTTCGATCGCCACCGTCGTTTGATAATTCTCATAAATTCGCGGCAGACAGTATAATAAATCGCCCACCGTCTTCAGATTTACGCGCCGAAAAGCCTCCGCGGTCTTTGGTCCAATCCCCTTTACCTCCTCAATTGGCGCTTGCATATCCATAGTAGATATTATAGCACGACTGCTACCACCTCTTAAAATAGTATAGGCAGCGACCTGGATCGCTGCCTTCTGTGAGTATCCGCGGGTACTAGTTTTTGAAGTAGTTACGAAAAAGCTAGTCTTGGCCTTTTTGGCCTGTCCGTATAACTCCGCTGGGAGACGCTGAATCAGAACGACGGTGTCATTGCTGCTTTTGCCGCCTCGCATAAATCGCGGCATATTGCAAGACGTCTTGGGCTGAATTTTTCCGTATCAGGCGAGCGCAGCTGGCGGCTCAACATATCATACACCTTGCGCGCGCAATTAGGAATAAGACGGGTCCGTAATTCCTTGTATCCCATCCCCGCCTTATCAAGAGCATCCCCAAGGACTTCTTTCGGGAATATTTCCTGAAAAAGTTGATCATCCGCATTGGTCTGCTAAAATTGCAAGCAAATGCCCGAAAATCGTTGTAATTTTGACAACATTTTAATCTAGAGGCATGACCGTCATACTTATCTCTGACTTCGCAAGCGACTCTGCTCCTCACGCCACTCGGCAATCTTAGCGTGATGACCCGACAAGAGCACTTCCGGTACTGCCATACCGCGAAATTCGGCTGGTTTTGTGTATTGCGGATATTCAAGGTTAGCCCCATCAGAAAAACTTTCGATCTGAGCCGAGGTTTCGCCGCCCAAAACCCCCGGCAGCAGCCTTGTAATTGAATCGACAATGATTAGCGCCGGCAATTCACCACCGGTCAGCACATACTGCCCGAGCGAAATTGGATAGTCGACTAGATTCATGATGCGCTCGTCATAGCCTTCATAGTGCGGGCAGAAAATAATGTAATGCGCAGAACGATTTTTACTCTTTTTGCAAGACACTGCGTCGCGTCCCGTCGTCAAGGGCGCGCCTTGCTCAGGCTGCCCCCCGTCGGTCGCAGACGCTTCTAAAGGAGTAATATCCTCGCCCTTCAATCTCCGCCTCCACGAAAAACAAGGGCTCTCTTTACCCGCCACCTCCGACTCAGAAAAGCTATTATCCTCTACCCCTGCAAAACGCCTAGCTAAGTTTTGGTCCCAAATTTCACCAACTGGTGTCGGCAAAATTACCTTCGCCTGCGGACTGCCCGATTTAACACTTTCAATCGCGGCATATGCCGGTTCACACCTCAGCAACATCCCATCACCTCCGCCATACGGCGTATCATCTACTGATTTATGCGCCCCTAAGCCAAAGTCGCGCAAATTCACATATTCAACCTCAATAATCCCTTCTTTTTGCGCTTTATAAAGCATCGAACTGTCCAAGTATGGCTTCAGCGCCTCGGGGAACAAGCTAATAATCGTAAATTTAATCTTTGACATCTATCCTATTATAGTACATTTTATTGATTCTAGCAAAGCTATGCGATAATACTCCTCGCCGATTTCAGCCATTAGCAGTATAATGAGACCATGGAGTTTCACAAAGTTCGTGGCACCAAGGTCACGCTCCCTTACCCACTTCAGCTTACTCCCGCCGAAATTCGCCTAGTTTTTCGCCTGCAACGTTACTTCGAGCCTGCAAAAATTTTTCCGGAACTTTATCTGACCCGCTGCGCCAAGAAAGCTGGTAGTGTGCCAACCAAATTCATGCTAGGCGCGCAATATTTACGCGGATCAGAAATTACCCAAATTGACTGCTTGGCGGTCGGAACCCAAGGGATTTTTGTGTTTGAGTCGAAGGATTATGTTGATTACATTTATGGCAGGGGGACTGACCGTTACTGGACTCAGGTCACGCAGTACGGTCAAGCTAAGTACCGTTTTTATAATCCCGTGCGCCAAAATCAGACCCATATTCTGGCTCTTGAGCAAATTTTGGGTCAAAAATGCCCTATTTATTCAGTAATTGTGTTTGGGTCTGACGCCACCTTGAAAGATATTTCTGCGCTTCCGGAGCGTTCTTTCGCAATTAATCATGCAGAGCTCCCGGCGCTACTACAAAAATTACCGACTAAGGCGCTTAGCCCGGACCAAGAAACGGCAATCCAAAATGCCTTAATCAATAACCGTATTTCACCAACTCGACTATACGCCGCGACCACACCAACGACACGAGCGAATTCATAAAATCATAATAGTATAGAAGATTTCTCGCTCCCTAGAAGATCCTCGCCTCAGCCTCTAGTAATCTTCAACTAGCGTAAACTGTTTGCCGGCGATTTCTATAATCGAATCCGCCACCGCCCCCTGGGAGGTCAATTCTGCCCGAATTCCCATTTTCTTTAAAATATCCCGCAAACGATTCACCGAGGCATAATTCTCAAGATCGGTGCGCCGGGCAAATTTCTCGATTTTTTGCCCTGTTACTACAAATTTTGCGGTTTTTTCACCATTCTCAGCATTTTCCTCGACTTTTTCAACTTTCCAAGCTTTTGAAAGCTGCTCCGGTCCGAGTTTAATGACTGGAAGCTCTTTTATAGGTGTTTCGCGAGTCATCCCTAACGAATTTTGCCCGTTTTCTGAGCCTTCTAGAACCATCTTCTCGCTTGAGATTACCCCCTCCCCGTCTTGGGTATGCGGTTGCTCCTGGGCTGTCCTAGGGCCCTCCTCGGTATTTTTTTGAAAATTTTTAGCCTGTTTTTTGGTTTTAACGGCATTTTTAACCAAATTTAGCGCTCTCAGTACCTCCGTGAGACCAAGTCCGGATTGCGAAGAAATTGCAAAAATCGGCATTTTGGAGCGATTTTTGGGCAATTTCTCCCGAATACTCTCACGCTGCATCTCGATAATCTCGTCATCCACACCTTCACACTTGGTCAGCGCAACTATCTCAGGGCGATCACGCAGATCCGAGTAGCGCTCCAATTCCCCGCGGATAATCTCATAAGCCGCTCCCGCGTCGTCATTGTAAACATCGATCAAATGTAGTAAGACCGCCGTTCGATCAACGTGGCGCAAAAAATCGTGCCCCAGGCCCTTACCGTCGGCCGCACCCTCAATCAAACCAGGAATATCTGCAATCAAAAGATCTTGATCGTCAACCGTCGCAACGCCAAGCTGGGGGGTTAAAGTTGTAAAAGGATAATCGGCAATTTCCGGACGAGCATTACTCACGCGGCTGAGGAATGTCGATTTACCAGCATTTGGCAACCCAACTAGACCAACATCGGCAATTAATCTCAATTCAAGCGTAGCCTCAAACTCGTCACCGGGCTCACCGACCTCTGCGACCATTGGCGTCTGTCTAGTGCTAGACTTGAAGTGCGCGTTACCAAAACCACCATCGCCGCCCTTCGCTATCACCGCCTCTTCCTGATCGTGGGTCAAATCCGCCAAAACCTTGCCGTCTCGGCGTACAATCGTACCGATTGGGACCTCAACGATTAAGTTCTTCCCGGAACGCCCAGCACTACGCTGTCCGGAACCATTTTTACCGTTCTCGGCACTAAGTTCCGGATTGAAACGAAAATCCAGCAAGGTATTCGTGTCCTTATCAGCGCGAAAAATAATTGAGCCACCTCTACCACCATCACCGCCGTCCGGGCCGCCTTTCGGGATGTAAATCTCGTGCCGAAACGACACTGCACCATCGCCACCCTTACCTGCTTTTAGCTTAACTTTTGCCGTATCGACAAACATTGCCCACCTTTCTAGTGAATATAGTTGAAGTTTCTGACGTAATTAGCCGGAATGGTTGATTCAAAGATCACACCAGCATGATAGTTATAGTTCATTTCGCGAACCAAGATCGAGCCGTCACTATTCACACCGATTACTATGCCAACGTGCCCCACGCCACCGGAAGCCGTCTGGAAGACTGCGCCCACCGACGGGTTCTTGTCTACGGCTAGCCCATAGCGTCGCGCCGCCGAAGCCCAGCTGCGGGCATTACCCCAAGATTGTCCATCACCCGGCAGAGGATTGCCATGTGCCCAGCGCCACCACCAAGCGTAGTAGGTACACTGACCGGAATACATCTTGTTGGTCGGATCGCGCACGACATTATCGTAAACCCGGCGCAAATTCTGACGCGTCATCGACGAACCATAATAGGTGTAGCTATATGAATTACTGCTAGAAGCGGCACTACTTGAACCAGGACGACGAGTATACTCAGGACGCTCGGTCTCTGGCACTACACCGCCCGGGACCACAATTTGCTTCCCGGGAGTGAGACCGGACTCCAAGTCGTTGAGAGAAATGATTTCCTGGGCGTTTGCGCCGTAATGCGCGGCAATCGTCTCAGCTGTATCACCCGCTTGAATCGTATAAACAATACCTGGCTTCGATGGCAGAACCAGCGTCTGACCCGGTGAAACTTCAGTGGTCTTGAGACCATTTGACCAGCGGATATGATCGGTGGTAATGCCGTATTTCGCCGCAATTGATTCCATGCTATCACCTTCGGCAACGACGTAGCTAATCACGCCGCGTGCATCCGAAACCGCTACATAGCCTGGTTTTTCAATCTTGTCAGTCGCAGTCTGCGCGATATCCTTCAGCACCGACGCCGCCACATAGTTACCGGAGACATAGTCAACACTGGCTAGATCCATAGCATTGGAAATACTCGCAACTACATAAAGCTCTGAAAGCTGATCGGCCGAAGCTCCACCGCTCGCCGCAATATCATTCATATTGAGGCTAGTATCGCCAGCACCAACCTTATCTTCGGAGCCAATTTTTGCGACACCAAAAACTAGGACCATCGCTGCCAAATACGGCAAGACGCGACCAACACTGCGCCAAAATTTATGCTCTTTTTTCTTCATATTACAATTTTACGTTGCAGAGTTCACGGCAATGGTCAACAATATCCTGATTATGCCCTTCCTCTGTACTATTATAATACATCATACCATCATCTCCTGTCAAGAAGAAAAGCATTTCTGAAACGCTCCCATCAGGGGTCGCAACAGCTTTTAAGGCGCTCAGACCCGGATTTGCAATTGGTCCATATGGCAATCCGGGGTGTTTACGGGTATTATAAGGCGAATCAATCGCTACAATCGCCGCATTATCGGTATAAGTTACCCGATCCGGATCCAGCAAATCCGCTGCATATTTCGCGGTTACATCGCTACCAAGTGGCATATTTGCCGCCAAGCGGTTATAGAAGACCTGCGCCACTTTAGCCATATCTTCGGCATTGTTTGCTTCGCGCTGCACCACCGAGGCTAAGGTCACACCTTGATACATATTGAGTCCGTGTCCAGCGAATTTTTCCTTCAGTTGATTCTCCTTAGCAATATCGGCAAATTCGCTTAGCAATCGCTTCACTACCGCCTCGGCGCTATCATCTTTGAAAAATTCATAGGTATCGCCATAGAGGTAGCCCTCAAGACTGGTATTGTCATCCGGCACACCCTCAAAAATCCAGCCAAACTCCGCGTCGCGATAATGATTCACTAGTGCCGCATCAACATCTTCCTCGCTGTAGCCGAGCTCAACCAAATCTTTCCTCACTTCTTTCAAAGTTTGACCGGGTAGCACCGTATAGCTATAAACACCATCACCACCTTTTTTCAGCAAGTCAAAAATTTGTTGCACCGACATGGTCTTTTTTAGCTGATACTCACCAGCTTTGATGGTCTCAGCATGCGCATTTAGTTCGACGTAAACCCTAAATACTAGCTCGTCGCGAATTAGCCCGGCTTCTTTTAGGTGCTTCGCTACTAACGCTGTCGGCTCCCCGGTTTCTACCGCGAATTCTTTTGCTTCGCAAACATCCCCGGCATCAAGTCCTTCCTTGTTGCACTGTACCTCAGAAACTGGCTGCAAGCTATATATATAATATGCCACTGCCGCCCCGATGGCCAAAACTAGCAGAGCCGCCAAAGTAACCAAAATACCAATCCAGCCGCGCGATTTTTTACCTCGAACTGTTTTGCGTTTCACTGTAGCTGCCTTTGTTTTTCCATTACCACCAACTTTCTCCTCCAGGAAGTCCTGCAGAATAATTACTGCGGCCTCCGAATCAATATCACCCTTCTTATAGCCTTTTTTGCGCCCTTTAAGGCGTTTTTCCGCTTCAACCGACGTCAAAGATTCGTCTTGAAAACAGATTTTTACGTCCGGAATATGTGCCCTAAGCTCTTTTGCGAAATTGCGTACATAGGCACTCTGCTTAGTCTCACGACCTTCATTACTGCGTGGCAGACCAATCACTAAACCATCGACCCCCCAAGCCTTGATCAGCGACGCTATCTTCTGAAATTCCCCGCCTTCATCAACTTCGATAGCGGTATAGGGTATTGCAATGCGAACCTTCGAATCGGCTTTTGCCACCCCAATCCGCCGCGTGCCGACGTCCAGCGCCATGAGCTTCATGTTTACTCTTCTCCCTCTTGGCCCTGATTCTGATCAGTTTTTTCTTCTTCCTCTCTAGCTGGCTGATCTTCGCCTTCAAGAATAATTTTTACTTTCTCACGCTTGGTCGGAATTTTATTGACCCAAAAGTACGAAGTTTGAATTTTCACCGATTCCGGCACTACGCCACTAATCGATTTGAGATCTGCCAGGACACGCCCGGTTTTTTGACCCTTAGCCATTTCAAAGATCTTATCCTCAGAGACAATCGGGCCAACTGCAACCGATGCTTTTAGTTTTGCGGTATCCTCAATCGCAGTAAAACGCTCGAACCGCAGATCATCAATCGTATAAATCTGCTGCCCTTCCGGTAGCTCCATTTTTTGTTTGATGTACTGCTCGATCTTTTCTTTTGGTACCGTATAAACTGAGTATGAAACTTCAACAGTTAATTTTGGTTTGGTGTTGTCGCCCACCACATCACCAACTGCTGGCGTCGCCGAAACTTCACCAGTTTCCATGGCATAGCTTGCTTCAATTGGAATCAACTTATCACTCAGTTCATTCATTAGTTCGTCCTTACCTTCTTGCTCATGCTCATGTACAAGACCATCAACTACTTGGCTGATATCAGCTGCACGCACCGTTTTGACAATGTCGGTAGTACCACCGGAGGTACCTTGAGAACTTGTAATTGTAAAACCGTTCACATCTTTCCATTTAGTACTGGCACTAGTATTGTAGCCATCGCCCGCACCGGTTGCTACCACGCTAATCGTGGATGACACTGTGCATTTATCGCCATTGTCTACATTCTTTTCATCGCATTTCAATTCACGAATCTTCTTACCGTCCCAAGACACAGACGCAGCCGAAGTGGTCGTAAAAGTCTTATCGTCCGCAGTCGAAATTGTCGATCCTGACGGAATTTCCCTGTTTATAGGAGTGCCAATGGTAGCCACAAAAGTAAACTTTGCCTCTACGCTCCCCGACGCCTTCTGACCACGATCTTCTTCACCAGTTGCCGTAAACTCGGATTCATATTTTTCTGAGACGGTCTGTTTTTCGGCATAAAGCACGCCCTCCTCGAGATTTTCCGCATTAGGATCGGTTGTAAAACTAATATTTTCCGAGAAGTCATTTGCTGTGCTGGAAATTGCCACCGTAATCGTTGCTGCGGGGGCAAAAACCACTGCCCAAATCCACACCCCGATCAAGACTACTAGGATCGGAATTGCAATCAGCAATTGTTTCTTGTATTTTTGCCAAAACGGAGCATTCTTATCCGGCTTCTTTTTGTCGTCCTTTTTCTTGTCTTTCTTAGGTTTTTTGCCATCGCCATCGTCAATTCCTAGGCTTTTTTCGTCAAGCTCAAGATCAGCATCGGCCTTCTTAGTCCCGTCAGTCTTTTTCGCAGTATCATCCTTTTTATCAGAATCTTTTTTGGAATCCTTCTCGTCCGCGCCCTCGTCAATCACGTCCTCGTCCTTTGCACTTTCTAGACCAGCCGCCTTGAGATTTTCCTCAGTCGGCACAACCGGACGCGATTGTAAAGTCTTCGCAACCGGAATCCGCGCCAGCATCGCCATTTTCATAATCGCTGGATCCGCCGTCACCACCACGACGATTTTTTCGACCTCTTTTGCTACTCGAGCAACTAGCTTCATATTCACGGCGCTACGAAGCATCGTCGCTTTTTTTGGCGGCACAAGGGCGACCAATTTTTTGTCAGCCTGTTGGACCCGTGTTAGGATGTCGGTGATATCATCCTCCGGCTCCAAATAAATAACTTCCTTATTCATACTGCCCCAAGTATAGCATAAATTCTTTCGCTTGTGTATTCTAAGCATAATTTTAATTCTAAGTGTTGTTAAAATTACAACAGTATTCAATTTTATGCCCCTGTCCTTTACCTACAGTATTGACACTTACGCTAATCTGTGATAAAATAGAGAGAGGGAATATATATTATACTTTTTGCCCTAGCAAACCTTCCCAAAGCGCTGTGCTTATGCTAAAATTGAATCAATGGGCTTTTTTAAGAAACAAACAACTCCGATCGCGACCAACGTCACGGATCAAACTGCTGAGCTCGCTGCGCGCGTGCTTGATTCAATTGCCGAGGGCGTGATCCTAGTCGATGCTAACGGAATTATCCAATTCGCCAATCCAGCCGCGGCAACCCTAGCCGGCTACGGTACTTCCAGCAACATCGTAGGATTGGACATTCATTATATATTGAAACTTGAAAATGCCGAGGGCGCGCCAATTGCACCCGAAGAAAACACTTTCTTTAACGCTCTCGCCACCAATCAATCGCTCTCAACTCGCGATTTTTTGCTGGTCTCCGCTAGTGGCGAACAGCGTATTGCGGTTTCGCTTACTTGTACGCCAACTGGTGGACCAGGCGACTATCGAATTATCACTTTCTGCGACGTCACAACCGAGCTCGCCAAGGAGCATGAACGTGAAGACTTTATTTCGACTGCTAGCCATGAAATGCGCACACCAGTCGCCTCAATTGAGGGTTATCTCGGGCTCGCGCTCAACCCTCAAACTGCCACCGTGGATACGCGCGCAAAACAATATCTTGAAGAAGCGCATAAGGCCAGCCAGCATCTAGGTCAACTTTTCAAGGACCTCCTCGACGTCACCAAGATCGGTGATCATCGTTTGAGACCACATCTAGTGCCAGTTGATGCGGTCGAAGCGGTCAAAAAGATTTCTGATGAATGTGCCAAAATGATTCCGCCACGCAAACTCAAATATACTTTCGGGACTAATGCGCCTAGCACGGTTACAGACAAAAAACACATCGAGCCCAAAGTTTATATGAACGTAGATATGGACTTCTTGCAGGCAATTCTTGAAAATCTGATCGGAAACGCAATCAAATATACGCCCGATGGTGGTGAGATTTGGGTCAATGCTAGAGGTGATGGCGATAAGGTGCTAATTAACGTCACGGACACCGGAATCGGTATTTCCGCCGATGACATTCCGCATCTGTTCCAAAAGTTTTATCGGGTTGACAATTCTCAGACTCGGCAAATTGGCGGAACTGGGCTTGGGCTTTTTCTTGTGAAAGAGCGCGTTGACGCAATGGGTGGGCGTGTTTGGGCCGAAAGTGCGTTTGGTGACGGCTCGACTTTCTTCGTATCTTTGCCGCGTATTTCGGATGCTGATTATCAAAAATTAAGCATTGCCCACGCTAACGAACAAATGGTTCAAAATTTTGCGACACCTAATACCGCTCAGCCAGTGTTCCAGCCAATTACCCCGATAGCTTCTGCGAATACGCCGGCAACGAATGCACCGACTGCTAATATAATAGCAAGCGGGGTCAATGCAGAGAAAATCGTGGGCACTGATTCCGCCAAAATCCCTACAAGTGTGAGGAATCATAATTCAAATAGCGCTGTAAATGTAAGTAGCATGAATAGCACGGCTACTGACGCCAACAAAAATATAAACTCAGCGCCGGGTAGCCAAAATCCAGCATCAAGTACGCCTGTCTCAGCCCAAACTCCAGCACCAAGCGGCGATCTTGCCCTAGCACTTGAAGCGGCCAAAAAAGCTCTAGAGAAGCCGCCTACGGAAGTTGCAGAAGCCAAACCTGTAGATGTTCAGTCTAAGAATACTCAACCGGCAGCACCCACTGCGCAAACGCCACCAACCACTAATCAATAGGAGATTTTTATGCAAAAGATTATGCTAGTTGAAGATGACGATAACCTACGCGAGATTTACAGCATTCGTCTCACCGCTGAAGGTTATCAAATTGTAATGGCGCATGATGGCGAAGAAGCTCTTGCGGTCGCAGTCAAAGAACGGCCGAACCTAATCATTACCGACGCAATGATGCCAAAAATTTCCGGGTTTGACATGCTAGATATTCTGCGTTCAACTCCCGAGATGAAGGATATTAAGGTAATTATCATGACCGCGCTTTCTTCCGAAGAACAGCGAGCGCGCGGTGAAAGCCTAGGTGCAAACCGTTATTTAGTCAAATCACAAGTCGGGATTGAGGATGTGGTTAATGTCGTACATGATGTGCTCGGAGATCGACCGGTCGATACCAACGCACAACCAATCGCACCCACCACTGGAGCCGCCGAAGCAACTCAAACAACCGGCGACAATCAACCAGTAGTGGAACAATCTGCGGCAATAAATCAACCGATAGCGAATCAACCGATAGCGAATCAACCGGCATCAAATCAGCCAGTGGAAGCTAATCAGCTGGCGGGAGCTAGTCAATCTCCACAAATCCAAACGCCGGACGGGCAGCCAATTCAGCCAGTAGCGCCAACAGAGCAAGTGGCAAATCAAGCCTAGAGCTCCTGATATGGAAGAAATCCGCCTAAACAAATTCTTGGCCGAGCGTCTTGGCCTCTCGCGCCGCGAAGCCGACCTCGCAATTAAACGCGGCAAAGTGACTATAAATGGCACCCCCGCAAAGCTAGGCGAGCGTCTACGTCTTGACAAAAAAGAAGATGTATGCTATAATGGAAGGTTAGTACCTTTTTCGACTGATTTTATCTATATTGGGCTTAACAAACCGGTTGGTTACGTCTGCTCGCGCAAGGCCCAAGGCGATACTCCAACCATCTATGAGCTTTTGCCTGAAAAATATCATAATCTCAAAACCGTCGGTCGACTGGATAAGGATTCATCTGGACTTATTTTGTTGACTAATGATGGCGACTTTAATTTTCGTATGACTCACCCCAAATTTAGCAAAACCAAAATCTATCAAGTTGAGCTTGACCACGCGCTTGAGCCACTACACCAGCAAGAAATCGCCGATTTTGGGATTGAAATTGGCGATGGAATTTCACGCTTAGGGCTTGAGCGGCTGGATGATAGTCGCAAGAAATGGCAAGTTACCATGAGCGAAGGGCGTAATCGGCAAATTCGTCGTACTTTTGCGGCGTTGGGGTATAACGTGATAAGATTGAAACGGATTCAATTCGGAGAATATCAGCTGGCAAACCTCAAAGAGGGGCAGTGGGAAGAAATAGCGCAATAAAAAAGACCCGCCCGTAGATAGGCAGGCCTTAGTGGTGCTAATCGAAAAAATATTCGGTCGCTATGTCTGCAATGAACTCCCTATGTTTTTTGTTCGCCCATGTTAGAGCATAAGTCCTAAGGTTGCAGCCTATCTGACCCGCCCTGATGACCGTTTTACCGGACTCCACTCTGAAGTTTACGAGGCTATCATCAAAATCAAGAACGAATTCACCCCGAGATTTCCGCTGTTTGTTAGGTACATATGCGAGTTCCGCCGTAGGACCACCAAAAAGCTCAAGAACCTTCTTAGCTTCCGCGAACTCTTTTGCCTTCATATCCTCTGCACAATCCTCTTCACCGCCACAATCTAATACGAAAGCCGGCTGATGCTCAAGACGTATCTTTAATACTCCCGGAATAGGCTGAATCGCATCAATCTTCTACCATGTATTTTCCTTTATTAGGATACGGTTAAACGCTTCAATAATAATTCCACGTTTCTCCTCGTTCTCATCATATGGAGTCGCCAAATACTGCTTATTATCATCTACAAAACGTTCATTAAACCCCGAGTTGGCACGCCTTCCGCAGCAAAAGCCCGTAAATAATAAATCAGCATTTTCCATCTCGCCTTGCGCATCATAGGTAAATATTTTTCTTTCTCTTTCTTTAATCATATAAAAGTCCCCCTTCTTTTAAAATGCACCACAGAAAGCAACCGTTATACCACTGTCCCTCTGTGATTGTCTAATTTTGCAAAAGCTTCGTTAGCTTTCCACGCATTCCGGCGCCATCCGGCGAGCCGACCAGCGTATCAAGTGCTACTCTCAACAACCCCAGTGCGGTAATATAGCTACTATCCAGCTTCACCCTAGTCAAATTTTTAATTCCCGGGATCTCCTTGGCTTCAATTAAATGCACCACCGGGCGACGGCTAAACGGTAATTCCTTAAACCAATCTGTACCCGCTAGCACGTCACGCAGTTCGCTAAGCTCGGCACCGCCACCGCAAAGTAGAATTTTATTTGGCAGCATCTCGGTATCTTCAAATTCCTCCAGCGTAATCTGTACGCCCGAAAGCCAAACCGCCAAATTTCGTTGCACCGAAAGCATAATCGCATCACGCATATCCGCTGGAACCTTGGACGGATTATGAATCGATATCTTATATTGCTCGGCTGTATCAAAATCGACGTTCAAAATTTCGGCAATTTGATGTGTAAAACTGCGTCCGCCAATGCCAAACATCCGCGTCCCCTCAACACCACCATCATCAACCACGGCAATATCGGTCGTGCCACCGCCAATATCCATTACGATACCTGAGAATTTACTTTCGGCATCATTGCCAAGGCAAGCACGACAAACCGCGAATGGTTCAACAGCAACAGCTAGAAGATCCAAATTCAGCTCCGCACAAACCTTTTCAATTGCCGAAATATGAATTAACGGCGCAAAAGCCGTATAGAATTGAATTACGACATCAGTCCCCTTAAACCCAATCGGGTTAGAGATTTTGTAGCCATCAATACTAATCGAGACAATTGCGGAATTAATCAATCGAACCTCAGCATCAGGATTGTTTGTCTCGTCAGCAATCTCTTTACGCGCTTTTGTTCCCGCGTGCTCCTGAACCTGTTTGATAATCAGCGCCATCTCCTGTTCGGATAGCGGTTTATTGCCACTTTTACGCCGATAGCGCACCGTGCTCGTACTGCCCTTAATTAGCTCGCCGGCAATCCCCACGACCGCAGTCTTGCTGGAAACCTCGGCAATCTTCTCTGCTGCTGCAACCGCTTTTTCGCAAACCTTGACCACGCTCGGAATATCCGCAATTGCGCCAGCATACATGTTGCCTTCGCTTTGACGAGCTTTTCCTGCCCCAACAACCTCCAGGTTTTTATCTGAATCCTGACGCGCAATCACCGCTTTAACAAATTCTGTACCAATATCAAGTGCCAAAATTGTATCATTACTTTTTAGCTTATAAAGATCGTCCACCGAAAAATCGTTACCGTCTAGAAGTTCGGATTGGCGCTCAGGCTTTTCGACCGACTCAGAGTCTTTGCTCTTCTCGGCTTCAGTTTTACCAGCTTGTATATTGAATTTATCCAAAAAACCCATTATTCTTCGTCCTCATCTTCATATAAATCTTCACCGAGATACCAACCGTCATCATTGTACCATTCATTTTCTTCTGCTTCTTCCGTATTATCTTCGTCGTCATCGTCCACTTTATTAGGTCCACTAATAGTCACCTGGTTCAAGAAGACGGTCGAATAATCTTTCATCACTTCTACTAGATCTTCGCTCGTCCAATACTCTTCCGGTGCAGATAATTCTTGATAGGTATAATCAAAATCCATAACCATGCTATACTCGTCCGGGTTTTCGCTTCCATAGCCCGATAAACGTACTAGCTCATGGCCAAAATTAGTAATTTCTGCCTGCAAGACGTAACTAGACGCTGAAAAAATCTCAGCAAGCTCGTCAGCACTCACCTCGTCAAAACTTTCAGCCGAAAGTTCATTAAGCCCCAAACTATCAGCCATCGTATTGTAGCAGACATAGAATGATTCCATCATTCCAAGAGTCGGCAAAGCGTTAACAAAATCTGCCAAAGCATCATAATCAACCATCAAATCGTAAACCGTAGTCCCAGTCGTGGAAGGCTCAGTCTTACTCTTGGTGGCATCCAGGAATGGAAAGGCTCGATAAAGTTCTTTTAGTTCTCTGGAATAATCTTGGCCGGCTACAGCAACAGCACAGTGATAAAAATCCGCAACTGGTCGCGCCGTATCTTGGTCGATTCCCAAAAATTCTAATACTTCTTCAATACTCAACTGATACCACTTGCCATTAATCTCGTCAAAGGTTGCCGACGCATCTAGCGCCACATCTTGACTATCCTCATCTTCCGCGTCATATTCAATTTCTAGCGCATCAAGCCCCTCCAGTTTCACATACAGCGTACCACTGCCAGGCATCACCAAGTCGGCAATCACGCCCGTCGAGCCCACCGGTTCATCATAACCTTTGTTATCTTCATCTTCGTTAGTAATCGTCGCCATTCGATCTAAGCCGAACCCCAAATGGCTAGAGAACTCGGTCAAGCTATGAATTTGACTATTCATCACAAAATTCGTTGATGTATCTACACCGCTATAATCCTCACCCATGGTAGTTATATTCGCACCAATATTAACACTATCGGCCGAAACAAGATTACCTAGCGCATCAGCCAAAACCTTTTTCGGCTGGCTATAATATGCAAACCACCAAACAAAGAAACCCGCTAGCCCCACAGCTAGAACTACCAGCGCAGTAATTGCAATTTTCTTACCAGTATTGCTTTTTGGCTGCGGTTTTGGAGCATGCATTTGGTCAATAAAATCCTGCCGCACATCTACAGGCTGCACCGGCTGAGTCTCCTCAGTTGGAGTTGTTATAGGATGACCATTTTCAGCTATTTTTTGTAGACGCGCAATGTCTTTTGCATCACTCTCAGCAATTTCGGCTTCACGCTCTATCCGCGCCAACGGATCGGTCACAAATGGTTCTGCTATGACTTCCGCTTCCGAAGAATCATCTTCAGCAGATTCAACAGTCTGAGTAGGTTCGCTGGATTCATCCTCCGCTGATCCCTCCGTACTACTAGCGTCCGTAGCAGTAGCAATAGCCAAATTTATCGGTTCAATTGATTCAGCTGATTCGACTAGTTCAGTGGCTTCCGCCGGCTCGGTCGACAAAGTTTCTAGATTTCCCAGCGCATGGTCCGACTTTTCCGATAGCTCCTGAGGCGTATCGGCGACTTGCAAGATTCCGTCACTAGTCGTATTTTCCGTCGGCTCTTTATCCATGGTTCTCCTTCCGTTTAATTATAGCACAAATTTTTTAAGGGCAAGCAGAATCATGCTATAATTAATTTATGGATAGGGAAAAATTTACAATTCGAGATATCAAAGCGCGACAAGTTCTTGATAGTCGCGGTAATCCGACGGTCGAAGCCGACGTGTTTTTGTCTTCCGGCTACGCCGCTCGTGCAATCGTGCCATCCGGCGCTTCAACCGGCGAAGGTGAAGCTTTGGAACTACGCGATGGTAAGGCTGATTATTATGGCGGCAAAAGCGTAATGCAGGCTGTTTGGAATGTCAACCATGACATAAAAGATCTTTTGGTTGGGAATCCCGCCGACCAGGAACAAATCGACCAAATGATGCGCGAACTTGATGGCACCGAAAACAAAGGCAAGCTCGGCGCAAACGCTATTCTTGCGGTTTCTCTAGCCGCCGCCAAAGCCGCCGCCAAGACCGAGCATATGCCATTCTATCAATATGTTGCGGCAATTGCTGGCACGACAGATTCGATGTCACTGCCAATGCCCATGATGAACATTATGAACGGTGGTGCTCATGCCGACTGGTGCACAGATTTTCAAGAGTATATGATCATTCCGCGTGGTGCCGGCTCAATTGCCGATGCTGTGCGAATGGGCGCCGAAGTATTCCATGCTCTCAAGACCGTACTCAAGGAACGTGGTTATACGGTTATGGTCGGCGATGAGGGTGGCTATGGTCCGGTGGTTCGCGAAGGTAACGAGGAGCCGCTCGAATGTATCCTTGCCGCAATCGAAAGCGCCGGCTACGAAGCTGGTAAAGATATCGGTCTAGCCATGGACGTTGCAGCTTCTGAATTTTATAAAGAAGACCATTATGAACTACGTACCGATGGTTCTTGGAAAACTTCCGGCGACATGATCGACTGGTATGAAGAACTAATTGAGACTTACCCGATTATCTCGATTGAAGATGGTCTTGATGAACATGACTGGGCGGGCTGGACAGAGCTTACTGCTCGTCTAGGTAGTAAGCTCCAACTCGTCGGCGACGACCTTTTTGTGACCAACACCAAATTGATTGAACGCGGTATTAACGAAAAAGCTGGGAATGCCGTCCTGATTAAGCCAAACCAAATTGGCACACTAAGCGAGACTATCGCTGCGGTCAAAATGGCGCACTCCGCTGGATATCGCACCGTGATGTCGCACCGCTCCGGCGAAACCGAAGATACCAGCATTGCACACCTGGCGATCGGCCTTGGAACCGGGCAAATTAAAACCGGTAGCCTAAGCCGCTCAGAGCGAATCTGCAAATATAATGAGCTCATGCGTATTGCCGAAGACCGTCCGGAGCTTGAGCTGGCGCATCCCTTTGCGAAATAACACCGGGTAGTGAACGCCACAAGAGGGGTCTATTCACAGAATAGACCCTGTTTTTCTATTGTATCACAGATTATCAAAAAAGTCAATAGGCGCTCTACGCTACTCCACCTACAGCCCTACTGTAGCCTAACTTTTTCTTGCCCAAGCAGCTCTTCTAACTTCGTCTTCAGTTCCCCCTCAGTATCAACCCTAAACGGCATCCGCATTGGACGCTTCTGATCCCCGTCCCGCAGCACCATAATCACTTCCTGTACACCGGGGTTCAGTTCACAAATCCGGCGAATCTCACTTAGTTGCTCAGCGTTAGCTGGATCCTCAATCAAAACATAAAGTTTCTCGCGCGAATGATCCACTGGCGGTGCAACCACCCGGCGCGTGCCCTCTTCAGGTTCATCTGATTTTTTGAACCCACCAGTGCTCACTCCGCCGGATTTTTTATAACTTCCAGTGCTAACTCCCGTCGCACGAGTACGACCTCGTTGTTTTCGCTCGCTCAATTTCGGCGCTGGTAATTTCTTGCCCGTACTTTTATATCCCTGCATCGCAGCGTCCTCAATCTCTTCGACTGAATCTGCAATCACTTTAATCTCATTCGTGATATTGCCATTTTTATCCTTGGCATTAACGCTACCGACTACTTTGATAACATTATCCTGCTCGAGTTTCCCGCCGACCTGCTCGTAAAGATTCGGAAATACGATAATCTCCTGCTCGGCAATTTTATTCTCAATTCTCACAAACGCCATTCTTGTATTACTTTTGGTCATAATCGTGCGCACATTTGTGATGATGCCGCCTAATGTAACAATCTTGCCGTCATTTTCCGCCTTCACAAGTTCATAAGAATGAGTCTGTTCTTCAAAATAATCATCATACTTATCTAGCGGATGCGACGAGATATAGAGCCCCATCAAATCACGCTCCCAAAGCAACTGCTCTTTTTCCGGAACTTTACTCGGCGCTGGCTTAATCTCCGGCTCAGGAACTTCCCCGGCTGCACCCATCGCGCCGAAAAGGTCAGTCTGACCGCTAGCGGCATCTTTTTGGCGCTTCGCACCGTAAGCCTGAATATTCTCAAGATTAAATAGCAGATCTGACCGGTCACCAAAACGATCAAACGCACCGGTCTTGATCGCGGTCTCCCACGATTTTTTATTGAACTTGGTGGCGTTCACCCGCGTAGCAAAATCGCAAACACTTTTGAATGGACCATTTTTGTCACGCTCCGGAATTACATATTCCTCAACAAGACTTTTACCCATATTTTTGATGCCAGAAAGCCCGAAACGAATAGTCTTTTTGCCACCCACAATACCAAAATCGCCATAAGACTCATTAATATCCGGACCAAGTACCCGAATGCCCATGTGTTTACATTCACTAATCTCAATCGCTAAGCGATCCGTCCAGCGCATATCGGCCGTCATCAACGCCGCCATGAACGCATCCGGATAATGCGCTTTTAGGTACGCCGTCCAATACGCAATCAAGGCGTAACACGCGGCGTGGGACTTATTGAAACAGTAGTTTGCGAAGTCAAGCAGCTGCTCCCAAAAAGTCTCGGCAATTTCCTTGGTCGCACCGCCAACCTTTATTGCACCTTCAATGAATTCCGGCTTCACTTTGTTCATGAGGTCAATTTTCTTCTTACCAACAGCCTTGCGCAGCGTGTCCGCCTGACCGCCAGTAAACCCGCACCATTCCTTCGAAATCTGCATGAACTGCTCTTGATAAATCATAATTCCATAAGTATTTTTGAGGGCATTCTCGAGGCCAGGATGCAGGTAAGTAATTGGTTCCTGGCCGTGTTTGCGCCGAATGAAGCTATCAATAAACTGCATTGGCCCTGGACGATATAAGGCGACCATAGCGATGATATCCTCAAACGTACTAGCTTTGAGATCTCTGAGATAGCGTTTCATACCTGCAGATTCCAACTGGAATACACCGGTAGTTTCTGCGCGCTGGAAAAGCTGATAAGTTTCCTCATCATCAAGTGGCAAAGCGTACATATCAATATCTTCATGATAAACTTTGCGAATCATCCGAAGCGCATTATTAATCACAGACAAGTTCGAGAGGCCGAGGAAGTCCATTTTGAGCAGACCTAATTCCTCGATTTGTGGACCAGGATACTGCGTCGTGAGTGGACCTTTGGCACTAACCTCCATCGGCAAAAATTTTACCAAATCATCCGGCGCAATCACCACCCCGCAAGCATGTACGCCGTGGCTACGAATCGTCCCTTCAAGCCGCTCCGCAAACCCTAAGACCTCATGCGAAACCGGATTATTTTCATATTCAGCTTTCAGCTCCGGGACTTCCTTCACTGCGCGCTCAATTGGCACATGATGCCCCTGCTCCGGATCCGGGACCAGCTTAGCAAGATAATCGGCTTCAGCATAGGGCACTTCCATCACGCGCGCAACATCGCGCACCGCCATTTTTCCCATCATCTTACCAAACGTAACAATATTCCCAACTCGCCCCTCACCGTATTTTTGAGTACAATATTCAATCACCTCGTCACGGCGCGTATCCTGAATATCAGTATCAATATCTGGCATTGAAATACGATCCGGGTTCAAGAAACGCTCAAAAAGTAAATCATATTTGAGCGGATCAAGCTCGGTGATACGTAAAGCGTAAGCCAAAATACTACCGGCCGCACTACCACGCCCTGGCCCATAAACAATGCGCTGCGATTTTCCCCAGTTAATAAAATCTTGTACAATCAAGAAATAACCATTGTAACCCATTTTATCGACAATTGAGAGTTCATAATCAATCCGTGGCAAAATTTTGAGTTTTTCCTCGGCACGCTCGGGCGTTTTGTCAACTTTTTCCAGGATTTCTCGACATTCAGGGATGGTTAATTTGCTAGCTTCTTCTAGAGTTTTACCACCATAACGATAAACTAGCCCCTGAAAGACCAGCTCGTCCAAATATTCCTTCTCACTGCTACCATCCGACACTGGGAATTTTGGAATCAAAATCCGCCCGAGCTGCAAATCAACGTTGCAACGGTCGGCAATCCGGCGCGTATTGCGAACCGCCTCAGGAAAATCTTCACCCCAGCGTTTGATAATGTCGCTCGGCGGAATCACGTGCAACTCAAAATCTTTCAAAGTCATACGATTCGTATCGGAAAGGTTTGCTGCGGTACCTACACAAAGCAAAACTTCGTGTGCGTCTTGATCGTCGTGCCGCAAGTAATGTGCATCGCAAGTCACCACTAGTGGAATATTGGTTTCTTTGGCAATTTTTGCTAGTTCTTGATTGATTGTGTTTTGAGTTTCCCAATGCGTCGGTGAATCCGGATGTCCGTGGTCCTGCATTTCCAAATAAAATCGGTCACCGTAAATCCCCTGGTACCATTTCGTGAGTTCGCGAGCTTTTTTAGTGTCGCCAGCCTTGATTGCCTCAGAAATCTCTGACCCAGCACAGCCCGACAGACAAATAATGCCATCGCTATATTTTTCCATTACTTCGTGATCAATACGCGGCTTATAATACTTACCCCGGATCTCCGCCTCAGTCATCAATCGGCAAAGGTTCTCAAAACCCTGATTGTTCATTGCGAGCAAAGTAATATGAAAACGCTGTTTGTCATAAGCCGGATCGCGATCTTCCATTCCTCGCGCCGCTACGTAGGCTTCTAGACCGAGAATTGGCTTAATCCCCGCGCCATTACAAGTCTTATAAAGCTCAACTAGGCCCGACATCGTGCCGTGATCAGTTACTGCCACCGCTTCCATACCTTGATCTTTGACAAATTCAACAAGATCGGGAATTTTTGTTAGTCCATCCAGCAATGAATAATGGGTATGATTATGCAAGTGTACAAAATCGCTTGGCAAAAGCGGCTCTTGTTCTTTCGTTACCTCGGTCATAGTATGATTATAGCACAAAGGAAAAACCGCCCCAAAAATCGGGACGGTCGAGGACGATTTTATGAAATGTCCCCCTATTCCGCTAATGATAAACCGCGTTTATTGAGCCCTCGCCGACAAACCGAGCGCATCAATCGGCATTTGTTTAGGAGTAGGCCCTTTTAGCTGCGCGCAGTAGTCACGAAAATGCCCAGCCAAACTTGAACCATTCATACACATAGCTATCTCTATTTTCAGGCCCAAATAGTCGCTCAGTAATCGCCGAAAAGCTTGCTCCGATTGATCCGCGCCATACTCATAGATTGCCACAATCTCGAGCGCGTGTTTCTCGCGTAGCTCTCTCAGGCCATTCATCACGTCATCATACCCAAGCTGTGAAAACGGTTCTTTGCGCTCTACGCCAAGACCAAATCATAAAAATCGCTTCCTTTCTGAAATGTTCTATCCAGTCGCGCTATGGAGCTATCTTTTTCTATTGTATCACAGATTGTTATTTTTGTCAATACTTCTTATGTAAATTTAATAAGATTGCAAGAAAATAGTTCAACTTTCTCCGTACGGGCTTCTACGATCGCTCGTATGGCTACATCTACGGACGCGTCGCAGGTGGCCTCTGGTGGTCTACTACTGCTGGTTCTGCTACCTACGGTCACGTCTTGCGTACGTACCCGTCGGATGTCTACCCTCAGTATAATAATTACCGCGGGAACGGTTTTGCCGTTCGCTGTGTGGTACGGGAGGGGTGAGAGTGGAAGAAATCTATTTCTTTCTCGTAGCCCCACTACTTCTTGAGCGCGATGCCCCGCGAGCGCGAGTTTTGGTTTTGGTATTCTTGATCTCTTCAGCTTCTGCTTCCGCGGCTGCCCGCGCCACATCTTCTTCGCGGTAGCGTCGTTCTTGATTCTCTATCACACGGTTCGCAAAAGTCTTCACAATCCCACCGACCGAAGTCATTCCCTTGACATTATCTACTATATCATCAGTTTTGCTGGCGATCTGCTGTCCAGCAGCGACGATTTTCTTTACCTCTTCCGAGAGCTGCACAAGCTTCACAATCAAAATGATCCCCGCAATTAAAAATATAAATAACGCCACCGAGAGCATTACTACCAAAATCCAAGTTGCAACTTCCATTTTCCTCCTTTTTACCTAAATTAATCAACACAGGTCGCCTACGCCTGTAATTCCTCGTATTTTTTCAATGCTGCACTATAATTTGCCGGGTCGCCCGTCGTCATCCACTGCCCTTCGGTCTTAACAACATAGACATCACCCTCTTCGGCCATCTTCGTAATTGCGTCAACCGTCCAAAGCTCATTATCTAGGCCAATATTCTTTGGATCTAGATATTCAAAAACTTTCGGCGTCAAAAGATAACGACCATAACTCGTCAAATTCGATGGCGCGTCCTCAATTTTTGGTTTTTCGACAATATCATGCAGCAACATCTCATTGCCATCCTTCAAGCGGATGATCCCATATTTATTCAAAACCTCGCGCGGCATCTCTTGCGCCACGATAATCGCTTCGGCCTGTGGATGCTCGGCATAAGTCTTCATCAAGGTGCGCACATCAGAACTGCCAAACACTACATCGTCGGAATAAATCACCACAAAAGCTTCGTCGTTATCAATGTACGGACGCGCAGACGCCACTGGTGAACCATTGCCATATGGCAAACTTGGATTTTGCTCGATCACGGTAATTTTTGGAAGGTTCAAAACCCCTGCCACCGGAGCAAACCGATCTTCTTTGCCCTGTTCAATCATAAGTTTGCGGATATTCTCAGCCGGATTATGGAAATAATCTTCATAAATCGGCTTCCCTTTCTCGGTTGCAACGATGATAATTTCTTCGATCCCCGCCTCGGCACATTCCTCCACCACTAACTGCATAATCGGTTTTGCGCCAATCGGCAACATTGCCTTTGGAATTGTTTTTGTAATCGGTAAAAAGCGGCTAGCAAATCCGGCATCGGTCACTATAGCTTTGGTCGGCATACGATACGTCATAATAACTCCTTAGAATGTCACTATTATATCATAAGAGAACTCGTATTTCACTTATTATCAGCACATTTACGTCTAACTACTGATAATTTCTTTGTGAAAATCCGAAAGTGATTTTTGTCACTTTTTACTATCTCTAGTGTAGCAAAACATTTGCTTTTTGTCAACTACAAAATAAAATCCCCAAATATCATAAGGCTATTGCTTTCATATTTGGGGAGATTGTGCTACTTCGATGTTTTTATTGTGATACGTGGCAGTATGCAGAAAACATTTGCAATGCCAGCTTTAATCTTAGCACGCACAAGAGCAAATCTCACTTCTCTGTGAATATCCTCAACTGTGATGCCGTCAAGATCACTCAAATAACGTTCCGTAATGGCTTCCGTAGAATGGCCCAATGCGAGCTGAATTTTACGCGTAGGCAGTCCCAATAACTTCAATTCGGTGGCAAATGAATGCCGTAGATCGTGTGGGCGAAAGTTCTCAAAACCAGCCAATTTAAATGCTTCTGACATTGCTTTCCGTGCTTCCTCTTGGCAAATATGACCCCTACCACTTGGGCTTTTCCATACATAAACATCGTCGTTACTTCGTCTGGAAATCCATCGACCGAGCAGCCGTTTAGTTTTTCTGCTCATTATTACCCAACGCAATTTTCGACCTTTACCAATGATCTTAATTTTTCTCCCTCGAATATCGGAGATTTTGAGGCTAACCATCTCCTCTATGCGTAAACCGCAGTCGAACGATAGCATAATCATCAATCTAGTTCGTTGATCAGCATACAGTAAAGCAGTTTGAATCTGCTGTCTAGTGTACCAGTTTTTTCTAGCTGGTTCCTCCTTTTGCATAACGATACGAGACAGCTTGAGTTCTGGCATTATGACGTTCTCATCTTTTTGCCATTTGAGCATAGTCTGAAGCTGATATATGTAATTATTGATGGTTCGTCCAGTATTTCCTCTTGATTTATGCCAGTCAACCCAGTCAAAAATCTGCTGGTTCGTAATATCCTCTACTCGTTCTATTTTTGAAAATTTGATAAAGTCATTTACGCTGTTAACCTTAGCGTTCATCGTTTTTTGCGAAAATCCCCGTATTTGTCGACTGAAATTATAAAACTCCAACACTTGTTGATAAATCGGATACTTGGGGTCTGTGACTTTCTCAAGTCTATATGGCATATAAAACTCCTCCCCACCCATTAAATTGATATGGTGGAGAGGGTCACCGATCCGGTATAGTGTATGCGTGAGATACTACGCTATACCGAGCATCATTTCATTTCCGGTTGAGTCTTAGCTGCTCCGATGAAATAGGCAAAGGGGTTCTTGATACCAGCATTCTCTCTAATTGCGCTCTCGTATAGCTGCCACACCTTGTCCTCGCTCATACGATTAAAGCACTTGCGCAAGAAGCCGAGACTATTATCTGCGACTGGACCGAACTTACCTTGAAGGTGTTTAGCGTGCTGCAATGCTTGCCATCGCCTTCTAGCATCATCCTCATTTACTTTAACGTTAATGTTGTTTCCAAAGGAAACTTCTCTAACGTTAACGTTACCGTTCCTCTCCATAAAATACCTCCATTTTTAGCGTATCAAAAACCCTCGCTCTACGAGCTTCTGACACGGTTGTTATTATTTTGGTGCGCACGATCAGAGCGAGACCATACGCACGCGTACCTAATATAAGCGAAAGAATTTTCGAGATGTAAAATCCCCAAAAGCTTTCCGCATTTGGGGCTGTTTTACTACCGAATAGTCATCCTAAACTGGATCTTATTTAGAGTATAGCAAACGTTAAGCAAAAAGTCAATAGCAAGCGTGATATAATGTATTTTATGAATGACAAGAACAGTGATCAGAGACTGGCTCGATATATGACTGAGAAAAGTCGTGAAGCGTTTGTAATGGGCTTAGAAATTTTTAACAAGCCAACACTTAAATATCGTGTTGAGGGTTTTGCATTTTTTATCTGTAATGCGTGGGAGCTTTTACTTAAGGCTGTAATAGTTCATAAATCTGGAAATAAATCGATCTATTACAAAGATAATCCGGACCGCACGATCAGTCTTTCCGATGCCGCCAAGAGAGTGTTTACCAATGAAAAAGATCCGTTACGGAAAAACCTTGAAAAAATCATCGAACTTAGGAATACTAGTGCTCATTTCGTAACTGAGGAGTACGGCATTATTTATGCCCCATTATTCCAGGCGTGTATTATAAATTATCGTAACAAACTGAATGAATTTTTTCAGATTGATATTGCGGCAGATATCCCAAATAATTTTCTTACTCTTTCAATAAATGTTGGTGATTTTTCAGACGATTCTATTAAGGCTAAGTACGATCTCGATCTAGCAAAAAAGCTAATTTCTCGTCGGAACGATCTAGCGTTGCTAGAGAAAGAAAATAATAATTCAAAGTTTTCTATTTCTATTCGTCAAGATATATACCTAACAAAAAATAAAAAGAATGCAGATATAACGGTCGCGATAGCAAATGACGCCGACCCCAAAGTCCGTATAGTGAGAGAGCTTAAAGACCCTAGCAATACACATAATCTTGCCTTTAATAATATAGTTAAAGAGGTGAATGCTAGAATTAAGTCAGAAAAAATCCCGTTTGAGTGTGCTATAAAATCGAAGGGTGAGAAGCGAAATATTTTCAATAAAACAGACTTGATTTTGTTTATAAAGTTCTATGACTTGAAAAACGACAAAAATTATTCATATGCGCATAAAACTGATGGCCGTAAGGCTACTTACTCGTATTCTCCGAAAATAGTAGATTTCATTGTTGAACACATTAGAAAAGACCCCACCGGGGTCATTCAGAAACTGAAAAATGGTGAACCTGAATAGATAGCACCAGGAGCAAAGGAATTCTCGTTCGTTAAAACTTACTCCCATTCGGGAACCCAGCTTTTATCCTTCACGAGCTATCTAGGTCTAGTTTAGCATAAATTTATCAAAATTACAACATTTTTTATAAATATATTCAAATCGTATCTGTTTTGCTTATGTTAAATATATTGTAAAAAATACAACATATTTTACTTTAGTATAAAGTAGTGATTTGATACTTCATTTCGCTAATATTTCTATTATTTTTATACTGCCTTCATTTTTTCCCACTGCGCCAAAAGATGTGGTGAATGCTTTGCGATGTAAGAAATATCAACCCCTTCTTGAGTCGCCCATTTCGCAAACTCGCCACTCATCCACGAATCGCCACCTAGTTCTACGAAGTAGTGCCAGCTAAGATCGCAAATGGCTCTATGTTCGTGAGGGGTGTGCTTTATGGACTGAAATAGATCAACACGGGCAGTTTGGAGATTATTCTGCGCAAGTTCATTTCTGACTTTTCCGAGCTCGTTGTTTTGACTATCGACTTTCTCCGAAAGCTCTTTGACTTTTTCTCCAACATCGTCATTAGACTGCTTGGTGTCACGCTTCATTCCGTAAGTAATATATGCTACACCGAGCGCACCAAACATCGAAATTGCTGCAGAAATAATCCCACTCCAGTCCATCTATTCGCCCTCGAACTTAATCACATCACCAGCATATAGACCCACGCCAGTCGATGAGTGCCAACCGTCATAGACCGACTGGCCCGGTTTGGCTTTAGTGGACGACCATAAGCGAGCGTAGTTATTCATCGTTTCGCCATATTGGACATAGCCTTTGCAACGACTCATAATTGAGCTCATCGTATCGCCGGCTTTAACACTGACTAGCGAGCAATTATATGGAGTACTCACCGTATTCGCATTGGTGCTTACGATAACACTGTTATCAGTCATAGACGGCGATGTTGGTTGAGATACGACTGGAGGCTCATAATTTCCCGGAACAACCCATACCCATCCACTAATATCCATATTGTGCGTAGAAACAGCGAGTGGAGTGTAATTCGCATCCTCAACCATTGCCGTATTTGTGCCAGTTGAATATAGATAGAGTGCCGTATGGCCATAGGTAGTATTAAACCCTCCGGATCCGATCGCGCCCTTCACTGGGTAATCAATATATTTGAACCCATAATTCTTAACAAGCCAGCTCGCAACGTCTTTGCCATTGACTGGGCCATAATCTAGATGAGCAGTCGAATAAACGCTCTTGCCAGTGGCGAGATAGGCCGTGTAGCGTGAACACTGATACGGTGAGGCTCCTGGAGTAAGCCGACGTGATAGAACATCATCAATCGTGACATAAAAGCCTTGCCCAGTAGCTTCCTCGTCATTTTCTGAAATGGTCTGCTCATCAGTCGGAGCATCTTGATTCATTAAACGAGCGAGTGCTGCTTGTGAGTCCTCAATAAAATCAAGCGTGGACTGCTCAATTTTAGCATTGTTGCCGTCAAGCGTGATGCTGCCATCCTCCGACGGAGTGCCACAGATTAGGAAGGCTCCACAAATAGCAGCAAAAGCAACGAGTATAAGGACTGCAACATTATTGCCAAAACATTTTTTGAGCTTACTTATCATCGTTTTTCTCCTTATCTGCGTTATTCTTTTGGCCAGTGACACCCAAGAAGTAGATATTGATACCACCAGAGAATAGCAAAGCAGTTTGAGTGAGCTGCTGAGCGACACTCTCAAAACCCCAAGTACTGCCTAAACCTTGAACGATAAAGGCCGTAAACGATAAAATACCGACTGCTATTGAAAGCTGGCGAGTGGTTTTCTTTTTGAGTTTCATAGAATAGGATTCCTTTCTATACCGGCGACAAGACCACAAAAATGCGGCTTTTACACCGCATTTGTTATATTTTTATTATATATGATTTGTCGTCGCCATTCAAGTCCTCAGTGTCGCAGAACATTGATTTTGAGACATTCCCAGGCTACGTATATTCTACGGAAGAACAAATAGTTGGCATATGGACGGACGGAAAGTTAATATATAAAAGAACGTTCACGGGAATTACTAGTAGTAACGGTACCGTAGTCGTTAATGGGCGCGCACTTAATATAGATACACTAATCGGGGCGGAAGGAACTATTGATGCTAGCGATGGACAGAGATGGGTTTTTCCGTCTAGCAACTCCGATGCAAAGAAGGCTAATGTTTTCATGAATACCGGGAATAAGGAAGTTCATTTAATAGTTGGTAGCTATATGAACAATATGTCATATACTGTTACACTAAGGTATACTAAAACAGCGAATTAGCAACATTAAATTGACCCCACGACCCCTGTTTATGGAATTATTGCATACTATTTTTTGGTGTAATAAATGATCGCTGTTACCTGTGCTCCTCGCCATCCCGTAGCGGTTTTTTCAATCGAGATATCCCCATTCGACCGCGATATCTCGAAGCGGTAGGAAAAGGCACCTCCCCCGCCTGGGAAACTAAAGTCGGTAGGAGTCTGTAGATTCAAGCTCGTCATAGGCAGGATTTGCCCTAGGTTAGAAATGCTACCTGGGATTACTACTTTCTCAGCATTGCTAGAAGGTAATGTGCCTGTGACGATTTTTCTGTAATACATGCTCCCGTCTATCCAAGCACCCATTACTTGCTCATCGGTACTATAGTTGAATTGATTTATTGTCTCAAAATCAATGTTCTGCGACCTTATCGCCTTCGCCGCAATTTTATTTGAGGTTATAGCTTTATCGGCGATATTCTTCGTTTGAATGACACCGTCCTTGATCGTGCCATCTTGATTATGCGATTTTAGGATGCCAGTTATTAGGTCGTCTAGCCAGCCAATAGTTGGGTTTAATTCTACTTTATCGCCAACTAAATGGCCGCTATCACTATTTCCCGCTAGCCGAATTATTTGCGTGATAGTATTACCATTTACGATTCCCTTCCAGTCGGACTGAGTACTAGTGTCAACTGTGCCATCGGGCAATAAACGATAAGTTGAAAAGTGTACGGGCGTATCCGTGGACCATCCGCTTAAGTCATCACAAGTTAGAATGCTACCGTTTTTCTCACGAATCGCACTCACGCTGGCGATAGACGGGTAAATTCCGGTTCCGTTTGCTGCTTTATTAAATTTATCTGTAATTGCTGCCATGTTTTCTCCTTTCTATGTCAGCTTAAATCTTTTATTCCTATCGGCACATATTCCGCCACGACGGACGCCAACGTATAATCAACGCCCATTGCAGTTGAGGAAATTTGATAATCAAACCATTGCACGTCTTCGTCAATCTCCACCATCACGTCGAGACTATCAATACTTTTATTTGCGGCAGATAATTGATCTCCTATATCGCTCCATTTGCGCAGCGAACTCCAGCTTCTTTTTGGCTCGCTCCACCCGTACGGCACTTTGAGCGTTGGTACATTGACCGCTTGCGTCCATTTCAGCTCCCCATCTTCAGTGTAAGCAGATATCTCGATACTAATATCACCGCGCGGTTTGAGCAGGGTAAATACGACTTGGATTAATCGAGCCCAGTCGCGCCCATCTTTGCTCCACTCGATCTTACCGCTCTTAATTTCCGTCTCGAACGAGCCTTCTCCGTCCCTCGTATTAAACAAGCGTGTTAGCTCGTAAATTTTATTATCGGAAAGAATCAAGAAATGGGTCTTACCGCTATTATCGTTATAGAGCGTCATCCAGTCGGCATTCAAATACCAAGATAAAATCCAAGCACCTTTATGTTCAAGATCAAATGCCCAAATTCGATTATTTTTAGTGGATCCGAGTGGCAAAGCCCAATAGATGATGCCTTCGTAGGCTAAACCGACAGCCTTATCCATTGAATTCGTATTAAGCAATGATACCTCGTTTTTAATCGTGTTGCTGATCCGACTAGTTGAAAGCACGTTTTGTAGCTGTGGTTGCGTACCGGTAGTCTTGAATCCATCGCGCGACGGATAATAAAGCGAGTTATTATAGATCACTACTCCATCCGGACTATCTGTGCCATCAGAGCCACTATCCTCAGAGACGCTCCACGCCACAAAGGACCCGCCACCGTAAGAAATTGTATTCGGCGATAGATGATATCGCTTACCACTCCCATTGCTACCCTGTGTTAGCACGACGACGGTGTTATCTCCTTGACCTTTCCGGAAAGGCATCACAGAAATCGGTACTTCTTTCGTTCCATTAGCGATTGCAGTAAAACCGCCGCCGTTACTGGGTGAAAAGTCCAACTCGTGATCATAATCTCCACCCCGCCAAAGGTAAAACGGATTATCGGCATCGCCTACTAGCCACACGCGCCCGTTGATAACTGCTCCACGCTTGGCTTTTGGACCTGCTGTAGAATTATAGGTAGGCATTGGCCCACGACCAAGATCTTGCGCCCGTGATCCATTATCTGTAAATACGAGCGTCTCCGGATCGAGATTCCCTGCAATAAGATAAAGCTCGGGCTGACCAGCGCCGTCGGCGGCCGTACCCATATAAACGTTATATCCGACTGCCCCCTCGACCCGATCCCACTGGATCGTCACCCAATTTTTATCAGGATCCCACATATCGCGCTGCGTGGAGATTTGCTGGGTTAAAACTGCCGAACCTTCGGTTTCTCCTACGGTTGAATTGGCAGTAACAGCGTAATAAACCTTGAAGGCGTCCCCCGAAAGTTCATGCGCTTCTTTAAGGGTGGGCGCAGATTTTGGCTTTTCTAATTTTTTGAACTCTGTGATTTTCCACTTTACGGTATCAACATAACTCAAGGTATCGATCCCGTTCAGAACCAAGACATTATTTCGGGTTAGCAAAAAATGCGCTGTGGCTTCCGTATCATAATCCTTGCCGTCGATTTTTTGCCAAGCCGCGTCTTCACCTTTGGCGCGATAAACATTGGCTTTACCATCCACAACCATCATGGCAAGAAGGTAAAATACTGGGCAATTACCTTCCATTACTTTGCATTCAAATAATTCGCCTAATACCCGGCCAATCGGTTGTGGTCCGTATGGCACCAACGAGGGGCGCGGACGCACTACACCATTTTGTTCAAGTACTACGTTAGTTGTTCGGAGCAGAGAGTTGTCGACTAGACGCCTAGCGTCATAATCGGTAACGGTACCATTCGCCCAGTCCATGATCGCCTTACGCTTTATTTCCGGAGGTTTTGTGGCTTTAGGTGGATTAATCATTACCAGCTCCTTCCTCCTGGGTTACGCCACGACCCTCGAATTTTACGAACTTGACCGCCGCGATTTCTTTGAATCATCCCAGTCATTAAATTATTTGCTTCCGCCATTAAATTGCCGTATTGATTCTGCTTTACGATATCATTGCGGATATATTCAGCCGCTACGACCGTTACCAGCCACCAAGGATCGTCAACTAAAATATCATCATTTGGGCTTTCGAGATCTTCGAGGGAAGTGTAAACTGGTGCGAATAACTTGCCACCAAAACATGGATCACTGTCGTCAAATAACTTATTAAACACTAGACTTTGACCGATTTTTGCACAATAATTGCCGACCGAGTAATTTTTGAGATCATCATATCCTACCAGCTGAAATTCTACTTTGTTATTGCTTTTCGTCAGCACATAGATGTTATCGCCCTTGGAGGTAGAAATTTCCATAATATCCTCATCGAGTGAATATTCATCGCTTTTAGAAATTGTGCCAACTTGCCGTACACGCTCGTAACGTGAATTCCAAAATTGACCAGGTTCCTTGAGCCACGCGTTCTGATAGTAATTTGCAATTCCTCGAATTTTTTGCCATTTCGCGTTATTCTGTGCGAGAATCGTCGCTTTGCCAGTGGCTTTAAGAATTACGGCATCAATTAATTCTTGCAAAGTCATTGTTCGTCTCCTATTTTAATTTCGTGATAATGTCCCCAGCTCATTCCATAAGTCTTACCAATGTCCCCCTTTTCCCCTCGAGGTCCAGTTTCTCCTTTTTCCCCTTGATCGCCCTTGGGTCCGATAGGCCCAGTGTTGCCAGTATCACCTTTGGGTCCCGTTTCGCCCTGTGGTCCTTGATCACCCTGATCCCCTTTTTCGCCTTTTTCTCCAGTTTCACCTTTTGGACCTTGACCACCAGTTTCTCCCTGCGGACCAACTGGACCGACTTCGCCTTGATCACCTTTATCACCCTTCGGGCCTTTAAGATTCTCTAGCTGCTCGTCAGTAAACATATCATAGGTAAATGGCGCGCCAGTCTCACCTCGATCTCCTTTATCGCCCTTGTCGCCCTTACTCCCTGCTGGACCGGCTATGTTCGCCGCAGTCGCATTAACACCTCCGCTAATCGTCGTAGTAATATTTAATGCGCCTAGATCAACTTCCTCATTCATTATCGTCAAATCCTCTCAATGTTACCGCTGGATTAACCTTTAACTTGCCTTCGAGTAGGGTGACTCGATCAGTATCTGCTTGTTTTAGAACAATATCGTAAACGTATTTCCCCGGGGCTATGTTAGCTTCGTTCGCGGTTAGCTTGAAACTCACGGCACCAGATTCCGTATTTAGGACATCCTCTGCGCTCATAGTTTTACGGATGACGGCGTTCGCATCGGTGTTATCCTCGTCATATTCGGGTTTTGCAGTAAAATAAATCGTATCCGAATCCACGACGGCTGGCAGTGAATTGGCATCCAGTACCGTCAGATTTACCGTCTGCGTATTACCACGGATAATTTTAATTTCCTTTCCCATAATTCCTCCTTATTTTATGCCTTTCTTCACGCTCACTTTCGCCTGCGCCCCTAGGCTCGCCTTCTTAATGCTAGTTGCTAGGGCAACTGTACTCATTCTGTGGGTCGTAGATGGCACTCTAGCGCCCGAACCCACTTTGATCCCATTCCCGCTCGACAAGGCTTTAGTATATGCGGACAATGCCGCCTTAGACGCGGCAGAATATACAGATCTCTTGCCTTTCTTTCCCCTGTGACCCTTGCTGCTCTCTAAATTATTGATATTACGATTTCTGCTTTTATAGGTTGAAGCAGTAATTACGCCTGCATCATACATCGCTCGGTTTAAGGCATTGAGATAACCCACCATATCGGCACGATTGTCTAGCTCATTTAATAAGCCTTGCATGTCGGTTCTTGATCCGGCGAGAGAGTAGGCGTCGCGTACATCTTTATTCCACATCTGACTAACCTTGAGCTTTCGAAGCTCCTTCTTACGCCTGAGATCTTCGACTTCAGTGAGATCGCCGTTGGCTTTGTCATTCTCGTATTTCGCACTTGCAAGCCTATATTCCGCGTCTCTTCCCTCAGCCGAGTAGAGGTATTTTTCCCAGTCCTCTTTCTCCATTGAGTTATATTGCTCCAATGTTTGCTTATGTTCACTTTTGATTGTGTCGTTAATCTCGAGATTGTGGCCACCGCTTTTCTTGCTTGGTCGATTGTAATTATCAACACTAAAGCCATCTTGCATCAGTTTCTTCTGACGCTTTGATAAATCATGCGTGATCTCCGCTGAACGTCCCTGCTCGGCTTTAGCGGCATATCCGGCGATTGCTTTCGTATCGTTATCGATATTGTCTAGGGCGCTTTTTTGGTCTTCTGCGCTCATGCTTTGGAAGGTGGGATCCGCCTTCAACTGCTTCTTATAGTCTTCAGCTAGCGTCGACTGAATATCATATTGACTTTCTATGCTGGCAGACATAAAACGCCGAAAGGCTCCTTGACTAAAGATCTCGCCAATTCCCCCGCCGTCGGACTTATTGTCGGGATTATCCGTCATAACTTTCGTGAGATCCTTAAATAATCCACCACCCCAGTTTTGGATAAAATTATCGATTACTGGTGCATCAATTCCGGTCGCTTTTGCCACCGTCCGTGCTAGACCCGTAGTATATTTCTTGCCTTTATCTTCCGGATCAAGATTCTTGTCATACTCACTCACGATTTCTTGCCCAGTGTAACTATTCTTATTGAACAGCGTCTCGAGGAAGGGCTTAGCCGCCGTTGGTGTGAGTTGATTCATCGGATTGCTAGAGTCAATGCCAGTAATTGCCGTGAATATGTCACCACCCAGCATCATCATATCTTCGGGCCTGCCCTTGAGGTTGTTCACTGCATCGGTAATTGGATAAACCATTTGCGGTAGTGGTACTTTAGTTACTCCAACTACACGATTAGTTTCCGGATCGTAGCGGGCGTTATCGCCAAAAATGATCAAGTTGCTCTGTTTCTCTTCATCACCAATTCGATTCCATAGCTCCTCGTCTTTAGCCCTATTGACGCCTTGTACGGCTGCAGCAACTCCAGCAAACGCCGCTACGGCCATTGTAGTCCTGACTGGACGCTCTTTAAATTGATTTACGGTAATCCGTCCACCCTGCACTCCAGCGTTCAAAAATGGAATAATTTTATTAAGTACACGCACCGTCGACCCTGCGCGTCCAAAGTTCAAAGTATTATTCCTCGCTGCTTGGGATTTTTCTACCACCGTGCCCTTGGTGCCGTAATACTGTTGCGCCCTAGTGAAATATTCCGTTTTACCAATGACGTCCGCTAAAGTATCAATCGGATGCTTTAGCCTTTCCCAAGCCTGTTTGGATAGTTGATGGGATTGCTGTAATTCTTTAACTAGCTCGCCCGATTTATAGCCGTAGGTTTGCCGATACTCACTGCCAATAATCCCTTGACGCGCAAGTTCAGCCTGCATAGCCTTCCCTTTTTTGCCGATGCCAAAGGTAGCTAAAAGCGCGTCCGGTGTACCCTTAATATTCGCTTTAATGCTACCGGTAATAGTGGTCTGTAACTGATCACGTACTAAGTTTGAGATTGCGAACATAGGATTAGCTCCGGTTGCGCCTGTACGTAGTACTTTGGTTGGCGCACCCATGACCTTAATGATGCCTTGCATGAAGTCCGGCATTACGCCATTGAGATTCTTCATCTCTTTTGCAACTAGAGCTGGAACTTCGTAGCGTACTTTCTCTCCTTTTACAATAAACGAAATTGCATCATTCCCCACTTTTGGTTTTGCGCCGTCCGGAAGTCTTGCTTCGCGGAAGGCTGCCGCCTCCGAGAGTTGCTTTGCCACCTTATTTCTTTCGCCTTCATTGACCGTGCGGATAGCATTTCTTATCATGGATTCGAGCGGATTCTGTACTACACGATCTGATCCTTCAATTTTTTGAACTGCCGTTTGTTTACTTAGATTGCCAAGCTGTTTGGATTTATGCATCCCCATACCGTTAATATCGTCTAGTACGCGATTCATCGGTACGTAGTCGGTATTATCTCTGATTAGCTGATCACGAAGGCTTCTACTAATAAGTCCAGTATCGACCGCATAATCTAGCATCTGCTTGTTAAAGTTACGCACTACTTTCTCTTGTGCCGCATACTTATCACCTACCGCCTGAATGAGTGCTCGATCGGCGGCATCATTTCTACCAGTCTTAAAATCTGCACCTTTAGTACGTTTTAACTCTTGGCTGCGCTTTGCAATTAGGTATTGCTGGAACTCGTCAGCGTTGGCGGATTTCATTCTGCCGATAGTTTCTGCCAGCCCGCTATCCTCGATCATTTGTTTTGCGATGGTATCGGAAGTACGAACTCGGTCTACGCCCTCGCGCAGGTTCATTCGCTCTCCTTTATCTTTGACGTAACGCTCGTAGGCTACGGCATCATCTACGAGGTAATGCTTGAGATTATCGAGCGTATCTTGGGCTTTCTGCTTGATTGGGGTCCTATTTACTGCTTTCTGGGCTGCGACCTGCTCTTTAATATATTTTTTGAAGTCAATCTCTGGGTTAGTAGTTTCATCGATCCATTTTTCCCCCGTAACTGGGTCAGTATAGACGCTGTTTTTGGTATTGACATTAAGCCTATTCTGTGATATATTGGAATCACTAGCATCAGCTGCGTCACGATTGAGCTTAAACTCGGCAGCTGGTGCTATTTTTTGCTGTTTGCTTTTGTTATATGCCGTAATGACATACGGATTTGTCTCTTTTCCGTTAAAATCTGTACCAAGCACGGCTTTACGCGAGCTATCATCCGATTGATACACGGCACGCTGATCATTACCATCTACAACTCTTTTACCGTTTTTTAAGGTATCTAGCATATCATAGGCGTTTTGAATAGTGCGGCCATTATCGTTTATAATATGTGCCAGCCCATAGCCTCCACCATCTTTACCAGTCCTCTTATTAACATAGTAATCTTGTCTGCCGTAAGGCAAGTCAATGTTACCATTTTCGGAGGTAGGAATTGCACTTGTAGCATTACCTTTTTGCCGTTTAGCGAGATAGTTGATCGCAGCAACTGGATCTTCCCCATTATTAAACATCTTATATTCCTTACCGAAATCCCCAGTTTTAGAAACTAAATCAGTATAGGCATTCAATAATTTACTATCACCGCCTTTTTGTGCAGTTTTTAAGCTGTCATTAACTTTGTACCCAAGCTGGGTTAAAGTCTGTAGTGCTGATGGGTCGTTTTCTGTACCGGGCTTAAACAAGTCGCGATTACCGCCTTTTCCCTGCCTTACGGCACCGGTAAGGTCAACGGCAAGATCGCCCACGATGTTGTTGGCGAGTTCTGCACCAAAACCGTCGGTGAAGCTCTTGTCGCCACCTAGTGCTGATATGCCTTGACTGGCAGCAGTGGTCGCAAGGGCAAATGGCACTTCTCTTGCAGCGTACTTCCCCATTGCTTTACCGACTTCTCCGAAGTTTTTATTTGCGAGTAAGCCTTGCAAAGTCTGTCTGTCCTTGATATTGATGTTTGGGCCGAAGCCTTTCATACCGGCAACCGTCAAACCAGCATTTAATGCCGAGTTGCCAAGTCCGGCCAGCTTGCTTCCAGTTGATTGGTTTTCTCGGACAAGATTCCCGTCCGCATCAGTATAATAGTTGCGATTACGGTCAGTAATAGCGGACGCGGCTGAATCAGCAAGACCTAGCCCAGCGTTTACCAGTCCATAGGCTCCGCCAGTTACCATATTCCCAGCGATATTGCCGACCGTACTACCAGCAAAGTTTGCCACATCGAACACTTTATTGTTGCCGTAGTTCTGATTAGCATTGTTCTGCGAAATAGCCCGAGCGGTTTCTGCACCACCTTTATTACCCATAATTTCCGACAAAGTTCCTAGTGCGTTAGTGGCCGGTTCGGCCATATTGCCAACGATACCACCACTTGTGATCCAGTCGCCAAAAGATTTACCGAGTGATTTTTTACCCCTATCTTCGTTTGCAATCATATCGTCATAGACCGCTACTTCGGAGAGCAGTGTGCCGTAGGCATTCTTCAATTCTTCTTGACCCTCATCGTCAGCCTTACCAATGGCCTGCGAGAGTGTCGTCTTGGCTTCTTGGAGGTTCTGCCAAACATCCCACTTATCGTCATTCGAGAGACTACGATATTTGTTCACAAATTCCTCGCCACTAGCCGGCAAGCTACCTTGTTCGGTTGTCATCTTTTTGAGACCACTACCTAGCTGATTTGCCGAGCGACTCTGAATTGACTCACCAAATAGATTCTTATATTGATCTTTGGTAGTTTCTAATGCCGACTGATACTTACCCCAGAACTTATTATTGTTATCTCGAAGCGAGTCATAGCGAGCTTTGGCTTGATTTGCTCGGTCGAGAGAAAGTTCGGCGTTATTATCTTGCTGATTCGAGGTAGTTTTGTTTGTTAAATTAGGGGTCGATGTCGACAGGTTAAGTGTTGGACTTAATGTCGTCTTGCCTAGCGTAGTCAAAGTTTGATTACCGCTATTATTTAGTGTATTGAGTTTGAGCGGATTGTTACTGCGTAGGTTCAGCTGTGAAGTAGAGTTATTCCGGCTAGCTAACGACTGCGATAACGAAAGACTGTTGACCTTGAAGGGGGCTTTTGGGACAATACTCGGTTGTTGGCTTTGAGTTCTAGGCATAGTTTGAGCATTTACCACCTTCGGCTGATTCTGCGTCGTCATATTTCTTACACCGCTAATAAACCCACCGTTAGCTCGGCCAAGCGAATTACCAGCAGACCTTGCTTGGTTTTGTAGATCAAACTTCTTTTTGAGTGGATCGTCCAACCAGTTCAAAAGAGTTGCCATTTCCTAACTCCTCTTGTATGGGTTGCTATCTTTCCGATCTTTAATTCCAAGTAGCATTGCTAGTGTCGGAGCGATATTAGCACTCATCCCGGCTTGCGGAGCATCACTGACTTCGGTCGTAATACTGGAATTACCAGTATTGTAGCTAGACAGAGTTGGGGCATTATAATTTGCTCTCATACCATCGTAGCGTGGAGCGACAAAGCGGTTCAGTTCACTTAACCTATTTTGGTTAGCTTTCATCTGCTCGGTTAGTTCGGCGATCTTGCTGCCCGCACCTGCCCCAGCACTGCCGCGTTGCGCATATGCATCGGCGAGGGTGCTCAATATACTATTTCGCTGGTTAAGTACTTTTTGCTCATTTTCTCTCAGCTGGCCGGATTTCCAGTCTTCGAGCTTCTTTTTATCGTTTTCATGGTCAATCTGATAATTGCCCCAGTTTGTATCAAGTTTTTGCTGATTTTCTCCGAAGGTCTGATTTGCGCCCGTGCGCTCTTGATTTGCCTGTGCTGTAACTAGTTCCGGTGCATTATACATCGCCGCTGAGCTCCCGCCTGCACCCATTGCCCCCAGCGTGCGCAAAAGCCCGCGCAGACCTTGAGATGCACGATCGGCGATGGTATTTTTATTTGTCTGTAATTGCTGTTGGTTCCGGGTTGTACTAGTATCGTAATCCGCCTTAGATCGGTTATACGCACTTTGCAACTCGTTGCGCTTTGTATTGTAATCATTATCTGTACTCTTGTTCAATTCTCCGAGTAAGCCGGCTAGCCCGTTTAACTCATTCTCCCTTTGGCCAATTACGCCATTCCAGTAATTGATAGCATTGCGATCATAACTTGAGGACGAAGAGGATGAAGAAGAGCTATTACTCGGCGTATCGTATGGATTTGCTTGCTGCTGATCGTGCCCGTTGAGCCAAGTCTGATAATACTGATTAGCCCAAGCAGCTCCACTTACGGGGCTTTTCGTACCAGTGATGGATGGCAACATGTCTAATTGCCACTGAGAGCTTGCCTTACCGTCGTTACCGACAATATTTAGCAGCCCACCAGCCATCTTATCCCCCGCTGCAGATTTAGCTGCTAGCCACCCCCGATAGTCGTCGTTACCAATGTATTCTTGCCCATAAGCATTTTTTGCCATAAAGAAATCCTCCAAGAGTTAAATTAGATTAACCTTGGCGGATCTTCCTTTTTCCGTATCCCCAAGAGCGACTACCTAATAAGCACGGTGCGTGTGGCTTTTCCACTTGCGATCGCCTCCGTACTTTTTGGGTAGACTTTGCTTAAATGCTAGTGCTTTAATTATAAATCAAACTATAATTCTATGCAACTAACATATTTACACCCTGATTAATATGGTCCGTAGAAGTGTTCCACAAAATAAGTGGGGTTATCGTAACTGTTCGGCGTCAAATCTCCACAGATACCGAAGCCGGTCATGGTATACTTATCACTCAGCATTTGTTCCCTATGACTAGGACTTTTATCCCAAGAATCAAAGACAGACTTTGCTGAATCATCGGGGACAGATCGCATTAGTAAATTCTCGTTATAGTGGCCATCGAGTCGGAGCGTGTCCTCAACTGCAATTTTTATACCTTGTCTACCATCGGGATCTGCATGGTTAAAGTATTCTCTTGTAGCCATGTCGTCACATTTAATTTGAGCACTTTTCTCCAGTTCCGGACTGTACCGTAGAGCAGGGACTCCAACCTCTGCCCGCCTTCGGTTTACTTCAGCGAGTAGTTCTTCTTTGGTAGCTACCGGTATTACTTTAGGCTCTTTCTTTGGCTGCTCGGGTTCCTTTGCTGGTTCGGTTGCGGTTTCAGATTCGTTTTTTTGCAAAAGATGCTGATTTAGCAGAAGCGCACCGATAGCCATTATCGCTATAATCGTCATAATCGAGAGACTGATCCAAATGCTCTTCCAGCTACTTTTTTCTTCTTTCTTGTTCATTATCTATATGATACCATGAAAGTATGAGTGAGCTCCAAGTTATAATCTTGCCTTTCATATTATCGCTTGGGATGGCATGGCCGATATGGGCGATTTATAAACACTTCCGGCTGCAAAAGGTGTCTGAAATCGAGGAAGGCGAAAGTATTACTATGATTACGGTAATTATCATGTGCTGTTATATGGTCAACTTATTGTGGTTTGTTCCTCGCATAGTGATTACTGATATTGTTACAAGCGTATCGGATGCCGAACGTCAAAACTGCGCGCAAAGTTATTATCGAGATGGTAAAGAATTTACTGAGGATCAATGCTATTTTTTCCGTGATGTACTGCATGGCAAATATAACGACTACAAAACAGATTTTGATATTCAATCTTATATAAAGCTAGACTAAAATAAGAGCCCCGTAGAGGGCTCTTATTTATTAACTACTGATAAAGAACTAATTATTCCTCGGGTTCATTCACAGTAGGCTCATCATTTGTGGCAGGCGCATTGTTCGCGATAGGTTCATTCACAGTAGGCGCAGAAAAAGCAGCAGTTTGCGTATTATCTTGCGTAGAAGATTGACTCTTCTTAACGATCGCAACCGCCTTCTTGGTGCCATTTGCGTCAACTACCCAAGTGCCCGGGCGGAATAGACCACGCAAGAGTGCACCATCCACGCCAGCTGCGACTGCTTCTTTGCCAGTGAGGACATAGGTCTTGTAAAGTTTACGAACGTCCTTCATAACACGCTTGTCCCACAAGATAGCCTTAATTTCCGGTGCGGCGGTAAACTTTGCCTTTGCGTATGGGGCTTCACCATCAAGCGCCATCGTGTTAAATAGCTCATCCGGCAAAGAGATAACTTCAACCCCTTTATATTTACCGATAATTCCACTCTCGATGAGACTATCGTTTTTATTTGGGGCATAAATCGTGAACAAGGATTCATCGAGCTCGGACTCAACGCTAGCTGGGATGAACAATGCCTGTGTTTTTGCATAACTACGGACATTTTTTAGTGCAGCGATCATTGAATCGATATCTTTCATGATTGATGTAGTTGCAGTCACGACATTTACGCCGCCATAGGTATTAGCAGCCTTAATTGCGGTTGCAATACGAATTTTATCAATCAATGGCGCATACTGCTCACGGATACCGGTCTGAAGAATTTCTCCTGCGTCAGTAAGTGCCCCTGCTGTATCATTTATATCAACATTGGGGATGACTTCATTAACTTTATAGAATAGCTCCAAGTCCTTACGCACAACACTACTCTTAAGCGCATTTGGCGTCCCAAAGACTGGTCCCGTATGCTGCTCAAGAAAATCGCTCGTATCAACAGTGCGGAAGTAAGCACTAGCTACACCACCATCATCCGTAAACTGCGTTGCCTTGGTAACATAGCGCTCCGTTAATGAGTTTTCACTAAAGATTTGGTCAAGCTTTTTTTCGTATTTGGCCGCGAAATCAATATTCCGCGTATCTGTATTAGCCATATTTTCTCTCCTTATAGTTTAATTGATAATGATACCGATCATACGCTAGCATGTACTACGCTCTAGACCTTTGGCAAACGGATCATCGTCGCTGTCCGTTCCCGATGGGCTTGCAGCGCCACCTACCACATCTACGTTTGCCATCATTTTTTGCGCAGCTTTTCTCCCAGCCACTTCACCACGCACTTTGGCAGCTCCAGCTGCACTAGCAATCGTTGAATAAAGCTCATATGGAGAAACTTGACTGCCAATGATTCTACCCGTATTTGGGTCGCGAATAATTGAAGCATCAAGCAAGCGATCGGCTTGTTCTGCGAGGTCTTTGTCGTACTCGCTGGAGTTTGGATCGAACATTGGAAAGTCTCGTAAAACTTGTTCGGCTTCATTAATTAAAGCCATATTGGTTTCTACGAGCCGGCTGTTATACTCATCCATCTGCTTTGTTTGATGGTCAAGCTCGAGTTGTGCCTGTAGGAGTAGTAACTGCGCCTCCGTTCGAGTGAAGTAATCTCCAGTCTCCGGGTTAACCTCACCTAGCAACTGATCGACAGTCGGCAAATCATCCTTGCTTTGTAGCTGATATTTTTGACGGTTCAGTTCTTCGATTTCCCGTTTCAAAGCATTGCGCTCGGCAACTTTATCGCGTATCTCGGTATTGAGTTGTTGTTTGCGCGTTTCTGCGCCTTTGGTTGGTTGGCTCTCTAATTCAGTACTTTCGTCCTCATCGCAAGTTTTAGGCTCAATATTCTCGAGCTCATCGCTAAAGTCCAATTTTACACTAGATTCGATACCATCTGATGGATTATTGGTTTCTTCGGTTGATGATTCCGTCGAGGCAGAGTCCATTTCTGCCATGTCATTGTCTTTTACATCATTGATTTCGGCGTTATCTGCCATATTAATCTCCTTATTTTTACGCCGCTGTTACGGGTGGCGATTCCGTGGGTCGAGATTAACCCTTGCCTATCACTTTGGGGTGGGCTAAAAGTGATAGGCAACAACCAACCTCGTATTACTTATCGAACATTTTTCCTAGCCTTTCTATCGCACCAATCTCTGATCTCAAAATCGCCACAACCCTTTGATGTGCATCCACCTCACACATAAACTTCTTCGGATCATCGGTGCATTTGATCGAATCAATGCTTGAGTAGAAATCAACTTGCTTATGAAGACGTTCAAGCAATTTTGATAGAATCGGTTTCTCCGCATCATATTCTCTTCTCGCCTTCATCATACGCTCCTCTTGCGCTAATGGCGGCGTGATAAACTTTTCACTACTTCTTTGGTATAAATTATCTTCCATTCATTAACCTCTCAATATTCCCTAAAATCTCTTCACCTGGCATGCCATTTTTCTCGGCTTCGAGCGCGTTCTCAATTATCTCGTCCGGCACTCCGCGACCACGCAAAACTTCTACGATTGCCTGTTCCTCGTCTGTATACCCAGCATCCTCTCGCTTATCGAATTCCTCTAGGTCGACTGTTAGGTCTTCGGGGTCTTCAACTCCGGAATTAGCAACAATTTTGTTCCATGCAGCTGCGAGATTTTTAGTCGGAATTAGCTGTGCTAGAGTCGGCGTTCCAGCAATTTGTAGGAGTAGTTGTAACGAATCTAATTGTTCAGCCCGCCCATTCAACTTGCTGGTAGATGCATTCACTCTGAAGTGCAACGATGGTGTTGCACTAGAATAGTCAATCCTGATGATATTATCATCATTTACGAATCCTTCATCTAATTTGTCCTCTTTTTCGAGCTCGCGCAAGCGATCTGCGGTTTTTTGGTCAAGCTGTAACTCCTCGATACCTTCACGCTCGGCAAAGTAAACATTGATGGCGGTTTCTGCCCAGTTCTCAAAGAAGGATTCAAAGTTCTTGCGCAAATAGTTGTCATCCGTTGTCATGATCTCTTTTTGCTGTTTCAAGGCATATGGTGTCTTGCCCCAACCCGGATTACCAACATCACTACTAATACTTGTATCACCGCCCGAATTAAATAAATTAAGTAGCTGGCTTTTATTGAGACCGTAAATGTTCGCATAATCACGAATAGCCGTAGTATCTACGCTGAGTGGTTCGACCTTATTATTTGGATCTGACCCCATTTCTATAATTCCATCGGCTTCGTAAAATGACTGCGAAGTATCAACGTTCCCCCACACCTTAATAGGTGGGGCAAGACCAAGCGCGCGGTTAAACTTATAAGCCCGCATATCACCGTCGATCATATTCTGCATCCCACCAACCAACTCAATAATAGAGCGTCCATATGGATTGCTACCATCAACATCGGCATAGAAATAATCAACTGGAATTGCTCCACGCGGATCTTTATTCTTTTTGCGCCGAATAATTGCACCGGCTTTTCCTTCGCCGGCTGGGCTACCGACATAAAATGTCGCTCCAACACCTTTTTGGAAACACGCCACGATCTCAATTCCGCTACTCGAGATATTGTTGGAGTCCTCGCTGGCGGTTTTAGCCTGCTCGTCTTTCATGGTCGCGTTATTGCGAATCTTCCTTAATGCCGCTAGATCCCACGAGCACTCATATTTTCCGCCATTTGCCTTAGCATTCTTGGCTAACTTTTGCTCACCTTTGATAATTTGGTCAATGGTTTCCGGCTGCCACCAAGAGCGCATAAAAATATAATCACAAGAATAAAGTGATTTCTTGCCTTCTTGAAAGAATATATCACCGTAGTAAATCGGCACCATGTCGGTGGTAAATTCACCATTTTTCTCAACGAATGGCGTATAAACCGCCTGCCCACCAAAGGTGAGACCGTTTTCGAGCGTTGTCCAAAACTTCTGAATTAGATCGTAGTCGGAGTTTGCATATGGAAGAATTTTATTAAGCAAGATAAACTCCGCCACGATTGGTAGCCAGTTATCATCATCGGTTGCAGTAACTGTACCAGTGGGCAGTTGCTGAATCACGCGCTTTGGGGTTTTACGAATTAGTGCCGCGGTAGTTCCATCACTCACATTGGCGTATTGTTTCGGAACGTCTGACGGAGCTTCGTTCCTTGCAATTCTCTCGTACTCGGAAAAATGACTAGACCATTTCTCGGTCCACTCTTTTGCCGACTGGTATTTTTCCCAAAGATTCGCTTCTGTAATGAGATGGTTCATCTAGTGCTTTCTCTTGTAGCACGGCGCTCTTACTTTTTAGATGAACCGCTTTAGTTTATTTTAGCACATTGATTTCAATATTCAAGTCTCGTATAGCACTTGACGACATAGTAATCATTAGTCTTTGGAATGCGCTCAATTCGCCATGCTGGATCGAGCATTGAACGATCTTTATTTAACTCGTCACTAAACTTGAGGTAAAGCTCTAACTCTTCTTTTTGACTACCTATCCGAAATCGCTCCTCGTAGCGTTTGCGAACTGGCAGTTTTATCTCGCCTTTAATAACATTCCTCTGAACGATTTCAGTTTTATTGCCGTCAACTCTTGTCTCCGTGATCTTACCAAATCTATCGCCAAAATTTTTCATTTCTACCTCCTATCCAATAATATGGTTTATGCCTTGTCGATTGACATGAATTCTAATTGTATTTTTACTGGCGGGTTGCCATGAGTTTAAGCCCGCGATTAGATACCTCATCGCATCGCAAGCGTGGCTAGTCCAGTCATGACGCGGTTTTTTATGTAACATTTGATTTTTTTCATCCCATTCGTAGTGGTATCCTTTGAGACACTTGATTAGTCGCTCACATTTATCACTATTAATCCAAACCCTATTCATAGCATTTCTGACAGCATTGATCCCGTCTTCTACGTTGCCGGCCTTGAGGACGGTTGTATTATAAACTCCCATATCACGAAAGAAATCTTCTCGGCTTTTTCCAGTTTGAAGTTCCCTTGCTCTTGCGTCATGTGGTAGGAAGTATGTTTCATAGGCATATTGTTTCTGCTTTACCTCGCCGATATAATCGCTTAATGCTCTTCCAGAATCTTCGTAATAATCAATGAGATGGATTTCGTCTCCGATCTTTTGAGCGAAAATAATAGCCGTTGTATCACTAATGCCTAAATCCCACGCCGTAAAAACTGGCGCTCCGCTGTCATATGCCACATGCGAATTAATTCGTCCCTCTTCGGTCGCTCGTCCAATATATTCTGCGTAGATGCTACCCTGCGCCTGTGTACGTGGTTCACCCATCCAAACGTGTAAATATTGTGCGTAGTCTTCGCGCTTCATCTTTTCGCGATCCGCAATCACCGTATCACTTAAGAACTCTTCAACATCTTCTGAGTTAATCTTACACACGAAGGTTTTATCATCCGCCTTATTCACAATCTCGGTCATTACTGGATCGTTAGGGGTATCAGGGTTGAATGCCCAAATGATCTGACTGCCTTCTTCACGAATGGTTGGCGTGAGGATTTCGATTGATCTTTTGCTAACGCATTGTGCTTCCTCTACAAAGGCGTAATCTACATCAGGAATAGACTTAAGACTATCTGCTGTTTCATACTTTAACCCTTTGTAGATAACTTTTGCTCCAGTCTTTTTGTTGTAGATATTCTTTTTGGTGATTTCGAAATTGGGAAAATGATATTCGTTGATGATATTCTGCATAAGTTGATGCACTGAATCATCAATGCTATTTTGGACTTCACGCACGCAAAGAATTAAACAATTCCGTTCCATCATCTTAAGTAACAGAAATAGACATATATTATACGACTTCGCCCCGCCACGTCCGCCATAATAAACAATATGCCTATAGTATGAATTAAATAATGCTTCAAATTGTTTTGGCATGTTGATGTCGAGTTCATTCATTCCCAACCTCTTTCTTACTGGCATTTATCAAGGTAATTTTTACCGACTCAATAGCTTCACCGTTACTCGTGATATCTTGTTTTTCGCTAAACTCCGGATCGGTTTTGGCAATAAATTTGGCGGTATCCTGTGCGATTTTTTCATCAGAGGAGTCGAGCGACTTATTTAAAACCCTCTTGGCTTTCAGTACGAGACTTTGCTTATCGTCGGACTTTCCGATAATTTCCGATACTATTTTTCCCATCCATTCAAGGTTGAAGGTCGTAATATTCTCTGCATATTCTCGCGAATAACCAGCCTTGAGCGCCGACTGCAGAGCATTGCCGTAGGTGGATGATGTCGGAACATAATACCTCATGGCAAAATCAATCTGCTTGGGCGTAAAACCCCTCGGGATATCCTTCCCGCCTTTCCCATCCACCATCTCGTGCTGCTTCATCATTTATATATTTCTCCATAAAAAAATGCGACCATCCCTCAACGACCGCATCAGCTATTACTATAATACCATACCTCTACGGGGTAGGTGATACTACTTCGTGAGCATAAAAATATACTCATAAATCTACCTCTCGGCAGACGGGGTCGTAGTTAAGGTGCTATTATTTGAACCCCTCAATGCAGTGTCGTAATATCACCCACTCCGCAGAGGTGTAGCGCCCTACTGCACTCTGCTCGTCTGTTCCGTGATTTTTATCTCTGCCCGTGGATTCTCACGGTCTATGCCACCGAACTTTACATTTAATCCTTGCACGCACTTAAAACTATCGTCTGTAATTACCTCAGCCCTAACGAGCGCATCTAGAATTGAAGTAGCTTGATTATCAATATCTCTTCGCTGGAGGTTTGGTTCAAAAATGCTAATATCAACAACGCAACACGCAATCGGATGTTCTTGTTCCAGCGTCTGCACGCTGAACTCATCGATCATACGGTTTTCGTTATCCTTTGCAGCCTTATTGGATACCATTATCGGCGCGCCAGTTCTACGGCTTTTGATAATCCTCTTTGAGTTTTTCTTTGATAGCACTGCGCCGTGATAGGTTAATCGTAATGTTTTTGTCATATCTGCCTTTGCCCAATTAGATTTTTAGAATTTATGGGACCCCATTGCTGAAATTCTTTCTTGGCAATTTTGCATTTTTTGGCTGGGTAGACTTTTCCGGTATGAGGCCTTTCCTCGAATCTCACTCCGTAATTGCCATCACCAAAACAATCATCGATCCACGCTGCGCGATAGTAATCAATTTTTCCGATGAGTCGTGTTCTTGCATAGAAGTTACTCATTTCTCCTCCAATAATTCTGGGTTTGAGAGGATGTGGCCGAGAACTTTAACCATATCTGAGGTTGGTCCGAGTTCATGATAGACGGCAAACGCTGGAGTAACTATATGAAAAGTCCACTTGCCATTCCGCTGTTGTACAATCCCTACATCTCCATTCCATCGCACTAGATGGCCCTCAAATATCTCCTTGCCATCTTTATCGAAGAGATTGGTAGATTGGCAAATAACATATTGCGTCTTTTCGTCGTCGTCTAAACAATCAATTTCTAATGGCAGTTCAAAAATTGGATATACGTATTCTATACTATTAGGAGTTCTACGGCATAAAAATCGCCTACCTACCTTATCCCAAACCATAAACCGCTTCGGCATAGGGTGGAAGTTGATAGGTAAAGTATTTTCGTTACTAGGATTATTTTTCATAGCCATCCTCGACCTCTTGTTCTAGTTTCTCTAATTCTTTTTGGTTGTCATTTTGCCAACCATTCTGAATTTGACATATCCTATCACCAGCCTCTTTAATGTCTAAAATCGTATTAGCCATAGTGTCTTGCTTGTCGTCTTGAATAATCTGCTTCAGATTCTGCGATAGGCTCTTGATTCTTTCGGCATAGTATTTTTGTAAAATTTGCTTTTCTTGATTAGTGATGATCATCTATTTCTCCTCTTAGCTTCACATTTCAAATATTTTTTATGCCTTTTTCTAGCATTACGCTTCTTGCTAATAAGACTTTCATAATATTTGTCACCAATAGCTTTAAATAGCTTTAAATAGCTTCATTACATATCCTTTATTTACAGTTAGTTAAATGCCTCCCACATTTCGGACAAAATTCAATTGGCGATGACATTATTACTCCAGTCATAATTCGATATTTTCCTGAAATAAGAACGACAACACTTGCTGTAAATCTATCGCCTTGTATGTATGCCATTCTATTATCTTGCGCCCTAATGAACCCTCTTTTCTTTGAGCAATATCTACACATTCGGCACCTCCTTCACAATAACTGGTAGCCCATATTCTTTCGCGATTTTGTATTCGAGGATGCAGCCTCTATATTTCCACCACTCTCCGATCATCACGACAGCTTCGCATTTAGACATAATTTTGAGCGATTCCATCAAGTACCAAATACCAATTTGGCCAAAATGCAGAGAGGCTGGAGCTTCTTGTTTGATATACGCATTGAATACTTCTACGTCGGCTCCGAAATACTGTCTTAACCAAGATTTTGTGTCGCAAAGTTGCTCCTCTATTTTGTCGGATGTTAATCCCGACATCGGTTGGCTAGCAAAAACTTTCATTGAAGCCTCGCTAGACTAGTAGTTACCCCATAAAACGCAACCATCCCGATCAGTATCAAGCATCCACACGTCGCAATAAACTCTCCAATCTCAGCAATAACACGACTATGGGTTCGCCCGGCTAGAATTAGGCCAATCACTAGAAGCAATAGGCCTATGAGTGTAATCAATATACCGATCATTTTCTTTCTACCTCCATAATTTCTGGATTTTTAAAAATATTTCCAATTAGTTTTAAGTCGCAAGGATCGTATGCCGATAGGGATGTTGAAACTTTTTCATTGTCGATAATTACGAACTCACTTTTTTCAAATCCGATTACTCCGACAAATACAATCTTGCGTTTGCAGATTTTGTATGCAACTTCTACGATATGACCCTCATATAGTGGCCGATTGTTCTTATCATTTAGGCCAGTGTAAGCCAATTTACGGTATCGACCAAAACATTGCAATCTCAACTCTTCGTCTGCGCCATAAACATTCTGCTCGATTTTGCAAAAATCCATAGCTTCTTTAATAGTTGCATAACGTCCGAGGTCTTTATCCCATAGCATAAAGCCAGTAGGTGATGTTTGAAGTTGACTAGCTCTCATACTCCTCCTAAAAATGCTTTGATGTCTTCTAGGCTGCTTCTTTCTGGCTTGCCATCCTTGATTTCGTGGGTCGCAGCCATATCAGATTCTAGATCCTCGACCGTTACGCTCGATGCATCTGAGTGTAATTCTTGAGTTAAGCAATATAAAACACCGGCTGGATTAACAAATTCTTTCGAGGACAAAACGGTTCCACCAGCCATCTTAAATACAACTTTGTAGTTCTTTCTCATTTTGATACTCCGATAACTGCAGTCATTATCACTTCAAGTGCAATGAGACCAATTATCCCAAAGACAATAACCCATAAAGCAATAATCCCAAAGGTTCTAGCAGACTTTTCTGCTTCGCGCTCTAGCCTATCATTCATCGTTGGGCCTCTAACCTTAAACATTTTGGAGGAAAAAATAGGCCTCGCTCCGAAGTCCTCAAACGGTATGCCACTTTTTGGAGCGACTACGACAATCGGATTCCTCCGATTCTTAAGCGCTTCGGTATCTATTCTGTACTCGTTAAAGCTTCTGCTGCGCCGAACTTTACGCACCGTACTATCACTTACGGAATGTCGTTTTGCGATTTTTGTAGTAGGCATTCCTTTATTACAATCATCTTTGATCGCTTGCCATCTATCGCGCGTGATGCGATTATGCATCCCCATACGCAGTTTTACTTTTTTACTGCTCATTTTTACCTCACTTATTTTTAGTACCTAAAAATAGTGCTCCAGCGTTAAACTGCGATACTGAAGCACCCTAGTGAGCCACCGATAGTAGATTGTAGGAGTTTGATTACAATGGCTTTAGTGGCTCGCTAGGCTAGGGCAGTAAGGTCATAAAACTACCCTAGTCATAAGAATAATTTGGGAGGTGTTTGTCAGTTGATGGCACGGCCTAAGTGGCTATGGGGTTTACGTTGACTTACCCATAGCGCCATCAGAATTACAGAAATTCATAAGATTTTATGAATTTGCTACTCTGCATCCTCCCAGTCGTCATTGAGCTCCTCGAGCGTGTGATAATGCATCACAAAATCCTTCGCTCCAGTTTGATTGGCGACGGCGAAAATGCGAATACCACCTTCGTATTCCTTGCTTCTGACACGATATTCATAGCCATCGTGGATATTTTTAAGAACCATCTCGACTTTCCTCACTTTCTCCGATTTCAGCTTCAGACACTTCGATCATCGGTTTATTGTCGAGGTACGAGCCATTGCTGTCAGACTGATCGTATTCAATAGCTTTTTCCATATCGACAGAGAGAGGAGCATATTTGTTTAGAATTAACTTGATGACGGTTTTTCTCGCCATCGCATCAAAGTTATCCTTCCATACTCCGTAGCCTTTCTTGTAGGTTTGTGAATACTTGCCAGCGTGGCTTTCGAGCTCGGATTTCGTCATATAGAGCATCTTTCTAAAGCCATTCAAGAGTTCGAAAAATGCAACATAGCCTACGACTTCAGCCTCATTTCGAGTTTTTTCGTCCTCGATCCATTCAAATTCGATTTCTCCAGTTAGACGATCGTTCTTAATGATTTCTCCGGTTCTCACATCGGAACAGTTAATCGTACGGAACTGGCCACTTCTTTGAGCAAGTTGCACAAACCCCTTCCAGCCGATTTGCAGTTGTGGTTTCTCGCCGTAAGGGATAATGTATGCTTGACCGAGATTCTGATTAAAAGGTAGCTTGATTGCAGCTGCCATTAGACAGCAATTATATAGTTCATAAGAGTTACATTTAAGTAGCTTAGGATCAGAATTCGCCAAGCTTAAAACACTTGACAAGAACTGCTGCGTGCCATTGCCGAGCGTATCTTGTGCTCGCTTGATAAATTCCTCGTTGTGGACTAAATCTTTAATTGGTGGCGCTTTGCACATTACTTCATTCGTCATAGACTAAAATCTCCTAATTCATTTACTTCCTCAATAAGAAAGTTAGGCTCTTTATTTCCAAACTTTTTGATTTCCTCGAGGCATTTAGCTAGTTTTGCCTCACCGTGTTCCATAAATTCAATACTACAATGGTGATACTGCACTCGATATGGCTCGACGGTTTCCACTACGCAAAAATAAAAGTTTACTAAACTCGTACTTATACCATATGCAGATGCTCCAAGAACGGAGTAAATCGCAGCCTGTAAGTCGTAATGCCTTCGCATTGCCTTGTATTTCCAGTCATCAAACTTCGCCGTAGTCTTTAAATCAGTGAACACAGGCGAATTATCTTTCACGAGCAAATAATCGGCTTTACCTCGAAGTTTGACTCCGTTCGCCGTCGCATAAAGCTCAACTTCGTGCTTTGCGTTTTCTTTGGCTAAGAACTCCTTGCTGAGTGGATGCACCTCGACATTATCAACAATCTTACCTATTGCTTCGTACTGCCTTTGATTGATAATGTATTTGCCAGCCTCCTCTTGCTTAGCTTTCCAGCTTTTCGCCTCTTTCGTTCTAAAATCTGCGTATGGCGATAAGGCGAAAATCTTTGGATCTCCTCCTAGTATATACATATGAGCAAGTTGACCAAGATTTACAGCATCGCCATAGTTTTGTGTGATCATTTTCCGTTTTAAAGCAACGGCGTAATCGATGCCCGAATCTAGAATCGGTTTCATATCCGAACACGACCATTCGGGGCGATCGTAATATGGATCTTGCATTTTACCACCTCCCCATTCTCGCATCCATTAGTGATGCTTCTCGATCTTGATAATATTCCGTTGCTTCTTGAATTTCAGACTGAACTTCGGCAACCACATCATTCCAAATTGGATCGGCAAGTTTTCTCGCCAAGCTATCTGCAACGGCATCTTTTACTCCAAAGTCCTCCCATAACATCTCTGCTACTGCTCCGATAACCGTGTCGTAGTCACAGATATCGTCAAACAAATATTCTTTTATAATTTTTCTTGTCGCTTCCAGCATTCGGCTTTCGCGACTATTAGCTTCATTCATTAAAATAATCTCCTAAAGCCCTCGTCAAAAAATAACAGGAATAATACGATTCCTAATGCAATAAGCACGAGGCTTTCATTTAAGTTGATAAAAGTGGTATATAAAAGGGCCCCACTAAACCCTAAAAGAAATAGCGTAATTCTTTTCAACGGTGGAATTTCCGTCTTGGGTAAAACAATTATGACATCGTTTCGGTCATATTTTTCATTCATAACACTCTCCTTTTTTGTTTTTTGTGATTGTCGCCTCGATGGTAAGCATAGATGAGAAAAGATAACAATATTAGATCCCGGAAGTAATCAATGATATGCCTTTTCACGACGTAAAACCTATGCCCACCATTGAGGCGACATCTTTTATAAAAGCGAGCAACGATGCATCCGTATGTCCATAGGCTCAAAAAACTCAGTACTTAGCCCGACTCCCTAGACACATCGCTGCTCAAATAAACTTCAAGCGATTCATTCTAAATTGTTAAAATCCTTACTAGGGATAAACACTTTGGCTTTTTGATTCTATGGAGCCGTTAAGATGACTATTCGGTAGCACTAAAAGCCCCATTAGAACCAAAAAACCACGATTTCTCGTGGTTAGACGTTCGATTAAATAATAAGTTTTACCTGAGTTCGCTTATTATATCACAGCTAGTTTTTCTTCGCAGCCTTACGACTAGAGTTCGCCGCCTTAGCGCTAGATTTCTTTTCGGTAATCTTACCCTTGCTAGCTCCATAGACCTCGCGCTGCTGAACATGATTATGGTTGCCATAAATTAGGCTAGAAATACCAAAAATCAGCATATAAGCGCCGAAGAAGCGCACAAAATCAACATTCGTAAGATGACCAGAATTAAGAATCACAAAACCAAAGACTACACCACAAAGCCCACAGAGAATCCAAATAAACCGATCGGTCGGATCAACCGTAGTCCGAAAACCCAAAATTAGCTCAAAAATACCGCGAGCAATCGTGTAGCCCGCTAGCAAGCAAAGGTGAACCGCCATACTTGCATTCGTCATCACCACCAACGTTATACCGAAGCCAGCGTCAAAAAGTGCCACCAGCGTCGCAACTAACCAACCATGTTTATTGCGTGAACGCTGCAACGAATTCGCAAACTCCACCACCGCAAGCGCCAAGAGAGCTACCCCAATAACCGGGATTAAGTTTTGCGACCGTTCGCTAGACGTAAAGAGCGTCAGACAGCCAAAAATTAATGCTACTGCCCCCTGGAACATGAATACCAGCCAGTGGCTATCAATATACTTGCGTTTGATACTTGCCATTTTTCCTCCTAATTTCCTCTATTATAGCATAAGTTGGATTCACTTTGGAATTTTTACTAGCCTGATCACGAGAAACGGCAAGCTGAAGTTTTACAAGTCCCCAAAGTCAGGATCTAGAGTGACGAAATATTTGTACCCAGGATATTCTTTTTGCATCGCTCGAATAATATTACGTTTGACTTTCTCAGAAAAGCGTTCGCTAATTACAAGATCAAAAGTCACTAAATTTTCTTCATCATCCACATAGAACCCATGCATTTGGTGAACTTCAGGGTAGTTTTTTAGAAGCTTAGTCAAGAATTCTTTCATTTCGCGTTTTTCGGGCTGATCGACACTTTCAGCGTAAATACTAATCGTCAGCATAATCCCAAATTTCGCATAGATACGATTGGAGATCTTCAGGATGAGACGATGAATTTCTTTAGCCGTCATATGGTCCGGTACTTCAATCTGCACCGAACCGATCAAATCAGCTGGACCATAATTATGTAGCATTAGATCATAAGCATTTTTAACGCCTGCGAACTCGCAAATTTCCGCTTTAATTTTTGCATCAGACCACGGTCTGCCGTCCGACCCAAAATATCACCCGTGGCTTGCAAAATAATTTCGGCACTCGTACGCATAATAAATAAGGATATAATCACTCCCAGAAGCCCATCAATACTGATCTGAAAGAGCATCGTTACGATAATCCCTACCAAAGTCGCTAGCGAAATTAACGCGTCAAAAAGCGCATCTATACCTGATGCCGCCAAGCTCGAGGAGTTATATCTCTTACCTGATTGTCGGGCATAAATCCCGAGTGCGAGTTTGGTAAAAATTGCCAGGATCACTACGACAATCGTCGCCCATGAATAGCCTGCTAGCTCGGGATGGAACATTTTTGGTAAGGCTTCAAGTAGCGCCATCAACCCTGTAAACAGAATAATCAAGCCAACCATCAGCGCCGAAATATATTCCGATCGTCCATGGCCATAAGGATGACCTGCATCCGGCTGCTTCGAGGCAAACTTCGCGCCTACAATTGTTACGACCGATGATAAAATATCGGTTAAGTTGTTTACTGCGTCAAGGATAATCGCAATTGATCCAGCGATAACGCCAACTAACATCTTCAGCCCAACAAGAATAATATTTGTTACGATCCCAACGATACTTACTTGTATAATAGATTTTTCGCGATTCATTATTATAATATACGACAAAATAATAGGCACGAAAAGAGCGAATTTTATCATATTTTACTGGTTCTTTCAAGAAAATAGTGTTTTACTATTGACTTTTTGAATCATGTGTGGTATAATGAAAGTAGTAGTTTTAGTATAAGTAATCACCAAAAATCTCCCCATAGGGGAGATTTTTAAACCTCAGAAAAATATTCGTCGCTTCGGAAGATGGAAGATGGAAGAGTTTACTCTTCCATCTTCACTCAGCACCTTTATTTCTCGATCTTAGTGACAACACCAGAACCAACGGTACGGCCACCTTCGCGGATAGCGAAACGGTCGTTATTGTTCATCGCGATTGGCGCAAGCAACTTCACCTTGAAGGTGACAGTATCGCCTGGCATGACGATCTCTTTGTCAGCTGGGAGCTCAACTTCGCCAGTCACATCAGTGGTGCGGAAGTAGAACTGTGGCTTGTAACCCTTGGAGAATGGAGTGTGGCGACCGCCTTCCTCTTTCTTCAAGATATAAACCTGAGCTTCAAACTCGGTGTGCGGAGTAATGCTACCAGGAGCAGCAATTACCTGACCGCGCTCAATCTGATCGCGCTCAATACCACGAAGCAATAGACCCGCGTTATCACCAGCTTGACCCTGATCAAGAGTCTTGTGGAAAGCCTCGATACCGGTTACAACCGATTTCTGAGTGTCTTTGAGACCAACGATTTCAACTTCGTCATTCAATTTAACGATACCCTGCTCGATACGACCAGTAGCAACCGTACCACGACCCTTAATCGAGAAGACATCCTCAATTGGCATTAGGAATGGCTTGTCGAGATCGTGTTCCGGAACCTCAAACCATTCATCCATAGCTTTGACGAGTTCCATTACAGCATCTTCGTTAGCTGCATCACCTTCGAGAGCCTTAGTAGCCGAACCCTTGATGATTGGAGTGTTATCGCCATCATAGCCGTACTTGTTCAAAAGCTCACGGACATCCATCTCAACGAGCTCAACAAGTTCCGGATCAGCAAGATCCATCTTGTTCAAGAAAACAATGATCTTTGGCACGTTCACCTGGTGAGCCAAAAGCACGTGCTCACGAGTCTGTGGAAGCGGGCCATCATTGGCTGCCACTACGAGGATTGCACCATCAACCTGCGCAGCACCGGTAATCATGTTCTTAATGTAGTCGGCGTGACCCGGCATATCAACGTGCGCATAGTGACGCTTGTCAGATTCATACTCCTGGTGAGAAGTTGCAATCGTGATACCACGCTGCTTCTCTTCCGGAGCGTTATCGATCTGATCATAAGCGACAGCTTTGTTAACATCTGTTGGAAGTTTCTTTGCGAGCACATTTGTAATCGCAGCCGTCAAAGTAGTTTTACCATGATCAACGTGGCCCATCGTACCAACGTTGATGTGTGGCTTGGAACGGTCAAATTCTGCCATTCTTTCTCCTTTTAATTATTATTTTGTCAGAGCACTAATATCAACCAGCTCCAACTCTACCTATATATAATAACTAATTTATTAATAAATGTAAAGAGATTTGTAGTTTTTACGCAATAAAATGCCCCGGGACTAGCCGGAGCATTTAACTAAATCTAAACCTACCTAATCAAAACTTTTAGATAGCTGGCAACACGCCATCTATACAAAATTTCAGAAGTGCCTCTAAGTGAATTTTTTCCGAGTCAAGGAAGAAAAACTCCTCAGGATACTTCTGCTTGTGGTCAAAGGCATATTGTGATTGGTACTCCTTCGTGATACTCAGCGGAAGTTCAGTACATCCCAGGACCACACCCTGAATATGATATCGTTCAATCATATCGCTAATTACGGCGAGCAAAAAGTCCCTCGACCCGGCGTGAATCGCCCCCTTGCACAGCTCGTCAAATATAATCGAATTGATCCGGTCCCACTGTGCTTCCGGTGGAACGTAAATTTCAGCGCCAGACTTTTTAAGATGCGTCAACATAAACTCTTCCTGCATTGTAAACTTTGTGCCCAAGAATCCAACCCGCTTAAGTCCCAGCTGCGCTATCCTCTCGGCTACGCAGTCACCAATATGAATAACCGGTGCTTTTAGCGATTTCAAAATGCTCGGTTCATCCAAGACACGATGTATAGTGTTTGAACAGATTGCAATTGCATCCACATCTACAGCATCTAAACGCGCCATAGCCGAACCGATAATTTCCTCAACCCATGACATATCACGACTATTACAGCATTATTTGACACACCCAGGTTGGTCAGGGGAATCATGGGCAAAATTCTTGAATTCAGCGCTTAATCAGCCAATAAACCTACGCAAAGGCTTGCCTAGCGGCATACGCCTAGCAACCGTCTATAACAAAACTGGCTTTGGTCCATATGAAAGTGGCTATGTCTATAATGACGCCGCAATTGTCGATTTTGCAGGCGAACGAAGATATATTATGGTTGCTATGACGAGCGGAGCGGGCGTAAAAAGTCTTGCTAATTTGGGCTCAGCACTAGAAAGAGCAATAGTCTATCAATAAGCCCCCACATCCGATTAGACTACTTTTTCGCCTTTTTACCTTCTTCAGCACTCTTGACCTCCGCGATCTGATCACGGAGCATTGCGGCTTTCTCAAAATCAAGATTCGCCGCCGCCAGTTGCATTTGACTCTGTAATTCCTTGATTAGACTTGGCAATTCTTCTTTTGGTACTCGTTTCAAGTCTAGCTTCGCTTCTTGTTCTTTTTCCGGAATAATCGCACGCAGACCCAAGCCAATCTCCTTGGCAACGCTGCGCGGAGTAATATTGTGTTCTTTATTATACTGCTGTTGAATTTCACGCCGACGCATGGTCTCGTCAATTGCTTTATGCATACTTTCGGTCACATGATCGGCGTACATAATGACTTTTCCTTCGACATGGCGCGCCGCTCGACCGATGGTCTGAATCAGCGAGCTTTCCGAGCGCAAAAAGCCTTCTTTGTCAGCATCAAGAATCGCTACCAGCGAAACTTCCGGCAAGTCCAAACCTTCACGCAAAAGATTAATTCCGACCAGTACATCATAAACGCCGGATCTGAGGTCACGCAAAATGTCACCGCGCTCCAAAGTATCAATATCAGAGTGGATGTAGGCGACTTTGATATCGCGCTCCTTCAAATAATCGGTCAAATCCTCAGCCATGCGCTTGGTCAGAGTAGTCACAAGCACCCGCTGTTTTTTCTCAATGCGCTGTTCGATTTCCGAAAGTAAATCGTCAATTTGGCCAGTGCTGGGCCGTACCTCAACCTCAGGGTCGAGGAGCCCAGTAGGTCGAATGACCTGCTGGGCGGGCTCGGGCGAATGCTCGAGCTCATACGGCCCAGGCGTCGCCGAGACGTAAATCGCATGCTTAATATGACTCTGAAATTCCGTAAAAATCAGCGGTCGATTGTCGAGCGCACTTGGCAATCGAAACCCATAATCCACTAGCGTGGTCTTTCTTGCATGATCACCATTATACATTCCTCTTAGCTGCGGCAAAGTCATATGACTCTCATCCACCAGTATCAAAAAATCCTCCGGGAAAAAGTCAATCAACGTCGCTGGCGGCTGACCTGGACGGCGCCCATCAAGATGCCGCGAGTAATTCTCAATTCCCTTCACAAAACCAGTTTCCCTGAGCATCTCAATATCATATTTTGTGCGCTGAGAGAGCCGCTGCATCTCGAGAAACTTATCATGTTTTTCAAAATATTTCATCCGCTCTTCAAATTCATGCTCAATCCCCTGCACTGCCCGTTCAATCTGATCTTTCGGTGTTGCATAGTGAGTATTTGGGAAAATATGAATCCGTTCCGGCTTCTCACGCGTTTCCGCCGTCAAGGGGTCAATAATTCTTACTGTCTCAAGACTATCAAATCCAAATTCAAACCGATAGCCCCATTCACCGCTTGCCGGAAAAAGATCCACCGTATCGCCCATCACCCGAAAATTTCCGCGCTCAAAAGCAAGGTCATTGCGATGATATTGCATTGCAACAAGATAAATCAAAAAATTCTGCTGCGAAAGCGAACTATCCGCCTGCGTCAACGAATTCACTAGTTGCTTAGGCGAAAATATTCCATTTCCGTCCTCATTTGCAATATGATCCCAACGATCATTCGAGCCTGCAATCCGCCATACGCCACTCTCTTTCACTAATGCGAGCGACATTTCGGTGTAATGATCCGGCGAACCAATACCATAAATACAAGAAACTGAAGCCACCACAATCGTATCCGGGCGAGTTAGCAAAGCTACGGTCGCCGCATGACGCAAGCGGTCAATTTCATCATTAATCGCCGAATCCTTCTCGATATAAGTGTCGGTTGAGGCAATATACGCTTCCGGTTGATAATAATCGAAATAGCTGACAAAATAATGCACCTCATTCTTGGGGAAAAACTCCCGAAATTCAGAATAGAGCTGCGCCGCGAGGGTCTTGTTGTGTGCCAAAATCAGCGTCGGACGCCCATAATTTTGAATCACATTGGCCATCGTAAAAGTCTTACCGCTCCCAGTAACCCCAAGCAGCGTCTGCTCGCGCACGTTGGCAGCTAGTCCCGCCGTCAGCTGTTCAATTGCGGCTGGCTGATCCCCCGTAGGCTGGTATTTTGATACAAGCTCAAATTTTGGCATACTATAATTATACTATATAATGCCTGGAAAATGCCACTAGCACGACAGAAAAATTAGAAAGCCAACACTTCTAGACAACCCCAAGCAAACTTCATGTTATAATTAAAACATGTCGAGGAGGAGTTTTTCACTACATCGCGCACGTCGCATCGTTGCGGCAATTTTAGCACTGGCTGGCGTTGCCGGTTTTATCATTCTAAACCCCAACAGCTACGACCAGATACCCGACACCGCCGCCGAGAGCAATTCTGTAACCCAGCCCAGTTCTAGTACTGATTCGGATAGTAATTCCCCGCTGGCCACCGAAGTATTAGCCCGACTCGAAGTCAAGGGTCGCGCGCCCAAAACCGGTTACGAACGCAAAGAATTTTATGATGGCTGGCCTAATATTGAAGGCTGCAGCTTGCGTCAGCGCATCCTCCGACGCGAATTTGGTGACAGTGCCAAACTTGCCGACGATAATTGTAACGTCCTAGCCGGCGAGTTCGACGAGCCTTACACCGGTAAACACCTTGGATTTTCGGAAAAGTCCGCTATATCTAAAGGCGTGCAAATCGACCACGTTGTAGCACTTTCTGACGCTTGGCAAAAAGGAGCACAAAATTTGTCCAAAGACGAGCGCTATAATCTCGCCACCGACCCGCTGAATCTGCTTGCAGTCGACGCTAGTACAAATCAAGGTAAGTCCGATGGCGATGCTGCAACCTGGCTGCCACCTAATAAATCTTTCCGCTGCCAATATGTCGCCCGTCAAGTTTCGGTTAAATATAAATATCACCTTTGGGTAACCGAAGCCGAAAAAACCGCTATTAGTGACGTCCTTGAAACTTGCCCCAATGAAAGGGCGGTTGGGATTGACCAACTCTAGGATTAATTAACTAGAATCCCATACCAGCTTTTAGCTGCCTGTAAATACTATTTCAGAACTGTGTTGTTTTTTACGCTTCTAGATATAGCTAAACCAACTAGACACCCTAAGACTCCTTTGCCGCCAAGCAAAGGCTATAGTTTCATTGTATCACAGACAGATATTTTTGTCAATGGGCACATGTTCGGTTTTTACATTTTTACAGGGGTAGAAACGGTGGGAAAATCTTTCACAAATGTACTAAAAAATCTAAAAAACAAGGTTGACATAAGTATCTTGGCGCGATAGAATAGAAATAGAAGTTTGGTCGAGATCCGACGTTGAGGGTCGACTAAAGTTCAAAAAGTTGACATCCTAGTGAATGTCAACCAACAGCACGAAAGGTGATTATGTGCTCATGTTTCTAAAATAAGGCTTAGCAACTGCGAGGGTCTTATTTTTTATGTGGGTTCTCCGTACGGGCTACTACGAGCGCTCGGGTGGCTACATCTACGTACGCGTCACCGATGGCGGCTGGTGGTCTACTACTGCTGGTCCTGCTACACGCGGTCACTACTTGGGTACGCGCCCGACGTATGTCCGCCCTCAGACTATCGATTCCCGCGGGTACGGTTTTGCCGTTCGCTGTGTGGTACGGGAGGGGTGAGAGAGGGGTTTATCTTATATCTAGTGTTGGAACTTGGGTGATTTATCCGGAATGCTCCCTACGGGTGGCATTCCGGATAGAATCAGCCCGGATAGAAATCAAAGTCCAACACTAGATATAAGATAAAGCGATAAGAACAGCTCCCTATGCCTTAAAACTTTAGGTTAGTAAGATCCATATAATAAAACGCCCTAGCGCCCATATCATAAAAGTATCCCAATTAGCCTCTCTCACCTCCCGACGCAGCGAAGAGCGGCACCGTCGCCATGAAGGAAGAGATCCTGAGGGTGGACACTGGAGCTATCGAAGTGCAGGCCGTATGCAAACGTATCGGAGTAAGCGGTACGCGACCAGTAGTAGCCGACTGACCCCTCATTGCTCAGCGAGCCTCTAGAGTAACTGTAGTAGCCAGCGTAGACAAAATCAAGAGGAGACTGTCTGAGCTTAGTAGAACCAGTAGAGCTATTTGTAATGTTGTAGGTGGTGGTGAGAGAGGAGTAGTCGGAAGAGGTAGGGAGGGTGAAACCCTTTGGACAGACAAGAAGCAGAAATAGGCTAAGGCCCCCATACCTCCTTCCGACTACTCCTCTCTCACCCCTCCCGTACCACACAGCGAACGGCAAAACCGATCCCGCGTAGAAGTGCTCCTTGAGGATAAATACCGGAGACAAATGTCCCCATACCATGTCCGCCAACACTAGAAAGACTGATACTAGACCACCAATAGCCACTAGAAGTAAAATCGCCAACATAGCCGCCATCGTGACTGTAACTGCCCGTACGGAGAAAGTTGGGTCCCGACGCTGTTAGTTTCGGTGATATATGATATAATTATAGCTACGGAAGTGTGGCCGAGTGGTTGAAGGCGCACGCCTGGAACGCGTGTATGCAGGAAACTGTATCGGAGGTTCGAATCCTCTCGCTTCCGCCATTACTAAAAATAGAAACAAAATTTCTGTTTTTAGTAATGATTTAGGAGGCGAGTTGATTACGTTCGTTTCGAACGTAATCAGTTTTTTAGAAAAACAGGATTCTCTAATCTTGCTTCGCTCGATAACGAATCCTCTGAATTAACGTTCAGTAAGTTCGTTATCCGCCCGGTGCAAACCATGACGGCGCGGATTGACCTTCCTATCGCTTTAATTATAGATTTCTCAACTTTCTCCGTACGGGCTACTACTATCGCTCGTATGGCGGCGTCAACGAACGCGTCGCAAATGGCAGCTGGTGGTCTACTACTGCTGGTTCTGC
>OOIH01000384.1_pt1 | contig 64699 bp, 103 predicted proteins | sample 1691801 | NCBI WGS metagenome assembly OOIH01 (sample SAMEA1061690, study PRJEB22710) | metagenome
TTAATTTTCTCCTTTATGCGAAACAGATATATTTGGGCTTTGCAGGCTTCTTTAAATGCCGCATAAAACCTTTGCGAAAATACCTCCAAAATAGATAAAAAGCCAAAGAAAAACTTGAAAAAATAAGGGAACAGGGGGTGTAAACTATGAGAAAAGCCAAACAGATAAAAACGGCGGCTTCTTCCAAAAAAATCAGACCGGCTTTAACACCGGAGGCAAGAGAAAATCAGATGATTGCTTTGGCCATTGATCTTGTGGAAAAGCAATTGCTGGAGGGAACCGCGTCTTCTCAGCTTCTTTCGATTCTTTTGAAACGCGCTTCGACTAAGGAAAGAATTGAAAAAGAGATTTTGGAGAAGCAAAAGGAACTGATAGAAGCGAAAACCGAATCGCTGCAATCGGCTAAACGAATTGAAAAGCTGTATGCAGATGCGCTTAACGCCATGCGGGACTACAGCGGACAGGGCGAGCGGTATGACTAGAACATATTTGGATTTAATGAAAATAAAAACCTTCAAGGAGCGGTTTGAATATTTGAAGCTCAACGGGAAAATTGGCGAGGAAACTTTCGGGTTTGACAGATACATAAATCAAATATTTTATAAGTCAAGGGAATGGAAGGCTCTCCGCGATTTTGTGATTATCAGGGATAGTGGGTGCGACTTGGGAATGGAGGGCTATGAAATTGGAGGAAAAATAATCATTCATCATATGAATCCGATTTCGCTTGACGACATTAAAACAAGAAGCGAATTTTTGTTAAACCCCGATTACCTTATTTGCGTATCACACACGACTCACAACGCCATTCACTACGGCAACGATGAACTGCTGGCACAGGAGCCGGTTGAAAGAAGAAAAAATGATACTTGTTTGTGGAGAGATTAATGAATTATTAGATTTTTGAAAGTATTTTATTTATAAGGAGCGGGGAGCGAATAAATGTGGTATAATAATTACAAATGGGAGCTTTTTCATTACGGCGTGAAGGGAATGAAATGGGGCGTTAGAAGAAGCCGCGAAGAACTGAAGTACAACCGAAACTCAGTTGCGGCATCGGTGAACAGGTCTATAAAAGTGTTTAAGGTTGCGACTAAAAACGGCATTCTTGTTAGAGGGTTTTCCGAACATGCGGCGGATCAGGCAGAGGAAAGAGGCGTAAGCGCAAATCAAATTGTTTCTGCTTTGCAAAGGCCGATTTATATTGGAAACGTTAAGACTGATGAAGAAGGAAGAAGAAGCCAAAGGTTTATTGGCAGAAAAGCAACCGCAAATGTTAATCCTGATAATGGGGTTATAACAACGGTTTGGAAAACCGGACATCGTGATATTAAAAAATATTCAAAGAAAAGGTGAAAAACATGTTTACAGAAAAGGAAATAAAACTTATGCGCTCTATAGGCTTAGACTGTGATTTCCAAAATTTATCTGAAGACGATGACTATTGGGCTGAAATAGAAGACAAAGTTGCAGATAAACTTGCAATATCTGGGTTTGATGAAGATTATTACCCAAACGAAATAGGCTGGATTTGTGAAGGAATAATTGACAAGATACCTAAACCAAAGTTAGTGCGCTGGACAGGCCGGACTAAACGCCCTTATCTTACGCATAACGAAGAATACGTTGTTATGTCGGAAAAAGAGGGCGAGTATGAAATTATCGACGACACTGATGAATTTAAATTCTATCCTACAGAAGGCTTTGTTGAGGTTGAGGAATGAAAAAAGAGATGTTTACAGAAAAAGAAATAAAACTAATGCGTTCTATAGGCCTTGATTTTGACTTCCAAAATATTTCCGGCGATCAATGGGCAGAAATTGAAGAAAAAGTAGGAGACAAATTAGTTATATCAGGATTGGACAAAGACTATTACCCAAACGAAATAGGCTGGATTTGCGAAGGAATAATTGACAAGATACCAAAATCGAAGTTAGTATGTTGGACTGGCCGAACTAAACGTCCCTATCTTACACATAATGAAGAATATATTGTTATGTCAGAAAAAGAGGGCGAGTATGAAATTATCGATGACACTGATGAAATTAAATTTTATCCCGCGGAAGGCTTTGTTGAGGTGGAACGATGAAAAAAGAGATATTTACGGAAAAAGAAATAAAACTGATGCGTTCTATAGGTCTTGATTTTGACTTCCAAAATATTTCCGGCGATCAATGGGCTGAGATTGAAGAAAAAGTTGGCGCTGAACTAATGTACGAAGGGTTTGACGATGATTACCGTGCCAACGAAATAGGCTGGATTTGCGAAGGAATAATCGACAAGATACCAAAATCGAAACTAGTGCGCTGGACTGGCCGAACTAAACGTCCTTATCTTACGCATAACGAAGAATACGTTGTTATGTCGGAAAAAGAGGGAGAGTATGAAATTATTGACGATACTGACGAGATTAAATTTTATCCCGCAGAAGGCTTTGTTGAGGTGGAGGAATGAAAAAAGAGATATTTACAGAAAAAGAAATAAAACTAATGCGTTCTATAGGCTTAGACTGTGATTTCCAAAATTTGTCTGAAGATGATGACTATTGGGCCGAAATAGAAGACAAAGTTGCAGATAAATTGGTAATCGATGGTCTTGAAGTTATAAACGAAGGGCTTGAAAATGAGGATTATTATTCCAATGAAATAGGCATAATTTGTGATTCAATAATTGACAAGATACCGCATTAGGGACAATCCCCAAAAGTTTGGTATAATTTAGGCAATATATGGAAAGTAATCCCGTATCCGTCCAATACGGGATTTTGAGTAATATGTTAAGATATGTTATGCTGCTGCAAACAGCCAACCGCGTAATACTTGTTCAAACTTTTCGCACAAGCAGTTCAAAGATATTTTAACAAGCCTGACCAACGCTTCCGAAAGTTCTTTCCAAACAGCAGTTTTGGTATCTTCCCAAAGTTTCTGTTTTTCTTTGGTCATAAAATCGCTCCTTTCTAAAATTTTCTATATATTGCCTAAATTATACCAAACTTTGACAAAAATATCAACAACAGCAGACGCAAAGAGGTGAAGCATTTATGTATATAACAGTGAAGCAAGCAGCCGAAACGTGGGGCATTTCTGACAGAAAAGTAAGGGCTTTATGCGCCGAAGGAAAAATTGCAGGAGCTGTGAAAAAGGGGAAAATTTGGGAAATACCTGAAAACACTGGGAAACCAAACGACGGAGTAAGTGATGAAATTGAAGATATTTTAAGCGAAATAGATAAAAAGAAACGCGAGCTGGACAAGAAAAGGCCATTAACTGCCGGAGAAGCGGAAAGACTTTCGGAGGAGTTCGTCGTTGAGTATACTTATAATTCCAACGCCATTGAGGGAAACACTCTTACATTAAGAGAAACGGACATGGTTCTGCGCGGACTAACCATTGACAAGAAGCCGCTGAAAGAACACATGGAAGCGGTTGGCCACAAAGAAGCGTTCGAATTTGTGGGCGATTTGGTGAAGGAAAACACCGAAATTTCAGAAAGTGTTATAAAGCAGATTCACTATCTTGTGCTTTCGGGGAAAAGAGAAGACCGCGGCGTTTACCGGAAGGTTCCCGTCAAAATTATGGGGGCCTCAAACGATCCTGTACAGCCATATATGATTCAGCCCAAAATGGAACAGCTTCTTTTGGATTATAAAAAAAGCACAGGGCATATTGTTAAAAGGCTGGCTCGTTTTCATGCAGATTTCGAGGGCGTTCACCCGTTTATTGACGGAAATGGAAGAACGGGAAGACTTCTTGTTAATTTGGAATTAATGAAAGCCGGTTATCCGCCAATAGACATAAAATTTACTGACCGCATGGAATACTATAAGGCGTTTGACGAATATTATTCGAGAAACAATATTTGTGCAATGGAAAAATTGTTTGCCATGTATATAAATGGCAGACTTGATTTTTATTTGGATATTTTAAAATAACAAAGCGGGGTGAAAAACAGAAAGGACATGGAAAGCATACTTACATCAATAAAAAAGCTGTTGGGGATTGCGGAGGAATATGAACACTTTGACGCGGATTTGATTATACACATCAATTCCGCGTTTTCTATTTTAACACAGCTGGGAGTCGGGCCGGCAGAAGGGTTTTCGATACAAGACGAGGACACCATTTGGACAGACTTTATACCGGCAGGAGGCAAGCTGGAGTTTATTAAATCCTACGTACATTTGAAGGTAAAGCTTCTTTTCGATCCTCCGCTTAACTCGGCGGTTATAGAGTCGATAAACAGAACTCTTGGAGAGCTGGAATGGAGAATTAATGTTGAAGCTGACTGCGGAAGAAGGGAGGAAAATCAAAATGGATAATATTGCTTTAAAGCATCATGGAATCAAAGGCATGAAATGGGGGATAAGAAGAACTCCGGCACAGCTTGGACGGCAAAGCGGCAGTTATAAAAAAGCCGCGGACAGAAAGGAGAAAACAAGCAGAAAAGCCGCCGTTAAGAACAGGCGTACTCTTTCCGACGTTGATCTTGAAAAAAAGGTAAAGCGACTGAAGCTGGAAAAGGAATTTAAAGAGCTTACATACTCGGATATTGCTCCAGGGAAAAAATTTGTTTCAGACGTTATGGCTTCAGCCGGAAAGAAAGCGCTTACAGTTGCCGCCGCCGGCGCGGTTTCCTATGGCGTAAAAGTGGCCATGACAAAGGAGTTCAGCATCAAGGAAGCGGCAAGCTATATTGCGGCTAACCCTAACAAAAAGAAATAAGGAGGAGATGAGATATGGCGTTATCAAATACCGCCGTTCCAAAATATTACGGCATGTTTCGGGACGCCGTAATAAGGGGAGAAATACCCATATGCAAGGAAATTTCAATGGAAATGAACCGCATAGACGCGCTTATTGCAAACAAGGAATATTATTATGACGATCAGGCTGTTGAGGGGTTTATACATTACTGTGAGAGGGAACTGACACTGACAGACGGAGCCGATCTCAACCTTCTTGACACATTCAAGCTTTGGGCCGAGGAGATTTTTGGCTGGTATTACTTTGACGAAAGAAGCGTTTATGAGCCTTTCCCAGATGGGCATGGAGGACATTATGTGACTAAAGTGATTAAAAAAAGGCTTGTGAACAAGCAGTATCTTATTGTGGCAAGAGGCGCGGCAAAATCCATGTACGGTTCATGCATTCAAAGCTACTTCCTTAATGTTGACACAACCACGACACATCAAATAACAACGGCGCCGACAATGAAGCAGGCGGAGGAAGTATTGTCGCCAATTCAAACGTCAATAACACGTTCACGAGGGCCGCTGTTTAAATTCCTTACGGAAGGGTCTTTACAAAACACTACAGGCTCAAAGGCAAACCGAATGAAGCTGGCCTCTACGAAGAAAGGAATTGAAAACTTTTTAACCGGCTCGCTGCTTGAAATAAGGCCCATGAGCATTAACAAGCTGCAAGGGCTTAGAACAAAGGTGGCAACCATTGACGAATGGCTTTCCGGCGACATAAGGGAAGACGTTGTGGGCGCTATCGAACAGGGAGCCTCAAAGGTGGACGACTATCTGATAGTGGCCATGAGTTCGGAAGGAACTGTCCGCAACGGCAGCGGAGATACAATCAAAATGGAGCTTATGGACATACTGAAAGGCGACTATGAAAATCCGCATGTGTCCATATGGTACTATAAACTGGACTCCGTTGACGAGGTGCCAAACCCCGATCTCTGGTTAAAGGCCAATCCTAATATAGGAAAGACAGTTAGCTATGAAACGTATCAGCTTGACGTGGAAAGGGCCGAAAAAGCGCCTGCCACGCGCAATGATATTCTCGCAAAGCGCTTTGGCATTCCGATGGAGGGATATACATATTTCTTCACATACGAGGAAACGCTGCCCCACAGAAAAAGAAATTACTGGCAAATGCCATGCGCGCTGGGGGCGGACTTATCACAGGGGGACGACTTTTGTGCATTTACATTTTTATTTCCACTTGCAAACGGCGAGTTTGGCATTAAGACGCGGAACTATATTTCATCGCTGACATTAATGAAGCTTCCGGCGGCTATGAGGATTAAATACGATCAGTTTATGGCTGAGGGAAGTCTTATTGTTTTGGAAGGAACTGTTCTGGACATGATACAGGTTTATGAGGACCTGGACAACCATATTGTAAAGTACGGATATGACGTGCGCTGCTTTGGATATGACCCTTACAATGCAAAGGATTTTGTTGAAAGATGGGTTTCCGAAAACGGGCCATTTGGCGTTGAAAAGGTTATTCAAGGGGCAAAGACGGAGTCTGTGCCGCTGGGAGAGCTGAAAAAGCTTTCGGAGGAAAGAATGCTTTTGTTTGACGAAGAACTGATGACCTTTGCCATGGGCAACTGCATTGCCATGGAGGACACAAACGGAAACAGGAAGCTCTTGAAAAGGCGGTACGATCAGAAAATCGACGCGGTTGCGGCCATGATGGACGCTTATGTGGCTTATAAGCTGAATAGAGAAGCGTTTGAATAGAAGACGATTTATATCATTTCGTTAAATGCCTCCTTATAATCGGCGTTTACAGCATACCGCACTTTTTGTGCGAAACAAGCGCAAAAAACGCATATTCTTTTATGAAAAAGAATTCAAAGGAGGAAACGAAATGAGTATTAGCAAAGTGAAATCATTTATAAGAAATAACAAGGAGAAAATCGCAATAGGAAGCGGGATCGTTATAGGAGGCGCGTTACTCGTGATTGCGCAAAGAACAAACGGATTTTCAAAGGCAGCGTCATTTGCGGCTACAAAAAATTTGATTAAGGACTTAAATGTACCTGACGGATTTTTGGCTGGAAAGATTACTGAGCTTTGGGAAGAGGACGGTTGTGTGAACGCAATGGCGCGTAATTTAACAGCTAACGACCTTGGCAAGCTAGGCGAGGAATTTGTTAGAAATGGACTTGTATCTGACGGAGCTGAGGCAGCAATAGTCGTTGAATTTTTAAAGAAATCTTAATCGAAAGGATTAGAGCCTTACAAAGGCTCTTTTCTTTTGCGGGAAAGGAGGAATAATTCAAAATGGAGTTATCAGTCAGTTCCAGGCTAAAGCACGCTTGGAACGCTTTTATGAACAAAGACCCAACAAAGTATTATGGGAACATTGGAGCCGGGTATTATTACAGGCCGGACAGGCCGAGGCTTACAAGGGGAAACGAGCGTTCAATCGTTACGTCGGTTTATAACCGAATTGCGCTGGACGCGGCGGCAATAAACATACAGCATGTTCAGCTTGATGAAAACGACAGATTTTTATCCATAGTTGAGTCCGGATTTAACAACTGCCTTACAATGGAGGCCAATATAGACCAAACGGCAAGGGCCTTTATTCAGGACGTGGTTATGTCTATGCTGGACGAAGGGTGCGTTGCCATTATACCAATTGACACAAGCCTAAATCCCGAGGTCACAGGCTCCTATGACATACTCACCATGAGGGCGGGAAAAATAATCGAATGGCACCCGCAGCATGTGAAAGCAAGGGTTTATAACGAAAAAACAGGGAACAAAGAGGACATACTTGTGCCCAAAGGCGTGGCGGCTATTATAGAAAATCCGCTTTACGCCGTTATAAACGAGCCTAATTCCACCATGCAAAGGCTTATACGAAAGCTAAACCTTTTGGACGCGGTGGACGAGCAAAGCAGCTCCGGAAAGCTGGATTTGATTATACAGCTTCCATATGTTATCAAATCGGAGGCAAGAAGACAGCAGGCGGAAAACAGAAGACGGGAAATGGAGGATCAGCTGGCGGGATCGAAATACGGCATTGCCTATGCCGATGGTACGGAAAGAATAACACAGCTTAACCGCCCTGTTGAGAACAATCTAATGAAGCAGATTGAATACCTGACGAGTATGCTTTACAGCCAGTTGGGGATCACTCAAAGCATATTAGATGGAACAGCAGACGACAAAACTATGTTAAACTATTACAACCGCACGATTGAGCCTATTATTTCGGCCATAGTTGACGAGATGAAGCGAAAGTTCCTCACAAAAACGGCGAGAAGCCAAAAGAAGTCTATAATGTTCTTCCGCGATCCTTTCAAGCTGGTTCCCGTTGCGGAGCTGGCGGAGATTGCCGACAAGTTTACAAGAAACGAGATTGCAACTTCAAACGAAATGAGGCAGGCCATAGGCTGGAAGCCTTCCAAGGACCCGAGCGCCGACGAGCTTAGAAACAAGAACTTAAGCGCGCCTAAGGGAGAGGAAAATGCGCCGAAGGAAAAGGAAGAAGATGAAGACGACAGCCATTTGGAGCACCATGGCATAAAGGGACAAAAATGGGGCGTTAAGAACGGGCCGCCTTATCCGATTGGAAGCGGCGGTGAAAAAGAGGTTGCGAAAAGCGGGAAAGGTGATACAATAAAATTAACTGGGCACAAAAGTCCATCTCTACATGGAACACCCAACACCGTAGTTGACCATTTATCAGATAATGGCGATGTTAAAGCTAGAGTTTTTTATGATAATTTAGGGCACAAAATAAACGAGATACATACTTCAGATCACGGCCGTCCTAAGTATCATGATTTTGGAGAGCATGGCGAACATGCGCACGATTACGAATGGAACGAAAATGGTGAAATGATTGATAGAAGCCCGAGAGAAATTACTTCAAATGAACGAAAGGAGAATAAAGACATATTATGAATGCAGATGAATTACGTCAAGAAATATCGTATGAGTATAATGATGTGAGTTTTTATTATAATGGCAAACCATCGGGCATTTCGCCAGAAGTTCATAATTCCATACCAACTTTTTATGTGTGGTATGGCGATGAAGAAAAAGAATATTCTGATGTAAATAAATTGATGTCGGATAAATTCTTTGACGGAAAATCGTTGGAAGAAATTGCTGATAAGGTCGACTATTTTTAGAAAGAGGAAACTAAATGACTATAGAACAATACAGCAAGGTTATTCTAAAAGACGGAAGAACTGCTACCATTGTGGAAATTTTGGAAGATGGGGCTACCTATTTAGTCGATGTGGATTTGCCGGGCCCAGACTGGGATACTATAGAAATTTTGCAAGATGATATCAAGAGCTTTACTTCATCTATATTTTCTCCAAAAAGATTTTTAATTTGGTTGAAGACGCCATGAAAAGCGTTTGAAACATGAAAGAAAATTGCACAGGAAGAAACAAAACAAGCAAGAGCCCTCCTTTCCCAAATAGCTCTTTCCTGTTTTGCGACAGGTTAGTCATCGAAATGAGCGTAACCTAATTTCTGAATTAGTTTTTGTATTTTTCTAATTCAGATTTATTTTTGCGGCTGCTTTCCGCTTTATAAATCTTAGATTTTTTATTCATATTACCCCTCTTTCTTGTGTATTTTCTTTCACTATACATCAATAAACAAAAAAATCAAGCAAAAGTTTGAGAGGTGATCATACTATGGAAGTTCCAGTGAAAATAGACGTTGTTATAAATGTAGACGAAAAGTTGGACGAAACCATTGAAAAAACAAACCGACTTATAATTGCTTTACAGGAGGCAAAAAGAATTATTAATTCATTTTCATCGGAAGCAATGTAAAGTTAATTTTATCCAAACCGAAACGAAGGTGATAAATATTATTGATCCTAAAAAAGTGCCGGAGCTTTCTGAACAGGAAAAATGGGTATGCACAGTAAAATGGTTAAATTCGCTATACAGCGGGCATTATGCCCTGCTTAACGGAGAGTTTACAAATTTAGAGGAATATATCGAATATGCCGAAGAAGCAGAGCCATGCTCGAATGAATGCCCATATTATGAAAAATGCCCGAGTACGGCCAGGGAGCCATACAGACCATTTGTTCCAATTCCAATAATAGAGTGTTGGAGCGGTTTACCGGCGAAGGGAGCGTTGCAGGCCCAAGGTTTCTGGCAATGGGCAATCGGCGTAAGGGCAATGCCGGCCAGAAATAATAAAATGCCAAAAATTTCAATACCAAGGAGGTCGTACATGTTTAGCGAATACAATTACACATTTGAATACAATCCTAAAATAACGCTTAAAATTGCGGGAGAGGAAGAGGTATATAAGCTGATGCGTAAGGCTCGCGATCAATTGCAAGACTTAATGATTACTATGCAAGAACTAACAAAACAAAAACTTACGCTTGAAGCGACAATGAATCAGCCGCCAAACAAATCAGCGGCCGAGGATATGTATGACGGTGATTAAAGATATGGAAATAATTCCTCTTTCTTGTCATCAGGTATGCGGTAAATTTCAAAGGATCCGCCAAACATTGATGAAAGCTTTGAATCGCCTTCGAAGCTATGCGGTTTTCTACAGCCGGGGCACGTTCTGATTCCCTCGCTTGTATGATAATCCAACTGACTTTCCTTTATGGAATAGGTACACCCGCATTCACATTTTATTACAAACATGTTATCAATCCTCCTTTTCATTTGATTTTATCACACAGTTTAACGGAGGACAATAAAAAACCAAAGGAGGTAAATTCAAAATGAAGTATGATTTCAGCGGCTGGGCCACGAGAAATAATCTCAAGTGCTCCGACGGCCGCACAATTATGAAGGACGCATTTAAGGAATGCGACGGACAAACCATACCCCTTGTTTGGAACCACCAGCACAATATTCCCGAAAACATACTGGGGCACGCAATGCTGGAAAACCGAAACGAAGGAGTTTATGCCTACTGCAAATTTAACGAAACGGAAACGGGCCGAAACGCCAAAATGCTTGTGGAGCATGGCGACGTATCGGCTCTTTCTATTTATGCAAACCAACTGCGGCAGGAGGGCGGCAATGTTATACATGGAGCAATACGGGAGGTGAGCCTTGTTGTGGCCGGAGCCAATCCCGGGGCCTTTATAGACTCAATTATGAGCCATGGAGAGGAATCCAGCGAGGAGGCCGTTATATATACCGGCGAAGGTATAAGCCTTTATCATGCCGACAGCGCAAAACAAGAAGATAAAGGAGAAAAAGCTGAAAGCGGTAAGAGCGAAGAGAAGAAAGACGATGATAAAGATGAAACAATCGAAGACGTTTTTAACACGCTTAGCGAAAAACAAAAAAATGTTGTTTACGCCATGATAGGACAAATCATTGAAGATGACGATAAAACCGAAAAAGACAATAGCGAACCTAAGGGAGGAGATAACGACATGAAACACAACATATTCGAAAACGACGAAAAGCAGGACGACTTTCTCAGCCATGCCGACCAGGAAGGTATCATAAGCATGGCAAAATCCAACAGCGTTGGAAGCCTTCAGGCGGCAATAAGCCTTTACGCCGAAAACAACAAGGGGGTTTTGGCGCATGGAATTGACGATATAGAATCGCTGTTCCCGGAATACAAGGACGTTCGTCCTGGAGCGCCGGAGCTTATACAGAGGGATCAGGGCTGGGTTTCAACCGTTATGCAGAAAACACACAAAAGCCCAATCAGCCGCATACGCACACGCCAGGCCGACGCAACGGGAACCGACCTTAGGGCATTTGGTTATCAGAAGGGCAAAAAGAAGCAGGTTGCCGGAAACATTAAGCTGCTTAAAAGGACTACCGATCCGCAGACTGTTTACCGCAAGGACGCGCTGCACAGGGACGACATAATTGACATAACCGATTTCGACGTTGTGGAATACCAATATGGCATAATGCGGCAAAATCTTAACGAGGAGATCGCGACGGCCATAATGATTGGCGATGGGCGCGAGGACGGAGACGACATGAAGATCAGTGAGGATCATATCCGTTCCATATGGCATGACGACGATCTTTACACCATACATGCCGACGTGGATATCACAGCCGCGAAACGGGAGCTTCAGGGAACAAATACGGGAGCTAATTTCGGAGAGAATTATGTGTATGCCGAGGCCATTATAACAGCGGCGCTTTACTCCCGCGAGAGATATAAGGGAAGCGGAACGCCGGACTTCTACTGCACGCCGCATTTGCTCAACGTTATGCTGCTTGCCAGGGATTTGAACGGCCGCCGTATATATGATTCAAAGACTGATTTGGCAGCTGCGCTTAATGTTGGGGCAATACACACTGCCGAGCAGTTTGAAGGGAAAACAAGAACAACTAAGGACAACAAGCAAAAGAAGCTGCTGGGCATATTTGTAAATCTTTCCGACTATCAGATCGGCTGCACAAAGGGCGGCGAAATTACAAGATTCAACCAGTTTGACATCGACTTCAACCAGGAGAAATATTTGATTGAGACACGCATTTCCGGCGCCCTTACGAGAATTTACTCCGCGATTGCTCTTGAGGAGGACATGACGAAAGCCACTGTTACTACGCCAGGCGAAGGAACAGAGGAAACGGAATAACCGGAGAAAAATTCAAAATGGCTAAATTTTACGGAGCTATAGGGTATGCGGAAACAAAAGAAACGTCGCCGGGCGTTTGGGAGGAAGAAATTACCGAACGGGAATATTTTGGCGATTTAATAAGAAGTTCAAGAAGGCTTCAAGCCTCGGATAATCTCAACGACAATATTGTTATAAACAATGAGATAAGCATTGTATCTGATCCATACGCATATGAAAACTTTCATGCCATGAGGTATGTTGTGTTTATGGGGGCGAAATGGAAAATTGCAAGCGTTGAGGCACAGTATCCGAGGCTTATTATAAGCATTGGTGAGGTATACAATGAGCAAAAGGGCTGAGCTGCACAAAATTCTCTGCGGCATTCTCGGAAGCGGCAACGTATATTACCAGCCGCCGGAGTCGGTTAAGATGAATTACCCGGCTATTGTATATTCAAAATTTGACATAGACAACACGTTTGCGGACAACGGCGTATACAAGCAGCTTACCTTATACGAAGTGGCGGTTATAGACAAAAATCCGGACAGCGAAATAGTTTACAAGGTTTCGCGGCTTGAAAGCTGCCGGTACAGCAGACATTTTGTGCATGACAATTTAAACCACGATATATTTTTAATCTACTATTAAGGAGGAATACGAATATGGCCAGACTTACATGGGACAGTACAGGAGAGCGCTTGTATGAAAGCGGCGTTGAAAAAGGAGTGTTATACATAGCCGAAAACGGAATATATCCGAAAGGTGTTGCGTGGAACGGGCTTACAGGGGTGACAGAGAGCCCGTCGGGAGCGGAGCCTTCACCGCTTTACGCGGACAACATAAAGTATCTTAACCTTATCTCGGCGGAGGAGTTTGGCGCAACGATTGAAGCCTACACATATCCCGATGAATTTGGAAAATGCGATGGCTCGGCGGAGATTACAGTGGGGGTAAGCATTGGACAGCAGACCCGCTCTATTTTTGGATTATCATATGTTACAAAAATCGGAAACGATGTTGACGGCGACAGCCATGGGTATAAAATACATCTTATTTACGGTGCAACCGCCTCGCCGTCGGAGAAGGCATATTCCACAATAAACGACTCGCCTGACGCGATTACATTCTCATGGGAGGTTTCAACAACGCCGGTAATTGTTACCGGGTTTAAGCCAGCGGCTTCGGTTGTTATAAACAGCACTAAGGTCAATCCAACGGAATTAAGCGCTTTTGAGGACATTCTTTACGGTTCTGGTGAAAATGAGGCAAGGCTTCCTCTTCCCGACGAGCTGATCACGCTTTTTCCTAACGGAACGAACTGATATTGCAGCGACATAGATAATAACGGCAAGAGGCGTATTTGGGTTTCCATTTGCGCCTCTTTTTTGAAAGGAGATTATTAAATGGTTAAAAAGACTATCGCTTATACAGACTACAACGGAATGGAAAGGAAAGAGGATTTTTATTTCAATCTGACAAAAGCGGAGCTTACCGAAATGCAGTTAAGCGTCGACGGAGGCTTTGACGAGAAAATAAAGCAGATAATTGACGCTAAAAACCAGCCGGAGATAATAAAGCTGTTCAAGGAAATATTGTTTAAAGCGTACGGCGAGAAAAGCCCAGACGGAAGAAGGTTTATAAAATCAGAGGAAATTTCAACGGCGTTTTCACAGACAGAGGCATATTCGATTTTGTTTATGGAGCTGGCCCAAAACGCTGAACTGGCGGCGGAATTTATAAACGGAATACTTCCGAAAAACGAATAACCGAAAGAGCTGATTAGATTGCTTAAAATAACAATACCGTCCGCCGAGCAATGGGACGAATTTCGGGAGGAGTTTGTTAATATACCGGAGAAAACGCTGACGTTGGAGCATTCTCTTGTGTCGGTTTCAAAATGGGAACAAAAATGGCGGAAGCCTTTTATGACAAAACAGGATAAAACATACGAGGAGTTAATCGACTATATACGGTGCATGACAATTACGCAAAACACAGATGATTCGGTCTACAGCCGTTTGACAAATAAAAACATAAAGGAAATACAGGAATACATAGACGCGCCTATGACCGCGACATGGTTTTCTGACGAAAAAACAAGAAAGCTGGGAAGGGAGCAGATTACCAGCGAGATTATATATTACTGGCTTATAGCGTTTAACATACCTCCCGAATTTCAGAAATGGCATCTCAACCGGCTGCTTACGCTTATAAGAGTGTGCGACATAAAAAGCCGGCCATCAAAATCCATGAGCAAAAAAGAAATAATGAGAAACAATTCGGCGCTTAACAGCGCGCGGAGAAGGAGACTTCACACGAAAGGATAGGAGCATGGGCTTTAAGCAGGAAAAATGGTATGAAAAGTGGCTTATTACTTTTACTAAAAAGGCGGTTACTTTAATTCTTATTGTGTCGCTTTTTGATTTACAGCTGTCTTATATTCTTGCGTTTATGGGCAGGGAGCAGATCGCGGAGTCACTGTCCAGCACCATAGCGGAGGTAATAGTGGGCGTTATGGCCGGGTATTTTATGAAGGCTTTGTTTGAAACGTTTTTCGAAAAGCGTGAAATAAGGCTTGACAGACTGGCAGGAGCTCCTCGTGGCGGCTTTAATGAAAAAGGAGATGATTTAAAGGAATGAACGGCGTTATTGATATATCAGGGCTTATTACGGCTATAGGAATTTTGACGGTTATAACCAACATAATCGTTGAGGTTGTTAAAACAGCCACATACAATTTTATGCCAACGCAGCTTTTGGCGCTTATTGTATCGGAAGCGCTTACTTTTTCGATGTATAAGGCGTGCTGGAGCTATTACAAGCTCACAGCGGAGTGGTACCACAGCGCGGCGGCGGTTGTTGTTGGATTTATGGTGGCCTATGCGGCCATGTTCGGATTTGACACGCTGAAAAACGCTGTGAGCAAGGCGGTGAAGAAATAATGGTGGCTATAAAAAGGAAATTGGCGAACAACAACAATTACGGAGGAAAAAGAAGCACCGGCAACATCAAGTTTATAGTTATCCATTACACAGCCAACGATGGGGACACTTCCGAGGCAAACGCGAGATATTTTGCGAAAAACAGGGTTAACGCATCGGCGCATTATTTTGTGGACGACGATGTTATATACCAAAGCGTTCCCGATGATTTTGTGGCGTGGAGTGTTGGCGGCAAAAAATATCCCAATACCAGGGGAGCTTCCTTTTACGGAAAATGCACAAACGATAACAGCATATCCATCGAACTTTGCGACACCAGGAGAAACGGCAATTATGATTTTACAGAGGAAACTTTAAGAAACGCCGCCGATATCACAGGGCTTCTCATGGAAAAATACGGCGTTCCGTTGGCGAATGTTATAAGGCACTATGATGTTAACGGGAAAATATGCCCCAAGCCGTTTGTTGACGATGAAGCGGCGTGGAAAAGGTTTAAGGCAGGACTGGAGGACGAAATGATTGAAAACAGCACTATAATTATAGACGGAAAAGAAACGGCCGTTAGAAGGATACTTAAAGACGGAACGAATTTCATTTCGATTAGAGATTTGGCCGAGGCTTTAGGCTACAAGATTGGAAGCAAAGGAAGCATCGCGGTTTTGAGCAAATAATCGGTTGCCGAAGGAGAATGCCAAATGATAAGTTTCAGACAAAAAGGAGATTTTTCAAAACTGACAAAATACTTTGAGCGTATAAGGGAAACGGCGCATTTAGGGATTCTCGACAAGTATGGAAAGCAAGGAGTTCTTGCCCTGTCGGCCGCAACGCCTGTTGACACTGGGAAAACGGCGGCTTCATGGCGCTACAGCATAAGCAATAAAAACGGTACCGCCGTTATTTCTTTTTACAACTCAAACATTCAAAATGGAGTTCCGATAGCCATAATACTGCAATACGGGCATGGAACGCGCAACGGAGGCTGGGTACAGGGGCGAGATTATATCAATCCTGTTATCCAGCCTGTTTTTGACAAAATGGTAAACGACGTATGGAGGGAGGTTACAAAGCTATGAGCCGAGAAATTGACGAAAGAATTGTTGAAATGCGGTTTGATAACCGCCAGTTTGAAAGCAACGTTCAAACCAGTTTGTCAACGCTTGAAAACCTCAAGCAAAGCCTGAAGATGGACGGAGCGTCAAAGGGGCTGGAGAATGTTGGAGCGGCGGCAAAGGACTGCGATATGTCGCCGCTTACTAAATCCGTTGAAACAGTACGCATGAAATTCTCCGCCTTAGAGGTTATAGCTGTAACTGCTCTCGCAAACATAACAAATTCAGTAATCAACGCTGGAAAACAGCTTGCTAAGACTTTTGCCATTGATCCGATTGTGGACGGATTTAAGGAATACGAGCTTAAAATGGGCTCCATTCAAACAATGATGATGGGCTCTGGGGCGTCTTTGAGCGAAGTAAACGGCTATCTCGACGAATTAAATACATACGCCGACAAAACCATTTATTCCTTTGCGGACATGACCTCCAACATTGGAAAATTTACCAACGCCGGAGTTAGCCTTAAGGATTCGGTTTTGGCAATACAGGGTGTTTCCAACGCGGCGGCCGTATCCGGGGCCAACGCCAACGAGGCTTCAAGAGCCATGTATAATTTCGCGCAGGCTTTATCGGCGGGATATGTTAAGCTTATAGACTGGAAGTCTATAGAAAATGCCAACATGGCGACTGTGGAGTTCAAAACACAGCTTCTTGAAGCCGCCGTTGCGGCGGGAACGGTTGCCAGAACATCAGGCGGAATGTATAAGGTGCTGACGAAAAACAACATGGGGTCTACCATGGGAGAAGCCATTGACGCGACTCACTCCTTTAACGACAGCTTGCAGCACCAGTGGCTGACGACTGAGGTTTTGGTAAACACGCTGAGAGATTATGCGGACGAAACAACGGAAATAGGAAAAAAGGCGTTTGCGGCGGCCCAAGATGTTAAGACGTTCAGCCAGTTAATGGACACTCTTAAAGAGGCTGTTGGTTCCGGCTGGGCCATGACGTGGGAGGTCTTATTCGGCGATTTTAACGAGGCAAAAGAGCTTTGGACCGGCATAAGCAACGTTGTGGGAGGATTTATAGACAGTCAGTCCCAAGCACGAAACGATTTGCTTAAAGCGGGGCTTAGTTCCGGCTGGAAGCAGTTTCTTGATCAGGGCATAAGCGACTCAAAGGCATACGAGGATATAATTGTATCTGTGGCAAAGGAGCATGGAGTCGCCATAGAGGATATGCTGAAAGAGTGCGGAAATTTTGAGAAAACACTGAAACAGGGCTGGCTGACTTCTGATATTTTATCGGAATCGCTTACGAGGCTTACTGACAAAACGCGAGGCTTATCTGATGAAGAACTTGAAGCGGCAGGATATACGCGAAAGCAGGCGGAAGAGCTGGAAAAGCTGGAGGCTTCTGTTAAAGACGGAAGCGTTTCCATTGAGGAGTTTACTGAAAAAATCAACAGAGCCTCGGGACGTGAGAACGTTATAGAGGGACTTAAGAATACGTTTGAGGGGCTTATAAGCGTTGTTTCTCCTATAAAAAACGCCTTTAACGAAATATTTCCGCCGGCAACGGCAGAGCAGCTTTATATTCTAACGGAAAGGTTCAGAGAGTTTACGTCAAAGCTCAAGCTGGGAAAAGAAACAGCCGAAAACCTTAAAAATACATTTAAAGGCGTATTTGCCGTTTTGGATATATTGGGCCGGGCTTTTTCATCGCTGTTTAATTTTCTTCCATCGTCATTTGGCGTTTTAGGCACTTTAAGCGGAGGATTTTTAGGCGTTACTGGCGCGATTGGGCAATGGCTTGTTAAACTTGACGAGGCCATAAAGGAAAGCGATATTTTTAACAAGGCCGTTCAAGGAATTATTACCTTTATAAATAAGGCTAAAAACGCAATTGTGGATTTTGCCGGAAACATTAAAGAAAAGTTCGGCATACCGGGCTTTGAGGAAGTAAAGGCTTCGTTTGAAGAATTTATAGGCAATTTAAAAGAAAAAATTTCAATTCCCGCTTTCGAGGGATTTGGCGCTATTCTTGACGGATTAAAAAAGAGAATAGAGCAAGTCAAAAGCGTTGCCGGAGAAATGAAGGCCGGGCTTTTGGATATTTTCAAGGGAATGGGAGAATCCGTCTCCAACTGCAATTTTGTTCGTATACTGGAAGCGATTTGGAACGCCGTTAAAAGAATTGCCGGAGGAATTACAACTGAGATTGGCAAACTAGCCGGGAAACTGACAGACGGAATTAGCAACGCCGATTTTAGCGGACTTATCGATCTGTTGAACGGCTTATCCATTGGCGGCATTGCGCTGGGGATCAACAGATTTTTCAGCGCGGCTAAAAAAGCCGTTGACGAAGGATTAGATTTCAAGGAGCAAATTACTGATATTCTTGACAGTGTGAGAGGCTGCTTTGAAGCGTATCAAACGCAGCTAAAGGCGGGAGCGCTTCTCAAAATCGCGTCCGCAATGGGGATATTGGCCGCTTCCATACTTGTTATATCTTTGATAGACAGCGACAAGCTAAATTCTTCGCTGGGTGCAATGACAGTTTTATTTGCCGATTTAATGGCTTCTATGGCTGTATTCTCAAAGATAAGCGGAATCATAAGAGGCGTTTTCAAAAGCGTTTTCGCAATGCTTGGCATTTCCGCCGCCGTTTTTATACTGGCAGGGGCTCTGAAAACCATAGGCGATCTTGATTTGGATCAAATTGAAAATGGCTTGATTGGGATCGGCGGTTTAACGGCCATTGTAGTGGCCGCGGCAAAAATAATGGGAACTGGTACAAAAGCCATTATAAAAGGCGCCGCGCAAATGGTTATATTTTCGGCGGCTTTAAAAATTTTGGTTACGGTGTGCGAGGATTTATCGGAGCTTGACTGGGAGCAGCTAACAAAGGGGCTAACTGGCGTTGGCGTGCTTTTGGCCGAGGTGGCGCTGTTTTTAAGAATGTCTAAGTTCAGCGGCAAAGCGGTTTCGACCGCCGCCGGAATAGTCGTGTTGTCGGTTGCTATTGGCCGTTTGGCTGTTGTATGCGGGACCTTTGCGCAAATGCGATGGGAAGAGCTTGGAAAGGGTCTTACGGCCATAGGCGCTCTGTTGGCTGAAATTTCAGTTTTTACAAGAGCTACTGGAAACGCGAAGCATGTTATTTCCACAGGAGCGGCGCTTTTAATAATCGCACAGGCCATGAAAACGTTCGTTGACGTTATAAACCGCCTTGACGACACGCAATGGAACGACATAGCAAAAGGGCTCGCCGTTATAGGAGGGGTTTTAGCTTCTATAGCCGTTTCTTCGAAAGTTATGCCTAAAAACATGATTGGGATTAGTTTAGGCTTAATAGGCGTTGGAGCGGCGCTTGAAATATTGGCCAACGTCATGCAAAGAATAAACCAAATGGAGCCTGAACAGATAGAAAAGGCTTTGATAACTATCGGTGTGGCTCTTGTGGAGTTTGCGGTTGCGCTCAACCTTATGAAAGGAACGCTTTCAGGCTCGGCGGCGTTAACTGTCGCCTCATTAGCAATCGCCATGCTTACGCCATCGCTTATCGCCCTGGGGAGGCTTGGCTGGGAGGACATTGCCAAAGGGCTTATAGCTGTTGCCGGAGCTTTTACCGTTATAGGAATAGCTGGAGCGGTTTTGACGCCCCTTGTTCCGGCTATTTTAGGTCTCGCAGGCTCTTTTGCTCTTATAGGGGTTGGCATTCTTGGCATTGGCGCGGGGCTTTTAGCCGCTTCCGCCGGTTTATCGGCGCTGGCCGTTGGGTTTGCAGCACTGGCGGCTTCGGGGGTGGCCGGAGCAACTGCGGTCGTCGCATCGTTAACGGTTATTATTACAGGCATAGCGGCGCTTATACCGGCGGTTATGGAAAAAATCGGAGAAGGAATAATCGCGCTTTGCAAGGTTATTGCGGAGGGAGCGCCGGCAATTGGAGAAGCGTGCAAAGCCATTGTGATTACATTTATTGACGTTCTTAGAGAATGCGTGCCCGAGATAGCAGACGGGGTGCTTTTTCTGCTGACGTCGGTATTATCTTCGGTTGTGGAATACACGCCTAAAATTGTGGACCTGCTTATGCAGTTTCTTATAAAAGTTCTTGACGGAATTGCCGGAAGGCTCCCGGAACTGATACAATCGGCAGTTGGCGTGATAATGGCGTTTTTCTCCGGCGTTACGGAAGCATTAAGCGGAATAGACGTTGACATTCTGCTGAAGGGCATTGTGGGAATAGGACTGATATCCGCTATTATGCTGGCATTAAATGCGGTGGCCTCTTTAGTTCCCGGTGCAATGGTTGGCGTTCTTGGAGCGGGTCTTATTATAGCAGAGATAGCGCTTGTTTTGGCGGCTGTCGGCGCTTTAGCGCAAATACCAGGGCTGAACTGGCTTATTGGTGAAGGCGGCAAGCTGCTGGAAAACGTCGGAGTCGCAATAGGCTCGTTTATTGGCGGAATAATCGGCGGGCTTGTTGGCGGCGTTACCGGGCAATTCCCACAAATAGCAACCGATCTTTCGAATTTTATGAACAATATCCGGCCGTTTATAGAAGGAGCCGGAAAAATTGACGCCGCTTCCCTTGAGGGAGTCAGGGCGCTTGCGGAAACAATACTTATACTAACCGCCGCGGACGTTTTACAGGGGCTTACGTCATGGCTTACCGGAGACAAAGCGTCAATGGCGGAATTTGGCTCGGAACTTGCGGCCTTTGGGCCATATTTCAATCAATACTACGAATCTGTTAAGGGGGTTAAAGGAGACGTTGTCCAGGCGTCGGCCAACGCGGCAAAAACTCTTGCCGAAATGGCGGCGATACTTCCAAACAGCGGCGGACTTGCCGGGTGGTTTGCCGGCGAAAACAGTTTATCGGCCTTTGCCGAAGAGCTTGTACTATTTGGGCCGAAGCTAAAGGAATACGCCGAAAGCGTATCGGGGCTGGACTCCAATGTGGTTGTTAACTCGGCCAACGCGGCGTCGGCCATGGCTGAAATGGCGGGGAAGCTCCCCAACAGCGGAGGCGTTTTAGCCGAGTGGATTGGCGACAACACGCTCGCGAGTTTTGCAAACGAGTTGGCAACTTTTGGGCCAAAGCTAAAGGAATACGCCGAAAGTGTTTCGGGGCTTGACAAAGGAGTCGTTGAAAATTCCGCCGCCGCGGCGCTGACGTTGGCGGAGCTTTCGGACAAGCTGCCAAACAGCGGAGGGGCCGTAAGCTGGTTTACCGGAGACAACGACTTATCGACATTTGGCGAAAACCTTGTTTCATTCGGAGAAAACTTTGCCGGTTATTCCGCTTATATGGAGGGCGTTAAACCGGATATTTTAACGGCGACTACATCGGCTGTAAAGGCCATGATTGAAATTCAAAATGGCCTAAAGGAATCGGGAGGAATATTATCCGGAAATACAGCGCTTTCGAAATTTGGCTATGACTTATCTTCCTTCGGGTACAGTTTAAGTCTTTACTACAGCTATATCGAAGCTGTTGATCCGACGCATTTAGCGGCTGTTACGACGGAAACGAACGGACTGGCCGCTATGATAAGAGGTTTGTCCGGGCTGGATACAGCAGGCGCCAGCTCATTTGGGAAAGCAATTGGCGATTTGGGAAGAAGCGGCGTTGACAAGTTTATAGAAGCCTTTGACGTCGCGGGAGCGCGGGCCGCCGAGGCCGCTTCCAAAATGCTTGCGGCGTTTGCCGAGTCGGCAAAAGAAAAAGCCAATAATTTATATCCAATCTTTGCTGGAATAGCCGAACATGCGGTTACGGCCATCGAAAGCAGATACAAGGACTTTACGGGCGCCGGAAGAGAATGCGTCGCCCAGTTTATTGCCGGGGTGAAAAGTCAGGAGGACAGCGCCAGGTCGGCGTTTAATTATAGCTTTAATGCCGTTACTGATGTTGTCGGACAGGAATTATATGACAAGTTTTATTCTTACGGCACATCGATAGCGGACAATTTTGCCAAAGGCATTGAAGACAACTCTCACAAGGTGCCGGAAGAGATAGCAAAAGCCTTGGATAATGCTAAAAAAGCTATCGCCGATACATATTTCAGTTTCGCCGATAATGGCAGGGAAATTATAGGAGGATTTAAGAACGGGCTTGAATCTAAAGCTAACGACGTCAAGAAAGCCGGAACGGATATAGCCGGAAGCATAATATTGGCCATTGATGAAAAGAAGGCCGAGATTACACTGGCGGGGCAAAATATTGTTTCGGGGCTTGTAAACGGCGTGTCCAGCAAAATGCCTGATATTGTTTCGAAAGCGAGAAATTTGGCGACGACTGTTCTCAACACGATGAAAAGCGAGCTGGACATTCATTCGCCTTCAGGAGAAACCGAGGAACTGGGTGAATATACGGCAGAAGGCTATATTGAGGGAATTACAAAATCCACGCCCAAGGTTAAGGAAGCCGTTACCGACGCCATGATAGCAGGCGTGTTAAACCCTATGCGAGAGTCCATCGACAGCATATCGAAGGACACGTTGTTTGGCGCGGAAGCGGCCGACAAGCTGGCAAAGTCATACGCCGAGCTTATGGAGGAATTTGAAGACTCCGGCGGAATAAGAAAAGCCGACAAGCTGATATACGATTATGGAAGAAGTTTATACAGGGAGTCTAAGCAATACGAAAAGGACACTGAAAACATAGAGAAGCACCGGAAGAAATTAGAAGAGCTTATTGAAAAAAGAACGGAGCTTCAGGAACAGCTTGAGGAACAGAGCAAGAAGAATACAAAAGAGTCCAAAAAGAAAGTAAAGACTATAGAAAACAATCTTGAGAAGCTTAAGGATTCCATTTCCGATGCATACGAAACGATAAAAGCCGATGAAGATTCTATGGTTGAGCATATGAAGGAAACGTATTCCGAGTTCAGGAGCACGTTGAGCGACACCATAAGCGAGTCTATAGATCCGCTTAAAGCGAGCCTTGACAACAGAGTTGAACTGCTGAAATCCGGGCTTGACGAGGAAATAGACATATTCGGAAAATTTGAAAAGGACGCCGATGTTACGGCGGAAGGTATTCTTTCCAATATGAAAACCCAATTGGAGGGAATTTCCGAATGGAGGGAAAATTTAAACAAGCTGTCCGGAAAAGGGCTTGACCGAGGTTTGCTTGACAGCCTGGCCGAAATGGGAACCTCCGGAGCCGGGTATGTCGAGGCATTTCTTTCTATGACACAAAGGGAGATAGAGCTGGCCAACGAAAACTTTCAAAACACAGCCGTTCTTTCAAACGAGATAACCACGCAGCAGATACTTGACAGCATGGAAGCGCAGGTTACGGGCGTAAAGGAATGGAACGACAGCTTAAACCAGCTTTCACAAAAAGGCTTTGCCAACGGAATTATAGAACAGCTGAAGGAGCTTGGAACATCAGGCGCAGGCTATGTGCGGGCCTTTATGAGTATGACCGGCGAGGAAATGCAGAGAGCCAACGCGGCTTTTCGATCCTCATCGAGGCTTACGTCACAGGCGCTTCTTTCTAATTTCGAGGCAGCTCTGCAATCCACGAAGGACTGGATAAGCAACATACAGCAGCTGGCGAATACAGGCTTAAACAAAGGAATAGTCGACGCTCTTGGGAAAATGGGCGTTTCGGGAGCCGAATACGTAAACGCGTTTTTAAGCATGACGGCCGAAGAAATAGAGCGGTTTAATGAAAATTATGCCGAATATCTTTCCTTTCCCGACGACGCGGCGGACACGCTGATAGCCTCTTTCGCTTCGTCCGGAGTTGAGGGAGCGGAGTCGCTCGCGATTGTTCTTGGCGGGGCTATGGAAGAAACAAACGAAACGACCGGGGAAAAGGCAACTGAAATAGGAACGGCGGTTGTTACAAATCTCGGAGCTGCTATAGAAAACGGAGGAGATGATTTAGCTGAAAAATCCATGGAGGCTGGAAGGATTGTTTATGAAGGCATAAACGAGTACGTATCCGAGTCAAAAGGAAGATACCTTGCGATAATGATGTGCGAGGGCATAATAAACGGCATGGAAAACGAAAAAAGCAATGTTATGCAGATAGCAAGACAAGTGGCCTATGAAGCGTATTTAGCGGCCTGTCAGGAACTGGGAATTGCTTCGCCTTCTAAAATGTTTGAGAAAATAGGAGAGTTCTCTATTGCCGGACTGGTTAAAGGACTGTCGCAAAACACCGGAAGGGTTATAAGCGCGGCTGCAAATGTTGGGCGAAGCGCTATAGATGGTCTTAACTACGTTATAATGAAAATTTCAAGCGCTCTTGACGATAAAATGGACTTTCAGCCGGCAATACGTCCGGTGCTTGATCTCACGGAGGTTGAAGACGGGGCCAAAAGACTAAGCGACTTATTTATTAATGGCGACAAAATTAAGCTTGACACGTTTAATCATAGAGCCGCTTTTATATCCGCCGACTTTTTGGAATCTTCCGCGCGTTCAAGGCGGCCAGGAAACGAGGAACATACGTCGGTATTCAATTTTGAACAAAATAATTATTCGCCTAAATCTTTGTCCAGAATTGATATTTACAGACAAACGAAAAATCTGTTTTCTATGGCGAAAGGGGTGAATGCTAAAGCATGATTAAGTCTATAAAAGCGACTAATTATCTGAACAACAGCGTGACGTTAAGCTTGGCAAATCCTTGGGAAACGGGAATTATTGTCCGGGAAATAACCGGCATTGGGCCTGCAAAGGCAGACATAAATATGACTGACATTTCCTTTTCAGACGGTGCGGCATACAATTCATCAAGGCTAAGCGCAAGAAATATTGTTTTTCGTTTTGAGCTTTTGCCAAACGACACAGTTGAGGATACGAGGCTTATGACGTATACATATTTTCCTGTTAAGAGGAAGGTGACGCTGGAGTTTGAAACCGAAAACCGAAAGGCTGAGATCGAAGGATATGTGGAGTCCAATGAGCCGGATATATTTTCACAAAATGAAAGCTGTCAAATTTCAATTATATGCCCTGATCCATATTTTTACGGAGACGAAAAAACAACGGCGTTCAGCGGCGTTATTCCTATGTTTGAGTTTCCATTTTCCAACGAGCACATAACAAGCAAGCTCATTGAAATGGGGCGCATTCTAAGAAAAACGGCCATACCCGTTCCATATGAGGGAGACGCCGAAACCGGCATTACCATACACATAGCCGCCGTTGGCGAGGTCCGGAATTTGACGATATACAACACAGTTACGAAAGGGTCTTTTGCCATCAATACGAAACGTCTTGAGGCTATGACCGGCTCGGTTATCACAGACGGAGACGAGATAACGATTGTTACATACAAGGGGCGGAAATCCATTACGCTTTTGAGAGGCGGAAAGAAGACGAATATATTGAACTGCATTGGAACAAACGCGGAATGGTTTCAGCTTAAGCATGGAGACAATTATTTTGCCTTTGAGGCCGACGCCGGAGAATCAAACCTGATTTTTGAAATATCAAACAGACTGGTTTATGAGGGGATATAGCCATGGAAATATATGTTATGAACGACAAATTTGACATGATATGCGTTTTGGACACATTTATTTCTTTTATATGGACAGACCGCTACTGCGGGTATGGCGATTTTGAACTGTATACCAAGGCTGGCTCGGGCATATTGGAAAGTGTTAAGAACGGATATTATTTGTTTAACAGAGATTCGGAGCATGTTATGGTTGTAGAAAGCATAGAGCTTGAAACCGATATTGAAGAGGGCGACAATGTTAAAATAACAGGACGGTCGCTGGAAAGCATACTCGACCGAAGGATCGTTTGGCCCTCGGCCGTTATAAGCGGTAATCTCCAGGACTGTATTAAAAAGCTGATAAACGACAGCTTTATATCCCCATCCATTGCCGAAAGAAGAATTGAAAACTTTATATTCAGGGATTCGTCTGACAAGAATGTTACCAGGCTGACTGTGGAGGAAACGGAATACAACGGGGACAGCATATATGACGTTATTGCCGGCCTATGCCAGGGCAATGGGATTGGGTTTAAAATTACTTTTGACGACAGCTTACGATTTGTATTTTCGCTTTATGCCGGAGCGGATCGTTCGTATTCACAAAGTGAAAATCCATATGTAACATTTTCGCCGGAATTTGACAATCTCATAAACAGCAATTACATTGAGTCCAAGCAGGAATATAAAAACGTTGTGCTGGTGGCCGGGGAAAAAGACGAGAGTTCAAAGGCGGTAACTGCCCCGGCCGGCTCCGCCAGCGGGCTTGAAAGAAGAGAAATGTACATTGAAGCCTCCGATATTTCACACAAACGTGATGAAGGGCCTGATCTGAATGATGCCGAATACAAAAAGCTCCTGGTTCAAAGGGGCTTGGAAACGCTTAACGAATATGGCATAGCAAAAGCCTTTGACGGGGAATTTGACGCTTCACAGCTTTACACGTACAACGAGGACTTTTTTATGGGAGATATCGTTCAGGTTTCGAACAAATATGGCATAACGGCTAAGGCCCGCATAACCGAGTTTATACATTCACAGGACACCAGCGGGCTTAGCGTTTATCCGGCTTTTTCAATACTAGAATAAGAAGGTGATATATTTGAGTGTAACATACGGATTTTATAACTCTGTTAACGGGGACCGGAAGTATGACGCGATACAGGTGTCATCTATATTTGACGGAATAGTGAAGGACGGCATATTTATGTCTATAGGAACATCGTTCAGGGTTAAGGCGGCAAGCGGCATGACCGTTAACGTTGGAGTTGGGCGGGCTTGGTTTAACCACACGTGGACATACAACAACGCCATACTTCCGCTGACACTGGGGGCGTCAAGCTCTACGGGGGACAGAATAGACTCAGTTATATTAGAGGTGAACGCCACAGAGTCGGTTAGGGTTAATTCGATTAAGGTGCTTAAAGGAACGGTTTCGTCTTCGCCAAAGGCCCCCACCCTAACGAACACAAGCACCGTTCACCAATACAGGCTTGCGAATATTTCGGTTAAGGCAAACGCGAAGGCAATCACACAGTCCATGATAACGGATCTTGTTGGAACGGGAAGCGCGCCTTATATAACCGGCATACTGAAAACCGTCAACACTGACGATTTGATTGCGCAATGGCAAAGCGAGTGGGAGGAATACATACGGACACAGGAACAGGACAGCGCGCAATGGGTCGCCGACTTCGAAAACGACCTGGCGCTGTGGAAAACCGCGTTTGAAAGAACAAACAACACGTGGAGCAACACGCAGAAGGAAAATTTCAGAATATGGTTTGCCGGGATTCAGTCTGCCTTTGGAAGCGAGGACGTTGCCGGGGCGCTTCAGCTTGAAATTGACAGTTTGAAGTACCGGCAAAATACGTCGGTGACGTTTAACAGCAACGGCTCCATAACGGAAGTGAGCGACGCGGCGACTGTTAACACCGTTTTTAACAGCGACGGGAGCATTACGGAGTCTTACCAGTACAAAAACGGCATAAGGAAAACAGTGAAAACTACATTTAGCGCGAACGGCGTGAATTATTCCGTTGAATAGGAGGGGGAATATTTATGGCTATATGGGCCGAGATAAAGAAGGCACTGAATAGTACACTGGGGACATCTGGGTTTAAGAGCCTTGATGTTTTGATAACTACAGCACAGTCAGCTCTTGCTACAGCTATTTCAACAGTCAACACGACTGCGAACAATATAAAAACGTATACTGCCACCAATAACACGGCAAACAAAACCGGGATTTTGAGCCAAAAGTCGGCATATATAATTTCACTTCTTGAAAACACTACATATGGGTTAAATTCTATAAAAAACAAATCGGCTGTAAAAAGTATACAGACGGGTGTTACAACCAACTACCATTATGGCACCGATACAACCGACGCCATGTTTGATGCAGCGTTGAAAGTGACAATAAACTCTGTAAATACTGCAAAATGCCTTGTCTTTGTATCATCGTTAGAGAAATCTAATTTTGATGGATCGGGTACCGGTGTTTATTCGTATTATCTAAATGGAGCCGGACATTTGGATTCTTCAACAGTGCTTAGGATACTGCCTACAAGGACTCGTAATGGCGATTATTACTCAAAGGCTTTTTGGCAGGTAATCGAATTCTATTGAAGCCATATTTTAATAGGAGGTGAAAAGAATGGAAGAAAATATAGTTACTGAAAACGAAGAAAGTGTCGAAGCGTTTTATTATGCACAGCTAAATGAAGAAAACGTATGTGTTTGTCTAAGCAGTCTTTCAGGAGAAGTATCAAATGATAATATGATAAGGATCGACGGTTTTGACAGCGAACTGCTTGGGAAAAAATATAGCAACGGCAAATGGGTCGAAATTTATCATGAAGATGAGCTATATGAACCGACTGAAAGCGAGATTCTACGGGCAGAAATACTGTTAAATCAGGCTGAGATAATGGCCAAGCAGAAAGAGCATGATGAAGTTTTGGCTGAATTGCTTTTAGGACAGCAAGGGGGAATTTGATATGTTTAAAATTGTGAAAAGATTTTATGATGCTGGAATATACAACGACGACAACGTTCGGAAATTTGTTTTAAGCGGAAAAATTACAGCAGAGCAGTACAAGGAAATTACGGGAAGTGAATACTGAGCGCTGCGGGAAACAGGGTGATTATGTATGGCTGTGAATAAAGTGGTATACAACAAAAAAACATTGATTGATTTAACGGCTGATACGGTTAACGCCGATTCGCTGCTGTATGGTAAAATTGCTCACACAGCCAGCGGTGAAAGGATAACGGGCGCTATGCGTGTTTATGAGGAATTTATTCCATTGACGGTTACGTTTGGAACGAACACTGTTACTGAGAAAAACGGAACTAACACTATAACGACAACATTTAATTCAGACGGAACTGTTACGCAGGTTCGAAAAATCGATGGTACAACGAAAACTATAAAAACAACGTTTAACAGCAATGGAAGCATAACAAACGCTGTTACTTAGATTTAAGAATTGAGGTGGAAAATATGGAGCCGTGGTTTCAGATGATAATCGCCATTGTTGGCTCAATCCTGACTTCTTCTGGACTGTGGGCCTATTTAGTTAAAAGGGCTGAAAAAAAAGACATTAAAAACGATATGCTTATTGGCCTTGGGCATGACAGAATTTCACATTTAGGAATGGTTTATATTGAAAGAGGATACATAACCTCCGACGAATATGAAAATCTTTATGAATATCTATATAAGCCTTATGAAAAGATGGGCGGAAACGGCTCGGCAAAGCGCATTATGGACGAGGTGAACGAACTTCCTATTCATAAATCAAATTTTAAATAGATTATTTTTTGAAGGAGGAACGAAATGAGTTACAGCGTTTCCGGAACTACAATTACTCTCACAAGGGGCGACACGTTTTTGGCAGTTGTTTCTATTACCGATTCAAACGGCGATGCTTATATTCCAAAAGAAGGAGATTCCGTTAGATTTGCCATGAAAAAAACGTATGATACCCCCACGCCTATTTTGGTTAAAAATATTCCGACTGATACCATGAAGCTTGTGCTAGATCCCGAGGACACTAAAAGTCTTTCTTTTGGAAAATATGTTTATGATATTCAGCTCACAAAAGCCAATGGAGACGTCGACACATTTATAACAACGGCGGCAATCAAAATAACAGAAGAGGTGGATTGATGAGCGATATTAAAGCGTTGGAGCAGTTGACCGGTTTTTTGTCGGCAAAACGCGCTTTGTCTGGAAATTTATCATGCGAAAACGGCTTGACGGGAAAAGTCTCTATAATGAAAGAATACGATCTTTATGAAGGAGAATACAATATTATTCCAAAAGCGTTTTATGCGCAGACGCTTCCAACGGCCGAAAAGCTCCTGCGTGATGACATTGTTGTTACTGAAGTTCCATATTTTGAAACCAGTAATAATTTTGACGGCGTGACAGTTTATATCGCAAAGGAGGTTGAGGCTTAAATGGCTATTAATAAGATTATTTATGGAGGAAACGTATTAATTGATCTTACAGGCGACACGGTTACTGCTGATAAGCTGCTTAAAGACCATACGGCGCATGATAAAAGCGGTGAGGTCATAACTGGAGCCTGCACATATGACATTGATTCTACAGATGCAACCGTTGCTGTTGCTGAAATTTTGAAAGGCAAGACGGCTTATGCGCGTGGAGTTAAGCTAACTGGCACGATGAATAACAACGGCGCCGTTGCCGGCATTATAGCAGTGAAGGCTGGAACTTATACCGTGCCACAGGGCTATCATGATGGCTCTGGAACTGTTAAAATTGACACAACAGAGCAGGGGAAGCTTATACCGGCAAATATTAGGAATGGAATAACAATTCTTGGTGTGAGGGGCACAATGTCTGGAACAGAGGGGGCAAAACCGCAGGCTAAAAGTGTGATTCCAAGAGCTTCTGCACAGACGGTTTTGCCTGACACAGGCTACAACTATCTTTCTCAGGTTACAGTTGCGGCTATTCCGTATGTTGAAAGCAGCAATTCAGCTGGCGGAGCTACGGTTACGATTGGATAATGAATGAAAGTGTAATAATTGGGGCTAAAGGCCATTTGTGGCCTTTGCTCTTTATTTTTAAAATGTGTATTATTTGCTATTGGTGTTGCAAATATACATAAAATTTTATAATAGATTTTGTTTTTACTTGTTTTTGACATACATGCTGTAATGGATATGTATTATTTAAAAAATCATTAATTGATTTAGCGATCGAAAAGGTTGAATATTTTTGATTGTTGATGTATAATAAACTTAACTGAGGTATAATAAAAAATATACTTCAAGTGGAATAAACTAATTTAAAAATTGATATTAATAAGAGGAAGTTTTTTGTTTAGAAATAAATAACTTTATGTTTTGTAACGCTAAAAATATTTTCTGAACCATCAGTTTTACAAGACTTATATTTGATGCCCAGGCCGGCATTGCCCTCAACGACAACTTTGTTAAGCTTGTCAGCTGGTATGACAATGAGTGGGGCTATTCCAACAAAGTTGTGGATCTTGTTTGCCACATGGCGAAGGTTGACGCTCAGTGATTGCCGGGGCTGTGGGAATTTTAGAATAGAAAGTTTATAATTGCTAAACTTTATGATGTGAATAAACCTGGTTTAGTGTGACAACGTTTCCTTTGGGTTTATTTGGCATTACGACAATGATAAAAGGCCGCTTCTCTTTTGAAATACTGCGAAGAGAGGCGGCTTTTTTATGAATTTAGCAGAATTGACAGATGAGTATTTATTTGACTGTGAATGCAGGAAGCTATCTAAGAAAACGGTGGAAAATTACAGGAAACAAATTGGATATTTGCTGCAATATCTGAAAGAGGAATGCAGCGTTACAGACATAGAAGAGATTAAGACCCGGCACATAAAACAGTATTTGCTGGCGAAGCAAAAGGCGGGGAACAAGCCTAATTATATTAACGACTTGCTCAAGGTTTATAAAACCATGTTCCGATATTTTTATAATGAAGGATATACGGAAACTTTGATTACCGAAAAAATACATAACGTTAAAAAGGAAAAGGTTATCATCAGAACTTTTACAAAAGAAAATGTAAAAGCCATGATAAATTTTTATAGTGGAAATGATTTTTTAAGTATACGAAATAAAACTATTATGATTGTTTTGTTTGACACAGGTATTCGATTGTCGGAATTGCTTAATTTGAAAACCATTGATTTAAAGGAAGACTATATCATTGTTGTAAACGGAAAGGGAGGGAAAGACAGAGTTGTTCCCAAGAGCCCGTTCCTTTCAAAATGGCTTTTCAAGTATCAAAGCATAAGAAGAAGTTATTTTATAGACAGATATTTGGATAACAAAGAGTTGTTTTTGAGCAAAAACTGTAAAAGGCTATCTCGTGAAATGGTGGAGAGGATTGTAAAAGATGTTGGAAAATTTGCCGGGGTATCTAAAGAGGTAAGAGTTTCGCCACATACTTGCAGGCATACATATGCGCAGATGCAGTTGAAAAACGGCCTAAATATATACAGCTTAAGCAGACTGTTAGGGCATGAAAATATATCTATTACACAAACATATTTGAACGGGATAAGAGACGAACAAGTTTTGATAGAAGGAAGGATATCAAGTCCGCTTATGAATTTATAGAGGACAAGCAAGTTATATTGTGATATAATGCTCTTATTTTTAATCTAGGTTAGAAATGGAGCTATTTATATGATTGATGATGGAATTTTAATTTGCCCTGACTGCGGCGGAGATTTGATATATTACGACGATGTTTTCAGAATTGTACGGACAAAAGGAAGAAGGACTGAACGAGTTAAAATTAGAAGACTGCAATGCAACAGTTGCGGCCATATACATAGAGAACTGCCTGAATTTATATTTCCCTATAAGCAGTATGAAGCTGAAATTATTGTTGGTGTTCTCGAAGGATTAATAACTTTCGACACTTTGGGATTTGAGAACTATCCTTGCGAAGTGACTATGGCAAGGTGGAAAGACGCGCGAAATAAACACCGTCTCTTATGAAAAACTTTAGGAGGCGGTTTTATGTTAAAGGATAATGAAACGGTTGCATTAATGTTTTGGCTGTGCAGAAAGAGTATTGAAGCTGAATATTGGAAAGGGCGCTGCAAAATTAACGGCGCGGCATTCAAGATTGCGTTAATACTATTACTGGTATCAATGCTGAAGCATGATTAAAAAAACATAATGTATCTTTTAGAAAACCAAAAGTAAAAGACGGAAAGGAGCCAAAATTATGGCTCTTTTTCTTTTTTTTCACCGACTATGTTTTTACGAATATTATTTTTTAATCTATAATAGCCTTTGAAGCCGGCTATCTATAGGGAAAGGAGAAAATTATGGAAATGGGAACAGCATTACGTCCAAATTTATCGGAGAGGAACAAGTATTGGATCGATAGACACCGTTACTATGAGTTGAAGCATTTTTGCCTTCAGTATCCAACTTGGAAGAAAATCTACAATTCATTGGACGGAATTGGCAAACGGTCCATAGATCAGCCTGTGCTTTCAAAGAATGAACATGTAAGCGATCCGACGGGAAAGTGCGTTGAGAAAAGGTCTTATTATTTTGACAAAATGAAGCTTGTGGAACAGGCGGCTATTGAGACTGACAACGAGCTTGCAGATTATATTTTAAAAGGCGTTACCGAAGGACTTACATACGATAATATTAAACTTAGATTAGAAATTCCATGCGGAAAGGACGTTTATTACGATCGGTACAGACGGTTTTTCTGGCTGCTTGACAAGGAGCGAAGATAATATGAGGGTTATAAAAGAAGGCGTTAAATTGGTATACCGCTTCAACTGCCCAAACTGCAAGAGCCGGCTTGAGGCGGAGGACAAAGAACTGGTGGATTTTGGAGGAGGCGTTATTAAATTCTTTTGCCCGGTTTGCCGAAAGGACAGGTATGTTTCAAAGACGGGGTTGCGCAAAAGGATAATTTACGAGGAAAGCTAATTTAGATTAGGAAAGAGCCCGGTTCATGGCTCTTTTATGTAAGTTTATTTTTTTAGCTTTGCACCATAAGAATATGAAATACCACAAATTTCACAAGCTTTTTTCAAAGAAATACCCATTGATATTAGAGCTTTTATGTATGGGGCATAATCAGCCTTTTTGGACAATTTAGGAACATTAGTTATTAATGCTATTCCTAAATCTAAATCTTTGAATGGTTTAATTTCTGTAGAACATATTCTTCTTGAGGATTTTTCGATTATTCTAATTACGATTTTAGCCGCAGATGGAATAATTGATAATTTTGTGTTTTTCATAAGCTTTTTCCTTTCATTGTTTATATCAATATTTTAACAGATGTTCGCAAATTTTACAAACTATATTATGAAAAGAATATTCATAGGAGGTTTGATAATAATGAAAGAAAAATTTATGGAGATTGTTTCGGTAATGGGCATTTTGGGTGTAATTATTATTGCATATCGCCAAGGGCGCATTGACGAACAAAGTCAGGTAATAAGAAATCTTGAAATCGTTTATGAAGAACTTGAAAGAGCGAAAAAAGAGTCCTAACAAGGGCTCTTTCTTTTTATTTTTTAAATTTCCCGTACGCAGGTGACGGAAAAGTGTGGTATTTTGATATTTGAAAAATTCCCCAGGTGGGATTTTTTGAAAAAACGTTTTGGAAGGAGGGTATGCAATTGCGACAATGGCTATACTACTATTGCCTTGAAATTCTAAGGTCTAAAGAGCTTTGTCATTATGGCGTGAAAGGCATGAAGTGGGGCGTTAAAAGGACGCCGGAGGAGTTGGGGCGTAAAAGAGAAACTGCTATATCAGTTGAAAAAACAAATAGAGGTGGTATAATTAAGAAAACTTTTTACGGACATGTGAAGTCGCCAAGACAGGCAGAGCCTAACGCAATTATAGACTATATTTCTCATGAGGGAAAAGTTAATAAAAGAAGTTATTATGGTCCAGATGGATTCAAAATTAAAGATATTCATACTACGGATCACAAAAACCCCAAAGAACACCCTTATGGAAAAACGGGGGAACATGCGCATGATTATACGTGGAATACAGACGGAACCCCGAAAAATAAAACGATAAGAGAACTTACAGAAAAGGAGAGAAAGGAGAATAGCGATATATTATGACTATAAGATATTTAAAAGATGCAGTAAAAGAGGGAAACGACTTTTACTTTCATTACAAGGGTGAAAACGCTGGTGTAGAATCTGCCGTCAAAGATTCTGTCGTGAAATATGAAGCTTGGTATGGTGAGGAAATAAGGCAATATGATGACTTTGACGATGTATTGAACGATAGATTTTATTGCGGAAAATCAATTTTAGAATTATTAGCAAAAAATATTATAGAAATTAATTTTTCATAAATGAAAATGAAGTATAATGATAGAGCAAAATACTTTAATGGTTGAATTAAGGCGTATTATATGAAAGTTAAATGGAAAGGAAAAACTGATTTTTTAATCTTAACGCATGACAAAATATATACAGTTCTTTCGATAGAGAAGGACTGGTATAGATTAGTTGATGATAGCGGAGAAGATTATTTATATTCGCCCGAAAAGTTTGAAGTGATTGAAAACTAAAACATAATTAAATGGGGGTATAATAGTGAAGCAAAATACTTTACAGACACCATTTGGAACTGTAACTATTTACAAAAATGGTAAGAAAATAGATTTTACAGCAGAAATCTTTGATGAGAGTGTGTGCTTGGAAGATAATACAATAAAAAAGCCTGAGGGTTCTTATAAGCTCAATTTTGATACAACAGAACTAAAAGCCGGAGATATTATAATTTGCAAATTTAATGCCGGAAGTCTGCAATGCGATGGTGGAAGTGAATCAACAATTAATATTGTTGGTACCTATAAAGGATATACAATTGGAATGGGAACTTATTGTACACAGGAAATTGATTATGAGAAAAAATTTTTACCTTATGAAACTTATGAATATAGAAAAAGAGGTTTTGAAGCACATATTCTTGATGATTTCCAAAACTATCCCCACATTAAAAGTCTTTTAAATATTTATTTTGTGGTTGCATGGGAGAAGGGCACTGCTGACGATGAGTGGGATCTGGTTTCATACATAACGAGTCAATATTAATTTGTATCAAATTTAAAAGTACATATTTATCCAAGAAAGGAGAAGAATGACAGTGACGATAAGTAAAAGACTTGAAGGAGAAAAAGTAAAGTTAATTAATTATGACAATGATGTGTTTATTGGTGTAGTTGGGGATTATATTTATCCAGAAGATAATAAACCTGAAGGAATTGACGCGATTATTCTTGATTATCCTATTAAAAACGGCAGTTATAAATATAATAATCCTGTCGCATTCAATTCTCCAGACATCAAATCCATAGAAATAATTCAATAACGCGCGTACCCGTAGATTTAAAAATCTGTGGGTATTTTTTATTTTAGGAGATGGTCAAATGATTATCATGTTTGCAACAGGCTTCCTAATAGGCGTGGCGGCGTCTTTTGCTATATTTCGGATTTGTTCGGCCGGCGCTCTTGTTATTGACGTATCAGATACTTCGGACGGGCCGTATATGTTTTTGAGGATATTCAAAAGTATAGATTTCATAACGAAAAAGAAATACATATGTTTGAGAGTAAATGCCGAAGGAATTATTCCGCATAAATAACATTCCCTATTATGAAACCTATTAATTTACTGAAAGGAGAAAATGAAAATGGAAGAATTGAAAGAGTTGTTGGAAGAGGAAATAGCAGAAGAAATTCAAGAGCTTTCTTCCTTGGCTACAGGCAGTGAGGAAAAATCTTCGGCGATAGAGGATTTGTCTAAGCTTTACAAACTGAAAATCGAGGAAACAAAAATGGAACTGGATTTTGACGATGGTCAAATGAAAAAAGAACAGCTTTCAGAGCAGGTTAAAGATCGATATTTTAAGGTTGGTATAGCGGCGGCAGAGCTTATTTTACCGCTGATGTTCTATGCCGTATGGCTGCAAAAAGGATTTAAGTTTGAAGAAACAGGAGCATTTACCTCAACAACATTCAGAGGTTTAATCAATCGTTTTAGACCAACAAAGAAATAAGAGGTTTTGAAATGGAGAAGCCGTGAGAATTACATGGCTTCTTCGTTTTTTTTACGCATAATTTACAAGTTCTTTTATGAAATAAAATCTTATTTTTAGGAGGTATGATTATGACCATTGAACAATTTAACGAAATTAAGGAAGCATTAAATTATGTAAGCCCGGAACAATTAAGAAAAATATCATCAGAAATGTGCCATTTTTTTCATGAAACAGTTATGAAAATGAATATTTCAGATGATGATAAAAGTTTGATAATTGGTCTGGCTCACAATAATTTAAGGCAGGAAAACATATTAATTGAAATGCTTGAAAAGTCAGATCACTTTAAAAAATAAGCAAGAAGAAACAGTCTTTGCAAGGGCTGTTTCTTTTGAACTGTTGAATGTCTTATTTATTTTGCAGATAGTTTGCAACGGCAATATTTATATTTGCCCAGTGGTAATCCGCTTGCATACGATCCTTTAAGGCTTCTTCAAGGGTCATATTGCCATATTTTTCTTTAACTTCTTCAAATGTCCATTCATCACCGATTGAATGCCTTTGTTCAATAAATTCATTGATTTCTAAATCTGTCATAATATCGTCTCCTTTTTAATTATTATAGGATACATACGCATAATTTACAAGCTCTTTTACGGAGATATAAAGAGCTCTTTTATCTCTTTACTAAACATTGGGAGCGCTGTATAATATGGCTGCTTTGAAATGAAAGGAGATAAAAATTATGAGTGAAATGAGTTTTGACGAATATTTTTGCTATGAATGCGGAGCTGTTATGGAGAAGGCAGATGAAGAAGTGTTAGTTTGCCCCAAATGTGGGCACTCGGTGAATATAGATGATTATTTAACTGAGGAAGAAGCCTATGAAGAGTTTTATGCCAGCCGCAGCAAATATGATGATGAACTATATTGGAATGATAATGAGGAATTTCCCGGCGAAAAATATGAAGATATTTACGAGGAATAAAATGAATAACCAATAATTCACTCGGAGAGAGTCCTAACAAGGGCTCTTTCTTTTTTTAATTTAAGAATATACTGAATTTGGAGAATGTTATGCGATACCACTATGAAAAGCCGGAATTTTGTCTATCGATGTACGGACAAGTTTATATTTGCAATCACCCAATATACAATCGCTGTACGCTTTTTCAAATAGGCGATAAAGGTTTGGCAATTATACAGCAGCATTTTAATAGTGAAATAAAAAGTACATATTGGAGCGAAATAGATCCTTGGCTTACAGATGATTTATATTTGCACAGCGGCTTTAAGGATTATTTTGACAGCCGTGCAGGAAAGTGTACGAACGGCTTATATCCAACGGTTACTATCCGGCAAATTATGTGGGCGCTTAAAATGAAACCCATGCCTAAGCAGCGATGGGAAACAGTGTTTGACAGACGAGATATTTAAAGTACGCGAGAATAACATTGTCTATTATGAAAGAAAAAATTTATTAATCTATAGGAGGTTATATTATGAGAGAATTAAGAATTGAATTACCAGATCATGAAGAAAGGAGAATGGCTATTAACACTATAGCAATTATTGCAGAAAAGTATGGCTTGGAATATGATGCGCTGAAGTTTCCTAAGTTAAAGGTTATTGACGAAACAACAGGCGAAATTATATTTGAGTCAAGCGGCATGGTAAAGTGCTATGTAAGCGGAAATGATTCTGATGTGAAAAATTTCTTGTCTGAAATAAAATCTTTGATTGATGAACGCTAAAAGAAAGAGAGCCAGCAAACTCTGGCTCTTAGTTTTATTTTTCCTTATGGCTTTTTAATATGTATGAAACATATGGCTCCGAAATGTCTAACTCAAAAGCAATATCTTTTTGAAGCATACCTTGTTTTTTCATTTCTAAAATGTTTTCAATATAGTCTATTTTGCGAGTTTTATTTGGAACAGAAGACACTCGCAATTCACAGTGATTAGTACTATATGAAGCGAGCTCGGCAGTCATTATTCCAAGTTTGGAATTATAACGTATTGACATACGGTTTCCTTTTTTGATAATTTCGGTATTCGGATTATCCAATATTTGGTTAATTGTAAGATTTCCGATTTCACTTAAAAGAGTGGGTTTATTGGCAGTTAAATCGTCTTTCATAGATGTCCTCCTTAAACAAATTTATTAAATTTAATAAATTTATTATATGCAAGAATGCGCAGAAAGTCAATAAAATTATATTTGCAGATTACGCGAATTTTACAACCCCTTTTATGAAAACCAATGAGCTATATTGAAAGGAGTTAAGGAGTATGGACGAAATGAAGATTGTATCTAAATTCACAAGGAACTTGATTTCCAAATTAGTAAAAATGATGTTGAAGAAGAAGCTGGGTTACAATATTGATATTCAGCTTAATGAAATGGACATCACTATTATTGATGGAAAAGCACATGTTCATTTGAGTGCAGATGCGGAACTTGAGAAAAACGAGCTTATGAAAATTATAAAAAATGTTGGTTTAGATTGAGGCTTTACGCGGCCTCTTTCTTTTCGCGAAAAATACATATTGTTTTATGAAAGGAGGCGACAGCTTTATGAAGATAAGTAAAACTACGATTAAAAACATAGGGACTATTATGTCTATAATTGGAAGTGGGGTGACTCTCGCATCTAAGGTTATTGATAAAATAGAACTGGAGGAGATAATCAAAGAAAAGGTCAATGAAGTGTTAGCCGAAAAAGGATTTAGATAAGCCCTTGGCAGGGCTTTTTATTTTTTTGGAGGAATGCTATGGAAGAGGCTAAAGAACGAATGTTAAGAATGATATACGATTATATAAATGAAGCGCCTGAGGTTATATCTTGCATTAGAAGCCATGACTTTGCACAAAGGAGTTATTCAAATTGGGCGGCAAAAGAACTGCTCAGATATATTGAGAGCAGAAAGTCATATCCGCCATTGCTTGCATTAGAGGACTTTAAAGACAGAATGGACAAATATTCATGTCTCAATCCTAACACAAGCTATATATTCTCTGTAGCATATGACATGGCCGAATATGTAATAAATTCAATTTTAAATTGAAAATAAATAATTTTTATACCTTAAAGGAGAATTATTATGAAAAAAACAAATTTAACAAAAGCAGCTCGGTTAATGTATATGGCAATTAAAAAAAGAAGTCCTGAAATATTAACAGGAATTGGAATTGCCGGAATGGTTACGACAACTGTTTTGGCAGTAAAAGCGACTCCTAAAGCGCTGCTTCTAATCGAAGAAAAGAAGGAAAAAGATGAAGACGACAAGCTTACAAATGTTGAGGTAGTAAAAACAACATGGTTTTGTTATGTTCCGGCAGTTGTTACCGGAGGTATGTCAATACTTTGTTTAGTCGGGGCAAATTCAATAAACGCACACCGAAGAGCTGCTTTAGCGGCGGCGTATGCTCTTTCGGAATCAGCGTTAAAAGGATATAGGGAAAAAGTTATAGAGAGTATCGGCGAGAAAAAAGAAATTGCCGTTAGAGATGCTATAGCAAGAGACGAGATTGAGAAAAACACGTTCACAAACCGGGAAGTGATTGTTTCGGGAAAAGGGAATACCCTTTGCTACGATGCTATATCCGGGAGATACTTCTATTCGGATATTGAAGAGCTGAGAAAAGCGGTAAATGAGCTTAACCGCCAAATGATTGATGAAATGTATGTATCTTTAAACGACCTTTATTATGAAATAGGTTTGTCTGACATACGCATTGGAAACGACCTTGGCTGGAATGTCGACGACTTAATTGAGCTTCGCTTCAGCTCACAGCTTGCAAAGAATGAAACGCCTTGTCTTGTGCTGGACTATATTACGCCGCCTAAATATGCTTATCGCGAAATATAGAGGGCACGCGAAAAATACAACGTCTTTAATGAAGAAACTATTATATATTTTCTAATTACGAAAGGAGTAATAAGTATGGAAACTAATGAAATCAGAAACAATGAAGAAGTTATCGAAATGGCTGCTGAGGAGGTTACAAAAGTAGGTTCCGAAGGAATGTTTACGATGGCGGCGGGAGTTGGTTTAACAATACTTGCGGGCGTAATCGTCTATAAGTATGTTGGAAAACCGATGATTGCCAAAATCAAAGACCACAGAGAACAGAAAAAGAAAGATCAGGGTGGTTTCGACGGCGAAATAATTGAGGGCGAAATAGTATCCGAGAAAGAATAAAAAAAGAAAATATTATAAAAGCGGAGGCGTCTGTAACAAGGCGCTTTCCCTTTTTTATTTGGAGGTGACTTTAATGAAGAGATATTTGTATGACGGGCCGGTTATGGGGTTTGAAACGTGCATAGCAAGCCATTGGCAGGCTTCAACTTTTGCTGTATCAAAAAATAAGGCAAAAAGTAATTTTTCTTATCAATTTAAGAAAAAGAACAATCGTATACCCAGCGCAAAAATTAGCTTGCCGGGAAAAATAACAGAAGCCTAACAGAAGGAGGAAGAAATGGAGGAATATAAATCTAATTCTCACAAATCAAAAGAAGAACGAAACGAAATAATCCAGGCTAAGAATATCAAAAAGGTTGTACAAGGCTCGGTGAAGGTTAAAAATAAAAATGGTATCTCAAAGTTAGCCGGTATATTTACAGCTGACGATATAGACGCAGCCAAGAGGTATGTCTTTGAGGACATAGTTGTTCCGGCTATAAAAGATGTTCTTTTAGACTCGGTCAAGGTTTTTCTTGGCGTCAATGGAAGCAGAGACAGAACTTCCGCTTCTAAGGTTTCATACAGAAGCTATTACGATAAAGAAAACAGCCGAACAAGCTACAGCAATAAATCCAGATATGATTACGACGATGTTGTTTTAAACAGCAGAGGCGAGGCGGAAGAAGTTTTATCACGAATGGACGAACTTATGTCTGTTTATGGACTGGTGAGTGTTGCGGACTTTTATGATTTAGTTGGCGTTGCCGGAAATTATACGGATAACAAATACGGCTGGACAAACATCAGAAGCGCTTCGGTAGTTCGTGTACGCGATGGCTACATGATTAAACTTCCCAGGGCACTTCCATTGAATTAAGAAACGGAGGTAAAAATGTATAATTCAACTGACGAACAGGTGACGCACCCGAACCATTATCAGTCCGAAACAGGAATTGAGGTTATTGACGTTATTGAGGCGTTCACATTTGAGCTCAAGGGAATTGAAGCAACTGATACTGGAAATGCAATTAAGTATATTTGCCGCTGGAAAAAGAAAAACGGCATTCAGGATTTGGAAAAAGCAATTTGGTATATACAGCATTTAATTAGTCATTTGAAAAAAATTGAAAAGGAGAGAAATCAAATATGAAAAAAACAGAATTTATTAGCAAATTAAGCGCTTCTTTATACAAAACAGGATTTAAGCTCAAAAAACACAGCCCCGAAATTCTTGTTGTTGCCGGCGTTATTGGAACAGTAGCGAGTGCCGTTATAGCCTGCAAGGCAACAACTAAAGCCGGGACAATTATCGAAAAGACCAAAGAAAGCATTGAAGCTATACATACCTGCGAATCATCAGAAGAATTAAACGACGAATATACGCAGGAAGATATAAAAAAGGATTTGGCGATAGTATATGTTAATACGGGGATTGAATTTGCAAAATTATATGCGCCTTCAATAATACTTGGAACTTTGTCTATCACAAGTATTTTAATGTCGCACAATATTATATCCAAACGTTGCATAGCCTTGTCGGCTGCTTATTCAACGGTGGCCAAAGGCTTTAAAGAATACCGCGGCAGAGTTGTTGAACGTTTTGGAGAAGATGTAGATCGTGAGCTGAAATATAACATAAAGGCGAAGAAACTTGAGGGAACAATTGTAGATGCTGAAACGGGAAAAGAAAAGAAGGTAAAAGAAACAGTTAATGTTGTTGGTATCGATGGATACAGCGATTATGCACGCTTTTTTGACGAAGGAAGCCCTAACTGGGAAAAAGATTCGGATTACAACCTTATGTTTCTTAGGGCCGAACAGAATTATGCAAATGACAGACTTAAAGCAAGGGGATATTTATTTTTAAATGAGGTATACGAGAGACTTGGCATAAAGCAGACTAAGGCCGGTCAGGTTGTTGGCTGGGTATATGATCCTAAAAATCCCGTTGGAGACAATTATGTTGATTTCGGAATTTACGATGGAAAACGCGAGGTAAATCGCGATTTTGTGAACGGGTATGAGAATGTAATTCTTTTAGATTTTAATGTTGATGGAAATATACTTGATCTGATTTAATTGCCGGAGGTGTATAAACTTGTTGTTTCGTATACTCTCTTCGTTTGTACTTTGTGTATATTTTATATTTTCATCAGGATTTATGTGCAATACAGACGAAGCGTTTAAAATGCTCCCAGCTATTACGGTCAGAGGTTTGGCATATGAATCAAATCACCATAAGGAGGAATTGCCAGAAGAAGTTTCAGAAAACAAAAAAGCGAATATAAGCAAAAATGATATAGAATTAATCGCTTTAATTACTATGGCCGAAGCTGAGGGAGAATGCGAGGAAGGTAAGCGGCTTGTGATTGACACGATTCTCAATCGCTTAGACTCGGAATATTTTCCTGATACTATATACGAAGTGATTTATCAGCCAGGGCAATTTTCTTCAGTATGGAACGGACGTGTGGAACGCTGTGAAGTAAGAACGGATATTTGTGAACTTGTGGAAAAGGAAGCCGAAAAAAGAACAAACAGCGACGTTATATTTTTCACCGCCGGCTGTTACAGCAATTATGGAAAACCTTTGTTTCAGATTGGTAATCACTGTTTTTCAAGCTATCGTTAAAAGGAGGTATATTTATGCGTAACATTTTGACTTGTGTATCTTATATGTTTGCTGTTTTATCAGGAATTTGTTTTGTGAGCGGTATTGCAGTTTTGTCTGGCGGAAAGGAGAACTGATTTTGAACGGGATTGAAAATATTATATCCATGCTTGACTATGTGCTTGATACAAAGCGGAAAAGGCATATTACAGGCGGCATTCTTTTGAGTGTTTCAATGTTGTTTGGAGGATTGGCGGTTACTGTAATAACAATAAAGAACGAGGAGGATAGCTATGAGCGATAAACTAATAACGGTTGCAGCGCTTTTTGTTGGCGCGGCTATTGGGTCATTTATTACTTGGAAGTATGTCGGCAAAAAATACGATCAGATTATCCAGGAGGAAATTGATTCTGTGAAAGAGACGTTTTCTAAAAATAGAAATGCAGAATATGAAGAAATGGGCAAAGAAATTTCAAAAGGAATTGAAGATGGTCTTGCAGAAAAAGATTCAGATTTAACATCTAAAATAAAAGATTATTCTGGAAGATTACAGAAGCAGAAGGAAAAATATACAAATAATTCTAACTTCAATTCAGGAGCTCCGTACGTTATTACTCCAGAAGAATTTGGAGAATTTAACGATTATGAAAAATTCAGCTTAACTTATTATGCCGATAAAGTTTTGGCAGATGAAAACGATGAGCTTATAGACGATGTTGAAGAAATTGTTGGTTTTGATTCTTTAAATCATTTTGGAGAATATGAGAACGATTCAGTATTTGTTAGAAATGACGCGAAAAAGTGCGACTATGAAATACTGCTGGATCTAAGAAAGTATTCGGACGTCTATAAAAATATTCCGTATTAAATGGAGGCAATATGACAAAAAACAATTTGAAAAATGAGTATTTTAACTGGATATACGATTTTGTCTTCGATAAAAGATATTCCCAAAAGCTATCGTATAACAGACTTTTGCAAAAGCTTTATAGCATGGATTTTACATACGGCATTCCTATGGACGGCAATCGTGCCGAAGACGGAGTTGATCTAAGATACCGTTTTGGCGAGGAAAAAGAATATGATGATGCTGTAATTGCTGCGTATTTGGACGATTTCCCTTGCAGCGTTTTAGAAATGATGGTCGCTCTTGCCATAAGATGTGAGGAACATATTATGGACGACCCTGAAATTGGGAACAGAACTGGCCAATGGTTTTGGAACATGATTGTTAATCTTGGATTGGGGATTATGAATGACTCAAATTTTGATGAAGAATTTGTTGATGAAGTCATTAATAAATTCCTAAACAGAAAATATGAAAAAAACGGAAGAGGCGGTTTGTTTACTGTTAAAAACCACAGACGTGATTTGCGTCAAGCCGAGATATGGTATCAAATGTGTTGGTATTTAGATGAGAACGCATAGAAGGAGGCGAATAAAATTGCAATGATTGACTTTTTAATGATTGCAACGCGCAGTACAAAGCGCGGCATAATAGAAGTCTATCCAAAGTTTATTATCAAAAAAAGCTCTGATCTGATGATTAGGGGTGGTGATTTTTATGCCATATGGATTGAAGAACGGGGCTTATGGTCTACCGACGAACAAGACGCTTTACAGATAATAGATAGTGAGCTTGATAAATATGCGGAAGAAAACCGGCTGAGCTTTAGCTCTGATATTAGAGTGCTGCACATGTGGGACGCCGAATCAGGCATGATTGACTCGTGGCATAAATATTGTCAGAAGCAATTGAGAGATTCATTTCATGCGCTTGACGATAAACTTATATTTTCTAATATGAAAACTAATAAAAAAGACTACGCCAGCAAAAGGTTGAACTATCCACTGGAAGCTGGCGATTTGTCTGCCTATGATAAGCTCATGTCAACTTTATATTCGGAGGAAGAACGACATAAAATTGAATGGGCAATTGGTTCCATTGTTTCTGGAGACTCTAAAAAATTACAGAAATTCATGGTTTTTTATGGCGCGGCCGGAACGGGAAAGTCTACAGTAATAAATATCATTCAACAGTTATTTGACGGATATTACTCGGTGTTTGACGCAAAGAATCTCGGCTCATCTAATAATTCATTTGCATTAGAAGCGTTCAGAGGCAATCCGCTTGTGGCAATTCAGCATGACGGAGACTTGTCCCGAATTGAAGACAATACAAGGCTTAACAGCTTGGTTTCCCACGAGTTGATGACTGTGAATGAAAAATTTAAGTCTACGTATTCCAACCGGTTTAAATGCTTTTTGTTCATGGGAACAAATAAACCGGTAAAGATTACGGACGCAAAATCGGGTCTTATACGAAGGCTGATTGACGTTACGCCGTCTGGAAATAAATTAAATCCAAAGGAATACAAAGCAACCGTAAAACAAATTAGTTTTGAGCTTGGTGCAATAGCTTATCATTGCAGGGAAGTATATTTGAATGATCCAGGTAAATATGACAATTATATTCCTATAGCAATGCTTGGGGCTTCTAATGATTTTTACAATTTTGTGATGGACTCTTACCACGTGTTCAAGAAGGAAGACGGCACAAGCTTAGAAGCCGCTTGGAAGATGTATAATGCTTATTGTGAAGAGGCGAAGGTTAAAGTTCCGTTTCAAAAGAGGATTTTTAAAGAGGAGCTTAAGAATTACTTTAGTGATTGTCAAAGACGCATTAGTTTGAATGACGGCTCCAGGGTGAGAAGCTATTACACAGGATTCCGGTTTGATAAATTTGGAGAAAATATAATTGGAGAAACAGAGGGAAAAGAGGAAAGCGGCGTTCAATGGCTTCAATTTAGCAGTACAGATTCTCTATTTGATTTAAAATGCGGAAGCTGTGCCGCGCAATATGCTACAGCTAAAGAAACGCCGCTAAAAAAATGGAGCGATGTTAAGACAAAATTGGCGGAACTGGATACGTCGAAAGTTCACTATGTCAGGGTTCCTGAAAATCACATTGTGATAGATTTCGATGTTACAGACGAAAACGGAAATAAATCTCTTGAGAAAAATATTGAGGAAGCCAATAAGTGGCCGGAAACTTATGCGGAGCTTAGCAAAAGCGGAAATGGAATACATCTTCATTATATTTATACAGGCGACGTTTCTAAACTAAGTCGTGTGTATGACGACAGCATAGAAGTTAAGATATTTACGGGCAACAGTTCCTTGAGACGAAAACTATCCAAATGCAATAATTTACCTATTGCGACAATAAGCTCCGGTTTGCCGCTGAAAGGAGAAAATAAAATGGTGAATTTTGAAGCGATAAAGAGCGAGAAAGGGCTTAGAACGCTGATTAAACGTAATTTGAATAAAGAAATACACCCGGCCACTAAGCCCAGCGTTGACTTTATTTATAAAATATTGGAAGATGCATATTCAAGCGGGCTGAATTATGATGTTACGGATATGCGCAACGCTGTATTGGCATTTGCGGCAAACAGCACGCATCAGGCCGACTACTGTATTAAGCTTGTAAATAAAATGCAGTTTAAGTCGCCGGATATATCAGCAGCGAAGAAAAACGATGACGCTAAATTAGTATTTTATGACGTTGAGGTATTTCCGAACTTATTTCTTGTAAACTGGAAAATCGAAGGCGAAGGCAAGCCGGTTGTGCGTATGATTAATCCGTCTCCAAACGAAATTGAGGATATAATGCGCTTTAGGCTGGTTGGTTTTAACTGCCGCAGATATGACAATCATATTTTGTACGCAAGAATGATTGGCTATACAAACGAACAGCTATATAATCTTTCTCAGAAAATTATAAATGGGAGCGCTAACTGTTTCTTTGGTGAAGCTTACAATGTTTCTTATACGGACGTATATGATTTTTCCAGCAAAAAGCAATCTCTTAAAAAATTTGAGATTGAGCTTGGTATTCATCATCAGGAGCTGGGGCTTCCATGGGATCAGCCAGTGCCTGAAGAAATGTGGACAAAGGTGGCCGAATACTGTGACAACGATGTCATCGCAACGGAGGCGGTATTTAGCAATAGAAAGGCTGATTTTACTGCAAGACAGATACTGGCCGATGTGGCTGGAATGACAGTAAATGATACCACAAATACTCTTACCACAAGAATTATATTTGGAGGAAATAAGAAGCCTCAATCTCAGTTTAATTATCGTGATATGGGAGATATTTCGCTTAAACACCACACCGGAAATAACTTATATGATCCTGAATTTACAATATTTACAGAAGAAAATAAGCCGATATTCCCGGGATATGTGTTTGAAAACGGAAAATCAATATACAGGGGCGAAGAGGTTGGGGAAGGCGGATATGTATATTCTGAACCCGGCATGTACAGCAATATTGCGTTGCTGGATATAGCTTCCATGCACCCCAGCAGTATTGTTGCTGAGAATTTGTTCGGAGATGAATACACGCAAAGATTCAAAGAAATTCTTGATGCACGTATTGCCATTAAACATAAGGATTTTGATAAGGCGCGAAGTATGCTTGGCGGAGCCTTGGCAAAATATTTGACAGATGAGGAGGCGGCCGCTGATTTGGCGCAGGCTTTGAAAATTGCCATTAATTCGGTTTACGGTTTGACGTCAGCTAATTTCGAAAATCCATTTCGTGACAATCGCAACAAAGACAATATTGTCGCAAAACGTGGGGCGCTTTTTATGATAAATCTCAGGCATGAAGTTCAAAGCCGAGGCTTTACTGTTGCCCACATTAAAACCGACTCGATTAAAATTCCAAATGCTACACCGGAGATTATCCAGTTTGTTATGGATTACGGAAAAGAGTACGGCTACACATTTGAACATGAAGCTACGTATGACAGAATGTGCCTTGTCAACGATGCCGTTTACATTGCCAAGTATAAAGACGGTAAACATGCCGGCGAATGGACAGCAACGGGAACTCAGTTTCAGGTTCCTTATGTATTCAAGAAATTATTTAGTGGTGAAGAAATTATATTTGAGGATATGTGCGAAACCAAATCAGTCAGCAGCGCTTTGTATCTTGACATGAACGAGGGTCTTCCTGATGTATCGGAATATGAAAAGGAATTGACGAAAGCCGAGAACGACTACAAAAAAGGTCTGTTGTCTGATATATCTTTTGAACAAATATGTTCTAATGTATCAAAGGAGATTGAAAAAGGTCACAGCTATCGCTTTATCGGAAAAGTCGGTCGGTTTTGTCCGATCAAAGAAGGCTGCGGCGGGGGTTTACTTATGCGCGAGAAAGACGGAAAGTATTATGCCGCAACCGGTTCAAAGGGATATAGATGGCGAGAGGCTGAAATGGTTAGGGAGTTAGGAAAGGAAAGTGATATAGACAGATCATATTACAACAAACTTGTTGATGAAGCCGTCGAAACTATATCGCAGTATGGAGACTTTGAATGGTTTGTTTCGTAAAATTTAACCCAACAAGGTCTCTTTATTTATTTTATTAGAAGGGAGAATTTACCATGCCTTACAACAATATTAATAACATTATCATCGAAAACGCTCATATAATTTTTAGGAATTTCAGAGGCGAAGAATCTAAGTACAACAGAGCTGGCAGCCGGAATTTTTGCGTGATTATTGAAGACAGCGAGGAAGCTCAAAGGCTGGCCGAAGACGGCTGGAATATAAGAATACTGGCGCCGAGAGACGAAAACGATGAACCTAGACATTATATTCAGGTTGCCGTAAGCTTTTCGAATATTCCGCCGAAAGTTTATATGATAACAAGAAAGGTTAAAACCGCTCTTGACGAAGAGTCAATTGGAACGCTGGATTTTGCGGAGATTAGAAACGTCGATTTAACAATACGCCCATATAATTGGGAAGTAAACGGAAAAACCGGGGTTAAGGCTTATTTGAAAACAATGTACGTTACCATCGAAGAAGATGAATTTGCGGCTAAGTATGCCGAACAGGAAGGCCCTGAAGAGATTCCGTTTTAAGAAGGACAAGGCAGAAAGCTCTGATTATTATTCATGATAATTGGAGCTTTTTTTTATTTAGAAAAGGAGAAAATTATGAAAAAAGATTGTCAAAAAGAATTTATGAAAATTTTTAATCAGCTTGCTTATAAGTATAACCGATACGATGTTTGGAGAGATTTTGTTACAACTTTTGCCTGTTCTATCTCAAATTCTTTAGATAAATGTCACTATGAAGAAAGAGAGAAACGTTACTTAAAAATTATCGGAAAGTATGAAAAAACAGAGCAAAATATATTTCCGGAACTTGCTGCTCGAACTGTCATAGCCTTGGAAGAAAATCAAGATCAGGATTTTTTGGGTGATATTTTTATGATGCTTAACCTTGGGAACAATGTGACTGGACAATTTTTTACGCCATATCATATTTGCAGGCTTATGGCTATGACTACATTGGGTAATATTTGTAAACAAATTAGAGAAAAAGGTTTTGTAACTATAAATGATCCTTGCTGCGGTGCCGGAGCAATTTTAATAGCGGCAATTAATGAAGCGCGAAAACAACTGAAAAAAGAAAATCTCAACTTTCAGAATAGCATATTTTTGGCGGCTCAGGATATAGATGAAACCGTAGTTCTTATGTGTTATATTCAGCTATCTCTCCTGGGCATAGCTTGATTTGTAAAGGTTGGAAGTTCGCTATTTGATCCGATTATACAGAACGATAAATTAGATAATTATTGGTTTACGCCTATGTATTTTTCTGATATTTGGGTTATGAGAAGAATTTTTGACGAGGTGACGTCTATTGGCCGGAATTGAACTATATGATTACCAATTAGAAGCTGTGAAAAAAATGAAAAGCGGCTGTATACTTTGCGGAGGAGTGGGAAGTGGAAAATCACGAACGGCGTTAGCGTATTATTATATTTGCGAAGGAGGAAGCCTGGGAACGGAAAATTACACGACAATGAATGATCCGCCAAAAGATTTATACATAATTACAACAGCGAGAAAACGTGATACTTTGGAGTGGGAGGGAGAACTTTCGCCCTTCCTTCTTTCTACGAACAAAGAAGTTAATTTATATTTTAATAACGTGGTTGTTGACTCATGGAACAACATTGGAAAATATACGGATATTAAAAAGGCATTCTTTATATTCGATGAACAGCGGGTTATTGGCTCTGGAGCCTGGGTAAAGTCTTTCCTTAAAATATGTAAATCTAACCATTGGATTTTACTTTCGGCTACTCCGGGAGACACTTGGCAGGATTATATTCCTGTGTTTCTGGCAAATGGCTTTTATAAGAATAGAAGCGAATTTACAAGGGAACATATCGTTTACAGCCGCTTCAGCAAATTTCCTAAAGTCGAAAGATATTTGAACACCGGGCGTTTAATACGTTTGCGAAATTCTATTTTAGTTGATATGGACTTTAACCGGAAAACAATATCCCACCATGAAGATATTTTTGTAGGATATGACACTGATAAATATAAAAAAATCACTAAAAACCGTTGGGATATTTGGAAAGATTGTCCGATTACTAACGCCGGAGAACTCTGCTATGCGCTGCGCAAGGCGGTTAATTCAGACGAATCAAGATTAGTGGCTGCTATGGAGATTTTTGAAAAGCGTCACAAAATTATTATATTCTATAATTTCGATTACGAATTAGAGTTGCTTAAAAGCGCCTGCTGGCCATTTGACGGCATTAATATTGTAGAAGTTGCCGAATGGAATGGTCACAAACATCAGCCGGTACCTGATGGGAACTGCTGGATATATTTAGTTCAATACAACGCCGGCGCCGAAGGGTGGAACTGTGTTAAGACTGATACAATTATATTTTACTCACAGAACTACAGCTATAAAATTATGGCGCAAGCTTCCGGAAGAATAGACAGGCTTAATACGCCGTATACAGATTTATATTATTATCATTTAAAAAGCAGAGCCGGTATCGATCTTGCTATTGGAAAAGCGTTGTCTGCTAAAAAGAATTTTAATGAGGGGAGGTTTGTGAGATGGGATTGATTTTTGGCTCCTTATTTTCATCTTCAAAAGACTTTTACGCAAAAAACACATAGACTTTTATGAGGAATGTAATAAAGTGTTTTAAAGAAGGAGGAATAATATGATTGATTTAAAACTATTATCGGAAGTGCCAGACGACCAGTTAGAGGTTATTGAAAAAAGCATAGCAGCATGGATAAGAGCAGGCAAACCAAAAATATTGGGATTAACGGTAGAAGCGAATACCAATGAGACAATCGCAGTATTTGCCTTAATTGCTGTTGCTTCAGTAGCATGGGGATTTGCAACTGGTTATATTTCTGATAGATTTGTAGAACGTCATAGAAGGATCAAAAGAAATACAAAAGCATGAGACCAAGAATTGAGCCAGGTAATGGCTCTTTTCTTTTTTTATATGTAGATTAATGAAAGATGTTTCAGGAGGTGAACTAAAATAGAAATAAATAGCAAAGATATTATAAAAAGAGCAAATATGATAAAGAAATTTTATTTAGATATAGATAATCCAAAGGGAGGATTATATCATTATGGCGTTAAAGGTATGAAGTGGGGTGTTAGGAGGACGCCAGAACAGTTGGGGCATTTAAAATGTACAGTTGATAAATCAAAAGAACATAGTATAATGTCAAATGAGACCGTGTTAAGCAAGAAAGGCTTTATGATAAATGGCAGTAAAATTGTTGATTTTTTATTGAAACCAAAGGCTAAGCATTCACATGAATTTTTTAATGTTGGCTATACACCACAAGACAGCAGGAGGCTTTTTGAAGACATAGAGAAAGGCTATGATTTATCAAAGGCCACCGATGTTGTCAAAATAAACGATATAGAAAAGTTTAGCATTTTTATGAATTTGGGAATAACTTCAAAAAGGCCTTTTAGAACAGTATGGCAAATTGATGGGCAAAATTCAAAACCAAGATTAATCACAGCTCATAGGGAGGATAAAAATGTTTAAATTATACGATAAAGTTAAAATAAAGAAAAATGGAATAACTGGCGTAATTGTAGATATATATAAAGGGAAAAAAGGGATCATGTATACAATAGAAAGTGATACTAAAAGCTCAGACTATTCAGAAGGTGATTATAAATCGCTATGGCCACTATATGATTGTATTTCTGATGATCTTGAATGTTTGAAATAAAAAATAACAAAGATAAAATACTTTAATCGCTACACTTTGTGATATGAGGAGAATGAAGATATATTATGATGGAATTGAATTTTGATTACTTTTTTCGCCAATTAAAAGCAGGGCTAAATATAGATGAAACCCGCTTCTACTTCAGAGATGATCCTGAAGAAGAGGAGCATTATTTAGGGTATTGCAGAGGCTATCCTAAACCATATTGGATTGGATATTGTGATATAAAAGACGGAGCTGATTTTTGGACAGCGGAAGAGTTGGTAAATGCTCCAATTTTTAATGGAAAAAGTCTAAAAGACAAATGGGAATATGTATGTATATGTGGCATTGAAGGCTTGCCTTTGGACGATTGGTTTGAATGTATGAATCATGTAGATTAAGGCAATTCTAAATCACGTTAGCAAAAGAGGGATTAAGATGCGTATATGTTTTAATCGCTCTTTTTCTATATAGTTGCTGCCGTTGATGGAACTAAGCAGGAACAGCTTTATTAGTGCAGATTGGATTATGGGTTTTCAACGAAACTTTGCCACACTTCAGCTCTGTATCGACGCTGTATTTTGCATTTGTTGTAATTGTTACACAGTAGCATAATCCGATAACAACAATTACAGTGATGGGGATCAATGAATTGCTATTACCGAGAATATTGCTTTGAGTAACCTTTGCGGCTAAATTATTATTCATAAATAAATACCTCCTTAGTGAAATCACAGTGCAACATACTAATAAGAGGGGATTAAAATTGATGAAACTAGGAAGAGCCCCCTACTCTTCTTGCGGTTTATATCAGTTTTAACCTCTCTTTTCTTATATATACTTATATACTTAATAACATTATATAGCATTAAGTATATATAATCAATCAGTATATAGAAATTTGGTTGTTTTGAAAGGAGAAAATTAACGATGAAAGAAAAAATGAAAAATGAAGCTATAGCAAGAATGGAATTTTTAAACATTCATTCAAGTGCTATAAAGGAATTTGCCGACGAAGATAAACTTAATCTATCCGTCGGTATATTTTTATATCATTTAAACGATGCACAGTTAAGAAGAGTTCACGAATTTGAAACGGAAACAGACTGTATGGTATATCATGTTATATTAAGCAATACCGCGATTGGACATATGCTGACGTTTCTATATGTTTCTCTATATATGGAAGAATGGGAACAGGACCAGAAAGATCTTGAAGAGAAGACGCCGATTGCTTATGTAGCTAATATTGACGATGAGGTTTTATCAGAATTTGGCGTTGTTGGGATAGAAACATGTTCTGGCGCGGTTATCAGAACGGCTTGATATGAAAGGAGATATAGTATGACATTAGTAAATATTGATTCTGTTATCGGAGCGATAGGTCTTGCCGCAGGAATATTTAGCATTGGCTATGCTATTGGTCAGCACAAAAAACTGAATGATATTAGCAACAAAATTGGAAAATCTATTGAGGAAATATCAGCTGATATTAATATTGATTTGTCTGATGTAATTGTAAAAAAAGCGGTTGATAAGGCAGTCGAAGAAGAAACTGTATCTGCGGTAAGACATGCTACAAAAAAAGCAGTTGAAGATATAGAACTGGATATAAGCAGGCAGATTAAAGAGGCTGTTTCCTCTGCATATTCAGATATAGAAAAAGCCGTTGCCAGTGAAACAGCTAAAAAGGTTTCGCAAATAAATATACAAAGCTTAAAAAATGAGGTGGTTAAACAGGCCAAAAAAGATGCGGCTAAAAAGCTTGACGATAGTTTAGATGATATTTTGGAGAAATTTAACAATGATCTAAACCAGGTTTCTTATATTTATAAGTCAATAATAAATACTTTTCCCAAAGAAAAGGAAATAAAATTTAGTCTTATGTAAAGGAAAGGAGAAAAATATGATTAAAGACATATTAAAAGAATTGATTCAAATTAGAAAAGAACTCCAAGATATTAAACTTATCCTGAAGTTCAAATGTTTATACAATTACGAAATAGAAAGAAAAAAAGTTAATGGAGAAACTATTAGAATTCGCCATATTCGGCCAGATCCTTTAGAAGAACTTCGTAAAGAAGAACGTACTCTTCAACAATGTCGGAGGAACGGATATCGTTCATAAAAAATAACACCCCCTCAATTTATAAAATAATTATATCATAAACTATATGAAAACTGAAAGGAGAAAAATATGATTAAAATTGAAAAAACAAAAGTCGTTGGTTTTGAAGAGGCTATTCGCGGAATGAGAAATCCAATGAACAGCTGGGAAAGAAGCGACAGCAGTTTTTATGTTTCAAATAAAGAATTTTTTGTAACAGGACCAAATGATTATGACCTTATGATGAAGCTTGCTGAAGGCGGAGCGGTTCACGCTAAGTACAGACGAATGATTGCGGTTTATGTTGATATTACGGCTCCTCTATATTGGTGGAAGGAATTTGATACATACAAAGTTGGAACGGTGGCAAACTCCTGTTCAACCATGCACAAAATTCATGCTAAAGAATTTGAAATTGAGGATTTTTCAACAGAGCATTTAAACGAGTGTAACAAAGAGTTTTTCAAAACGTTGGTCTGTCTTTTGAATACTTACAGAAATAAATATATTGAATATCATGACAAAACTTATTGGTGGCAAATGATCCAGCTTCTTCCTTCTTCCTACAACCAGAAACGAACGGTCATGCTTAATTATGAAGTTTTGGTTAATATATACAAAAGCCGTTTAAATCATAAACTTGACGAGTGGCACGAGTTTTGTAAATGGATTCAAGGACTGCCTTATTCTGAGGTTATCACTTGCGATAAGAAATATGAATAAAACAAAAATCATGTGGAAACTATGTTGAAAACATGTTAAAATTTTAAATAAGAGCTGTTAAATATGTGCCCATTTTTGGAGGTGATTAAGTGGCAATTGAAACGCTAACGGCATATCAGTCAAAAATAGATGTTATACTTAAAAGATATGTTGAGGACATTAAGCGGATATATGGAGGCTGCTTAAAGTCTGTGATTCTTTATGGTTCTTATGCTAGAGGCGATTTTAGGGAAGATTCAGATATTGATATTATGATTTTGATAGATATGACTGATATTGAAATTAAAGAATTTCGCCATAGGCTTTCAGAAGTTACCTATGATTTTAATGAAAATTTTGATGTTGATATTAAACCAATAGCAAAGAGTAGTAATCATTTTTTTAAATGGCTGTCGGTCTATCCTTTTTATGCAACCGTTAAAAGGGAGGGAGTTGTTCTATATGGAACGGCATGATGAAGGAAGCATTAAAGACTTGGTATGCCATCGTATAAAAACCGCCAAGAATGATCTAAGAGTAGCTTGTATGCTTTTTAAAGAAAGTGAATATCGGACAGCAAATAATAGGGCTTATTATGCGATTTTTCATGCTATATCAGCTATTCATGCTCTTGATGGAAAAGCATATAAACGACATAAAGACACGCTTGCAAATTTTAATAAAGATTATATACGGACAGAGATTTTCCCAAAAGTTTTCGGACGAAAAATTATGGAAGCAGAGGAAATAAGACACGCAAGCGATTATGACGATTTTTATATTGCAACAAAGTCAGAAGCTGAAGAACAGATTGAAACAGCAAGGAAGCTAATTGAGCTTATAGAAGCGTACTGTATAGATAAAATTAATGAAATAAATCGGGATTAAGAGTTGAGATTAAAAATCTGGGCTCTTTTTGAACAGCAACAGCATAATAAAACACGCGAGAAAAACATGCTCTATTATGGAAAGGAGGTTGAGAATTATGAAAGAACTTAAGGCTAAAAACGCTAAACAGCTGGATATTTGTTTGAGAATGCTGTATGCCGAAAGAGTAATATTTATTGTAAGAGTTATAGAAAACTCAAATCAAAAAATAGAATACAGAATCAACGTACATGCTGATGAACAAAAATTTGAAATGCTTGAAGAGCGTTACAGAATTCTAATTTCATAACAAACTATCAAAAGGTAAAAGGGCTTAACAGGTCCTTTTACTCTTTTATCAAATATGCTATAATATTTAAAAAGGAGGGTTTTTCGTGAAAACAATACACTTTGATGGTTGCGAACCATATAGAAAAAAAGACGGAACATGGGATATAAGACGTTATTCCTATGAAGAAGAATATCCAGACGACCGAATACGACATTGCGACATGTGTACGGTATGTGGTTTTCCCGCTTATCCTGAATGCACTAAGACGTGTAATAACGGGGCACTTGATCCTGACAGAAAGGCCGTTAAATAATGAGAATGGAAATTGTTATTAAAACTACTGAAAGCTGAGATTAAAAATCTTGGCTTTTTATTTTTCTAAGGAGGAAGAAGAAATGAAAGAAAATAAGAAAAACATAGGAAATGAAAAATTAAAAAAAGCACCGCGTATAAGACTTGAACAAGAAATACAAAAAGAAATTCTTGCCTTTATTAACAAAAAATAATATAATTGAGCCAGAACACTCATGAAGAAGGTAAAAAATGAATTTGTTTGATGAAATTTACGATAAATATAAAGGTTCTGGCTTTGAATTTACTTATAAAAATAAAAAATTAAGTGGATCTAAAACTATATTTAAAAAAGACGTCATTAAAATTGATCAATCAAAACGTAATAATGATGAGATACCGATGTTTATAAAATGTGAAAACTGTAATAATTATATGGATTTTAAAGTTGGTAAAAATGATAATCTTGATGGGAAATGGGTTTGTCCGTCATGTTCGAGCGAAGTTAAAGAACGGAGTGTTTATGTTAAGTTAAATAACGAGAACGGAAATTATTATTAAAAAGCATAAACAATAACTGAAAGCTGGCTGAGATTAAAAATCTCGGCTTTTTTTGAACAGTAATAACGATAATAAATACGCTAAAAAAACATGCTCTATTATGGAAAGGAGGTTGAGAATTATGAATAGTTTTTTAGCAAGAAACGATAAGCAGCTTGGCATTTGTTTAAGAATGCTGTATGCAGATGGATTTCAAGGAGTTGTTGAAACTGTAAAAAATGATAAAAACAAAATTGAATTTCATATTAGCATAGATTCTGATGAACAAACATTTAGGCTACTTGAAGAACGCTATGAAACCTTGATTTCGTAATTGATTTTTCAACGGTAAAAGGCTGTTAAACACAGTCTTTTACTTTTATATTTTATATGCTATAATCAACTAAAGGAGTGGTAGCGTGAAAGTTAAATCAAGAATGGCTTGTCCAGTAAGGCAGAAAGACGGCTCATGGAAAGTTATTACAAAGGAGTTTGAAGAGGATATTCCGGATTTAGGAAGACACAGATTAATATGTAATAAGTGTGGATTTTCTTCTTATCCTGCTTGTAAAGAATGGTGCCCCGTTGAACAAAGTACATTGGCCAAGGAAAAAGAAAAATCGACTGAAAGCTGAGATTAAAAATCTTGGCTTTTTATTTTTTAGGAGGAAAAGGAAATGACAATTAACGAATACCAAAGCTTAGCTTTGAGAACGGCAAATCCAAGTGGTGAAAATCTGTCTAATATAGGTCTAGGCATAGCCGGAGAGGCCGGAGAAGCAGCCGATTTAATTAAAAAGCATCTGCATCAAGGCCATGATTTGGATAAAAATCATTTGGCAAAGGAATTTGGAGACGTAGCCTGGTATATAGCTGTAGGCTGTTATATTATCGGCTACGATTTAGAAACAGTGCTAAAAATGAATATTGACAAATTGAAGGAGCGGTATCCAGACGGATTCGATTCGGAACACAGTATTGATCGAAAAACAAATGATATTTGAGGTGAGACATGAATAAACGAAAACTTTTTAAAAATAGAATATTCTCGATTTTGTTAATTGCCATTGGAGTCATTACATTGATATTCGACAACGATGCTACATTTCTTATATTTGCTTTAATGGTTGGAGCGCCTTTATTTTTTGCCAAGAAAAATTTAATCGAATAGGGGATAGAATAATGCAGATAAAAAAAGCCGGAGGCAAGATATTCGGAATGACATTAACAGCTTCCGAGCAAAAAGCAATGGATATGGAAATACGAAGGCAGCTTGCCGATTACGAACGAAAGCATGAAATTGAGATGGACTCGCTGATTCTTTGGCAGCTGCATAAGCAGCTTGGTTTTGGACCTAAAAGGCTAAGGAAATTTTATGATAATTTTGTGCCGGCTATGGACGAGCTGCTTAAACAGTATGAGGCTGAAGATTCCGAATGTTTTTTACTTTGTGCTCAGAAGCTCAAAGAATGCGGGGTTGACGTTGAGAAGTGGCATAACGAGAGGTGAATTATATTTATTATGGTAATTATAAGTGTAACCATATCAATATTCTGCATAGCCTACATGATAAAATGGAAAATAATAACAACGTCATTGTTTTATTACATTGAAAAGAAATATCATGTGCTTCCTGACGATAAAGAAATGAGAGAATGCATTGAATTTGTTATGAAAAATATTGTTAAATTTATAACTGCGCGTTAATCATTGATTTTAAAATGTTAAGGCAATAACGAGAGGTGAGTTATATTTGGCGTTAAAAGTTAAAAACTTAAAGAAAAACACCGAAGGATATTTTGATCCAACTGCCTATGAGGCTATTAGAAATGTGGATAAAGAAAGCATAAAATTTCACAGACTTCTTGAAACCATATTTTATATTTGCGATATAGCAGGATTTAAAATCGAAGAGCGTATTGTTGTTAGAAATAAGAAAACCGGAAGGATTTGGAGGTGAGTAACTTGACTATATTCATATTTAGTGTTAGAATTTAAAAATGATCAAAAGTATTTTATGAGCTAAAATTGTGAGGCGAAAACTGTGATAGATGAGAATTTATTTCAGAATATAAAAGAAAACGGTGATTTTGAAATATTACCTTGCAACACTATTGCTGATAAAACAGGACTTACAAAATTGGAACTTACTTCGGCGCAAAAGATACAAGTAAGCGCTTTGTTGCAGCAATTGCCATTAATAGCAGCTTCGGGAACAATGGCCCAAGCATATTCCGTAAGCTTCTACAGAGGAATGCCTCATACGCTAATGCAGCTTAAAAATGGCGGAGTTGGCAGTCCAATTATAGGCGGCGACGGACGGATTGCGGGAAGCGCCGTATTTAATCCTATGACCACTCAGGCCGCTGTTTTGGGCGTGTTTAGCGTTATGTCTATTGCTTCTGGACAATATTTTCTGTCACAGATTAACAACGAACTTAAAATGATGAAACTGAATGTTGACAAAATTCTTGAGTTTCTTTATGGCGACAAAAAGGCGGAGCTTATATCGGAGGTGAGTTTTGCTCAATATGCCTATAAAAACTATAGCTCTATTATGGAGCATGATGAGCAGCGGGTGGCCACTATAATAGGGCTTCAAAAAGCAAGAAAGGTTGCAATGAAAGATGTTGAGTTTTATATTAGTGATTTAGACTCTGCTGTTAATTCTAAAGCAAATTCAGATATAGTGTCCTTGGTTGATAAAGCTTTTCAAATAAAGGAGTGTCTTGAAATATCAACACAGCTTTATATTATGAGCGGCTTGATGGAAGTTTATTATGCTCAGAATTATGACGATAATTATATTTCCTATATTAAGGAAGATATGGTTTCTTATATAAGCAAATGCGAAAAACGTATGCTTAGTGATTTTAGTATGCTAAGCGGTCAGATACATGGCTTAAAAGAAAAACCTTTGAAAAAAATTGATAAGCCTGCTCTTGAAAAGAAAGTGGATTGTGTTGTTGAGATGCTTAGCGGAAATTCGGAATCTGAGCTGAGAAAGTCATTAAAAAAAGCATTACCGTACTCAGGCACAAAGAGCGAATATTATCTTGACAAAGCCGGAGATGCATACTTGAAAGCTTCATAAGAGTACAATTTTAGTCTGCATTTTTAATAAATTGCGGGCTATTTTTCTGGCCATTTTTGTGATATAAAAGTGGCCAACGCCCACTTTTAAAATTTTTTCATCAAATTTTTGAAGGATTTTCTTTGCTTGTACGGACAATTTTAATGATTTTAGGCCAATTTTGTGGCCAACTGGCCACTTTCTGCCCACTTTTAAAATCAAAAGTGGCCACGAAAAACCCAGTATTTATGCGGGTTTGCGGGCTTTCTGGCCACTTTCCCACTTTTTTTACTATTTAATTGTGATAAAAAGTTTATATATTTATAATAATATAGCAAATAAAAGTGGCCAACTGGCCACAAGCACAAAAATGTTGTTTTTTACAAGTTTTGAGATAGACGTTTAAACTATTTTAGCCACGCGAAAAATACATAGACTTTTATGAAGAGAGAGGAATAAAACGGCCATTTTTAAATATGGCACTCTCTTTTTTTTATTTTCAATGGAAAGGAGGCTCATTAAAATGTTGGAAAGCGGTTTTCAGTCAAGCCTGATTAAAGAAATAAAAAATATGTTCTCAGGCTGCATTGTCATGAAAAATGATTCCGGATATATTCAAGGTATTCCCGATTTGCTGGTGCTTTATAAAAATAAGTGGGCCGCCTTGGAATGCAAGAAAAATGCGAGCGCTAAAAAGCAGCCAAATCAAGAGTACTATGTTGGACTTATGAACGAAATGTCATTCTCAAGGTTTGTATACCCGGAAAATAAGGAGGAAGTGTTACATGAACTTCAACAGTCATTTGAATCTTGAAGGGCAGCACGCTTTTCTTGGCGCAAGTAAATACCACTGGATTAATTATGATGAAGCAAAGGTAGCCGAGTCGTATTCAAAATTTTTGGCAACTCAGAAAGGAACGGTTCTTCATGAGTTTGCGGCTCAGTGTATTGCGCTTGGACAGAAGCTTCCTAAATCGCAAAAGACATTAAACATGTATGTAAACGACGCAATTGGCTATAAAATGGTGCCAGAGCAAATACTCTTTTATTCGGAGAACTGTTTTGGCACAGCAGACTCAATTATGTTTCGCAAAGGATTCCTTAGAATACACGATTTAAAAACGGGTGCGATTCCGGCCCACATGGAGCAGCTTGAAATATATGCCGCTCTTTTTTGTTTGGAATATAAAATAAAACCGGCAGACATTGAAATGGAATTAAGGCTTTATCAAAATAATGAAATTATATTCCATAATCCGACAGCCGAGGACATTGCACCGATTATGGATAAGATCGTTATATTTGACAAAGTAATTAATAAGATTAAGGAGCAGGAGGGTTAATGTATGAATCCGATTGCGGAGGAAATTTTAATGCACTATGGAATGCCAAAGCGTTCAGGACGTTATCCTTGGGGGTCTGGCAAAGATCCATATCAGCACAGCGGCGATTTTTTAAGCCGAGTTCAGGAGCTCAAAAAATCAGGTCTCAGCGAAACGAAAATTGCCGATACCATGGGATTATCCACAACGCAGCTTAGAACACAGATAAGCTTGGCTAAAGATGAAAGACGTTCTCTTCAGGTTGCGACAGCTAAAGGACTTAGGGAAAAGGGATATAGTCTAAATGAAATTGCCGAAAAGATGGGCTTTGCCAACGATTCGTCTGTAAGAACTCTTCTTAATGAAAATTCAGAGGCACGTATGAATCAGGCGAAGAAAACCGCCGAATTTCTTAAAAAGCAGATTGACGAAAAAGGAATGATTGACGTTGGCATAGGCGTGGAGCGCGAGCTGGGCATTTCAAAAGAGAAATTAAATCAGGCTTTGTACATGCTTGAAATGGAAGGTTATCCGGTTTATGGAGGCCGCGTTGATCAGGTTACTAACCCTGGCAGGAAAACAACATTAAAAGTGATTTGTCCTCCAAACACTGAACATAAAGAGATATACAATTTTGAAAATATTAACTCCTTAAGGGATTATATTTCCCATGATGACGGCGAAACATTTGATCCGAAATTTGTTTATCCTAAAAGCATGGATTCAAAGCGGCTTAAAATAAGATACGCTGACGAGGGCGGAGTTGATAAAGACGGCGTTATCGAAATACGTCGCGGAGTCGACGACCTGTCTTTGGGAAATTCGCATTATGCTCAAGTTCGTATCCTTGTTGACGACACTCATTATATAAAAGGCATGGCCGTTTATTCAGATGATTTGCCTAAAGGCATTGACGTGCTCTTTAATACAAATAAAAAGAGCGGAACGGCAAAAGAAGACGTTTTAAAACCTATTAAAAACGATCCCGACAATCCATTTGGGTCGTTGATTAAAGATGGTATTAACGATCCTGACAGCGGCATTCCTGAAAGGGGAGGACAAAGCTACTACTATGATAAAAACGGAAAAAAGCAGTTATCTCTTATCAATAAACGCGCGGAAGAAGGCGATTGGGGCGAGTGGGCCGATAAGCTTCCTTCTCAGTTCCTTTCAAAACAGAGCATCACATTGATAAAAAAGCAGCTCAACCTTGCAGCGGCAGACAAGCAGTTTGAATTTGATGAAATTTGCTCTCTTACAAACCCTACAGTCAAGAAAAATTTGTTAAAATCTTTTGCTGATGACTGCGACTCCGCGGCAGTTCACCTACAGGCAGCCGCTTTGCCAAGGCAGAAGTATCAGGTTATTCTCCCTCTTACATCAATTAAGGATAATGAAGTGTACGCTCCAAACTACAACGATGGCGAAACAGTTGCTTTAATTCGTTATCCGCATGGCGGCACGTTTGAGATTCCTATTCTTAAAGTAAATAATAAACAGGCGGAAGGACGGAAGATTTTAGGGAATACTCCAGCTGACGCCATAGGCATTAATAAAAAGGTTGCTGACAGGCTTTCTGGAGCTGATTTCGACGGCGATACTGTTATGGTTATTCCATGCAATTCATCAAGAAGCAAAGTGAAGATTACATCTACTTCGCAACTAAAAGGGCTTGAAGGCTTCGATCCAAAGATGGATTACGGAACTGTACAGAACGGAGACAATTACTATAACAACGCTGGACACAAGATAAAAGTAATGAGCAATACCCAGACAGAAATGGGAAAGATTTCAAACTTAATTACTGACATGACACTTAAGGGTGCTACACAGGACGAGCTGGCGAGAGCGGTGCGGCACAGTATGGTTGTCATTGACGCTGAGAAGCATAAGCTTGACTATAAGCAAAGTGAACGTGACAATGGTATCACTTCTTTGAAGAAAAAGTATCAGGCTCATGAAGACAATGACAGATACGGAGGAGCGTCTACTTTGATTTCAAGGGCAAAGTCCGAGGTTTCTGTTTTAAAAAGAAAGGGCAGCCCTACCATTGACAGGGAGACAGGAGAGCTGAGCTGGAAGACTGTTAACGAGGAGTATGTTGACAAGACGGGGCGCGTTAAAACAAGAATGCAAAAGAGTACCCGTATGGCTGAAACAAAAGACGCCCGTACTCTCATATCAGACGCCGACACTCTGGCTGAAAGGGCTTATGCAGATTATGCCAACAAAATGAAAGCACTTGCCAATCAAGCCCGCAAAGAGATGGTCACTACCGGCAAAATAAAATACTCGGCCTCTGCTAAAAGTACATATCAGCAAGAGGTAGACTCCCTTATGGCAAAGCTAAACGTAGCTTTAAAGAACGCTCCGCGCGAACGCCATGCTCAGACTATGGCTAACTCTGTTGTAGACGCTAAGAAAAAACAAAACCCTGATATGACAAAGGCCGAGATTAAAAAAACCAGTCAGCAGGCATTAACAGCGGCGCGTACAACTGTTGGAGCTAAAAGAACTCCTGTTAATATAACGGACCGCGAATGGGAAGCGATTCAGGCTGGCGCAATAAGTGAAAACGTACTTACGCAAATTCTTAATAACGCAGATATTGATGCTGTTAGACAAAGAGCAACGCCGCGTGCGGCAAATACTCTAAGCGTTGCTAAAACAAACCGCATTTCAGCATTAAATGCGTCTGGATATACAACTTCTGAAATAGCCAAAGCCCTTGGAATATCGGCTTCAACTGTATCAAAGTATCTAAA
>OOIH01000655.1_pt1 | contig 63689 bp, 90 predicted proteins | sample 1691801 | NCBI WGS metagenome assembly OOIH01 (sample SAMEA1061690, study PRJEB22710) | metagenome
ACAGCATCGTTTTGTCTTGTTACTTTCCTGTAAATGTTCATAAAATCGTATTTGATAATCTCGTCAATCGCACGTTCTACTTCATTGTCGTTCTCTTCATCCGACAACTGTTCTGAAATCTTTGCAATCCTCCCCAGATAAGCGCAGGTATTGTAACCCTTTTCCACATCGAACAGAAACCATGAAGTAAACTGTTTAAACGGATCAAATGGATTGTCTGTTGTTGTCAGCATACATTGTCGTTGCATAAACAATTCGCTCCTTTCTTTACAAATATTTCGAAACCGTTGATGTAGATACGCCAAGAGCCTCTGCGATTTCTGCTGTACTGTATCCGGAAGCTGCCATCGATGAGATTTTGGCAATTTTAGCGTTGCTTAACGCAGTAGTAGTGCGAGGAGTTGCCCGCTGTTTCAGCTTGTCTATATCAACGTTATTAAGAATCTGTGTCAATCGGTGTTCGCTGATCGCGCCAGCTTGTATAGCTTCCCATTCCCGATCTGTCACTTCAACCGGTTTGCGTTCCGCTCCGACTTTCCTGCGTGCGGAAGTCAGCGCCTGCTGATTCGCTTTCCGGATTTCGGCTTTGGTCATATCCGGATTTGACTGTTTCTTTGCAGCTACTACAGCATTTGCGATCACCTGAGCCTGTCTTTCGCGAGGCGCATTCTTAAGCGCTATGTTCAGTTTTGTATTAAGAGAATCCACTTCCGGTTGATAGATTGCTTTTGCCGAAGATGAATAAGGAATCTTTCCGGTATTTATCATCTCTTTACGAGCTTTATTCGCAAGCGCTTTCATCCTGTTGGCATAATCGGCATACGCATCTTCCTGCGGTGTTCCGGACGATAACGTACGGGCGTCTTTTGTTTCAGCCATCTGTGTACTGGCCTGAGTCCGGGTCTTAACTTTCCCTGTTTTCTTATCTAAATAAGTCGGGTCGTCTACCGTTTTGTAACTCAAAGAGCCGTCCTCGTTAATAATCGGGCTTCCTTTCCTTTTTATAACCGAAGTTTCGGCTTTTGCACGGGAAATCAGGGTAGCTGCGCCCTCTTTATACTTCCCGTCTTCCTCCCGTCCCTGATACTTTTTCTTCAGGGAAGCAATACCGTTGTCCTGTTCGCTCCTTTTGTAATCAAGATTATGCTTTTCCGCATCGATTACAACCATACTATGACGGACAGCACGGGCCAGTTCGTCCTGGGTCGCCCCTTTCAGCGTCATGTCCGTAATCAGGTTCGATACTTTTCCCATCTCTGTCTGGGTATTCTTCATCCGTTTATAGGACCGGGTAGTACTGTCGGGGCCATAAGCCTCTTTCGGATCAAAGCCTTCCAGTCCTTTCAGAGGGGGAGTGGATGTGATTTTGATTTTACCGCCAGTGGGAATTACCATAACGGTATCTCCGTCGAAATCGGCTCCGGATAGCCGCTCTGCAACTTTGCTGTTGATACCTATCGCGTCTTTCGGCGTGTTCCCAAGAACTTTCTTTCCCTCTTTCTGTTTATTATTAACCGTTAAAACGGGAATCTCGAAAGTGCCGCCATGAGGAAACCGAATCAATGCGACCTGTTCTCCGTTCTTGTAGTTCGGAGCGTACACCTCATTATCTTTGATCGTCGTCAGCGGCAATATTACCTGGTACTTCTGTCTTGGCAAAGCCGCCGCCTGGAGATGCACCGCCGCAGAGTCGCAATCATCGGCAAAAGATTTCAGTAATGTTTTCTTAACAGTCGGATTAGTGAGAGAACAAATCTCATCAAATTCTGCGTTTTTATCGGCAGAAGCAAGATTTAGCTGTTTCTTAATCAGCGTAATGCTCTGCTTTGACAGAAACTGTGACGGAAGATGGTCGCTCCATTCTCCCCAGTCCCCTTCTTCGGCACGTTTATTAATCAACGAAAGCCTCTCGTTTCCATCTTTGTCTATGTAGTAACTCTGCCCTCCATGCTCTTTAATCAAAGAACCAAACGGATTGTCGGGATCATCCTTAATCTTTTTCAGGACGTCCTCTGTCGGAGTTCCTTTTTTCTTATTCGTGTTAAACAGAACGTCGACGCCATCCGGCAGGTCGTCAGAATAGACGGCCATTCCTTTCAGATAATGGGTTCCGTCAACCATGATCCGAACCTGCGCATAGTGCGAATTGCCGAGCGACAAATCGTCCACGCCTCTGCGTATTTCGATAACTCCGTCTTTTGCAATACCTCCGTCTTCCGCATAGTTAATCTTCAGACGGCTGGAATCCAGGCTTTCCGGATACTGAAATGCCGGCCTGACTTTCTGGCCGTCTTCGGTAAGAATCTTATCGTACTCTTTTACCGAATGAATTTTCTCAATATTATAGATTTCTCTGTGTCCGGTTCCGGGCGGACAAAGAACTTTAATATTGGTCTGTTTTCCCGGATTTGTCGCCTGCGGAACGCCCCTGCCATAAACCTCATATCCATCCATTTTAAGAATTTCAATGGCTTCCCTTAATTTCTCTTTCGAAATCCCGAGTTCCAGTTCTACTCCGGTTCCCACATCTATCATGCCTTTTTCATCAACCATCTGTTTTAAAAAATCAGCGGCGGTTTTCGCACGGTTCATACGGCTTTCCGAACTTTCATTGAGCAGGGAACGCACGGAAGAGTCGTTTGTAAATCCCATTTCCCTGGCGATCTCGTTAAGGCTGTATCCTTTTTCTCTCAACCCTTTGGCAGTAGCCACCTGAAGAGAACGCCTTTCATCTTTAGCCAACGATCTCTGCACCCTCAGCTGAGTTGTGGTCAATCCCATTGTTTTTGCAATTTCGGTTTCTTTTAATCCCTGTTTCTTTAATTCCTCGACGCGGCTTAAAAAATCGCCGCTATGCTGATAAGGATTCTCACCGGAACCCCATGGATAACGGCCGGAACGTCTTGGCATCCCATAATGCATCAAAATTTCTTCGGCGATAGGATTCATGGTTACTCCTCCTGTTCTCTGATTTTGCTGATAATTCTGTCAAACGTAACAATCTTGTCCATGATCGGAGCAATCTCTTCCACTGTCGGATTGGCAATCAAAATATCGTCCGACTGGTACAGACGGGTTTCCATTTCTATATCCGCCGGCTTTATCCCGTATTCCAGACAAAACAGAGCGGCATATACAAACAGCTGCTCCATGTGCGCCGGAAACATTCCGGATTTATAATCATGAACTCTGAGGAACTTATTTCGGAATGATATAGCATCCGCCGTCCCAAAACAGTTTTCCGAATAAAACAGAACCTGTTCCGGGATCATCCGGAACCCTATCGCGTCGTTCACATACATATTTAACGTCTTATGCGATCTGGGTAATTTTTGTCCGATGCGGATACACTGAGCCGCGAACTCATGCAGCTGCGTTCCCTTTTGAATCGCAAGAAACCTGCTGTAGGATTCCGCAACTTTATTTTCATCATAGTTAATCCAGTGGTACTTACTTGCACCAAGGAAAGCATGACGTCCTTCAAGATTTGAATGTTTGTTGAAGTTCATATAATACTTCCTCCTTGTTTTCAGGGCAGATGAATCTTGAAAATGACATCTTGTCCATCAGCCCAACGTAATACTCCTGATTAGGCTGCTTCTTTGCTCCCGCCGATTTCTTACATTCCAGAGTGGCCCATTTATTCTTATACAGAACCAGAAGATCCGGTATCCCCTGCGTATGACCTGCGTCAAGTTTGGTTACGATACAATCCGTAAAGAGTTCTTTTAACTCTTTTACAAGATTTGCCTGGAAGTCGCGTTCTGACTTTACCGCCATATCAGATCTCCTCTCATTTTTTCTGAAAACAAAAAAAAGAGAAAGCAAAAGCTAAATATGGCGCTTTTCCTCTTCTCTCTTCATAAAAGGACATGTTTTTTTCGCGTGCAAAAAAAGCAAAAGAAAAGCCCACGCTATTGCACGTGAGCCTTTCCGAATACCCTGTTCACTTTTTAATAAATATCATCGTAATCGTCGTTATCCATTTCTATTTCGTATCCTGCCAGCCATCTGTAATACAAATCCTCATGTATGGACCGGCCGCACACGGAACATATGAAACATATATCTCCTTCATATTTCATTCCGTCCTGCGCTCCGCAATATATACATGAACCGGATAACACGTTTCCTCTCAAACTGTCAACAGCCTCTTCCGGATCCGATTCGCTTAAATCGGAATAATCAATCCCGGAATCATCGCCATTGTCATAAATGAATTCGTATTCGTCTTTTCTCTTTCTCATTTTCTTTATCTCCTTTCATGAATCCGGAAGCACGTTTTATGCTCCCAACTTTGAAGTAAGAGATAAAAAGCTCTTTAACCTCTCCTTTCATAAAACGGCTTGTAAAATACACGTAAGTATTTACGTAGTTTTTATATAAGTTTCCCCGTTTTTGTCGATACAGAAATCCGCTTTTTGACGGAACGACCATAAGGCCGTATGAATAGACTTCTCCAGTTCCGATTCTTCCCCCCGGCTGAAAGAATCGACAATCCGTTCAATCCTCTCCAGATATTCCGCTTTATTAAATTTTTCCAACGGCATTAATTTATGGTTTTTCACATTATCTCTTAACACGGCAAACGCCCCAAGAATTTGCTTATCGCACTTTGTAATGTATACGGACGTTTCATTCTCAATATTGGAAATATACTTCTCGTCAAAATTCTGGGAATAATACACTTCCAGAACGGTACTCATCACATACAGCTGGATTGACAACTCCAAACAGTTTTTCAAACGGAACGAATTTTCTACAACTCCGACAAGTTTTGTTCCGTCTTTTGTAACAATCAGAGAGTCCAGTTCATTCAGATAAAACTCAATATCTTTCATAGCCACTTTTTTAGCCTGCTGGATACTTCCAATCGTAGCTGTCCGCTGACAGTCATGCAGCACGATCGAAAAATAATTCTGATACGCATATTTTGTAAAACTAATTTCCGACAATAACTCCGCCTTTTTATCCCCATAAAGAAATTCCAGAATTTTATCGATACTCTTACTGATTTTACTTAGTTTGCTGTTTATTTCCGCCAGAAAATACTGGCTTGTTATAACGGACATGAAAGTAAATACATGAAGCATCGTTGCCATAGACGCTGTGTCTACTTTATGGAGAGCCGCCGAACCAGTTATCTTACCGTCATCGCTTACCAATGAAGCCGTATATCCTCCCTGTTTCAATTCCATCAGGGAACCAGAAACGCCATCCGGAAACTCTAACCGATATAACGATGCGTTTTCTAATCCCCCGGCAGTGATCATAGCCGGAAGCTGGTTTGCAAATGCCCCGATATGTATTTTCTGTTCAGACGTCAGTTCCAACCGCTTGTATCCGTTAGATGGCGAAATATAATTCTCATCACTCACCGGAATAATCTTGTAACTGCTCACTATTTTTGTTTCCTCCAATGACTTATTCTATTCTGGAACATAACTACATTAAATTTAGCACAAATTAAAAAGTGCGCCCTCAACAAGAAGACGCACTGAAAAAGTGAAGCCCTCCTATTGCCACCACGCAATCTTATCTTTAGTAAAAAGGTACAACTAAAAAAGAGAGCAAACACTTTTTGACAAAGTATTCCCTTTCTACTAAAAATATACAATTACGTGGCACTTCAAAGTATAACACAATTAGCTCAAAAAGAAAATATATTTTTCAATCCTGTTTGTTACTTTTTCATGCCCTGGCCCAAATGCCCACTTTTTTTTGCATATTCTTTATATATATTAAACTTTTTATCACAATTAGTAGAGAAAAAAAGTGGGTAAGTGGGCTTTTTTGCCGCAAACCCGCATAAATACTGGGTTTTTTGTGGCCCAAATCCATTTTTAAAAGTGGGCCAAAAGTGGGCCAATGGGCCAAAAATTGACGGTTTTTATCCAAATTTCACCGGTTTTTGTCCGTATAATTCCGCCAAATCTGAAAACCCGTTTTCAAAAGTGGGCCAACCAAAAAAAGTGGGCCAAAAATCACCCTGGAATTCCCCCCCGATTGAGAGCATCTTAATCGCCTCTTTCTTCCAACCGCACACCGCCGTATTCCCACAAATCCTCTTTTAACTTCTCCATATCCAATTCGCCGTTCTGCCATCTCTCGTAATATTCTAAAACATGATTGGTGAATTCCGGAATTCGTTTGGCATAGGATTTCGGCCAGTAATAGTCCATCAAAACTTCCAACGGCAGTGTCAGTAATAATATCATAGCTGTGTTGACGGCTTTATCCGTAGCCTGCTGCCGAACTTTCACCAGCTCGCTTTCCATCTGTTCCCGTACCATAACATTCAACTGTGTTTTGGTCAGGTTATAGGTAGCGGTCTTTGTTTTCTTCTCGTTTTTCATTGCTCGCCGAATTTCTGCTCGTCCCATAAATATCAAATCTCCTTTACATCGTAAAGATGATTTAAAAATGAGTTTTTATCATCTATGTATTCATCGGCAAATATCTTTCTGGTATCGCCGCCCATTCTTTCCAGCACTTCCGGAAGATTCTCGTTGACGGCATCAAATATAAGTCCTTGTTCAGCTGACCAGATAACTGCATTATCAAGTATCTCGCCGACACGGCAGGTCCATAAGATCAGCTTATCTCCTGTTTCCTGACGCTTTTTCAGGTAAGTAATCAGCTCCTTATTCGGCTCTCCGATTTCCGGCCATTTGTTTTCACATAAAGTACCGTCAAAATCTACTGCGATTATTTCAAAGTTCATAACTTCCTCCTCACTTCCCATGCAACCGTTCTAATTCGGCGCTTCTTTTTAAAATATGATCTGCGTAATCAGAAACAATTCCGTATTCAAAATTATGCTTTGCCTTGCTGTTTCCGTTATAAATATCCAACACCAACCCTACGTCTTCATACTCTTGAAAAAGTTCTGCCAGGTAATCCGCGGCAACCAGAATGTTTTCCCGCTCATTAAAGAGATCCTGTACTCCCAGCTTTTCCATTCTATCGTAATGGTATTTTTCATAAATCTGGCATAATCCCATACAACCTCCGTATACAACATTCGGATCCCCGTCGCTCTCCCTTTCTATAAGCGCCTGTAAAAGTTCAGGAGATATACCATATCTTTCTCCATATTCTACAGTGGCGGCATATGCCGTGTCAGAAATTTTGGTATCACTATCTGCTGCATCCGTTAAATCTGTAGCAATTAAAACATTCACAATTACAATAAGTACCAATGTCATCTTAATAATTATTTTTTTAATACTCATCCTTTTTCTCCTTTCAAACGAAACTATAACTTTAATTCACGGCATTTTTCTTCCGCTTCTTTTCCGGAATAAACGCCGTCGATCACAATATCTTTATCCACAAAACGCCCTACTGTTAAAATTGTTTCGCTGTTTTCTTTGCAGTAATCGTATCCGATCACTAACTCACCTTTTCTAAAATACCCTTTCATCCTTTTTCTCCTTTCAAAAATATAATCCCCGTGCTAATCGAACTTGTTCTTCCGATATTGTTGCAGAATATGCTCTTCTTTACGAAGCTCTTCTAAAGGATCTGGAAGAATACGGCGGCTTTTAACTACCAATTTTCCGTCCACTCTTTCGTGTTCCGTTCTGTAATTTCCCCTCAAACAATGGAACTTCAGAATCAACTTAATATCCTGAAGTTCCTTTCTGATCTCAATCAGCTCTTTTAAAATTTTTTTCAACATATTTTCTCCTTTCAAAAATATAATCTCTGTGCTATAATTCCCCTAAAAAGGAGGCCTCTCTATGAATACTAATTATTCTACAAATCTCGCAAACGGAATAGCAGAAGATATCTGTAAGCAAGAAGAATTAAAACTTAACGAATTAATCCGTCATGAAAAAGAAATAAAAATCAATCGTCGGATTGCTCTTGGCTCTCTAATTGTTGGCATACTTGCGCTAATAGTTGCGCTACTGAACCTAATCTTTTCCATAGTTTAAGCAATTCGTCGGCATCATGATCCAATTGTCCAAATATCATATTGATTTGGTTTAGTATTCTATGTATCAGAAGCACGGTCATAAATAGCCATATTATTGACAAAACTATTAAAAACAAATACAAAATGTTCATCCTTTTTCTCCTTTCAATTTTAATCATTGATTTTTTTTGCAAAAAAATAAAAGCATCTGAATATTCATTCTCCAAATGCTTTCAGATAGTTTATTATTTCTTACAGAAAACTAATTACCACTTTAAACTGGGCGTTATGTCGCCTTGCTTATAAGTTACCAAATCTCTTTACCTTTCGGAGTGACTACATCAACCTCTTGCGTACTTTCGACAAAAATTTCGTCAATTGGTTTTTTTGTAAAACGCTTCCAACCTTTCTGTTAAATTAAGGTATTTAGGCTTGTTGACTTTCTCAACAGTCATTTTTCCATCATAAACAGTTATTCCTATCGTGTCATTTTCATTTTGTGTTGCCATTCCGCCCATGTATATTTCTCCTTTCAAAAACAGGCACAAAAGAAAAATTTTTCTCTTCTATTCAAACATGCTCCATACATTCCATCCAATCATCTAAAGGAAAACTTTCGATACTACAAATTCGTACATTTTTCCACCTTTCTTTTAAACTCTTCCCATTAAATATTGGTGCGTCTACTAGTTCTTCTGCTGTTTTAAACTCAGCTCCATCTTTCACGTCGCAATAACCAACCCAATAAGAATTTGCAGAATCTGCAACATAACCCAAGTAATGTTCCTCTTCCGCAGGGTCATCATTAAAATAAAAACATGTTTCGTTTATATTGACTCCCTCTTTTAATTGACGTAAAAAATAATTAAAGTCTAGTGTCATCATAAAATATCACAATTCTCCTTTCTCAGTCTTGCAGAAATTTCATCCTTTCTATCCCCTGTTTTCTTCCCTGTTTCATGATCCCATTCATAAAAATGAATATGTTCTCCATGATCTCCATACGGATGCTCTTTAAAATTTCCGTGATCGGTCGTATGAATTTCTACTGCTTTCCATCCATCTTCATCATAAAACGCCCTTTTATCCACTTTACCATTTCTATCTAGGTGATCGGAAACAGAATTTGAAATTCCTTTTTTAGGATTACCGCTATGTCCGGATATCGTTTTCTTCACTATACCACTTTTTTCTGTTTTTTCAACATTCACTTTAACACGGTTTAGCGGATACGGAGGCCCGTGTCTTACACCCCATTTCTGTCCTTTGATTCCGTGATGAAATAGTTCATCCGGCGGTAACACGTCCCTCATTATTTCAGGATAATGTTTTTTCAGCCATTCATATCCTCTTTTTATGTTTTTGTGATCAAATATCATTTATCCTCCTTCCCCCGTGCAGAAAAAAAGAGCCCTTGTTAGGACTCTTTTCGCTCTTTACAGTTTTTTAAATATCTCTCCGGATATGATCCACTTAACAAACTGCCAAAATGTTCCTTCCTGGTAATCTATTTTTTCATTCCCATTCCATAAATCCCATGAAAGCAACCGCCTGTTAAACGGGCCTCCATGTGATATCCACATGATAAATGTTTTAAAAAAATACCACAACCGAAACTTGACATGTTTATTTTTCATAATCTTTTACCTCCGTCTGTTTATTCTTCTATAAAAGCCATTGCTTTTTTTGCGATACTTATCTATAATATATATATATCAATCCGAAAGGCTGATTAAACAATGGATAAAAAATTATACGGAGCTGCTAAATTTACAAATAAAGTATATAATAAATACGGAGGCGAGAAAAAATACGATAATATCCGCCGAAAAGAAGGCGCTATCATAGCATTAATCGTAATAGCCGTATCACTTAAGGTAAGCGGACTCGTAGAGCAAAAAATAAATTCCTATAAAATGAAAAAAGATTGCTTGCCCAAGAAATAATAACGTTTTACTTCTGTGTTTTTTATTATTGATAACTCATTCATTTCCCATTTTTTTGTATACCCTCCGTTGTGCTCCATGTTGGTACTATTATAAACGCTAACAAAGGCCATGCCGATTTTGTTATTTTACAGGCTACAGCTATTGCCAAAGCTCCTGCCGCTACTGACACACAATTCATTATCATTGCTTCTTTCATATCCGTTTCTCCTTCCATTTTTCTATTCGTATCTTGCTAACAATTTGTCTTTGTGTTATAAAAAAATATGATAAACCTACTGCATCAGAATCCGCCAAGGAGGTACAAATTATGATTAACAATCTTCCAAAAAGCAACACACAGCACCAAAGTTTCAAAGTAGATATAAACGTTAATTTTAACAACGGAACAGCTACCACCGCTTTATTCGTTGTTTTAGGTATATGTTGCTGCATGTATATAACCGCCAAATATAATTACACCACAACTATGAATCATAATAATGATTCGCTCAGCATCGGCCCTGCCACAATGGCCGTAGAAGCTTAAACATGATTTCATCTGACACAGTAGGTTTATTTCAAAATTGTTCTTTAAGACCGCATATTGCTACAGCTTTATAACATGATGCCATGTTTCCTTTCGCAATAGCTATAGCAGCTTCGTAATATTCATCAGGTTTATTGTTTTGCAACCCTCGAAGTGCCTGACTTTTGTAGCAAGAACTCATATTGCTATTCGAAATAGCATCTAAGGCACGCCCATACAATCTGTTATTCTCTGTATGGAAATTTTCCCATTCAAACGTCCACTCTTTTGTAAAATATCCATAGACTCCATATACCAATATCGGTATAACCGCTCTTAACGCCTGTTTTAATGTGTTTTTCATTTTTCTCCTTTCAAAACGAGCATAAAAAAAGAAAGAGCCTGCGATTTTTGTAACCGCAAGTTCTTTCCAACAACAGTTCCAGTATTTTTGTTACGCTTCAATATCCTTTCGTGTGTCTTCGATCAGCTCGTCAAGCATTGTCTTGGCTTTATCGCATTCACCTTCCTCTAACAGCCTTCTGATCATCACGAGAATTTTCAAAAGTTTTCTACTGTAAGCAACAAATTCTTTCATATTGTCTTCCATTTACCTGCCTCCTAAAGCAAGCCCTTTCTATTATGATAAGGACTGATATATAAACAGTATATACCATCCTTTCATTATAGTCCATGTAATTTTTGCGAACTTTTCTACTACTTTGCTAAGCCGTCCTCAGTACCACGCCTCCGGATGGTTCTACGCCAACTGTACCAAATTCGGACAAAATATCATTGTCCAGATTCGCCACATAAGCAATTGGAAAACCGCTTTTCAAATCTTCTCTGTCCTGTTTCCATTCTTCCGGATAATCGGAAATATATAGTAAAGTTAACATTTCTCCAAAATTTGTGTCATTATGAATGACGTGGTATACAAGTGAATTGTGTTTTTCCTCAAATTCCCGTACTCTTTCTTTTTGCACATCGCTCAGTCCGGACAATATCCCGCCAAAAGATAAAACCGGACTGTCCTCCTCCCAAAATTCTCTGATCGCTTCCGGATGCAATTTCAAAATTACCATCCTGGAACGCGCTTCTTTCTTTTTTTCTTCTCTGTCAATATTCATTAATTTTTCTCCTTTCGCGAATAGGTCATACCGTCTTAACCATGACTTCGACTGGTGCCACGGCGTTATAACAAATTAAAAACAGGCATAAAAATAACCCGAATCTGTCTGTTAAGACAAATCGAGCTAAATTTATATCATATGTTGTATTGGCTTACTATTCAGATTTATATCCTTACGTTTTTCCAATCAACCAAAACCATGATATAACCGATGGTTTTTTAAAAAATAATGTAACACTATTTTCACCTTTTTCTTCTTTCCGCCCGTAGAATCCTCTATGCAAGTACTGATTCAATTTCCTCCTGCCAAACTTCTATAGTATCCCATTCTGGACCCGGAAGATCAACATCTACCAAATATGCCACACCTTCTTCTAATATTTCCACAACAGATGCTGTTCTTCCGTCCTTTAACTTAATCTTATCATATTCCTCAATTTTCATTCTGCACTCACCTTCTTCTTAGTAATATAAACACTGGTTAATCGGAAATCTTCTTCATTGTCTTTCATCCATGCTGTAACCACATTGGCTTCTTTCCCATTTAAACCTTTTAACCGCATAACTTGTTGATAGCGCATTCCATGCCCTCTGTCTCCTTTCTCTACCAATTTTTCTTTATCAAAATTTTGGTCGATATCTTCTATTAACTTTTTACAATTCTCTTTCGTATAGCCCAAAGCTTCTTTAAATGCTCTGGCCTTATCCGGCGATTTTTCAGAATCAAGAGCATATTTTGTAAATTTTTCTTCCGGTATCCTGGCAAAGTACTGTAAATTCATTTTACCACTTCCAGAAGACTTTTCAACAGATTCTTTATCTCTGTCAATCGGATACGGCGGTCCATTCCTCACACCCCACTTCTGACCTTTAATGCCATGATGTGCAAGTTCTGAACTGCCAGCCAGCTTTTCCTTTATTTTGCCAAGAATCTCATCCACTTTCTTTCTGGTATTCGGATGCAGTTTCATATAGTCCTTATGTTCATCATACCACTTGAATATTTCATGTAGATTTCCCTTTGCCCAACTGAATGCCCACCAGTCACATATCATCTCCAAAATATAATTAATCGGCATTTCTATAAGTATCTCGCCCTCTTTCGGATCGTCGTTAATCAAGACCCAATGCTGCCAGTGATGCGGATTTCTGTGAAGATGCAACAGCCAGGCTTTTTGATACCCCTGCATCACAGCAAACGACCTGTTATTTCCGTAGAAGTAGGCGTCGTATGCGTCATATTCATCCTGTTCAGACTTCGACTGGTCATGCGCAAACCCACACTGCCACCCCAGATTTGGAACATCTTTCACCAAATCGGGAAGATTGTCCAAAAGCCAGTCATAGCTTTTCTTTACGTTTTCTTTGTGTTTGACCAGATACTGGTCGTATTGATAGCTCATTTGTTTAAGTTCCTCCCTTGTCAACGATTTTTCTTTGTGTTATAAACAAATATAATAAACCTACTGTATCGGAATCTTTCTCCTTTCATCACCATTTTGCCCACCCTGTTTCATTAAATTTTTTCTTATCTTTTAGTGCTTTGCTTATCGCCAGATCTATTCCGGACCGGCTTTTTAAATGGTAGTAATATAAATCTGTATACGGCGTGTTCAACCGGTCAATCCGTCCGCTTGACTGCACCATAACCTTATAGGAATAGTTCTGTGAGTAAAATATAATAGTGTCTGTCTTGATACAGTTCCACCCCTCTGCACCTGCGTTGTACTGGACAAGATACACCCAGCTTTCCGATTCCGGGATTGGTTGATGCTTATGTCCATTCCACTCCGCAATTTCAAAAATCTCATTATCTTCAAACGCTGCGAACATGCTTTTCATTATTTCTAACTCATAGTCAAAGTTATAAAATATAATTGCCCGTGGATGCTTCTCCAAAATCTGTAGCAGAGCAACCTGCCTCGACTCATCTGAATTAACCACTTTCCGCAGCGCGTAACAAAATTCCGCGGCGTTTTTAATCGGTTTATCCTCCCAGGGATTCCAGCGTTTACGGCAAATATCTTTATACTTCCCAATGTTATAAGAAACAAACACGTCTTCATGATGCGAAACGGTTTCCCTCCTGAAATCCATATGGACCAAAATGGAATTTCGCAGCCGAATCAACCGCCCGGTATTCAGGTAGCGGTCTATTTTAGGAAACTTTGTAAAATGGCTGTAAACAACATGTTCCCTTATAAACTCGCTTTTGTTTTTATAGAAACCGTTCGCAATAAAAACCGGAATATAATCCTGCCAGGTATCCCCCGGGGTTGCAGACAGTAAAATCCACTGATTCACTCTGGCTATACGCAAAAATGCCTTAACCCAGGTTCCGGAACCAACCACCCGCTGTTCATCAAATATAAAAAAAGCACCCTGCACTTCAGAGTACTTCCTGATATTATTCCATGAATCAATGACTACTTTATTGGAATAGAGATTCGCTTCATGATTGGGAGAAAGCAAAAACGGGGAAAGTTCTCCCTCCCATTCGCAGGTGTCCCGTTTCCGGGCAGTAGTAATAATATAAAGATCTTTTGGCGGATCGTTCATAGGTATGTATTCATCCGTATCAAGTTCACCGTCTTCGCATAAATAATAGTACGCAAGAGCTGTACGGGACTTGCCGCTCCCCACGCCGCCACACAAAATGCATCCGTTTTTCATCCGGTGTACCGCATCTAACTGATAGTCGCGCAACCGTATTCCAGCCATAAATTACTCCTTTTCTTCCCATCGTTCCGGTTTGCCGGAACCCTCTCTGGCACCGACTTCCAAACACTCGTTACAAGGATCTTCAACCTCTTTCTTCTTTACGTATTTACATGTTTCACAATATTTTTCAAAATCTACAAATTGGATATTATCGCTCATCTTTTCTCCTTTCGAAATCTTAATTTTCATGTTATAATTTATAAGGAAAGTTTTACGTTCAGAGTAGCAATGAAAAAGAACTACTTATACAAAAGATAAACTGCTCTGAATGTGATTCTTTTCAATTGTAGCAGATCGCAGGATTTTAACTGGGAACTGCATGGAATTGTATCTTTTACCTGAAACCAAAATGTTAGTTAAGGAGGTTCATTTATATGAAACTTTCACAAGAACAATATGATATTCTTATGGATTGGCTCGAAAGATATCTCACACCAACAAAAGCCATCAATCCAAAAGTAGATACGTCAGATATCCGTAAAGCTTTTATGGACACATATTCGCATGGTTTTTATCTGGATAATGACACTATTAACTGCGCAATGCGAAAATTGGGATATCGTGTTACCCATCTTGAATCAGATCCATATTTACACTTTAATGTTTCCTCCCAATCCCCAGCTCTTCGAGAATATCATCACTTCCTTTCAAATCAGTCAACTTATGAGAAGTATGAATAATCCGGCCAATGCCATTGTCATCAATAACAAAGGGATATCCAAGCGCCCACAAGATATTACACACTGTAGACTTACCGGAACACTCCGGTCCGACCATCATTATCCATTTATGTGTCCGTATTGCTGCTATAAGTTTTTTATACTCTTTCATGCCTAAAAGCTGTTTGAGAAATTCTCCGACTTTTTTAGGCATATTTTTATATGTACATTTCCAATTAATATCCCATTTACTCATCTTTTTTCTCCTTTCATCTGCCGTTGTCATTTTTTTAACATTTTATAAATAGCCCGCAGCAACAAAATTATACTGATTGGTCAAACAAGACCTGCAATTGCATGATACCAATTAGGAAAATGGCGCTCTTTTTCATGTGAAAGCATAATCCTGTAATTATTTAGCCCATAGATAAACCCAATCAAAATATACAGCATAATAATTTTCATCTTTTTCTCCTTTCAAAAACAGAATAAAAATAGCCCGAATCTGTCTATTAAGACAAACTGGGCTAAATCTAGTGTTGACAATGTATTTCATATACTATATAATGTATTCTTAATATATGGAAAGAGGAACACAAAGTTATGTATACTCACAATGGGTTAGCAAATCTTGTTGAGGTATTTTGGCCCTTGATCAAGGAAATAATCTCAGAAGTCAAGCTTGATCGTCTTCGCTTTAATGTTGGAACAGATGGAATCTATATCAGCAGACTTACTAAAAACGGAAAAATTGCCAGATTGGAGATTCCATTTGATATTTCACCATTACCCGAACAAACATAAGAAGTCCCAGTGCCACCAACACTGGGCTTTGTATTCCTCTTGCCAACTGGTCATTATATGTATACTTTGTCACCTACTACGGCACGTACACCATGCCAATGCAGAATCGTCCTTACGGGCATCCAAATATAATACAATGCTTTTTTAACAATACATTTTTCATCTCCTATCTGTAAGCCAACTATAAACGCTCCGACTCCTGCTGTTGTTAAAATATAAGATAACGCTCTTTTCATCTTACAGCCTCCTTTTTATGCGATAACTTCAATTGACTTGATATCAGTTTCGTAGAAACTAACTCCTTGTCCGGCTCTTTGCGGGCATTTATAAATATCAATTGCCGCTATACCCTCTGGCTCATTGTCTTCAGGATAGATATAATCAAGAACCACCCCTTCAAATATTTCACCATCTATATCTACTATTTTAACCTTTTCACCTTCAAGACTTTTATTAAGTTTCATCTCTCTTCCTTTCTTCTTACTGGATAGATATGTGTACCTGTTTTCGAGTATACAATCATCCCTATATTTGATTTCGTTTCTTTACCGCTTTCATCGACATAAATTCCAATAACATGAGGAGAAGTAACCCATTCTCGATGATTCCATTCGCCTTTACGATCTAGTTTGGTTTCCCCAGTCCCACTCAGCTTATCCACGAGTTCCTGCGCATATTCCAAGTCGCCATCTATGTAACTTCTGCCCGGAGCGTGCCCATCTTTGGTATGCCGCAACTGCTTTTCGCGGTTAATCTTTTTAGAAACCAGTCCCCGATTCAATTGCATCTTTTACTATTGTATCACGCTTGGATGATCTGTCAATCGGATACGGCGGCCCGTTCCTTACGCCCCACTTCTGTCCTTTGATTCCATGATGATACAATTCGTCCGGCCGCGTTACGTTCTCCGTTATTCTCGGGTAATGCTTCTTTAACCATTCATATCCTCTTTTTATGTTTTCATAATTAAATATCATACTTTTCCGCCCACGCATCTTCTTCAATCGTAACATACATCGTTTTCAGGTAAGCCTTGATACCGCTTTTGCCGTTCACTTCCCACGGATACGGATTCAGCGTTAAATCTACGTTTTGAATCTCCGCATAATCAAGAGAATCCACGGATTCTTCATCCAGTTTTGTCTGCACCCGTCTTGTCACCATAATAATTTTAGGCGGAATAATTTTAAAACTTACCGCAACCTGAAGATAATGTTTTGCCTCCTCATCCTCGTCACGCGGAGGAAGAATACGGATATTCCAACCGTCCGCTGCAAGTTTCTGTGCCATTTCAGCATCTTCAAGAATAACGCAGAAATTTCGATCCCCCTCCCTGTTATACTTAGTTTCTTTTCCGGAAAAATTCCGAAATATAATTCTCGCGTTTTCAATATTTATAACCGGTACATTTTTTGCCATCTTTTTTCTCTCCTTTTTGCTTGTTTTTAATCAAACGGAATTTCCTCTTCCGCATCTTCCGGAATGTTCATAAAATCCGGCATTTCCTCTTTTGCATACGGCTCGTCCGAAACAAACCGTTCGAAATCTCCATACTTCGAGATTGTGGCAACCGCTTCGTCAACCATTGAAATATAGTACTGTTCGTCGATATCGCCCTGTTTCCCCAGCTCCCTGACCATTTCTGATTCCAGCCACCGGTAGCCTTTTGAGCCGGTTGCGGCATAATACTTACCGTCTTTTTCACGATAGAGCACGCCGCCGCCACAACCTGCTTTTATCGGACAGAAGTTCCCGACCTTGCCTACGAAAATATAATTATGGCCTTTCTCAATAAGAGGAACCAGCTCCTGGCCCGTTCTTTCAAATGTGGTATCAGACAGTTCGCCTTTCCTGTACTTGCTTTCGGTCTTAGACAGCTCTTTTTCGTATTCGGTTACATCCGGCATATCCTCATTCATGTCCAAATATAACGCGCTGCTGACAGACTTTGTTTCGCACAGATCTTCGAATTTGATATCGCTTCTACTGAACAGCTTCTTGAAAACATAAGGCACAGCAAACTGCGTACCCGTAGCCGTCCATTTGGTCATGATTTTCTCTCCGGTAGAAAGTTTGAATTCGTGTTCCTCTGGATACTTAGCAATATAAACGGCGTCGTTGACCAGGCACATCCTGTCGTAGGTAGCTTCATGTTCAAACGTATAGCCATATTTCTTCCCAAACTCCATTACAAACCGGATAATTTCAGGCGTTGCGTCCGGAATCTTAATCGAATCCGTTTTAATATGAGCAACGGTAAAGCCCCGTTTCTGTACCTCATGTTTGAGATTTACCATAAACAGGGCTCCTCGTTTCGCCACGATATTATCTTTGTTACGTACATCCCGGAAAGGATTCTCAAATTTCGCCGAAGTCAGGCCATATACCGAGTTAATTGCAATCTTTAATGCCTGCGCCAGATCGGCGGCTGCCTCCTCGTCCGTTAAATATTTTTCCAGAACCCCGCCCAGCATTTTTCTCGCTTTGCCGAAATCCTTATGTTTGATGGCGATACGGGCGTCGAGAATTTCTTTAAACCGCCACGTATATTCGTCGCCAAACAGATTTTCCGCTACAATACTGCTCGGATGCATGGAAGCGATATCCAGCAATGCAACGTTTCCATACATGCCCGGCTCGGCATAGACGTAACCTCCCTCGCCGACTTCTTCGCCGCGGTAGACGGATTTTCCATGCTCAAACGTATACCCGGGAAATACCGGTTTTCCGTCTTCGCCGAAACTATTATAATAGTCGTCTTCGTCCGAAACAAACGGCAGCTCGTCGATTCCCATATCACGATAACGGAACTGATCCTGCGGCTTCCGGTTGCTGCCAAATATAATTCTCGTTGTCAGCGTGTTGGTCGTATCGTTTACCGTCATACCGGCCACATCCGCCAGAATCTGCCTTGCCGTAAAATCCGATTTTCTCGCATGGAACACCGCCTCCGTCGCAATGACGTCATTGTCGCAATATTCGGCCACTTTCGTCCAAAGTTCCTCCGGCACCGGCTGATCCCACGGCAGGCCCAACTCCTGATGGTGGATTCCCAGATCGATCTCAAACTTCTTTAAAGACTGTTTTTTGCTGGAGAAATCATAAACGTCCGTATAACTGACATTGTAAGCCTCGCCGAAAAAGCAGTTAGGACTTCCGTTCACAATCCGCTGGGAAAGTTTATAAAGCTGCTCGTTGGAATACCCCATCAACCGCGCATACAAAATATGATTATCGTACCGGCGGCAGTTAAACCCGACAAGCCGGAATTTCATTAAATCCTCAATCTCAACAGGAGATGGGTTAATCATACGTACCACCGGCTTACCCTCCCCCTCCGCTTTCCAGTTCACAAGAAATAAATTCGGAAAGACCTCCACGTCATAAAAAACCAATGTGGCGTTCTCGTTCTTAGTGTTAGCAGACGTATCTTCGGATTTAAAACGCATCTTATTCACCAGTTTAATACAATAATCCGCCTGATGGGTGCTGTTAGCCGCAAACGCCAAAACGCCGCCCCGCATATCCGTAACGTCATATTTCAAATCGCATGCATACGCGTCTTCCAAAATTTTATATATAAAATCAATGCTGGGTTTGGTTCCCGGATGAATCTCTTTGTTCAGATTCCTCTTAATCAGGGTCCGAAGCCCTTTTTCGCTCTTTACAGAATCAAAATTTACCATTTTTTCTCCTTTCAGCGGCAATCCGGAACTAATCGCCGCAATCGGCAAGTCGTTGCACTTAGATAACTTTCTTCGAAGCGAACTGTTGCCGGTAAATACTTTTACCTCAATATGATCGTCATAAATTCTGCTTAAATTCGACGAATCTCCCGTATAAATATAATGCAGGTGTATTCCGGCGCCGCTTTTACTCAACTCGGCATAGGTAGGAGGCCATTTGCCTGCCGCTTCGACGTTCCTTTCAAAACTTTTGTTTCCCGCTTCATCCGGAATATCAAAATCGATCACAATATGGTTTTCCGGAACTTTCACATAATGCAGCTTTGACGTATCCAATTCCGATAACTTCGTTTTTACCGCGCTCCATTTTTTCGACGGCGTTTCTTTTGAAGAAGCATACTGGGCTGGACAGCCTGCGCACTCCCGGTCAAATATAGATTCCGTACATTCCAGCCGCATCGGAGGACTTTCCGCCGGCCCTTTTTGCTCTTCTTTTTCCCCGTCAAATATTTCCGCCCGAAAACCGGCATAATAACTGCGCGTCCTTGTCCCGTCGTCCAAACGAAACCGTTCTTTGTATTCCCGAAAGTAGTTTTTCATCTCTTCCTTGAAAACTCTCTGCGGAAACGGATACCCCACTTTTGCTTCCTCGCAATAAGTCTTATACATTTCCCAGGCAGCCTTCAAAGTAGTGCCGTCTTCTTTTTTAAATACGTGGTAAGAATCGCCGACGAAATTATAGAAATCGTTCGACGCCCCGAGCATCGTTACCGGAATATAATTGTCGTACATTCCCGGATCCTCCAAATACACTTCCCTGCAATGATACGCGATCGCCCCGAGTTCAAACTCAATCTGCTTTGTAACCGTCTTATACTCTTTCGGATTCAACTTTTCCCCCGTTGGAGATACGTCGATCAGCCGCCGGATCAGTCCGGATTTTGCATCTGTAATTTTTACCGGCTTATTGGTACCCACAAAAAGAAAACATTTGAACCGGTTGGAGTAGGTCGACTTGAATTTCTCGTTTACCGTCATAAGCTCGTGCGAAACCAGGCTGTTGAGCCTTGTGTTATCCTCTATCCTTGACAAATCACCGTCGTGCTGAATCGCGACCAGCGGATTACTCTTAAATGCTTCCAGCGCAAATGAATTGTTTGAGGAACCCAGGCTTTTCGCATCGAATACGGAATAATATCCCTCGAAAAGCTGCTGTATGATGTTTAGTACGGTAGATTTCCCCGTCCCGGCCGCACCGTATAAAACCATGAATTTCTGTAGCTTTTTAGATTCCCCGGATACCACCGCTCCGATCGCCCATTCGATTTTGTGCCGCTCCTCTTTGGAATATAATACCGACATCAGCTTGTCGTAAGCAGACAGTTCCCCGGCTTCCAGCGGATAATTCAGCTTTTTACTGGCATAATCTTTTTTGCTGGTAACGGTATTGGAAAATATCAGTTTTTCATCAAGCATATGAAAAGAATCCCGCATCTGCTTCTGACAGTATTTATGCCAGGAGTCGATCATGCCGGATTCAGCGTCCCACATATGGAGAACTTTAATATCAGAATCAAAGCGCCGGCGGTTTTCCTCTGCATACCTGTCCAGTTCACGGTCGATCAGCTGCAATACATCCTGCTCGTCGGTCGACCACAACCCTCTTTCTTCCATCCAGACCGCATAGAAGTCCCCGCCCCGAATCATCAAATCAGCGCTTTTTTTTATAATAAACTTTGGGTAGATTTCGATGATACCGCGTTTTGTACTGCGCGTTGAAATCATAAGAAAGTCAATCATCACATTTTTAATCCCCTTCCTTATCCCTGAACTCCTCAATTTTCATACGCAATTCCCCAAACCTTTTCTCCAGTTCTCCCATCCTCCGGTTTTGCTCTATCATCCGATATTCTATAATGGCTCCAAATATAATTCCCGCCAATACAAGGGAACAGTTTCTTTTCTCCAGCTTCCTGCATCTCCTGTTTAATTGCTCGATGGAACGGACAAACGCTTCCGTATTACAGTTAAAAATATCAGCCATTTCAGCCATGTTACAGCATAATTTCTTCATTTTGTACCTCCGTTTTCAAATATAATTCAGCTCTTCAAAACTTCATCAAGATACCACATTGCCTGATACCAGATCTCAACGGACCGCATATCGATTCCGTTATGGCGTACGGTAAACAACCCGCCTTCGCCGTTTCGTTTGTATTCCCGGTTCAGGAACCGATTCAGAATCCGCACGACATAATCCCTGTCAAAATTTTCATCGGTCATTTCTTGTAATCCAAGATTCCCGATCATATCCAGAAACCAACGGCTTGTCCGGTTGCCAACATCCGGATCGTCCATAATATGTTCTTCGCAGCGGAGCGCAAGGGCGACCATCATTTCCAGAACCGTACATTCCCTGTCGTCCAGACAAAACGCGATCGCCGGATCTTCAATATTATGTTCATATCCGAATCTGTACCGTAAATCCACCCCATCTTCCGCACGATTGCCGTCCATAGCGATCGTATAGTCAAAAGGCGTTTCATAAAGCCGGCAGAGCAACTCCCGATAGGATAATCCGTTCGTATACTGCGGTTCGCATACGAGCCGGTACATCCAGTCAAAGTATTCGTTTCTCAGCTCGTTCTTCATCATATCTCCACCGGTTTCGGCATACTGGCGGCCACTTCCGAATAATTTCTCTGATCGAGAAGAATCTCGTAATCACATTCCAGTTCATCGCATCTGACAAATACCGCATCGTCCTCATACTCGCCAAAATGTTCCAGAGCGTCGCCGACAATATCGTCCATATCGTCCAGAATTTCATCATTATCATCAGCCAGGACTCTGTCTGCATACCAGGTGAGGCTGATTTTCTCATAGTCTTCCATCTCGCCAAATTCCTCCGGCGTAATAATATACGAATCTCTGCCTGTTACGGATTCATTCTCTTTTTCTTCCTGAATATCCGCCGAATAACCGGCGGTTCTTATTACCGCAGCATACTCGTCCATGTTGGTTTTTTCCTTTCCCGGATCCGGTTCCCGCCCGGATTCTTCAACGGTTTCTTTCTCCCGGGAACCGAATTTTTCTCTGGCAAAAACTTCCTTGACAGAATCGATTTCTTCCTGGGCGATCACTTCGTATTTCTTTTTTAAACATCCCCACGTTACGACGGAACCGATCACGGCCCCGGCAATAAACAGGGTAAAATATAATTTTTTATTCATTCTTCTTTTCCTCCGTCCGCAGCGTCATAGTAGTAAGCGCCAGTCCTCCAAACAGTAAGGACACGCTCAGCAAAATACCGCCAACTATGTGACGTTTCCGTTTAGAATTAAGTGTAAAGTCCAATATAGTAATAAAGGCTTCAAAGTTTTCCACATTTTCCATCTCACACGCCCTTTCCGCCAATCAAAACCGCAATTCCGGTAATAAAACAAATTCCGGATAACGCTGATAACGTATAAGACATAACTGCTAATCCATTCCTCATAATCGGCCTCCTTTCGTTTGCAAACAGCCATAAAACAGCCAGGGATAGTCCAAAATATCACGTTGAAGATTCCCGCTCATTACCGTACCGATCCCTTCCTTTCAAATCATTTTGTCATAAATATTGCCGTCTACATTAAAGTCGATCGCGTAAGCATCCTCATAATCCCCCTGATCGTCCGGCAAATATACCTTCTTTACATCAAACTCGACAAAATTATCTCCATTCGGATGCTCCAGGTCATAAATCCAACCGACCACCATTCCCGCTTTGGTATCCTGCATCCCCAGCATGTCATAAACTTCATTCAAAGTAAGATGCCCGATCGCTTTGAGTTTATCGTTGGCATAGTTTTGCTGAGCCCGCAGGAACATTTCAATAAATTCCGGATTATCTTCCCAGTTGGTATTGGTCCTTGTAAAATATTTTACGTAACCGCTGGTGTTCGTGTCTGCGACCTCAATCGTCTTCTTCACTTTCTTTTCTTTGCCCTTTTCATCCGTTACGGTTTCCTCGATTTCCTCCGCTTTCATATTAAACCGAAGCTGACGGTCCACTTCAGAACCAAAACGCTCGATCACACGGTCACGGTACTCCTTAAAACCGCGGTGTATGACTGCATAAGCCGCCGCCAACGCCGCGTTACGTTTCCTTAAAATATTGTTAGATACCAGAATACTGCTGATAGATGCCACGCCGAGGCAAATAGCAGGTCCATAGAGTTTTGCCAGTTTCATGCCCGTATGGGTATAAATCATAACGGTATCTTTCTTAGCGTCTTCAACGCTGTATTTTTCCGCCATATCCGGATCGCCGCTATATTTGTGGACGGTGTCCAGTTCCTCTTTTGTTTCATCCAGAATATCATTGATCTTAGTCGTTGCTTTACACGCCATTACTGCGCTTACAACCGTGCCGATCACTCCGGCTATGACCAATATTTCCGGACTGTGCTTTTTCAAGCCGAACCCGGCTTTATAAAAAGTTCTGCTGACTTTACTTACCATTTCGTTTGTTTTCATAATTTGTAATTCCTTTCTTTAAAATTGTTATTCATTTATAATTGTTATGTGTTTATTCTTAGTTTAACGGCAGCGCCCGGGGCAGCTTAATCATATAACCGTCACGGACCCGAACCACTGACGCGCTCCGGATATTCGTCCATCCGTACTTATTGTCCGTATAATTTCCCGTAACTCCTACCAAATCGTAAAAATCCGCTACGCTGACGAGGCCGTATGTGGAAATCAACTCGTCCATTCTGGACAAAACCTCCTCCGCTTCGCCACGGTTATCCAAAACAATGTCGTCGTAATCGTATCCTGTCCGCGTCCGGATAGAACCGTAATCCCTGCGCTCGTCCTGCCTGTCGTAATAACTCCGATAAGATACTTTAGAAGCTGTCCCGCTCTTCTTTGTGCGTCCGGTTTCGCCGTACAAAATCATGTCGATACCGTTTGTCACAATATCCGATATCGCTTTTTTCAAAGCCGGAGCCAGTACGTCCATCAAAATATAAGATTTTACTTTTTGTACATCCTCCTGAATAAAAACATCCGCAAATTTCTGAATCTCGCTTTTCTTTCTTGCTTTTACAGAACCGCTGACTACCTTATCCACTTTCTTTTCCGATGCAAGCTGTTCTTCTTTATACTTACGGGAGTTTGGTTTGTATTCTTCCATAAATATCATTCTCCTCTCTGAAACGAAAAAAGGAAAAGTACCTGATTACAGGCACTCTCCCTTTGCTCCATCCATAAAATATCATTTTACAGGATCTTAATCTACGGTTTCCTCTTCGTCTTCTTCCGATTCCTGTTCCGTCGCCTCTACATCGATAATTGCCGCTTCTTCTTTCCGCGTCCTGATTTTGGCGATCATCGGTTTCACAAGCTTGCAGATCGCTATACCTGCAAGGATGCCCATACCGAAACCCGCCGCCGTCTTAAAACCGCTTCCAAAACCCGCGTTCACAATTTCCTCTGCTACAGGTTCAAGAATTTCCTCATTTTTCATTACTTCGTTAGATTCCATATTCATTTCTCCTTTCGTTTTTTCATAATGTGGATTCTTCCATTAAAGGCAATGCGTTTTTTGCGCAGTTACAATAAATTACGGAAATCATACCTCGGCGCAAGCCGATATCCGATAACAAGGCACGGCGTTTCGTCCTCTGCAAGCTGCGAGCTGAATTCCAGGTCGATCAGTCCGTCGTCTATATTCCATCCAAGATCATCTCCAATGGCCGTTGCCCGCAAACCCACCTCGTAGTAAAAATCATTCAATGAAATATACATTTCGCTAATGAGTTTTTTATTCAGTTCATTTTCCACTTTCCGCAGCTTCTCAATATCACATTTAAAATATCTCGAAGTGATCGTATCATAACAAAGCGTTTCCCCGCGTCCTGTAATAATCACTTCTTTATTGGAAACCGGGTCGCGGCTTAGTTTATCTTTCGCAATATTATCTCTGATTTCCTGCTCTTTCTTCTCCCCAATCGTATTGATTACTTTTTCCTGATACTCTTTCAGGGCAGACTCGGAAAGAGAATAAGCGGTTGCGAGCGCCGCATTGCGTCTGATGTTTACCGAGTTGGCTCCGATCAGGCAGGCCACCGACAGCGCCCCGGTAACGGCTGCCGGAATATAACAAACCCAGGTTGTGCGAATCAGTTCAATCGGTTTTAACTTATCCACCCTGACGCAATTCTCCTGCTTTTTCTTTTTTGCTTCCGCAAGCAGCTCCGCATTAATACGGCGTTTTTCTTCTTCCATGAGAATCAACGCTTTCGGCGTTGCCCGGACTGCCAGTACCGCAGCCGTAATCATCCCGGCAATTCCGACGCCGGTAAGTATTTCCGGACTGTGTTTCTGTAATCCCACCTGTACGCTTTTTACAATCCGTGAAAGATTTTGTTTCTTCATTCCGTGTTTCTCCTTTCCAAAAATGCACATCCGTTTTTGAACCGTCCGAAGCGGTTCCGCTCATTGATAAAAACAGATCGAGAATTTCCAAAGCTATGTCATGTGCAATCGAAAATATCATACTTGTTTCCCTGTTCCTGCATGAAAAGTCGTCCATTTTCCTGATGAAATCTTCCACCACGATCATCGGGGGGATGGAGTTTGCCTCCTTGATACTTTTCAGAATCTCACATACTGCCCATCTCTGATACGACCACTGCATGAAATATTCCCGCGACAAACAACGCGGCGGCTTTCTTATGTATTGATCCGCGTACCTCTGAATTGCCGACAAAATATAATTGCTGTTCATTGCGCTGCCTCCTTCGCGCAAGAAGAAAGAGTCCTTGTCAGGACCCTTTTTTCGTTTTTTCTTTCTCTAATGCCTCATTCACTTTTTCCTCAATCTTACGATCCATCTTCTTTTCAGTGACCCAATCGTTAATGAGTGTCGTCCCCATTCCGATCGCCGTCGCTGCAATTCCGATTCCTTTGATTACTGCTCCAGTCATAAAGCATTCCTCCTTTCATAACAGCGTTTGTATTTTTTGCGAAGCTGTCAACATTCCCATTCCTCCAGAACTTCCGGAGAAAATATCATATCGATAGAATAGCAGGCGCCCCCACCGTCGTCCTTATCAATAATCCGATGCTCAAAATCCACCCACATAATCCCGGAAGCCATAGACCACCCTACAACTCCTCCGTATTCCGTCGCAGGCAATCCCAAAAACTCATAAAACTCATTCAGGAACGCATACCCTCTCATTGTGAAATTACGGTTAAAATGGTATTCTGCATCTATGACTTCCCTTTCATACCGCATAACGGATTCTCCGGATATTTCATCATAAAATATCACTTTCCCGTCCGGAACGTCGCAATCGATCGGGTGAAAATCACAACGTTCCCGAATCATAGCGTTTCGGATTTCAACGTCCGCTTCTTTCCCATGCAGTTCAATCAGTTTGTTCCGATACTTCTCATGATAACTTTTCAGCAAAAGATACGCGCTCATCAGGCTCGCCTGGTGTCGTTTGTTGAGAATATTTGCTCCGAAGATGCAGAAAATCGTACCGAGGCCAATCATAGCGGACGGAATATAAGCAGGACTGACCGCAACCAGCTTTTCCACTCTGCTCAATTCCTCTCCTTTTTCATCCGCAGCCTCTTTTAGCAATTTCATGGCTTTTGGAGTTGCTCTGGCAGACGCGATAGCGGTTCCTATAACGCCGGCCGTTGCCAGACAGCATAAAAGAGTTGGCGAAGACCGTGTGAAATATGGTTTCGGTTTCCCGCATATTCTGTAAATTTTTTGCCTTAAATTCATTTTTTCTCCTTTCGCTTTACACAAAAAAGAAAAGACCGTGTCGCCACGATCTTCCTCTCTCATAAACCAATGTTTCCTAAAATTTTTGTAAATTCGTCTTTGTTTAGTTCAGCATCTACATTCAAATGAAGATGCGCCGTTCCATCCGTGACCGTTGCGGCCAGTTCGTTCAGTTGAATATCTATTTCGTATCCAACCTTTTTCTTTACCGCTCTTTTCACTAATTTCCCGATCAAATTCTTCATAAATTTCGATCTGATTTTCATTTCGTCCATACTCCTTTTCTCCTTTCCAGGTCTTTGGTTTTCCATAAAAGCGGTTGTATTTGTTGCGAAGATTCAGTATTTATAATAGAATTTGTTACTTCGGCTTAAGAAAAAATAAACTTAAAAGCCTGTGATAAACAGGCTTTCTTCGCTTTAGTCATAAATACTTTCTCCAGTGACTTCCTGATAATATGCCATGAATCCGTTCCAATAATCAACAAAGCTCATTAATTTTATGTTTCTTTTGTGCTTGCGTAATAAACCGTATAGAAAAGCAATCGCATTATAGCGTAACCAATCTATCCTTATTTTCCCAATCACAATACATGCCCAAATTATGCTCTGTCTATTCTTTTCTTTCTTCATAGTCTTTCTCCTTTCTAAATCACCTGGTTTTTCCATAAAAGGAGTTGTACTTTTCGCGCTCAAATATAACGTCTGTCAAACACGGTTTCCCACTGTTTCCTCGGTATGGGTTTCATTTTCAGCGCCCACATTATTTGCCTCACCGTAACAGTGGGATAAATACCGTCCGTACACTTTCCTGCCCGTTCTTCAAAGTATTCCTTAAACTTCGGATGCAAATATAAGTCGTCCGTCACCCAGGAATCCACCTCGCCCCACCAGGTACTTTTGGTTTTTGCATCAAATCGCTGCTGGATAACTGCCAAACCTTTTTCGCCAATTTTAAACAATGTACAACTGTCATAAACCGGATGATTGCAAATATAACGTTCCCCATACATAGAAAGATAAATTTTCGGTTTTTCGTAGTGGTATCTCATAACCCGCCCTCTTAAGAAAAACGAAGAGCCCATGTATTACACACGAACTCAACGTTTTGGTTACTCAAATTCATTTCCTCGTCGGTCTGAATCGATTGAATAATCCTCTGAATGTTGTTGACGTATAAGTTCCTGTTTCTTCAAACTTGAATCCTCTTTTCATCCAGGTCGCATAAAATATCATCGGCAGTATGATTCCTGCTGCCTCTACTACAAGCCTGAAATATCGGTCTTTTGTTTGCTCTGCCAACTGTTCTTTCTTCCATTGCTCTTCACGTGTCTGCCTGCTCAGCTCATTCTCATTCTGCTGTGCGTCTACAGTCCTGCGATTGCATATTTCATCCCAGTCAGTGTCAATCTTTTCCTCTTCCAGTCCAAGCTTATAGAGGTTCGCAACATTTTCAATTGCCGTCTGTTGTTCTTTGCTTCCTGCTTCAAGATTTTTCAAATTTTCCAATTCACTTAAAATCTCATTTGCCAACGCGTTTCTGATTTCTTCATTCATCGTCTTCTTCTCCTTTCAATGATGAATTTTGTTTCCATAACAGAACGTGTTATTTATGCGATGTTCCTTTCCGGATAATATCTTTTTTTTTGAAAAGTTTTCTCCAAAATCCCACCCGGGGAATTTTTCAAATACTAAAATAACATATTTTTCCGTCACCTGCGTACTGGAAATATCAACAAAAAAAAAGATACGCAATTAATTTCTTGACAAATCCTCATAAAAATATATACTACATGTAGAAACTTATAGGGGATATAAAAGGACAATATTATGACAGAAACACAGAAATATAAGCTACTAAAGCACCTTCGACATAAAAAATTAAAACGATCCGAAATCGAAAAATTTTGTACAGGAAAAACAAAATTTGAATCTAATCGTGAAATTGATATCCTGTGCACTGAAAAAATGATTCAAATGGCATCCAAACCAATCTGTATAAACGGAATTTTCAAAACAAGTCCGGACGATCTCTTTGAACTCGACGATTCCGGAATTGATTATTTGGCGAATATCAAAAGAGATCGTGTTCGCACCTATTTACCTATAGGTATTTCTATTCTATCTCTTATAATTAGCATTATAGCAATTATCGACTGATATGGACTATAAGAACCGCAATTGAACAGATTAACGAGCAAACGGATATAATCAACGGTAAATCCGGATGGCGCTGATGAAACGGTAAATCCTTTTTGTTTGTTTTTTCTTTCATATTTTTTCATTCCTTTCATAAGATAGTTGGTTGCCTTATTATTCTCGTCTGAAAATATAATTTTAAAAAAAAAGCTCCTTTCAGGACTCTTTCGTGTCACGCAACTACTTCTTGGCATATCTCCACAAAAGCGTATACTATATATGGAAACTTTTTGATGCAATATACTATATATAGAAAGGAGATCAATCAACGCTCTGATGCCATCAACAAAAAACTTGTCAATAATTCTCAAAAAGATCGTTTTAAAGTCGTTTCATAAACAGTACGGAAAGAGAGTTCCCAGCTCTCTTTTTTATTACTCCAAATATCAATAATTGATCTCCTGACTATCTCGGTTTCTATGAAATGATTTCGATGGATTTAATTTCCGGCGCAGTAAATTCTACAGGATATTCATACTTATATCCGTCTGATCTAACAGGATAATCAACAATAATAGCTTCTACTTCAGGCTCGTTATCCTCCGGATAAATATAATCTGTAGCCATACCCTCATATATTACCTCATCTATATCCATTATTCGTACTTTCTTACCTGGCATTTTCCACAACTCCATTACCTTTTTCTCCTTTCTTGGATAAATACGACTTCCTGTTTTTGAATTTATGGAAGGATTTCAATTGACTTGATGTCGGTTTCAAGAAACTCTACTGACCGCCTTTTTAATTTATCCCATATAATAATACTTGCAATACCTTCAGGCTCGTTATCCTCCGGATAAATATAATCTGTAACTTTAGCCTCAAATACCTCTTCGTCCGTGTCTATCAAACGGACTTTTTTTCCTTCCAGTTTCTGATTAATCTTCATTATTCTCTTCCTTTCTCGGATATATATGTGTTCCGGTCTTAGAATTTATGAAATAATTTCGATGGATTTAATGTCTGACTCTGGAAATTCAACAGCGTTTCCGCTAAAAATATCATCAATAGCTATACTTTCCATTTCTGGTTCATTATCTTCTGGATAAAAGTAATCAGTAACTTTACCCTGAAATTTTTTTCCATTCATAGATATTATACGAACTTTCTTTCCATAAAACATTTTCAATTCCATTTTTAACCCTCCTGTCTTGGATGTATATGCGTTCCCGTTTTAGAATATATAATTGTTGCTTTATTTGTTTTTGTTTCTTTTCTTGTAATAGGATCAACATGTGTTCCAATAATATGTGGATCAATTACTTTTTCTTTATGTGTCCAATTTCCGTTTCCGTCAAGCAACGCTTCTCCTGTCCCGCTCAATTTATCCACTAATTTCTGCGCATACTCCAAATCTCCATCAATATAACTTCTTCCCGGCGTATGTCCATGTTTCGTATGGCGTAACTGTTTTTCACGGTTAATTTTCTTTGACACCGCCCCTGACGCAATCGCGTCTTTTATTATTGTATCATGCTTTCCTGATTTATCAAGCGGATACGGCGGCCCGTTTCTAACACCCCATTTCTGGCCTTTAATGCCATGATGATACAACTTAGAATAATAATTACCAAACGTCATTACCCCCTCCTTTGAAAAAATATAATTTTGAAAAAAGAAAAGAGCCATTGCTGGCTCAATCCTTTCATAAAAGAGTTTGTATTTATTGCGTAATCCTACTTTCTGATCTGGTGTAAAATCCAGAAAAAGCGTCTGTACAATTCATAATAAACCTCTTTACAACACGGTATGTATTCCCTTGCCTTAAGAAAGTCATAGGAAACGCCCTGGGTAACAGCTTTCAGAATATAATTCCCTAACTCGGCATCCGTTTCGGCGGCCGCTTTTTCGATCAGTCCCATCCGTTCCGAATAAAAGAATCTTGCTTCTGCACATTTAGCTGTCGGATCCCCAATATCCCCTGAAAATATAACAGTATCGACAGGACGTCGGCTCAACCCGTTCAACTCCGCCATTGCTTTTTCCCAAATCGGATACTGAAGGCAAAAATGTTTCAGTTCGTAATACCGATGTCTTTCAATCCAGTATTTGTTTTTTTCGGATAATTCCGGGCGTATCATTGTGCTCATCTTCGTCCTCCTCATTTTCGTTCCCCTTTCCACACATAACCGGTTTCCTCATACAACAATTTCGGAGAAATATAGAAGTTGATACGTCCGTACTTACTATTCATCTCCTTCATATCCGTAATCAGTTTTCCGTTCCGTGTAGCCTTACCAATTGGCAGCCAGCCGGAAATGATACCGGCCCGAACCCAGGAAGCATCTTTCCCATATACCTTTGCTGCTACGGCGACAGGCACCGATCCTTGTTGAAATATCATGTCACTCATTTACTTTTTCTCCTTTCAATCGCTATTCTAGCTTAGAAACAACTTTCTTAAAAAACAAAGTAGGTGAAAAACAGTAGAGGGCTTGTGCCCCCTGCTTTTTTAATTGTCTTCATCAAAATGTAAATATCCAATTCTTAGTAAAAAATTACCTACTACAGTCCAAAACCCTACTCTGATTTTTTCTCCGTGTTTCCATTTTCTTCTCATAAAATCGAACATACATATTCACGCTCCTTTCATAAAGAAGAATGTAATTTTCGCGTACCCCAACGAATCATCGTTATCTCGCACGGATAGTCTTCATAGCCAATTGTTTCCGGAGTGATGAATCCCTCCATAACGCCATGGATGATTTCAGCTTCATACTGTTTATACGGCAAAATATCCTCCGGCAATTCTCTGTGTACTGCTCTGCATTCCAAACACCGCAGCCTGCGAACCGTTATCCAGCTTGTCAGCCGTCCTTTTGTCCGTACAATTCGTTTTACTCTATCATAATATTTTAAATTGCCTCCGCATCTCGGACAGATTGTTTCATTTATGCCGACCATATATTGCCTCAATTCTTAATCTAGATTAAAATACAATCCGTAAAAAGATAAAATGTAGGAGTTGACAATTCCTACACTATGCTATATGATCGCTATGAATATTGCAACAAAAAAGGAGAGTTAAAATGCTGATTCATTGTCCCGAATGTGAATTACAGGTAAGCGATAAAGCCGCAGTATGCCCGCACTGTGGTTATCCGATGCAACCGGGCAGTAAACCGGTCCAAAAAAGAAAATCAAACAAACGCAAACGATTGCCTAACGGTTTTGGCCAGATCAGTGAAATAAAAGGACGAAACCTGCGTAATCCGTTCCGAGCCATGGTAACCGTTGGTAAAACTTCTGCCGGCCGCCCTGTTTGCAAACCGCTGAAACCCAATTCGTATTTCCCGACATATAACGATGCGTATGCCGCGTTAGTAGAATATAACAAAAATCCTTATGATTTAGAGCCTGCTGTTACCGTCAGGCAATTATACGAACGATGGAGCGAAGAATATTTTAATACTCTGACATCCGATTCCAGCAAACGGACGATTACTTCTGCCTGGGCTTATTGTTCTTTCGTTTATGACATGAGAGTTTGCGACATTCGTGCGCGGCACATTAAATGTTGTATGGATGAGGGAGTTATAACGGTCAAAGGAAAGGAACAGCGGCCTTCGGCCGGAACAAAATCCCGTATAAAATCATTATTTAATCTTATGCTGGATTACGCTTTGGAATATGAAATCGTAGACCGGAACTATGCCAGGACATTTCATATTTCCGAAGATGTTTTAAAAGAAAAAGAAGAGGTCAAACGGGGGCATATTCCGTTCAGCGATGAAGAACTACAAATTCTATGGGAGCACCTTGACAGTACGCCGTATGTCGACGTCGTCCTGATACAATGTTACTCCGGCTGGCGTCCCCAGGAACTCGGACTGCTCAAACTGGAAAATATAAATCTTGACGACTGGACATTTACAGGAGGAATGAAAACGGATGCCGGCACAAACCGCCTCGTACCGATTCATTCTAAAATTCGTTCTCTGGTTGCCAAAAGATATGAAGAAGCGCAGGCGCTCGGAAGCGAATACCTGATTAACTGTACCGATACCGCTACTCACAGAAGTTCTATCGCGTTTACATACGATAAATATCAAAAGAGATTTCATAAGATTCGGGATAAATTAAAACTCAACCCTCAGCACCGGGCACATGACGGCCGAATGCATTTCGTCACAGCCGCTAAAAAATACCAGGTAGACGAATATGCCATTAAATATATGGTCGGCCATTCTATTCAGGACATTACAGAACGGGTATATACCAAACGTGACATCGACTGGCTAAAAGAAGAAATAGAAAAAATAAAATAGCATGTCTAAAGTGTAGGAATATAGATGTAGGAATAGTGTAGGAATAATGTATGAATTGCATACATTTCCCTACATTCCTACACTATTATCCGCTTTCTAAACCATTGAATTTACGCTGTTTCTTAGAACTTCCCTGCGTTCGCAGCTTCCTCACAGGATACATGAAACTGCGAAAATATAATGTTTGATCCATCAAAGTGTAGGAATAATCAAGGAATAACCTACACTCATAAACTTTTTAAAACACTATTTTACCCTCCGTCTGCTTTTTCAAAACGGTTTTCATTTAAACATAACCTATATATTACTTTCGATCCAATGTCTGACTATGTATTCCCAATCCATACCATCCTGCAATACACGAAGCACAGTTACTTCCATCTTTTCTTCGTTTACAGTATAAAACAATAAATGATTATTATTTGGTTTTAAATAAATATCGTATCCCCTATATTGCAAACCTGTAATTCCATATCTGGTTGGAAACGTTTCTAATTCCAGTATGGCTTTCCTTATTTTATTGGAAAAATTCTGAGCATAATCACGATACTTAAAATTTTCAATAATATACTTCTTCTTATTCTTTATATCCAGTTTCCCGCTTCGTGCTATTACTACTTTATATTGCTTTGTCATTAGTACTCCTTATACTTTGTCGATTTCTTCCCATGCCTCATCTATAGTCTGCACTCTGCCATTTTCCATGTCGTCAATCGCTTCATCCAGTTTTCCTAATAAAACATTCATCGCATCGTCTATCGTATAAGTAGACTCTGTTGTTTTTACAGCCTCTGCTAATGCCATATCCATCATCCTTTCTTAAACTTTGATAATAATATATTACCACAATCTGAGCAAAATATCTATTCCGCTTTTCATAACTGTTTGTCCATATAATTTAATATATATCATTATAAAAATATAGGAAAGCAATGCAAGAATAACAATAAAAATCACGTAGGAGCGACCATCGTTCGGCCACTCCCAAGCGCTTTTCTTTACAAACATTTTCTCTTAAACCATTCCCAGCAATGACTTCCACATTTTCTTCCCGGCCGTAATCTCTCCATCCGGTTTTTTGTACCTCAGAACATTTTTCTGGTATGCGTTTACTGCTGCTTCCATTCCGACACCAAAGCAAGGCGTTTTCCCCTGATCTGCTTCAATTGCCCCGGAATAATATCCCAATGCTTTCAATCGGCGTTCTAACGGTGTTACTACTGCATGGTGTTTATTCTTTGTTCGTGATACCGTAACGGTGTTTCTGATCGTTTCCCTGCCAGATTTTCCGTCCACTACAGAGCCAGTCGTTGCCTGCACGTCCATAATAAACTGCGTTCTTTCATATCCGGCAGGCGATACGGAACCGGCTGCCTGTACCGCCGAAGCCGCCGCTTCACCATTTCCCCATGTGGCCATGAATTTTTCCGGTGTTCCGTAAATCTGTTTCAACCTGTTTGCAGTGCTACCCCAGTCCGGCAAATATAAATGTGGCGTATCTTTGATGCTCGTCCAGTCGCCGCCCCATCCTAAACCGATACTTTTTGCGATCTGGCCAACACGGTTGAATAACCCTGTAGAATTGTTAAAAGCATCATCTTTTTTGCTGCCGTCACCGTCTACATCCATATCAATATAAAAGTCAATGGCAATGCCCCACTGGTGCTGCGAACTGTATGTACTGCCTTTGGCGTTTGTAACAATTCTTCCCGGAGTTGTCCGACCCTGTGCATATAAAGCATCCTGCTCTGCTTTTGTTCTCAGACACTCGCTAAACAGAATGTTAATTCCCTGCTTCCGGCACATTTCTTTTAGCTGTGCCGCTTTTTCCTGTAATGTTGGATGTAATGCTGTAATTTCTCTCATACTATTATTCCTCGCTTTCTTCTGTTGACGTTTTTGCATCTAATAGTTTTTGTGTGACTTCCAGCCCCTTTATTAAAAATGCCGGGACGTTTACATTCATTTCTACCAGGTTTTCTAAAACACTCCTGATTTCATTGATCAGATATGTGGCAAGCGTAAACCAGCCGAATAACTGTACAAATGCTAAATTTATCCCGACCAGGCCGCCCATATAGACAAAACAACGGGCAATAAAAAACGACAGCCCGACCACCACCCAATAAAACACTTTCTTGCTGATGCCTTTCGCACCGACAGAACTGGATTCTTTTTTAAATATCCTTGCTTTGCAATAACCTGTGATATAATCTGCCAAATTCAGAAGTAAAAATCCGGCAAACAGAAACCAGTATTTCCCAAATATTGCCGTCATTGCCGTTACGATCAGTCCGTAAATCATATTCACCTTATCAAATCCTTTCATTTTTATCCTCCTCTCAAAACATTCCGGCCAAATTACTTACACTCACCCCCTATTCAATACTTGCCGGTTTGAAATACATAGAAAAAGCACCCAAAAGGATGCTCTTTATTATATATTTCAATATTAAAAACTAAACACGAATTTAAGTCAGATTCCTGTAATTCAGGCTGGTGTGATTGAAGTTGCAACTGAGCGGGATATAGCAGTTGATTTTACGGTTACATTTCCTAAACCGTTCCAATCATACCCCGCTATACCCCTTATCATGCTACCTGGAACCCGGCAAAGGTAAAAATAAAAATTAAAACTCCAAATGGATTCACCGGGAATATTTACGTGGAATCCGGTGCCGGAACTTACTCGATTAATTGGATTGCAGTCGGTGTTTAAAGCAACGGTAAAAATCAAATGTATAAAACTGCTACATTGAGATAACCAGATGTAGTGGCTGCATCACTGTTATTATTCACTCGGACTGCTATCTTTGAGTTCATAACACTTGTGAATTTGCACTCTATTTGTATGTATGAATTATGGATTAAGTACGGAATAGTTGCCACAATACTGTTTGATGAAGATAATCCGGTATTTAATTCTATAGTTGTAGTTCCTCTTGCAGGAATACCAGAAATAGTATCAGTCAAAACGCCGCATTTTAATTGCTTCCCTAAATTCGTGTTTAACCCGCTAATTGCCCCTGTTACTGTTCCGTCGCCTATTGCTGAAATATCCGCAGTCCCAAACATTTTATACAAATATCTGAGGTTCTTAAACATAGTGGAAATCTTTGCTAAAATTGAACTATGTTTTTCCTTGCTTGCCAAAACCGAAACGTCTGTCCATTCATTTACTATAGTCGAATCCCCACTGGTAAATGTCACAATGTTATTTAGGGTATCCCCCGTTTCTGTGAGCAAGTCAGTATTCTTCCATTTTATGTTTTCCCTGTCGATTCTCAACCCTTCCGAACTATTATATGGTTCATTGCTGACAGCAAAATAGAGTTCGTCTGGAATACCGTCGCCAGATGATAACGCTCCTATTCCAGATGCCGTATTGCCACCCGGATCCCTGAAAGCAAGTCCTCTGGCATTACCTCCGGTTTGGGAGAAATCGGTAAACAAAATAGACGATGAAGCACCATTCATATTCAGGGAAGCGTCCATAATATCACCATGTTTATCTACCGCTCCGATATTGGCCGGTGTCAAATTAACATTTCCGGTTCTGTATAAATCTTCTGTTCTTCCTTTTACACCGGTAATCTGAACGCCCGTTAAGGCATCCCACTGCCCGTCTTTTGTCCAGTAAACGTTTGCTCCTGCACGATAAAATATCCCCGCTCCTTCCACAAACCGGTCGTCGGTTGTAAAATCGTCAGAAATATTATACATGTACCCGACAGCAGGATTTGTCGGAAGACCTGCAAACGGAACCGTCCCGACAGGAATTAATGCGCCGGAAGTAGATGCCGCAACAATCTTTTGTGCCTGATCCAATAACTTCTGCGCCTCATCCGTTAATTGCTGCGCAAGTTTAGAATAAAACTCCGAATTGTTTTCGTCTTCCCCCGCTCTCACGCCAGTATCTCCGCACGCCCATGATTTGGAAAGCTTCGAGTAATTCTCGGAAACGCCCGCACTGTTTTCGGCACTTGTTGCATACGTAGTCGCCTCAGTAACCTTTTGTCCGGCTATCACTGCACTGTTTTCAGCGCTTAACGCCGCCTCTGATGCTTCTAACGCTTTATCCTTTGCATTTGTTTCCGAAATAAACGCCGCCGAACGGGATGCGGAAGCATCGGCCGCCGCATCAATTGCCTCTTTCGCATATTTTACCGCCCCTTGAATTGCCGCCCATTCTGAAGTAGACTCCATAGCTTCTTTCTGTGCCGGGTTTCTGTCGATAATAATACTGATAGAACTGGATGCCGATACGGAAGTGCCAATCAAAACTTCGATCACCGGGCTGATTTCCCCGGATAACACAGCCATCTGATACGTAACTTCAAAATATACAATCGTCCGCGTAGAATCGCATCCAAGCGCCGGATTATACACAAATTTTCCATCCGGTTTTTCAAGCTTGATATTAATATCAGCATCTGACGGCACTATATAAGGCTGTCCGTCGTGAAACAACTTCACTTCTAAAACCGGTAATCCGTCATCATACTGTACCACATGAACCGGCCGGCTAATCTGCCGGGAAACAAAATCAGCATACGCGGTATGGATGATCTTCGTATCATCCGGTATATAAGTCGATACACTCATAAAAATATCACATCCTTTCTTTCAGACATATCAATGCCTCTTTTATCTGCATTGAAAGTTCATTTATTCTCTGCTGTTGTTCATCAACTTTACTCTTCAAATTGCCGATTTCTTTTTGCTGCCCGTCCGTTTTACTCTTCAAATTGCCGATTTCTTCCTGTTGCTCTTCAAGACGCTGATATGCTTTTTTCAACATATGGGCATACAATGGGCCAAACTCTTCATATCGTAAAGAATATAATTCATCGAAATGTACGTCTTCATCAGTTCCCATTTCATCAGAGCCGATCGTAACATCCCTGTCGATTAAAATCCCGGCAAACTCTTCCGTACTCAACCCTGCTTTTTTCAACGCTTTTTCAACAGCCCTGGCTCCGTATCCAATGTGGCGTCTGTGCCCACGTTCTTTATATGTGTACAAAACCGGCGTAAGATTCATAAAAAATTCTTCATATCTGGGATCGATCTCGTAAATATCTTTTAAAGTTTCATCCGACGTAATCGCAGTTGACCCGCTATAGCCAAGATAAACGGCTCCGCTTTTGTGAGAATAAATCCGCACGGTTTTCCCCCTGAGCGCTGAAAATGACGACTCATCCGTATAGTTACTTGCAGCGCCGTAATAAAACATTCCTTTTGACGTACAATCTACAATGGTCGCATTTCTATCATTACCTGCCCGGATAGAAGCGGTTCCGATATCAATCGACCGGTCAAAATGGAATCCCATATTATCATACCAGAACGAACCATGGGTTCCGTTAAAGTTCGTACCTGTATAAAAATCCAAGCCGGAAGCAAACAGGGTCACACTTCCATGCACCCCTTTGATCGCATATGACGTTTCACAGGATTCGCTTTTGTCATAGATCAGAAACCCGTCAGAAAGACTACATTCATAATTGCTGTCCGAATATTTGAACGATTCGGCCACCAAACCGGCAGCATTGATCTGGCTGGCAGTTAACGTTCCCGTAATATTCGCTGCCGCCACTCTCAGATTTGCTGTATTAATCTGACTGGCAGTTAACGTTCCCGTAATATTCGCCGCCGCCACTCTCAGATTCGTTGTATTAATCTGATTCGCAGTTAACGTTCCCGTGATATTCGCCGCCGCCACTTTCAGATTTGTCGCGGTAACATTTGTTGTTTGCAGCGTGTCGTTCACGATTTTGGTGACCGTACTGCCCCCTGTTCCGTAAAATGCTATGCCGTCAACCCCCAGTTTGATTAAAAGGTTCCCTCTGGAATCCCTGACTTCAATCGCGCCGTCCGTATTTTCAAGCCCGCCAACCGTCAATGTGCCGCCTTTAATAATACTTGCCGTAAGGCTGCCCGTCTTAACAAAATCAGCAACAATCTCTCCGTCCTGCGTAATAGCCGTAACATACGGCCCGTCATATCCGTTTTCGGAATATCCCAAACCCGCTTTATTCCAGCGCCATACCTTTGACGCTGTGGAAACATCCGGCGTATCCATAATCAGGATTTCATCCGGATGGTTTCCACCCGTGCTGCTCCTTATCACAACATAACCGCCAAGTCCGCCGCTGATTAACAGCGTTGCTTTTTCAACGGCCTGAGCCATATACGATAACGTCGGCCGATTGGTCAGATCGTTACTGACTTCTTCATTCCGGGAAGCGATAGCGCTTGCCAGATTCGACCGGGATTCTCCCAGTTCGATAGAAATATATTTTCCTGTCAATACGTTATACGTCGTTTTAATACATTGTGAAACCGCACTGACTTTCAACTCCGGAAATATCACATTGACAGTATCGCACAAATGCACCTGTTCCAGTAACGACAGTAATTCATACTCTTTCGCCTGCGATAGCAGTTCAAAGCTAACGGTCAGGGAAACTTTCGGTATACCGATCTTGTTATCCGAAATATACTTTTTCGCAATCTCCCGGATCTCCTCTTCGGACGGATATTCGTCTTCCCACTCGTAAGTATTATTCCAGGAACCGGAAACGTCCAGAGGGCATATACGCGTAAAATTATATGTCCCCGGAGCAGCCACCGTTTTTTCCGGTATTTCTATTAAAATTGACTGTCCCGTTTCGCTGTCTTCAAATAGAAAATACGGATATACGGCCGTATAGACATTGCTGCAATTTTCTTCCTGTTTCAAATCAGTCATGTTCTTTCCGTAACGGATCGCAACGCCACGGTTCGTCCCTCGTTTCTTATGCAGAATTACCCTGTACTGATCGAATTCATATTCTCCGCCAAAAATATCCAGTATAGAATTGTCCGAACCGCCGAGCAAAGACCGCATCGTTTCCGGTTTTGTTACGATCATCTTTTTTTCCGCACTGACGCCGTCATCGATATCCGTCAAAAATTCAAACGGACATGGCGTAATACATCCGTTCCTGACGCCGTCTAACGCCGTAATGACAGAACCTGCCGTAAAAGGTGCTACCGGATAACCGCTCATATCGTAACTGATATGTTCCGCCTTAACGGTCACTAATCCGTTCATTGATTTGGAAATATCATAAATCCGGAACGGCTGCGGCGACGAATACGGATTCGGCCTCGCTACTATGATCCGCCGCAGTTCCAGTTCCGAATATCGTTTTCCGGATACCGGATATTCCAGTTCCAGCTCATAAGAGCCGTTTCTTTCTTCCACAACTTCGCATTTTGACGCATTTGGCAAATTGCCGATACCGTTTGTTGAAAACGACGTTGCCGTAGATTCAAACAACCGAATCAGATTGTCCACCATCTGGGAATCACCTCCACATAAGTAATGCCGCCGCTCCAGGTAATCTCATTCTCACCGGATTTCAACTCAGGAAACCCGCTTTCCAATATAACATCCTCATTTCGATTCACCGAACCACAGTATACATCCTGAATATCGCTGTCCAAAACGATCGTACCCTTAATATTCGCTATGTGAACCACATAGCCGTCGATCTCCAAAACGCCGGTTCCGGATCCATATACCGTAATGCATGGCAGAGAACAAAACCCCGTAGGATTGAATAACGTCGCAGGAGCGGACAGCCGCAGCGAATTTTCGCCGGATTTTAAAAACCTCTGCGGCTTACAGTTAAAATCAACCGTCGCTCTTCCGGCGTGCTGCAAAATATTTTCAATCGTTACCTCATCCTGAAACATTGCCATACGGTAATATTCCGGTTCGTAAGAATCTTCCAGACGGGCGTAGCCGGAAGCCGAATTTAACCACTCCGCTATCGTATTGGCCATACCCGTAAAGTCTTTTTCCGGATCCCCAATCGCGATCTGATAAGACCGGTTTACATTTTGGTAAGAACCGTTATCAATGATGAGATCGCCGTTTCTGCCCGGAATATGTATCACCTCATAATCTCTGGCAGGAGTCTGATACTCAGGCGGATACTCCACCTGAATACCATAATCCGCAGACGACATACCGTTAAATATCACTACGCCCATACCGCGCTTCTCCTTTCCACCTGCTGCTGAAGTATATGCGATACTTCGTCCGCTATCTCTTTCGGGTCGCTTCCTGAGATAGAGAATGTATTGTTCTGCTCAATACGCGGCTCATCCAAAAAGCCGGATAACGTATTCTGCAATTTTCTTATAGCGTCCAGCATCAAATCATCTGACTGCACCGTGTATCCGCTCATATCTTTCGCCGTCATACCGGCCAAACCGACAGAGCCGGAAACAGCGTATCCGTCCAGCATTTCACCAATACGGCCGGTTCCGTTTTGAATATCCGTCAAATCCATGACCGGCCGGATCGTTGGCTGCGCGTCGATATCCGACTGGATAGTATCCGCCACTTCCTGAATCGCCTGCCCCATGATCCCGGTCGCCGTTTTATAAATACCGTCTTCACCGGACATAAGTCCTTTTACAAATCCTGCATCCGTGTATTTTCCCAGCTCGGCAAACGCTTTGGAAGGAGATTTAATCCCCAGCTCTTTCTTTGCCGCATCGTATGCCGACCGGGCAACTTTTTTCGCCATTTTGGATACGCCGGATTCCCCATCGGATAACCCATTCTTTAATCCGCGCACGATATTACCCGCAACTTTACCGCCGGATTTGGCCGACAATACGTTTTTCAGAGGTTTTATCGTTTCGTTGCCCAATAAAGTAGAACTGTTTACAGCAGTTTTTTTCTTATCTTTTATTCCTTTTGCCAAAGCGGCGACTGCGTTTTTCCCCGACGTATTGGATCCTGTCTTAAGCGGCTTTTCAATGACTTTGCTGATTCCGGCAGCGGTAGCGACCAACGCCTTATTCTCATCGGTTCCGTCCTTTGCCAGTTTTGCAAGGGCATCCGTAAATCCGGCAATGCTCTGCCCGCCTGCATAAGCAAAAGAGGAAATAACCTGGTCGGCTATTTTGTCCGGTAATTTTAACGAATCCGAAAAATCCCGATTAAACTGCTTTACCTGAGCCGGAGTCATAGACAAAAACGCCTTAACGTAATCGTATCCCTCGACTCCCATACTGCCCAGTTTTTCAATCAGATCCTGGCTGAATCCCATTTTCGCCAAATCCTGTAAACCGTCCGCCCAGGCTTTTGAAAGGTTCAGGTTATCTTTGAAATTATCAATAAGCGTCTGCGAAGTAAGGTTTTCAGACTGTGCAAACAAATCGTTCGCCTTTTTTAACTCGGCGCTTGTCATTTTCATGAACTGGTCGACATATTCCGCACCCTCCGGGCCCATTTCTTTCAGCTTGTCAAGAAGTCCCTGCGCCAATCCCCGGCCGGCAAGTTTCTTCAAATTCTGCTGCCATTTCTTTACGCCGTTTACCTGAGATTGCATGTTTTCCAATATGGAATCTACCGTTACCCCGGAATGGGAGGCCATATCGTTTTCCGCCTGCTCGATATTCTTCTTCGCCTCTTCGATACTGCTTTCCACCTCGGATAGTTGCTTTTTGAGTCCTTTTACCCGCTGTCTTGCCGCAAGCGTATTCTGTCCCGCGTATTTATTAATTTCATCCTGGATACTCTTTTGCGTCGCTTCCAGGTCTTTCAGCGATTTCTGATGTTTTTCCAGATTCTTTTTATCCGCTTCATACAAATCCGTATTCGACTCGAATTTCTTAAACAGGTCGACGCCGGATTCCAGGCTGACTTTCAGCGGATCTAAAAATGCGGAAACAGACTCGGAAAGCGTAGAACGGAGATTGTTAAATACTTCTTTCGTATGTTTTGCAATCTCTTTTTCATCATCTTTAATCTTTTTCTTTGCATCTGAGATGGATTTGTTATTGGCATCCAATTCCTGTTTTAAAGTCTTTACCCGCGTTTTGGAAGCCGCCGAATTGGATTTCTGCGCTTTCTTTAAATCTTTCTGGAGTGATTTCCTTTTATTTTGAAGTTTCGTCAGTTCCTTTTTATGCTTGTTCAGATTGGCCGTATCTTCTTTATAGTATTCGCTCTCTTCATAAAGTTTTTTGCCGTAAGCCGTAATCGCTTTCGACGCCGCATTGATAGCCTTGTTTCCCAGAGTAACGTTTTTCGTTGATTTCAGATATTCATTGGTAAACTGCTGAAAAGCGCCTTTTCCGTAATCAAGGCCTGACTTCGCTTCTTTCACGGCATCCTTATAAGACCATCCCAGAGCCTCTTGCAGCTTACCGCCCATTTCCTCAACGGCCGCTACGCTTCCGTTTGTCAGTTCAGCGATAACCACTCTGCCTTCCGTTCGCATCTCCTGCCGGGTTACTCCCGTGACGCCTTTAAATCCTTTCGTATACCCGTCCGCTGATTTCTTTCCGCCTTCTACAAAGCTTGCCGCTATCTCGTCTGCCGCTTTGCCGTTTAAGCCTATACGTTTCCTGTACAGGCTGTTTAACTTTTTCAGCTCCTTATCCGACATTGTGACAAGAGCGCTTACGTACTTTGCGCCCGACGGTCCCATATCGGATAACACTTTAAGCAGGCCCTGGTCTATCCCCCTCGCAGCCAGCAGCTGGATATTGGAAGCCCATTCGGCAATACCGGTTATCTGTGAACTCAGATTCTTTAAAATCTGTTTCCCGGTGATGTCCGTTTCCACTTCAAACGCATCAAACACGCCGGTAGCGCTTTCAATAGACTCTTTCACGGAATCCCGAAATGACTTAAACGCATCCGCCGCCTTTTCCAGTGTAATTTCCACCGCATTACCGTTTGCATCCGTTTTGTCAACAAAATCCGCAAAGACACTGTTACTGTCTTTTAGTGATCTGGCAACCGACTGAGCTGCTTCTACACCGACTTTTGCCAGTCCTTCCGCAGAATGTGCAGCTTTATACCTGTTACTGTATATACCATTAGTAAACCCGTCTACGACATATCCGCCGATTTCAGCAAACACCGTCGACGGAGAATGCACGCCCAGTTCGTCCCGGGCCGCCCGAAGCGCATCGGAAGCCATTGCTTTCGCCTCTAAAGACGCTTTAAAAGCATTGTCACCGATCCCTTTTACAAATCCGTCTACCAGATAGGAACCAGCCGAATAGAATTCCTGTTGCTTCTCCTGAATCCCGGCCAATGCGTCTTTCAGTGTTGAAGATACCGCCGGTTTGATCTCACCGCTTTTGCCCTTGATACCATCAATGAACTGGGCGATAACCGTGTTTCCCTCCAACGTAAAATTCTTATGGCTGTCCCGAATTTCGGTAATTGCTTTTTCTATCGTTTTGGAAAATATATCAACCATCGACGACTGGCTGGACTTCACCCCGTTAATAAAAGCCGTCGCCACGTCGGAAGCCGCTTTCGTTATTTTCGAATCCGCATTTGCAAAAGCCTGAATAAATCCGTTGATACTGTCGTTTCCGATATCTTCCAGACTTTGTTTTAATCCCGACATGCCGTCTGCAAAATCCAAAATTTCCTGTAATCCCGAAATAACACCGCCAAGCTGCGAAGTTTCGATGCCGGATACCGACTGATAAAAAGCCGCAAGCGACTTCCCGAATTGTTCCAGGCTCTCGCCAAACACCCCAATATCATTATTACCGGCAAACAAACCCGCAAGGCCGCCTGTATTCGGCAGGTTATTGGCAAGTTCCGCAAGGGCTTTTGCCCCGTTAGCCGAATTGACAACGACGTCCTCTTTCATTCCGTCTACACTGTCTGCGTACCTTTTCAGATGCGGACCGAACTTTGCCAGTTCTTCTCCGAATAAGGAAAGAGAGCCCGCTCCGGTAAACAAACTTACCAGACCGCCTGTATTCGGCAGGACTTCCGTCATCTCCGCAAGCGCTTTCGCCGCATTTGCAGAACTGACGACAGCATCCTCTCCTATTCCGTCTATACTGTCCGCATATCTTTTCAGATGCGGGCCGAATTTCGCCAGTTCTTCTCCGAATAAGGATAGGGAACCCTCTCCGGTAAACAAACTCGCAAGACCGCCTGTGTTTGGCAGGACTTCTGCCATCTCCGCAAGCGCTTCTGCCGCATTCGCAGAACTGACGACGGCGTCCACTCCTAACCCGTCTATACTGTCCGCATATCTTTTAAAATGCGGTCCAAACCGGGCCAGTTCTTCTCCGAATACAGATAGCGTATTACCGGTAAACAAACTTGCAAAACCACTCTGATTTGGAAGATTATCCGCCATTTCCGCAAGAGCCTTCGCCGCATTCGCAGAATTGACAACAGCCTCCACACCTAATCCGTCCACACTGTCTGCGTATCTTTTCAGATGCGGGCCGAACTTTTCCAGTTCCTCACCGAATACAGATAGCGTATTATCCCCGGTAAACCAGCTTACAACTCCTCCCTGGTTCGGCAGGCTATTGGCGAATTCCGCAAGTGTTTTCGCCGCACTCGCAGAATTGGTGACCGCGTTCCCGTTCAATCCGTCTACACTGTCCGCGTATTTCTTCAGATACGGGCCAAACTCCGCAAGTTCCGTTGCAAAAAGAGATAAATTATTTTCGCCGGCAAACCAGCCAACGACGCCGCCCTGATTTGGAAGATTATCCGCCATTTCCGCAAGGGCTTTTGCTGCATTTGCAGAATTGACGACGTCTTCGGCATCCAATCCGTCTACACTGTCCGCGTATTTCTTCAGAGCCGGACCAAATTCTACTAATTCCTCTGCAAATGCCGCAAGGCTGTTTTCACCGGCAAACCATCCGGCAACACCGCCCTGATTCGGTAAATTGGACGCCATCTCCGATAGAGTTTTCGCCGCATTTGCAGAGTTGGTGACAACGTCCCCGTTCAATCCGTCTACGCTGTCTGCGAATTTTTTAAGATATGGGCCGAATTCTGCTAATTCTTCCCCAAACTTCGTCATAGACGAACCGCCGGTAAGCCACTTCGTCATTCCGTCCAGGACATTGGCCGCTGTCAATACAAGAATCGTCTGGGCCAGAGCTTTCACGCCGTCCATAGACTGCGCCTTAATTTTACCCGCGCCCTCTATAAACGGCTGGATGTTGTCCATAAACGCCGACAAATCTTTCCCGACCTGCGGGAACTGGCTGGAAACGCCACTCACCATTCCGCCGATAATACCGCCGACAAATTTTCCGATCGCGATTCCTACTTCCTGTAGTAAATCTCCGCCCTCCCCGATCAGCCATTTCAAACCGGGAATCTGTGCAAACGCTCCAATCGCAGCCAATACTAACGACAGTTCCGCAATCACGGCTCCCATCCCAAGAACGCCGACCATAGCCGCAGGAATCAGGCTCGCCACAGCCGCAAACGCAAACATAAGCGCCGTAATCAACCCGATACACGCAAGGCTCTCCAAAAAGGTTGTCGTATCGATCTTCTTAAGCGCGTCGATCACGCCCCGGAAGAAATTACCGATCAGTTTTTCCGCCGCCTGAATCAGTTGCGGCATCCGTTCGCCAACCGCATCGATCACGCCAATGAGAAAATCCATAAGATAAGCTGCGATTTCCGGCCCATGTGACGCCAAAGACAACAACACCTCTTCAATCAGCGTCAACACGCCTTCGACGATAACGGACGCGCATCCAACCACCACGTTAACAGCAATTAGAACAATCGTTTTTACCGCATCTGCAATAGCCTCGGCACTCTTCGTGATCGCATTAAGAATACCGACAATCAGTATTTCTATCACAGAAACCAGCGCCATAGCGCCGGCAACGCCGGAAACCGCCAAAGAAGCCAACCCCGCCGAAAAGGCAAGCAAACCGACGCCACAAGCCAGAGCGGCAACGCCGATCAACGCCATAGCGCCCGCCAGTCCCAGAATCGCCGGGATAATCGGTCCAATTACCGCTCCGGCAATGCCCAATACCGTAAATGCGGATGCCAACATCAATATTGCCTTTCCGATTTCCGCCAGGCTCATAGAACCAAACGCTTTCATGACAGGCACGAATACGGAAAGCGCCGCCGACATGACCAACAGCGACGAGGCCGCCCCCAGCGTCCCTTTCATGGCATGAAGCGCTACGGCCAATATACCCAGCGATGACCCCAGCGCCAGCAAACCTTTCCCGATGTCTTCCCATTCCATACCGCCGACATTCCGGATCACGTCGCCAATCAATTTCAATGCAGCCGCCAATACCATCAGTCCCAGGCCGATAGCAACCATATTTTTCGGCATGAACCTTACTGACGCAGCTACCGCAGCCAGGGCGCCGCCAATACCAAGCAGTCCTTTTCCTATACTTTCCACAGACAACCCGCCGATATCTTTGATCGCTTTACCAAATATCAGCATCGCCGCCCCAATGATTGTCAAAGCCGTCGCCGTAGAAAGCAGCTTCTTCTCTCTTCCCATGAATTCCGAAAATGCCGCCACTTCTGCAAGAACGGCCCCGACTCCGCTCAGCCCTTTATTGATCACTTCGATATCCATATTGCCAAAAGCTTCTACGGCTTTCTCCAAAATCAAAAGAGCCGCCGCTAATTCCAGGACGGCCAGACCCTGCGACGCTTTAAAACTGCCAAATTTTGCCGCAAACATAAACGCCGCCAGCTCGCCCAGCAAAATACCGACGCCCGAAAGTCCGCGCACCAACTGGTCCGTATCAAGTTCCGATAATTTCGCTACCGCTTTTGCCAGAATATAAACAGCCTCCGCAAAAAGCACCATGCTGACCGCGCTTGTTTTCATCTTTCCGCCCCATTTTGAAAGCGCAAGGGACGCGGCGACCAATTCGCCGATCAGAACCGTGATTCCGGCAAGCGCGCCCGCCAGTTTATCTGGATCAATACCGGCCACTTTTTTCAATGCCGAAGCAAGGATTAAAACCCCCACCGACATTTCCATCATCGTAAACCCGGCTTTTGCCAGGCCTTTACTGCCGCTAAGCGTTTTACTGAAAACAGCCATGGAAGCGGCAAGTTCCCCGAAAAGAACGCTGATTGCGGCAAGCGCGCCCGAAAGCTTATCCGAATCGATCAGCGACAATACGAAAAGAGAAGCCGCAAGAACCGCAACCGCCCCTGCAATCTTCATCAGGACATCCGCCTTCAGACTTGCCTGGTACGAACGCAGCGTGTTCTTCACCTCGGACAAAATCCCGTTCACACCGCTAAATATACCGCTGAATTTTTCCACGCTTTTTTGCAGGCTCCCGATAAATTTCATGATTGCCGTGCCCACGCCGATTACCATACCGCTGTTAAACAAATCCAGAATCGGATCAAACCCGTCGCCCCGGAGGCCGTCCAATATTCTGTCGCAGACGTCGATAAACGCATCCGAAATCATATCTCCGATTTTCGATAAAACGGGAGAAACTTTTTTAAAAGCTTCGACAATTTTATCCATTGCCGTTTTTACTACTTCGCCAAGTTTTCCCAACGGTTCAAACCTGGCTTTCAACCGGTCTGAAAAATTCTCGACCAACGACGTATCCGGCGCGCCGAAACGAAGCCCGGCAAACTCCCTGACCGCGTCGGCCGCCATGTTAAGCAGTTCGCAAACAGGCTTAAAAACCCTGTCCAGGACATCGTGCATTTTCTGGGCGGCCTTTTTAAAAGCTTCGTTTTCCTTAAGCGCCTGATCTACGGACGCCAGCCACTCGCCGATCCGCCCCGTAACGGAAAGAATCGCCCAACCCAGACTGTCAAGAACTTTTATCACCGGAGAAAGAGCCGAAAGAACAGACCCGACGGCCCGTCCGATAATATCCAAAACAGCAAACAGCCCTTTAAACGTATTTCTGATATCCGCAGCCTTTTTATCACTGGTCTTAAAATTCGCAGTAAGTTCTTTCAGCTTTGCCGTAAAATTCACCACGGCGTCGATCGCCACCGGAGGAAAAATATCACGGAACGCCTGCCCGATCGGCTTCAATTCAGACGCTATGCCGCCCAAAATATTTTTCAGCACGTCTACGACATTGTAAAACGCCTCGAAATGCTTTGTCAGGTCAAGCCCGCTCAAATATTTTGTCGCGGCATCCGCCATCCCCGTCACCGAATCGGTAAACATTTTAGCCAGCGGGCCAATATTCGCCTTAACGTCGTTAATCCGTTCCCTCAACGCATTCAGGGCCTGAACAAGCGAACCGTTCTGCACAATCAACGGCGACACAAATTCCGCGCCGATTCTCGCCAGGGACGCTTTCACGTTAGACAGCGCACCCGTAAACGTTTCGTTCGCTTTCTTTGCATGTTCGCCGAAAGCGTTATCCATCGCGGCGGCAAACATCTGGAACGAAACCTCTCCGGAAGATACAAATTCACGAATATCACCCTCCGTCACTTCCAGGCCGCCCGTCAGCTCCTGAACCGCAGCGGTTACGCTCTCACTCGCTTCCACGGAACCGTCATTGACCCCGTTAAAAAAATCTTTGACCGTTGCCGCTGCATTCAGTCCCCGCGAAGAAAGCTGAAGAAGCTGATCTCCCATCAAACGGCCGTTGCCGGCCACAGTGGTAAATATCTGGGAAATGCTTTCATATTCGCTGTTTGTCATAGCCGCAACGCCGGTAATCGCCCGCAGGGAAGACTGCATCTCCGCTCCTGCTTCCATACCGGACGCCGCAAACTGGGAAGCGGCTTTTGCCGCCTCGTCATAAGCGTACGCAGTACCGTCAACCGAATCCATAGCGTCGCTCATTACCGCCTGGACTTTCTCTTCGTCTTTGAGAAGACCCTGCAACTGGAAATGGGCGTTTTCAATATTCATCGCCCTTTTCTTACCGCCATTGATAATGCTGTCAGTCACAAAACCGATCGTCTTTTTCGCAAACCCCATCGCCAGATCAGTAAGATTCTGAATGACCCTCATTCCGGCAATGCCAAACGCCGAAAACCTCTTCTGCAACGCGTCAACCCCGGCCGCAATACCGTCAAATGAAACGCCCCTCGCCGCTCTGCCAACGTTTTCCAGGCCGGTCGCCGCCCCGTCAAATTTCAGGGATTGCTTTAACTTACCGAGCGTACTCAGGGTAGTCCGTACGCCCCGCTCGAACTGTTGATTATCAAACCTCATCCCGACAATGCGTTCATCAACGGTATTACTCATAGATTTGTTACCTCCCTCCAGGCATCTTCCGCAATTTTGTCAAATATTGGCTGGATTGCCGGGTTAATATAATCTCTCCCGGCAACGTACCCGCCATGTCCGGTACCATGCCCATATTGTAAAATAATCGCAATATTCACTCCGTTATGGATATTGGAATTCGTGAATGTGATGGCCGTTTCTTTTGCGTTATGGCTGATTTCATAATTCCAGGAAGCCGCCGTAAGGCCGCTCTCTTTCGGCGTAACGGACGCAAGCGCCGAAACCCCTGCCCGGCCGTAACGTTCCAGCACATTGAGATAATCCAGTTTCAAAAGACAATGAAAAAACTTCTCCGTTTTGGAGAAGTCCCCTTTGTGCCGAAACGTTATACCTTTTAACATCCTTTACATCCTTTCCGCGTGTTCCAAAGAAATCCAGCCGTTCCGTTTGCCGGTATGGGATTTTAAAAGTCCCCACCCGGCAGACGAACCCTCGCCGGCGCTTTCCTCTACAATTGTAAACGTCCCGATGCCGGTATATTTACCGGTTTTATCATAATTCATCCCCGGCCCTTTCCGTATATTCAAATAAGGTTTTGACACCCGTACCTGATACGGTGAAAACGGCACGGCAGAATCAGATACCGCTTCGGAACGTTTTTTTTCTGTTCCATTTGATTTCTCTGTTTTCATTTCCTTTATCACCTGTCATCCTTTCGAATTAAGCGCTTTTCGCCTTGCGGCATTCAGCGCGGTATTCCTTTTGGCAAGCTGTTTTCTGTTGAGTTTTTTCGGCGGCGTATTTTTTGCATTACAGACCCGAATCAATGTCAGCAGACGGTTCAAATGCCACTTCTGGCACTCGAACGGTATATGGAACGTTACCATCCAATAATATACGATTTCTGCCGTCACCACCTCACGGCTCGGAGGCCCTTTCTCTTCTTTTGAAAACCATGTGGCGGTCATCGGATCTGCAATATAATCGGAAACCTGTTGGACGATATCGTTGTCGATAAAACGGTACGCAGACGGATCGACATTCTGCGTGATCGTCATACAACGGATATAATCTATCGTTTCCTCAACGGTTTTATCGCCTTTCCCAAGAAACGGCTTATGCCATTTTGCTTCCCATTTTGAAAGTGAAACGAGGGAATGCTCCAATTGCAGGTTTACGCTTTTTGTTTTGACAAATTCCTCTTTTGCTTCATCCCAAAGTTCCTGTTCCGGTATCGTAATCTTAAGCATCCCTTTCACCCTCATCCTGTTATTCGGCTGCGGCCGGCGGTGTCACACCCTCTACCGGCGCTTTTCCCGGAAGCGGTTTCAAACCCGAACCGAGGCCGTTCGCTATTTTCTTTGGCATAATGCCGTTCACAAATGCGGCAGCCGCATCCGCATCCGTCGCCAGCTCCATAAAAATCTCGGAGTATGCCGCAGTGGAAGCAAATTCTTCCCGGATCTGGTCGTTCTTTAAAAACTGCCTGCCGTCCAGACTTTTCCGGCCATAAGACATAAGCACGATTTTCTTGAAATACTCAATAATCTGCTTCTGGTCGTTTTCCTGTAAAATCTTCTCCAACTGCTGGCTTAAACCCCCGTTTAAAGATAATTCCATTTCTGTCAGCTCTGCTCTCGTAAGATTAAAATAATGGTCTTCCGTTCTCTGGTTTCCATCAAAATCTTCATAAGTAACCGTTTTCTTTAACATAAATATTTCTCCTTTCGATTAACCCTCCGCGTTGAAATGTGCGATCACTTCATCCGGAAGCGGCAGACTTGCTTCTTTGCTTTCCGAACCATACAAAATCTCCTCAAAAGCTTTCAGCTTCGCGGCATCCACCTTAGTGGAATCGATCGTCAGCGAAGCGGTCGGTTTAAACGGCCTGCCTGTAGCAGGATCCGTCGCGGTGATTCCCACAGGCGTAGTCGTCACTTCCCAGCTGAACGAAATCGCTTCCGGACTGTCATTGACCGTCTGATAAGGTTTCTCCGACGGGGACGCTTTCGCCCCATAAATCAAATGCAGCTTATATCCGTGGTCATCTCCATCCGTATCGTTACCGGCAATGGTACGGTAAGAAAGCCCGAACGTCTTTCTTGCCTGCTGTCCAACCGTTACGCCCTCTGCTATTTCCGCAGTTCCGTCGCATACCTTAAATTCGTCCGGATACATATACGCTTCAATGGTCGCGCCAAACTCCTCGGCGGACATCAAACTTAAATATTTAATATTGTCGGCATAAATATTATTCGCTTCCGCACCGGAAGGACTCTCCGTTATCCCCGTTAATCCGCTCCAGGCAACTCCTTTCGGATATGTACCATTATCGCCAATCGGATATAAGACACCCTGATTCACACCGGTTTCATAAAAACGGTTCCCTGTTTCATCCCATACAAGTTTACTCATAAATCAATTACCTCCTAAAAATATAATGTGAAGACATCGTGATAGAGATTGTCTGACGTAAAGCGGCGGTCAAAGCCGCAATACTCCAATTCTGACAGAAGATCAGGAATCTCAGAATCCGTGTCTTTAGAAATAAATGTAACTGTGTACCGTTTATGTTTTAAATACTTCCTGTTATCGGCCGAATCGGTACGGATACCGCTTCTCTCAAAAACGATACACGGGTATTTCAGTTTAAAAGACTCCGGGGGCTGAAAATATACGTTCCGGCTCCCAAGAAGCCTTTCCAGAAAAGTCTGTAACTCTTCCCATGGCCTAGCCATTGTATACGCCCCCAATCGTCAGTATTAACCTGGGACGCTGGACTTCAACATTTGAAATCTTCCATTTCGCCCCCATAAACTCAACATATCTCATAGCGTGAAAATTCTCATAGGCGTATGGATCGGCTACAATACTGATTTCGTTTGCAATGGTGAGATTATCATTCACCTGGTCGGCAGATTCATACCGGCGCGTATTCCGCACCAAATCCCCAAAATATTCTTTTTCGACTATTATCGGTTTCCATACGCCAGGCTTCGTTTCCGCCGTTTCAGCGTAGCCAACGATTCCATAAAATTTTGCCATTTTGAATTTCTCCTTTACTGCCGGATCAGCCTACTTCACTGACTTCTGTAACATTTTCCTCAAGCGCAATCGCTGAGTAAACTCTGGTCAGTGCGCCGGAACATCTCGTTTCCAGCAGAGATTTCTCCTGGTTAAAGTCAATGTCAAACTGCGTAAAATGAGTAACTTCGCCGCCTTTGGTAGCGCCCAGGGAATAATCCGCCAGATTTGCAATGATGCCGAGAAGTTTCTTCGTTTCGTTCTTCTCGGTAGTCCTGGTCTTCCCTTCGAACTGCTCCGCCGTAATAATATCGCCGACATTCAAAGAAGACGCCAGTTCCGCTTTGGACGAATAAATACGCCTGCCGTTAAGGTCGCGGGCCAGAAGCATCACGTTTAACAGATGCGGCGTGCAGAAGAAATCCGGAGTTCCGGTACCCTTATACTTTTCTCTTGCGTACAGAACCGTATTGATGATCGCTTCCGCATAAACGTAATTCTCCCCGAAATTCGCCCCGGTGTTGGTACCCTGGAGTTCTTTCTTCGCCGTTTCCATATCCAGGTCAACGTGCAGCGTATACAAATCGTCATCCGTCCAAATCGGCCGGATATGCTCCGGATAAATCTTGTCCGCATCGCCGTCGTCACGTGCGTCGCCCAGCATAATCGCCGTCGCCAGTTCTTCGTTCAGCATCATCTTATCGATATTATACAAATACGCCACGTAATCGAAATCTGTAATATCCACGATATCGTCCCTGTGCAGGGCGTTTTTCACGTAAACGGTCTGCGGATCGGTCGTTCTTCTAACCAGTTTGAAATTACCGGACAGCTTCTTTTCTTTCCCTTTCTTATAGCCCTTTGCTCTCAGGGACTCAATCCCCCGGATGTCTACCTGGCTGGTCCTGATTCTGGAAATCGGACTCTTATGGACTTTGTTCAGGACAACGGAAATCCATCCCTGGTCATTGGTAATCAGTTCCGGTTCGCCCGGACGCACATCCTTATACTCCGGGAACAGGGTAGTAACGTTCCCCTCTCCGGTCTGCACAAACCCGCCGCTTACCGCATCATGCTGAAGATTGTTATCTTCGGCATAGATCTGAAGCGCTGTCTGGAAGCTTCCCACCTGATTGCTTTTCGCCAGGCTGACAATCGCTTCCTGATCGGCATGGCTTAATACGTTCGCCGCAGGCCGGTCGTTTTCAAATATGTTATGTTTCATGGTCGAATTACCTCCTTTTTTCTCTTCCTCTTTTTTATTATCATCGGAGCCGTCTTTCTGTGCGAGAGTTTCTCCGATCAGGGCATAAACTACGGTTTTCTGTTTCTCATTCAGAGAATCGAAAACATCCTTAACTGTTTCCTTGCCATCCTCTTCTTTTTTCTTCTTCTCTTTCTCCTGGTTTTCTTCTTTCCCGTCGTCATCCGGAGCATCTTTTTTCTCGTCGTCTTTTTTCTCATCGTCTTTTTTCCCGTCGGAATGATAAAGACTGATTGTTTCACCGGTATAAATAACCGCCTCGCCGTCTGCATCCTCACCATGGGAAAGCACGATAGAGTCAATAAACGCTCCCGGATTCGCTCCCGCCAATACCAGGCTGACCTCCCGGATATCGCCATGAAGCACGTTAGACGCACGCTCTTTCAGGCGATTTGCGAAAATCGATAATGCCGAAACATCCCCATGCTCCACCAAAAGCTTCGCATTTCTCCCCTGCTCGGTGCCATTAAACGTACAGTAAGCATAAACGCCATCCGAACGGTTTTCCAACAGCGCATGTCCGAGAACGTTAAACGGCTCGTTATGCCTGTGGTTCCATACCAGCGGAACCGTCTGCCCGTCGTTATCCTTAAACGCATCTTTCAGGATAGTACGTCCGTCAGAGCATTTCAGGTTGTTCCGGGTAGCCCAGCCGCTAAAATCAAATTTCTTCATTTTGAATTTTTACCTCCTTCTTATTTTCTTGCATTTCTGTCAAGCGTACTTTATACTATCCATATACATTTAAGGAACGGTGCGCTATGGAAATAAACCTGACAAAAGATGCTGAAAAACTAATTTGTGTTGTGTATAAAAGTTACCTTGAAAAACGGCCTAAAAGATGTAATTGAATTCTTATCCGAAATCCTGCCATCCATTCTGTGATTAATTTAGGGTGGCATATACGTTTTATCTTGTTTGCAAATGTTTCTTTTTCTGTATACATATTTTCACCCTGCAATAATTCTCTCTGAAAATTTTTTGCATGGTTTATGTTTGTCGTATGGCAACAGGGACCACCTTGTTTAAAACAATTTGTTTTGGAACATTCTTCCACTTTTCCGTCACACAAAAACAAATACAATGTTTTCCCTCCTCCAAAACATAAAAAATCCCACAGGCGTTTTAGCCTATGGGAAATTAATATAGTATTCTATTTAAGTGTACTGCACAATCTCTGCAATTTCTGCAAGTGATTTTCCGTCAAAGAATTTGTCAGACATTACCTCGTCTATGTCGGAATATTCTTTTTCTTCGTCGCCAAAACAAACAACATAAATTGAGATTGAATCATGGACTTTTGGAAAAATACCAGCACTTTTTCCATTGTAATTGAAACTCACATCGTTACATTGCTCAGATATCTCATCTCTCAGCTCATCCGCATTCATAAAATATCACCGTTCTCCTTTCTTCGGAGAGCAATTCCATTGTAATTCTTTGTTCCTCCTTATTCATGAATGTACAACTATGCATATTTTTTAATAGGATCTTCCTCAAGTCCGTATTCTTTTAAATCATATTCCTCTGCAATTAAATGATTTCGAATAGTATCGAGTGCCATACTATATGCAAATTTTACCCCATCTGAAAACTTATCGTCAGGATTTTTTTTTGCATCTGAATAAGCATCATCCGCATCAGTTATCAAACGTTCTATAATACGATCAAGTAATTCATCCATTGCTTTCTTCACCTCTTAATCTGTTTTGCTCCGATATAACATTTTCATAGGATCTTCCTCAAGTCCACATTCCTTTAAATCATACTCCGCTATAATAAGTTCGTTCCTTATCGTATCAAGAGCGGTATAATACGCATGTTGTACACCCTGTTCAAACTCACTGTCAGGATTAGCTTCTACTTCCGCGACGGCATCGTCAGCATTACTTATTAATCGCGCAATAATGTGATTAAAAATATCATTGTCCATCGCTTTCTTCACCTCTTCTTCTCAATTCGTCAACCCGATTGTCAATCGATTTTTGAAAAGTAAAAATCTCCTTTTTCCAATGACTTATTAAACCATTCTTCTTTCTTTCAGGATAAGAATCCCATTCTGGAATAAACTTTGACGGGTTGCTGATTTTCAGTTCGTGTAAATCTTTCTTCTTTTGCAGACTCCGCATACCTCTTTTTATAGAAGTTGTACTTTGCTTTACAAGATCAGACTCTTTTTTCTTTTTCTGTTCTGATCCTATTTTACCACTCTCGCCAGATTTTACAACCCCTTTTCCGCCGCCTCGATCAATTGGATAAGGCGGCCCGTTTTGGACACCCCATTTTTGTCCTTTGATTCCATGGTGCGCAAAATGTTCCATTTCATCATCTGACTCTTCGTCATCCGCCACGGCAGAATCTCCCTCTTTTGGACCGCTTAAGTTGGAATTTCTAAGTTCGTCAGCTTTCGGGTCACTGGACGGCTTCATTCCGATCGTCTGTCGGATTTCGTTTGACGTCATGATCTCGTTTCTTGTCATCTTGTCTGCGATTTCCGCAATATCCGCCACCGGAACCAGTTTGAACGGATCTCTGAAGAACTCAATAGATTGTAACTGTGACCGAGCGGTCTTTGTAAGGAATTTCCGTTTCATTTCGTCAGCGATCGCCGAAAGAATAGGCTCAATCGTCCGGTTATAGTAATTAAGCATCGTTTTCTCGTCCGCCGTACCGTCTAAAATCCCCTGAGTGATTCCCAACTGGCTGTAAAGCATACTCGTCAGGTATTCAATCTGGGACATCAGATTGTTTTCGACTGGACGGTTCAACTGCGTGATATGCTCTGTGCCATCTGTATAGGCGATCCCATATTTTGAACTGCGTAACTGAGCCTCAATATCTTTCCGGCGGTTTTCAGCCTGCTGGCGTCTTGCCTCCGTCTTAATAACATACGGAAGCTGAATAATCAAATCCAGTTTTCCCGAACTGTTTTGTTCGTCAACAACATCCAAAAGGTTTAGTTTTCGGATCAGTCGCTGCATCGTAGAATTCGGTTCATTCATCACTGCATAAAGCGGATTCTCAATAATCGCCACAGCTTGTTTCGCCATCAGTATTTCTTCTTTCCGGCCGGTACGTTCATTGTAAACCCGAACCCTGACATGTCTGGGAAACCACTCCAGAATCTGGCCTGTCCGCATAGCGTCAATATCAAAAGACCCCATTACTCCGTTTTCCGGATCGACATCTGTATCGGTAGGGATAACGGCAACGCACCCTTCGTCCATCATAGATACCACGATATCCTGTAGGAAAGCGCGCCCTGTCTGATCCGTATTGGCTTCTATTGTCAGACAGTTATTAAGTCCGGAATCTATGACCGAAAGAAAGCGCTTGTTTTCATCCAGACGTACATGAAACAGGTCGACTGCCGACGCATCCAAAGCGATTCTGTTGTATACTGACGTTACAATTGATCGCTCGTTCCCTCTTGAAAACCTCATGCGATCCGGCCGGTATGAATATCCCATGCCAATGTCATAATAGCTTCTCGTAGGGTCTTTGTTGAAAAAAGCATTCCAGGCGTGTTTCAGCCTGGAACCAAACGTAATCTCCATTTTGAATTTTCCTCCTTGCATGTTTCTATATCTGATGGTATGATTTCACTGAAAGCGAGGTTTATTGTTATGATAGTCGAAGAATCTTATTCCAACGTTATTTGCCCTGCAAACAAACAACACGTAACTTTAAAAGTCGGTTACGACAAAATAAAAGCTTCACCAAAAGATATAGGATTTACTTTTAATTACATAGGAACGAATTGCGATTTTATTCGACAGGGGGAACATTGTCCTTACGTGGAATGTCCCTTGGTCGAAAAACTGAACTTAAAACGCTCGATTTACCAGTGAATTGCTCCATCACTTTAAAATTCATAGCAATCGGAACCGTGGGACGATATGGTTCTTTCGCAGTACATGGACATTTTTCGATATATGGGCATTTCGATTCGCCGCATGGATTCATTTCTCCAAGCTCGTCAAGTCCCATTTCGCCCCTAAGAAGATACCAATAGGCCGTATATAAAGCGTTCAGCCATCTTACCACACATTCCATCTTTTCCGAATCGGTTAAACTTTGTTTTTTAGGGTCAACCATTGTCTTTTTCACCTCCACTATATCTAGAAATTATTTTGTTATTATGCTGCTATATGTCGTAACAAAAGGAGAAGAATCTTATAAAAGAAAGAGGTGGGTTCTTTGATAAATTACCGATTGATGAAACTGATAGAAACATATAGTTATGTCAATGACCATGGAGAACACATCTACGGCACGGCCGCATTACTCCATTTTTTACATCGTCAGATAAAATTCATAAACCCGGAACATGTGAAATCCGGAAAAGCATACGTCGAAAATCTTCTGTCGGCTTAATTTCTTAGAAAGGAAGTTGTTCCAAGCAGCTTCCTTTTCTTAATTTTCTCTTTCTCGTATTGCTTAAACCCACTTCTCCTTTCTTTTAAAAGATTCTCCTCCATTACTCTGATTAATTACTCGAAAGCCTCCCTGTTTAATTTGAAAGCAATATACGCGTCCATCATAGCCGCTACGGCATCAATTTTCTGATCCTGCCGTTTTTTCAACAGTTTCCTGTTTCCGTTTGTATCTTCAATTGTAATGCAGTTTCCCATACAGAACGTCATCAGTTCCTCATCGAAAAGCAGCAGCCGTTCCTCGGAAAGTTTCTTTAATTCTCCCAACGGAACCGATTCCGTTTTTGCTCCCTGAATTACTTTTTCGATACCGAACGGGCCGTTTTCAGACGACCAGCGTTCCACAAACTCTTTCGCGTTGTAAGGGTCGTACCCAAAACAGCGGACGTCATAATCCTGTTCCGCTATGTAGTTATCCAAATCTTCATACACCTGCATCATGTCCAGGACGGTTCCGTCCATGACAATCAGGCTCCCCTCAGATATAAACTGATCGTACTTGATTCGCATAGCGGCCGGCAGTTTCATCAGAGTTAATTCCGAAATATAAGCCCGGGTTTTAATCCCAAACGCTCCGTTTGGCAACGGAAACAAAAACGTAAAATCGCAGAAATCGTCGCCTCTGGATAAATCTCCGCCCATGGAACACGGCATCTGCCAGTAATTCCGTTTGCGGTGAGGCAGCGTTTCTTCATACGTAAAGTAATAGGTATACCCCTCCATAGGAAGTCCGAAACGTTTTGCCAGAATATCATTCCGCACGGACGGATTATTCTCGGCTCTGTCCACATCGTTCTGGTATGCTTCGTAACTGACCGTCTTTCCTATGTTCGGGTTTGCTTTCGGCCACTTATTCGGCTGGGCAACCTCATCGATGGAATCCAGCTTGTACCACCAGATTGACACATGTTCTGCCTGATACTCCCCTTTCAGGATTTTCATAAGTTCCATTTTGATGGTATCGCCGGAACCATTCCGGACCGTTCCCTCCGAACTCGTAGCAATAATAAGATAGTCGTCAAGTTTAGACGCCCCCTGCTCGATTGCGCCGACCACATCCTCCCGTATATCCCCGGAAAGCCATTCGTCAACCGTCGCCACTTTCGGCCGCAGACCCTGAAGCTTATCAATGGACATCGGACGAATTTCAATAATAGAACCGGTAAAGAAATTCTCTATCCCTTTTTTAGTCGACGCCAGTTTTACCCGGTCGGCTTTGGAACCGGTTGTATTTTGCAGGGAACCCTCCGTAAGAAATTTAAACAGCGGTCCCCGGGAACGGATAATCGCGGTACGGATTGGCGACATCACTTCATCCGCCTGCCTCATTGTAGGAGCCGTCGTGATCTGATGGGTCGTAGAAGTATCGACATTCTCGAAATAGGAATGGACGCAGGAATCGTACAACGATTTCGCGGCGCCTCGTCCCACTATGAGATATTGTTTTTTCGTCAGACGCTTCTTTATCCTTTTACGGACATAATGGCCGCCATGCCCATCCGGATACGGTTCGTAAATGCTGCGGTCTTCAAAGTAATACCAGCCAAAAACCTGTTCGCCCCAAAGTTTGAAACTATCAAGAAGCGTGAGGTCAGAACCATCCGTCAGGGTAAGTTCATTTTCACAATACTCGATCCACCCCTCAACCGCCTGATCGTCATAATAGACGCCGGGGTTTTCGATAAGGCTGTCGATGCGATGCATCTCCATCTCGACCTCACGGCAGATCGGTATTTCCCCATTTATAACGGCATTCCGAAACTGGCCGTAATACTTTGGCGTGGCTGTGTTCGACAATGCCATACTATCAGCTCCTTAACGTATGGATCGCGACCGCAATACTCGCCACAGAAGCTCCAATAGCCAGCACGCCGCCCGCTGTGGATAAAATACTGGAAACATATTCGCCGCCCGATTTAATACTTTCTGTCGATAATGCCTTGTAGCTGCGCTCCATGTTAAGACGGTTAATAGCCGCCTGAAGTTCTTTATCGCTCATATTGGATAAATCCATATTCTTCATAGCTTTTGCCTGCTTCCGGCTGGCAGTCTGATTCGCGATGTTGGCAGCGTTATTTGACGCATTGCTTGCAGACTGTAAACCGGAATTTGCACTTTTATAGTCGTTAGCAACCGTCTGATGAACGGCGCTTCGTGCACGGCCGGCATGGCCGTCGTTTACTTTTCCGTCATCATCATAAGACACGTTGCTTCCGTTTAATCTCCTTCTTCCGGCCGCAGTTAATGTTCCGTCCTTATTCTGATAACGCCGCACTCCCCATTTCATTCCGAGAATGCCGTGATGTTGTAAATTATTCTCCATTTTGATTTTCACTTCCTTTCAGCTCTTTTGGGTCAACAGCAACATTGAGCCGCCACTCAAATTCACTGATCTGCCGGTTCATCACGTCAATGACGGCAGAACCCAGCGGCGGATCAAAGAGCAGTTTTACTTTCAGATATATGTAAGATTTCACAAGTTCTAACTGTGACGCTTCTGAAATAAAGTCCGTCCACAAATCATCTTTGCTGCTAATCGCAAATCCCTGAGGCGGACCGACGCCAAGTTGATTCAGGACCATGAACACCGAATTGATATGCATAATCAAATCAGCATCGAAATGTTCGTACTCTTCGGTAATGCCGAGCACTTTCTTGATAGATGTAAGTATGCTTTCCATAAAGCCGATTTCCTTTCTTAAACGCAACATGTTGACAATTCCATTACTTTCAGATACACTATCTGCTAACAGAAAGAGAACGATTTTTAAAAGACTGGAGATGATGTTATAGTGAATAAACAACCCCATGTTTCTTACTCTAAGTTTTATAAGCCCAAAGACATTTCTGAATTATTACCAGAATATTTAGTTTATAGACTTAAAAACAAAGACAAACCACAAGAGCGGATAAACTACCAACAATATTACAAAACAAAAAAGTAACACCAAAATATGCTGTCCACCACAACAGCGTATTTTTTTATTCCAGCCTTTTAAAAATCGTTCTCCTTGCCATTTTCTAATCTTCATGCTATAGATTCTTTCAGACACTTTTCCATATCACCACCTGGACCATATGATCGATTCGTCACTGCGAAGGGAGGTGATAATATGAAACGAGTGTCCGTAAAGGCTACTAAATCCATAAGCCAGGCCAGGCACGTAAGAGTCGTGAATGTTCACGCAACTGTGAAAGGAAGGACGACTTGTGCTGCTAAAGCAGTGCTTAAGAAAAAGTAAGCCTGTCAGAGGGATGTGGTGACATCCCTCATTCTATTTCCTCCACGGGCACGTATCGTTTTTGGCCCGTTCAACCGGAGCGGCTGCCAGCAACGTTTCGTCCCCATAGTGAATAGCATTGTGAGTTTTATGCGTTGTGCTGATGAGATATTCCGGATTAAGCAAAAAGTCGCTGTTCGTTTCAATATCTTTAGGAAGAATCGGATTTAAGTGATGGATAATAATCTTTCCGCAAATATCAAATCCGTCGACGCCCAAATCGCATCCGTTATCCCGTAAAATGACAAAATCCCGGATGGACTTCCATTCCCGGGACGCATAAAATTCCTGATTGATAAACCTGTCGGAACCGAACGTTTCTCTTCCGACTATGCCGCCCAGCTGCAAATATCGAAAGCGTTTTTCGAACGATTTCAGCTGTGACAGTTCGGAATATGTTTTAATCGTCATACTCATCATATTCCCTCTGTCCGCTGTATCTTCTCATAGCGTTTAATGCCTGCTCATACAATTCCTCTACCCGCTGCCCCGATTCCAGGGCTTTGGTTTTCGCACGAAGCAGTTCGTTTTCTTTTTCCAGTTTTTCTCTCTCCAGCCGATCCCTGGAGGAACCAAGCTTCAAATAATGAGTGATGACCTGCGATGAAGCTGTTCCGCTCCGTAATTGTTCCTCGGCAAGATCCACAGCCAGAGAAACCAACTGATTTTCACGTGCTTCCGGAGTCAGGGCCGGACGCATTCTGCCGGAAGAACCGCTGCGGCTGTTAGCTTTTGGTTTTCCCACGGTAATTGCCTCCTTTTCCTCAAATATCTTTTACTTTCCCGCCCTCTTTTACAGGGAATCTATCCGTTTTCAGATCAGTTTCATGGTACAAAAAAAGACTTACAAAACTGCCGTCCGCCTGAATCTGAAAGGAGAAAACAACAGAAAGGGATCCTGCTATGAAATATCAGTTCTGTAAGTCCTTTTTCGCACCATGAAAATATAGAAAGATTTCACAGAATATACCCCCGGAGAATTTTCAAAGACCGCCGCGATAAGGGAGGGGGT